>Ga0209831_1002790_pt1 | contig 14920 bp, 10 predicted proteins | sample Maine_Asex4_meta_FD_187451 | JGI IMG/M metagenome (GOLD analysis project Ga0209831, IMG submission 187451) | Marine algal microbial communities from Maine, USA - Maine_Asex4_metaG (SPAdes) (version 2) | ecosystem: Host-associated > Algae > Red algae > Unclassified | place: Maine, USA | collected...
TAATTATTGATTGATTGATTGATTGATTATTAACAAGCCTAATTAATCAATCAATAATTCTAATTTGCTTAGGGGAAGTGCAAAGTTAAGTTAATTTAAGTTTAAGTCTACTCCTTATATAATTCTTTGCCAATTGGATAATATTTGTCTCCTGCTCTCCAAAAAGGAATAGAAGGGTCATTGGCAATCAATCTACACGAATACACATAAGATTTAAAAAATTTTGTTAAATAGGTATAATCTAAATTATCTGCATGATCACCTGGCTGATGATAATACTTCCCGATTTCTTCATCAAAAGCTCGAAATCCCATACTAAAGGTAGGTGCAGGAACACCTTTTTTGGCAAAATTCACATTGTCAGACCTATCGAATAAACCTTGTTCTTTCGCAGGGTCTTCAATCGCTTCTAGACCGAAAGCCGTACAAGCTTTTTCTATATTTGCTTGAGCGGTAGTTCGAGTTAAGCCAACAACCGTTGCAATGCTCGTATCATTGTACCCTCCATTATCGCTATTGAAACAATACACCACTTTTTCTAAAGGAATAGCTGGATGATTCGCATACCAATTACTGCCCAACAAACCCTTTTCTTCGCCTGTAAAAAATAGAAAAATCGCAGAGCGTTTAGTGGGATATTTAGCGATATTCTCAGCAGCAGACAAAACGGTTACTACGCCCACTGCATTATCTCTAGCTCCATTATAAATGGTGTCTCCCTGTTCATCTGCTCGCCCAATGCCTATATGATCGTAGTGCGCAGAATAAATAATGTACTCGTTTTTTAAAACAGGATCCGTTCCTTCTACCATCCCGACTACATTATAGGTATCGGGATTGGTGTTTTTAGGTAAATTTAACTGCAATTGCCCCTTGACGTTTTCCGCAGTTTTTAGTTTTTTAACAAGTTCTGTTTTGGACGCATTCAACCATATATGGGGTAAGGTAGTAGCAACTTCCTCCATCATTATTTGAGAACGCCCCATTCTTCTAACCAAAAAACTCCAAGGCAATCTTTGGGAATTATATAACTCTACAAGCCCAACTGCTCCCGCTGCTTCTGCTAGTTTTCGCTTATCGCCACCAGATACAAACCAATTTTTGGGGTCAGATTCTCCTTCATAGCCAGCCCAAGTAACAGCTATTTTATCTTTTAAATTTATTTTTTTAAAATCTTCTGTAGTACCTTGTCCTATAAATACTAAGCTTGCGTCTAAATTAGTGTTTTGACCGTTGACCACAATAAAATCCTCATTAAGCGACAAAGTAGCGTCTTCTACATGAAAAAAACCAGATTCAGGCGGATTACTTAAGGGTACTTTTTGAAAATAGCTATCTAAAGTAGGAATGGGCTGTACCCCATAGCGCATTAAAGAAGTCTCTAAATAACGAGCGGCAATATTTAATTCATTGGAAGGCGTATTTCTACCTTTCAATTCATCAGAAGCCAAAAAATAAATATGCCCTTGTATGGTCTTTGTCTGAACCGTTTCTTGTGTTAACAGTTGGTCAGATTGGGCAAAAACACTTTGAGCAACTAAGAGTAGTAACAATATTTTTTTCATAATATAAACTATAAGTTATATTTCATTGAAATTAAATTCAAAAACTAAAAGACCAAATATTTTTAATCAATACTAAGAATTTCAGCTTGGTATCTGGTAAAAAGTATATTTAATATTTCTTTTCACATCATTCCCTAGTACATCTATTGAAAAAAAAAATATGATTCAATTATTATCTAAATGGGCAACGTTAAAAACGTTGATTCCCGCTTTTTTAGTTTTTAGTTTTTTCACTTTCTTTTTATTTCCTCGCTATGAACAACAACTTATTGAGATAGCTGGAGAGAAGGTACAATTATTAGATAAATATCCCACTTATACTAATGCACAGGTAACAGATTTGTTTACTAAATTAAAAACCGAAGGTAGGGATTTACATTATTTTATTACTAGTGTAATAGATATGATTTATCCTTTGGTCTATGGACCTTTCTTTATGTTACTCATCGCCTTTTTTATTAAAAAAATGACGGGTAGCGAAACAACAGGCTTGTCTATTGCGCTTTTCTTACCACTATTAATTATGATGACAGATTATGCGGAAAATTTCACCACCCTTCAACTATTAAGTAGTTTCCCTAATTTAGACGAAGGAGTCGTTTTTAGAGGGTCTAAATTAGCCAACTTAAAAGTAATTTTTATTCTTTTATCTTTTGGTGCTGCTTTTTTCTCTTGTCTTGGATGGATTGTTAAGACTTTGGTGTTGATGACGGTGGGGCGGAATCGGGGGTAATTGCCATTTCGTAGGAAATCTACTAACGCCTTGTGAGCCACGTCTCATCACGTCCCACTTGTCATTTCGCAGGAAATCTACTAACGCCTTGCGAGCCACGTCCCACTACGCCCCATTTGTCATTTCGCAGGAAATCTACTAACGCCATGCGAGCCACGCCCCACTGCGTCCCACTTGTCATTTCGCAGCAAATCCACTAACGCCTTGCGAGCCACGCCTTACTATGCCGCACTTGACAAGTGGGACGTGATGGGGCGTGGCTAGTAAGGCGTTAGTGGATTTCCTGCGAAATGACAAGTGGGACGCAGTGGGGCGTAGCTCGCATGGCGTTAGTGGATTTCCTGCGAAATGACAAGTGGGGCGTAGTGGGGCGTGGCTCGCAAGGCGTTAGTGGATTTCCTGCGAAATGACAAGTGGGACGTGATGAGACGTGGCTCACAAGGCGTTAGTAGATTTCCTACGAAATGACAAGCGGGACGCAGTGGGGCGTGGCTCGCATGGCGTTAGTGGATTTCCTGCGAAATGACAAGCGGGGCGTAGTGGGGCGTGGCTCGCATGGCGTTAGTGGATTTCCTGCGAAATTGCACAGGCGACTTTATAGATAGGCTTTAATAAATAGGATTAAAGGTATCTTATTTTTACTTTTGTTTATAAAAATCCTCCAACATGCCTACAAAAATTCTACAGTTTTTATCGCTGCTTACCCTAATAAGCTTACTCGGCTATTTCGTAGCCTGTACAACTACTAAGTCTTCCAACCCCACGGCTAAAGTAGAACTACCCGCTAAAAAACCAAATATCATCTTCATCCTAGCAGATGATTTAGGTTATGGAGAATTGGGTTGCTACGGGCAAGAAAAAATAGAAACACCGCATATAGATGCTTTGGCAAAAACGGGTATGAAATTTACCCAGCATTATAGCGGTTCGCCTGTATGTGCACCTTCTCGTTGTGTTTTATTAACTGGGAAACATACTGGACATGCTTACATACGGGGAAATGATGAGTGGGCAGCAAGAGGCGAAGTTTGGGATTTTGCAAAAGCAGTTGAAGACCCTAATTTGGAAGGACAACGCCCTTTACCAAAGGACTCTATTACCATAGCGGATTTATTGAAAACGCAAGGCTATCGGTCTGCGGTTATTGGCAAGTGGGGATTGGGCGCACCGCTAACAGAAGGAATTCCGTCTAATCAGGGGTTTGATTTATTCTATGGCTATAATTGCCAGCGACAAGCCCATACTTTTTACCCGAAGCATCTATGGAAAAACAAGGAGAAAGTTTGGTTGAATAATGATTTGGTTCCACCAAGAACCAAATTGGTGGAAGGGGTAGATCCGAATAAAGAAGAAAGCTATGCTGCTTTTAATTTGAACGAATATACACCTACCTTGATGCAAGAGGAAGCGGTGCAATTTATTAAAGCCAATCAAAATAATCCTTTCTTTTTATATTATGCGACTCCTATTCCGCATGTTCCTTTGCAAGCTCCTAAAAGATGGGTGGATTATTACCATCAAAAATTTGGGGCAGAAACGCCTTATTTAGGAGATAAAGGTTATTTCCCACATCAACATCCTAGAGCAGCTTATGCAGCCATGATTTCTTATTTGGATGAGCAGGTCGGAGAGTTGATAGCCACTTTGAAATCGACAGGACAATATGACAACACCTTAATTATTTTCACGAGTGACAATGGTCCTACTTATGCAGGTGGTGCAGATACGCCCTTTTTTGATAGTGGGCAGCCCTTTGAGTGTGAGTATGGTCGAGCTAAAGGTTTTGTGCAAGAAGGCGGTATTCGAGTACCTTTTTTGGCTAGTTGGCCAGGGCAAATAGCGGCTAATTCAGAGAGCGACCATATTTCTGCTTTTTGGGATGTTTTACCCAGTCTCTGTCAATTGAGCGGTGCTGCTATTCCGCCTAATCGAGATGGGATTAGCTTTGTACCTACCTTACTTGGACAAGCAACGCAGCAACAAGAACATGCTTATTTATATTGGGAATTTCCGAGCTATAAAGGACAGCAAGCGGTGCGGATGGGACAATGGAAGGGCATCCGAAAAAATATCTTTGAAGGAAATATGGAGGTGGAGTTATATAATCTAGCGGTAGATTTGCAGGAACAAACTAATGTGGCATCGAAATACCCTGAAATTGTTGAACAAATTGAGGCGATTTTGGTACAAGCACATACGCCTGCTACTATTGAACGTTTTAAAATAAAGGAGTTGGGAGATGGAGAGTGATGGCTAGATGGTTTGATTGTAAATATAAGACGTTCGCTACAAGCAAAAAAATCAATATCGAATTAAGATTATGGAATTAGAATTTCAAAAAGTAGAAGATTTCGTTTGGCAAGTAAAAAAAGATTTGCAAATAGCAGAAATTACGAAAGCTTTAAATGATATGAATTCATTTGGGGAAGAATATAGTCTTCAAAAAGAATTACCTGAAATAATTGCTTTAAGTGCAAGACATCACCAAAATGAAAATTCAGTAAGAAGAGGAACAGAATCGTTAGAAAATATTCAATTGGAAAGAAATAAAATAATCTTCTCAGCATTAGACTTACTAAATGAAATAAAACAATCTTCGATTTCTAAAGTCACCTACCGATTAGGAAATAATTTCCAAAATATGACCAAAAGAGGTGAAGAAGCAATTGATGATATGAATAGAATGAGTATTTTAATGGCTGAATCAAGACTTTTAGAGTTAGAGGCATGGAAATATTATGCAGGAATATTTCCAGGAATGGATAGTGGAAAAGTAGAAAGTCAAATTCATGCTTTTAAGGAAATATTGAACAAAATTTATGATAAGAATCCAAATTTGAAAAGATAAAAGGCTCTTTGTCAATTTTTGCAAAATGCAGCTCAATGTAGCGGCGACTTTAGTCGCCGAGTGCATAAGTCGGCGACTAAAGTCGCCGCTACATGCAAAAATTGACAAAGAACCAAAATAAAAGCTAGAGATAATTTGATGGCTTGATGATATATCCAAGGCGTTGACCATCTAGCCATCCAGCCATCATAACCATCCAATAAATGTCAATTCGGAAATTAGTAGGCGAGACAGTAATCTATGGCGTAAGTAGTATTCTAAGTCGGATACTAAACTATGTGATTTTAACCCCTGCCTTAACCAGAATATTTACCAACGGAGAATATGGTATTGTTTCCGAATTATTTTTTTATGCAGGTTTTTTGACGGTGTTATTTACTTATCGGATGGAGACCGCTTTTTTTAGATTTGGTAGCAAATCCGATAACTTAGATAAAGCATATTCTACTGCGGCGATTTCTTTACTCTGCTCTACCCTTGTTTTTGCGGGCATATTTATTAGTTTTAGTGAGGGTTTAGCCCGCTTCTTAAACTATCCCGATAATGTAGAATTTGTGCAGATTGTGGTCTTGATTATTGCCTTTGATGCCTTGATGGCGATTCCTTTTGCTCGCTTGCGTTTAGAAAATCGACCGATTAAATTTGCGGCATTAAAAATAGCGCATATTCTGATTAATATTCTTTTCTTCTTTTTCTTTCTCCAATTTTGCCCACTATTAATAGACCGAGGATTTGATTTTTTCAAGAATATTTACAATCCAGAAAATACTATTCAGTATGTATTTATTGCTAATTTACTAGCGAGTGGATTCGTATTTTTAATGCTCTTACCTGAATATTTTAAAATAAAACCCATTTTTGATTTCAGTTATTGGAAGGAGATGTTTTGGTATGCCTTACCTTTAGTAGTAGTAGGATTTGCGGCTATCATTAATCAGTTGGGGGCTATTCCTTTGCTATCTCGATTTTTGCCGGATGCAGTGGAAGCTAATCGAGCAGCAACAGGGACTTATGGCGCAACGCTCAAACTAGCCGTGCTAATGAATTTATTCACCCAAGCCTTTAACTATGCAGCAGAACCTTTTTTCTTTCGGCATTCCAAAGAAAAAGGATCTAAAGAAATGTATGGGCAAGTAGGTTTGCTATTTACAATGGTCGGGAGTATTGTCTTTTTGGGCATTATGCTGTATATAGATATTATTCAATTATTCTTAGGAAAAGATTTTCGTTCGGGGATAGAAGTTGTTCCTATTTTATTGATTGCGAATCTACTTTTAGGCATCTATTATAACTTCTCTATCTGGTACAAATTGGCAGATAAAACAATATGGGGCGCTTATATTTCCATAGGAGGGGCATTGATTACCATTCTTGTAAACCTTGCTTTAATTCCTACTTACAGTTATTTAGGCTCGGCTTGGGCTACTTTGAGTTGTTATGGATTTATGGTCATGGCTTGCTATTGGACGGGCAAAAGATTCTACCCCATTCCTTATCCAATTGCAAGAATGCTGATGTTAATAGCTGTAGCTATTGGTTTCTATTTGGTAAGTACATTCATACGGACGTGGGTGGGGTCTAATTTACTGGCTTTATTAGGCCTTAATACGCTCTTATTTGTGGCTTTCTTAGGTATCATTTATCTTTTAGAGGGTCGAACGGTTAGAAAGATATTGATAAACTAATGATAAATTTATTTATTTGTTGAGTTGTTTATTTGTTTATCCAATAGTAGCATTTAGTAGGCTATAAACAAATAAACATTTTAAATAAATAAACAAGGCTATTTAAATGATTGCAGCATTAAAGCTACAAAAACTAAGATAGAGGCAACTGCAACAAGAGAACCAACTTTTTGGTACATATACTTCCGATCTTCTGTTTTCTTTTTAAGGTAGTTGGGTGAGCTGAGATTCTCATTAACATCTAACTTGTAACTAAACCCACCTCCGTTATTAGGTGCCACCTCTAGTTTGCACAAATGTTCGTCTAAGTAGAAAGAATAGTCTTTGGAATTAAAGACATTGAAGTCAATAATCATGACTTTAGAGTTGCAGTGAACGACTAAATGACCAGATTTAGCACCATGTAGAATGCCTATTACGTGCTGCCTGCCATAACCGTCCCAATATGTCCAATGTGACTGGTTCATCATATTTGTGGGTGTTTGTTCTTAACATTAAAAAAATGGTACTGTGTTGTGTGTGTGAAGGTTAAAATAGATGAGCTAAAAGTAAATTATTGGATAGTAAGTAACGATGAAAAAATAAATGAGTCGTTTTTAAAATGAGTTCTTTTTTTGATGAGTTGAAAACATATTTAAAAAAGACTTAGTTTAAAAACAAAAAGACCTATTTATTTTTTAATCAACACTAAGTGTCTTATTGTATTCAAGATACAGCATTTTTTTGAGTAATGCAAAACCCTAAAAGACCTTAACGTTTTTGCGGTTTATTTTTCAGCTAGGACAACTCTCCATAAAAAATAAACTGAATTATCCAAAGTACTATCCTTACAAATACAGTACATTTGCGGTTTATTTCGGTTGACGTATGAAAATAGTGGAAGCATGAATATTTTATATTAGTTAGACTTTAGCGGTTGGTCTTTAGTCTTTGGTACGCAATAGCTTGAATACAGGAGTATAATCGTATTTGCCTACAGTCGCTTAAGGACTACAAAAAAAACTAATTTTTACGGACTAAGCCTTTGCAGATTGCTACTAAAGACCAAAGACTATTGGCTAAAGACCAGCTTAGTCATCAGGAAGCAAATAAATACATGACAGCAGAATTACTTCAATATATAGGGATTCTTATAGTAAGTTTAGCCGTTTTAGTAAAAGCCTCTGATTTTTTTGTAGAGGCGGCAGAAAAAATTGGCTTGGCACTTGGAATTCCACCGTTTATTATAGGGGTTACTATAGTAGCCTTTGGGACTTCTTTGCCTGAACTCGCCTCTTCTATTGCGGCGGTTAATGAAGGCATGTCCGATGTAGTTATCGGTAATGTAGTAGGGTCCAATATAGCAAATATTGCCTTGGTTTTAGGTTTAGTCGCCATTATCGGTAAGGAGGTGAAGATGAATGACTATATTATGCATGTAGACATTCCTTTGCTAGTTATTTCCGCATTTTTACTGTGGTTTGTGGTAGAAGATGGCAAGGTCAGTATATTTGATGCTATTGTTTTATTAGCGGCATTGGTTATCTTTTTAGTCCATTCCCTAAAAGGTAGTGGGGATGAAACCGTGGAAAAAACTAAGATTAGCTGGCAAACAATCGCCCTCTTATTAGTAAGTGCGGTCTTCATTAAATTTGGCGCAGATTATACAGTAGAAGGGATTAAAGGAATATCTCTTAGCTTAGGAATTGGTTCTGCGGTTATTGCACAAAGTTTGGTGGCATTAGGAACGTCTCTTCCAGAAGTATTTGTGAGTTTTGCTGCTGCTAAACAAGGACAAACAGATATGGCCATAGGGAATGTATTGGGTTCTAATATTTTTAATACTTATGCCGTAACTGCTATTCCAGCGTTTATTGGTCCGCTTGTGATTCCACCTTCAGTACTTACTTTTAGCCTTCCTTATATGATTGCTTTGACCATTATTCTTGGGTTGATTTGTATTACGAAAACGATTAGTCGTTGGGAGGGATTTATGTTAATATTGTTGTATCTATTCTTTTTGGTTAAATTGTATACATAAAGCTGGTCTTTAGCTATTGGTCTTTAGTCTTTGGTACGCTTAAGCTTGGTAGTAGAGATTAGCTAAATGCTTTCTTTACACTCGAATAACAAAGACTAGGATTAAGTATTATGATAACACTCTAGTACTTGGCAAGCTGTTACTAAAGACTAAAGACCAATAGCCAAAGACCAGTTAAAGGAAGGGGATACCTTGAAGGTATCCCCTTCCTTTACTTCGTTACTACCACCTCTTCTACCCTTCTAACCACTTCTACAAATTCACTCAACATCATAGCCGTTGCACCCCAAACTACATTGCCAAACACATTAAAATAAGGCACGTCTTTTATCGTATAATCTCTAATCGTTATATCCTTTACTTGTCTACTTTTTTTATCTAATAACAAGGCTAATGGCAATTCTACAATTTGCTTTACTTCTGCCGCTTCTGGTATGAAATTGGGAATAGTTGGCAAGACCCCTACAAAAGGGTAGACGATAAAATTACTAACTGGAATATATAAGGGTGTGAGCTTTCCTAATATATCAATAGCCTCCCTTGGAATCCCCATTTCCTCTTCCGTTTCCCTCAGTGCCGCTTGTTCATAATTTTCATCTGTAGCTTCCTTCTTTCCTCCGGGGAAACTCATCTGCCCACTATGTGTATCCTTTGGATTGGAGGAAGATACTCGTCGCATTAAAGCAATATGCCATTTATTTTCTTTGGGATATAATAGGCATAACACGCAGGCTTCCTTCGCTTTTTTTGGAACAATAGGAAATTCTTTTCTAGTACCAGTTGCCATTTTCGCTTGAGCAGCTTGCCCAGGCAAAGGTCGGCTTAATTGTTTTTTTAATGCAGTAATAAAGGCTAAATCCAACATGCAACAAAGGTATAGTATTGATATGTATTATATGCACTTACGTTTCGCTAGAATTAAATTCAAAAACTAAAAATTATCTAAATGAATGGCTTTATTGTTTTATTATTTTATTGCTGATTACCAGCTCGTAATAGGAGAAATATTAGACAATAAAGCAATATAGCCATTCATTTAGATAATTTAATAGGTTCAGTTTGATAGCTGGTAAAAAGTATATTTAGTATTTCTCTTTAGAGGGAGCAAATTGATTTTGTTTTTTTGCAAAAAAACAAAATCAATTTGCTCCCTCTAAAAAACTATTCAAGGCTAAACTTACCGAGAGTTAAAAGCTATATGCTACACAATTTTAATTGCAGAAGCCTCCTTTTTTTTTTATTTGAATTTAATTTCAGCGAAACGTAAGTATGTATTAAAGAATTACAAATTTAATACAAATAATTGACCGAATTTGTTTTGTTGCTACGTATCAATTGTCATGTTTTACTTGTCACGTCTCGCTTCTCAATTCTTCAATCTTTCTTCACCAAAACGAATTGCGCACTATCCTGCTTACTTACCGCTTTAAAAAAATCTCGAAGCGATTGATAATCTGTCGCAGGAATCTCTTTCGCAGGAATGAGCAACTTTCTGTGATATATAATCTTTTGCTCTTTTTGTTCTAAAGTAGTGATGTATTTACCATAAGGGGTGTCTATGGTTTGTGGTTCAGGTAAATTTTCTATTTGGTAGTTGTCAGGTAATTCAAATACAATTTGATCTACTTCATCATAACTTTCAGGAATAGCAATTGGATGTATCCGATTACTTTTTTTAGCCAAGAAATTTCGAAAAGGATTTATTGAATTTAAGGGAACAAATAAGCGTTTACCTGCATTGGTTGCATAACGAGGTAGGTCTATCTCATATACACAAGTAGCTTCTGCTAAAGAATCAGCAGCCGTAAACTGTAGTCGATGGATGGAAGGAGATGAAAAAGATTGATTTTTTAAAAACCATTTTTCTTGCTCCTCTTTGGATTTATTCACAGCAATATTTCTGAAACGTTCATGATCTTTGCCTTGAAAAACCATTTCACTTTGAACAGTAGCGGTCCCTTTATTGGTTAATACAATAGTCGTTTCACTGATTTGTGCATTTGCTTTTGCAGGAGGGGTTGCATCCAAAACTCCTCCATTTTCAGTAATAAGTAAAACAGATCTAGCTTCTGTGAAAGAGCCTAAATAACCAGTCGGATTTTGGTTACTGGTACATTCTAACCAAATGGGTTTGTCTAGTAAAACTTTTAAAATAATATGGTTAAAATAAGGCGTTGTAAAGTCTTCTTTAATGTTTAACCATTGTTCGCCCGCATTTACCAAAGCAGGATATGCTGGAATATCAATGGATTTTAACATAGCTTTCATAAAATAAGTCAAAGCTTTGCAATCACCGTATTTATTTTTTTCTACATATTGAGCATCAAAAGTTTGCCAACCGCCTATCCCTAGTTGGATGCTTACATAGCGCATATTCTCTTTTAAATAGTCGTATAAAATAGCTACCTTCTCGGCATCAGAATTGGCATTAGCAGTCATCATTTTAACCTTTGCCTGCATAGCAGGAGACAATTGATCTCTACCTTCATTCAATTGATAAATAAATTGCCCAAAAGATTGCCAAGTTTTCATATTCCCTCCATATCCGCTTATGTAGAAATCGTTAGGTACAGTAATAAGTATAGGGAGGATTTGATAGCCTTCTGGACAGTAGGCCTCTTGTAGTATCCCCTTTTGCTGAGTAACCGTCCATTGACTATAGTGCCGCCCTTCTTTAGTAGATTCTTTTGGTTTATTTGCCAAGTTTTGAGCTTGGTATCTAAAAGTCATTTGCGCTGGCAGACTCATAATAAAAGTACTCTGCTCAACTCCCGTTTTATAATTTTGACTGCGCCAAATAGGATAAATATTGAGGCCATTATATTTCACTTCATATTCATATTCAATGGTATAGGGATATACACCGTAACTAAAATCAATAAACTTCATTCGGGCATCCGAATAAATAGAGATACCGTCATAGGCTTGATGGTCTATAATTTCTTCTTTTTCTATTTTTCTAATTTCCGTTCCATCTGCGTCGAAAATTTTCCCTTTTATTTTTCCTATTTTTTTGAATTGATTATAGTGAATCACCAAAGCATCATAGCCCGTTTTATCATTAAAAATCGTAATGACTCCTTTTATTTTTTCCGTCGCTTCTCTTTCTGAAAACACATTAAACTCATGGCGGTGGGTTCTGATAACCGCATTGGTATTTTCTTTTAAGGCTTCTGGAATTAATGCTACGGCATAAGCTGGATTATCACCCAAACAGGGGAAAGTCATTGTGAATAAAAGAAAAAAAAGTATTGAATTTTTCATTAGGTTGATGTTTTTTGATTTCTACTCTGTCTTTTTCCTCAACACAATTTGAGCAGCATGTTTTTCTACTATTAAATTATAAAATGCTTGTAGTGCTGGATAATCCTCCGCAGCAAATAGATACTGCTTAATCTTTATTTGAGAAGTGACATTAATGGCATTATCAAGAAATTTAATGGAATAGCTAAATGTACCTCCTTTTTCCGGCAAACTAATCGTCATTTTCTCTGGTACTTCTTCTACTTCATAGCCTTCGGGCAATTCAAATGTAGCAGAATAAATAGTACCTCGAGCATAACTAAAATCAATAGGGTATTTTCGCTTAGCTAATTTAAAAGGACTTTCTTCCAATTGCCCAATAGTCATTGGATTGAAATAGAGTAAATCCCCGCCGTCCATTACATTATCTATCGTAATATCTGCAACTTGTATTAATGCCTTATCCGTATCTTCTTTATTTTCAGTGTTGACATTGGAAGTTTGGGCAAAGTCAAAATTATCCTCCGTCGAAGTCGCTTTGTCTTTCATTTTTGCTCGTTTTTGACTGGCAGCATAGTCTTTTGATCTTGCTTTTAGTTGACCTACCCATTCTTGTGATTCATTTAATGACAATTGCATAGAAGTAGCACTATAATGAGAAGCTGTTGGGGCTAATGATACCCAATCTGTATAGTCTTTTGAAATAAGTCGCCCTTTATCATTTAAACAACGAGCTGGGAGTAAATTCATGGGCAAATCTTTCTCTGTTGCATCTAGCAATAATAATTGGTCGCCTACTTTTACTTGTGCAATTACATAGTCAAATTGCCTAGAAGAAGGAAAATAAGGATTTAAAATACCATTACTCTTAGTGCTTAAAATAACAGGATTTACGGAAAAATCAGCCTTTTGAAGCATGGCCACTAATAATAAATTAATATCCGCTACATTTCCTTTTCCTTCATTGTAAGTCTCTTTTATATCTTGAGTAACAAATTTGCCATATCTCTCATCCCAATTTACTTTTTCTTTCAGGTGCTGATAAATTAAAGTAACTTTTTCTTGTTGGGAAGTAGCACTTGCTACTAGTTGAGTGACTATACTAGATAAAAATTTGGTATTTCCTTTAGTCAATTGTTCACCAAAATTTGATCTTTCCATTAAAGTGTTATTGATTGATTTCCAGCTATTTGTAAAGTCCTTTGAAAAACCATGTGGGGCATTATAACTAGCTAACTCGAAATCCACTTTTACCATATAATTGTTAATATTGGAAGTATAAGGTTCTGCTTGCAAAGCAGGCATATTTTCTGCAACCCAATTATTCTCAATGGTTACCAATCTCGTTCCTCCTATTAGACTATTACCTTTTGACTCCTCGTTAATCTTCAGATAATCAAAATCATATCCTTGAAAGTGTTTTTTGTAGTCAAACCAATCTGGATAAGAAGAACGAAATTCACTATATCGAACAGGTATACCATACTGAAATTGCCAATCCACAAAATCCGGATAAAAAGGAGACGTAGTGGTGTACTCGATTTCAATGATAGCACCTTCTTTCACATTAGGCATTGCTATTTTTTTTAATACTTTGTTATCATGGACTCGTTCCTCTAAGAGTTCTTTTTTATCTAAAGTAGTCGCAACTATTCTTCCAGCTTCTAAGTTATAAGTAGCCGCTTTAAATTTAGTGAGTTTTTCTCTATCCCTACCACTCTCCCATAAGGGAATACTGTGATTGGCCCAAGCATTTCCTGTTTTGTCCAGTATTTTTATTCGTAAATGTCTTCGGTATTTAAGAAAGAAATCTCCTATACCCGACTGATAGTCTATCTCTGCTATTCCACAATCATATAGTATGACGGCATGGGCATTAGAGTCCAAGGCATATTGTGTCCAAGAGAAATCTGCTTTCTCTATTTTGCCAAATTTCGTACTTTGTTTTTGAGCAAATGCCGTATAGGTGAGGAAGGACAAGATAACGATTAAGAAAGTTTTCATTTGATGAATTTATGATGAGTAGATGTAAGTACTCAATGAGTAAATGATACAATGAAGAAATAAGTAAATAGGGCAGCATAGCTCTAGAAAAGCGGGTGATTTTTCCTAGAGGAACGACATCCATTTAGTTATTTTTACATTAGACTTGTTACCCTTTAAGAAACACCTATCTGAAATGCTCTTTTTCTGTTATTTTTTAAAGGAAAATAACAGAAAAAGAGCATTTCAGATAGGTGTTTCTTAAAGGAGGACAAGTCTATTGTATTATTGGCTTATAACAGACTGACACACGTAGTCGAATAAACAATACTACTTATTGAGTTTTTTTTGGGGTAAAATAATAGGTTTAATCATGTTACCTAATACAACAGACTAAATACATATTTTATTTTAATAAATAAACATTTTCAAGTATTTTGCTAGAATTTAGCATTTAAGTATCTAACCATAAATAATCGTCACTTTGTGAAGGACTCTTTTTCCATTCTACTTCCTAAAAAAATAGTTCAATAAAGGGATTATTCAAAGATTTTTTTTTTGTATAATGAAAAAATAGTCCTTCAAAAATGACGATTATTTATAGTTAGGTACTTAAAATGAATGTGTAACAAAACGGTAATACTTTACACAGAAATATGACCTACAAAAAAAATCGTAGAATCTGCCCCACAGACAGTATCTTTGTAGCAAAAAGATACTTTACGAAATGATAGATAATAATAAAATAGTTGCAGCACTTAGAAAAGTAAAAGATCCAAACTCAGGACAAGATATTATTGCTGCTAAATTGATAAAAGATTTAAAAATAGAAGATCAAAATAT
>Ga0209831_1002795_pt1 | contig 14887 bp, 7 predicted proteins | sample Maine_Asex4_meta_FD_187451 | JGI IMG/M metagenome (GOLD analysis project Ga0209831, IMG submission 187451) | Marine algal microbial communities from Maine, USA - Maine_Asex4_metaG (SPAdes) (version 2) | ecosystem: Host-associated > Algae > Red algae > Unclassified | place: Maine, USA | collected...
TTCGGCGCCCTGTCCGGCGTCGCGCTGTCGGCCAGCCTGGCCGGGATCGTCACCCTCTCGGCGATCTGCGTGAGCGCGCCCCTCGTCGTCTATTCCGTCAGCACGATCTATCGCCTGAAATTGTCGCGCCGGGCCATACGCGAGCAGGCCGCGACCCTCGACGAGCGTAACGAGGCCCTCGCGGCGGCGGAGCAGGCCCTGCGCGATACCAACGGGACGCTGGAGGTCCGCGTGCGCGAGCGGACGGCGTCGCTGGAGGATGCGCGCGTGGCCGCCGAGAGCGCCAATGCGGCGAAATCGGCCTTCCTCGCCAATATGAGCCACGAGTTGCGCACGCCCCTCAACGCGATCATCGGTTTTTCCGACCTGCTGTCCCGGCGGCACGAACTGCTCGGCGCCGCCGCCGAGAGTCATACGGACGAATACGCGCGGGCGATCAATATGTCGGGGACGCATCTGCTGTCTCTCGTGAACGACCTGCTCGACCTGTCGCGCATCGAATGCGGGCGGTTCGACATCGCGGTGGAGACCCTCGACATCCGCGACACGATCGCGGCGGCGCGGGAAGCGCTGAGGATGCAGACGAGCGAACGGGAGCAGCGGATCGTGATTGGCAAGGTCGATGCCGGGACGTTCGGGGCGGATTCGCGGGCCGCGCATCAGGTGCTGGTCAACCTTCTGTCCAACGCGCTCAAGTTCTCGCCCGACGGGGCGGAGGTGCGGATCGACGCGGCGCAGGACGTGGCCGGCACGGTCTTCACCGTCACCGACCGGGGATGCGGCATGTCGCCCGAAGGGGCGTACAGGGCGCTGGAACCGTTCTCGCGCCTGTCGCAGGTCCACATCGCCTCGGGCGAGAGCGTCGGGCTGGGGCTGTCCATCGCCGATGCGCTGTGCCGGCTGCACGGGGGGAGCATCATGCTCGACAGCGTGGAAGGGCGCGGCACCGTGGCGCGCGCGCGGTTCGGCGCCGTACCCGAAAGCCCCTGACGCCGGGCGCGCTCAACCAGCCCTTGGACCCCGCCCCCCGACGCGATACATCGGGGGATTGGAACAAGGGAGCGGGCGACATGTGGCAATTCTGGGTCGATCGGGGCGGCACCTTCACGGATCTGGTGGGCCGCGCGCCGGGCGGGGCGCTGCACACGCACAAGCTGCTCTCCGAGAACCCCGAGCAATACGCCGATGCCGCCGTGCGGGGCGTGCGCGACCTCTTGGGGCTGTCGCCCGGTGATGCCCTGCCCGAAGGGACCGTCGAGGCGGTGAAGATGGGCACGACGGTCGCGACCAATGCGCTGCTGGAGAGAAAGGGCGACCGGACGCTGCTGCTGGTCACGCGGGGTCTGGGCGACCTGTTGCGCATCGGCTACCAGAACCGGCCCCGGCTCTTCGATCTGAAAATCGTCCTCCCCGAACTCCTGTACGAACGGGCGGTGGAGGTGCCGGAGCGGCTGGACGCGGGCGGCGCGGTGGTCGCGCCGCTGGACGAGGCGGCAGCGCGTGCGGCGCTGCAATCGGCTTATGATGATGGCATCCGGGGCGTCGCCATCGCCTTTATGCACGCCTATCTCAACCCCGATCACGAGGAGCGGGTGGCGCGGATCGCGCGGGAGGTCGGCTTCACGCAGGTCTCCACCTCGAACCGGACCTCGCCATTGATAAAGCTGGTCGGGCGGGGCGATACGGCGGTGGTGGATGCGTATCTGACGCCGATTCTCTCGCGGTATGTGGAGCAGGTGCGGTCGGCGCTGGACCCTGCCGGAACCGGCGAGACGGCGCTGATGTTCATGCAGTCCAACGGCGGGTTGACCGATGCGAGCCTGTTCCAGGGCAAGGACGCTATTCTCAGCGGCCCGGCGGGCGGGGTGGTCGGCATGGTCAAGACGGCAGAACTGGCCGGCTTCGACCGGATCATCGGCTTCGACATGGGCGGCACCTCGACGGACGTGACCCATTACGCGGGCGAGTACGAGCGCAGCTTCGAGACGGAGGTGGCGGGCGTGCGGATGCGCGCGCCGATGATGAACATCCACACGGTCGCGGCGGGGGGCGGGTCGATCCTGTCGTACCGCGACGGTCGCTATCAGGTCGGGCCGGAGAGCGCGGGCGCGAACCCCGGCCCCGCCTGCTACCGGCGCGGCGGCCCGCTGACGGTGACGGATTGCAACGTCATGCTCGGCAAGCTGAACCCCGACCATTTCCCGGCGGTGTTCGGCCCCGATGCCGATGCGCGCCTCGATGCCGACGCCGTGCGCGCGAAATTCGACGCGCTGGCGGCGGAGATCGCGGAGGCGACGGGGGATGCGCCGCTTTCGCCCGAGGAGACGGCGGAAGGCTTCCTGCGCATCGCGGTCGAGAACATGGCGAATGCGATCAAGAAGATCAGCGTCCAGCGCGGCTACGACGTCACGAAATACACGCTCAACTGCTTCGGCGGGGCGGGGGGGCAGCATGCGTGCCTCGTCGCCGATGCGCTGGGGATGGAGCGGGTGTTCCTGCATCCCTTCGCGGGGGTGCTGTCCGCCTACGGCATGGGTCTGGCCGATATCCGCGCCTTGCGGGAACGCCAGATCGACCGGCCCGTGAGCGAGTCGCTCGATGCGGCGATTGCGGAGATGGGCGCGCAGGCACGCGAAGAGGTGGCGGGGCAGGGGATCGACCCCCGCGCCGTGACCGTCATCGCCCGCGCGCACCTGCGCTATGACGGCTCGCATCAGGCGCTCGAAGTGCTGGCGGGGTCCGAGGCCGAGATGGTCGCGCGGTTCGAGGAGGCGCATGCGGCGCGCTACGGCTTTGCCGCCGGAAACCGGGCGCTGACGGTGGAGATGCTGTCGATCGAGGCCATCGGCACCGCCGACGAGATCGACGACACGAAGATGGCCGAGGAGGGCGGCACCCCGGCCCCCGTCGCCACCGTCTCGCTCCGCTCGGGCGGGGTGCGCGCCGATGCGCCGCTCTTTGAGCGGGACCGGCTCAAGCCCGGCCAGAGCATCGACGGCCCGGCGGTCGTCACCGAAAAGACCGGCACCAATATCGTCGAGGATGGCTGGCGTGCGCGGGTCGACGGGTTCGGGCACCTGATCCTCGACCGCGTGACGCCCCTGCAACGCGAGGGCGCCATCGGGACCGAGGCCGACCCGGTCATGCTGGAGGTGTTCAACAACCTGTTCATGTCCATCGCCGAGCAGATGGGCGCGACGCTGGAGAACACCGCCTATTCGGTGAACATCAAGGAGCGGCTGGATTTTTCCTGCGCCCTGTTCGATGCCACCGGCGATCTGGTCGCCAATGCGCCGCATGTGCCCGTGCATCTGGGGTCCATGAGCGAGAGTGTGCGCAGGGTCATCGCGCTGAATCCCGGCATGGCCAAGGGTGACAGCTTCATGCTCAACGCGCCTTTCAACGGCGGCACGCACCTGCCCGACGTGACGGTCATCACGCCCGTCTTCGACGCGGCGGGGGGCGAGGTGCTGTTCTACGTCGGCTCGCGCGGGCATCATGCCGATATCGGCGGGCGCACCCCGGGGTCGGGTCCGCCGGATTCGACGCATATCGAGCAGGAAGGCGTCGTGATCGACAATTTCCTGCTGGTCGAGGGCGGGCGATTGCGCGAGGACGAGACCCGCGCGCTCCTCGCTTCGGGCAAGTACCCCTGCCGCAACGTCGACCAGAACATGGCCGACCTCGAAGCCCAGATCGCCGCCAATGCCACCGGCCTGCGCGAGGTGGGGCGGATGATCGACACCTTCGGGCTGGACGTCGTGCAGGCCTATATGCGCCACGTCCAGGACAATGCCGAAGCTTCCGTCCGCCGCTTGCTCGGCGCGCTGAAGGAGGGGTCCTACAGCTATCCGATGGACGAGGGATGCGAGATTCGCGTGGCCGTGCGGGTGGATCGCGAGGCGCGCGAAGCCACCGTCGACTTTACCGGCACGTCGGAGCAACGCCCCGGCAACTACAACGCGCCCCTCGCGGTGTGCCACGCGGTCGTCCTCTACGTCTTCCGCACGCTGGTCGGCAGCGCCATTCCGCTCAATCAGGGGTGCCTCAAACCGCTGAAGATCGTGGCGCCCGAGGGGACGATGATCAACTGCCGCTATCCGGCGGCGGTGATCGCGGGGAATACCGAAGTCAGTCAGGCGATGTGCAACGCGCTCTACGGCGCGCTCGGCGCGATGGCGGGGTCGCAGGCGACGATGAACAACTTCATCTGGGGCAACGACACGCACCAGAACTACGAGACGATCTGCGGCGGCACGGGCGCGGGGCCGGGCTTCGACGGGACGAGCGCGGTGCAGACGCACATGACCAATACCCGCATGACCGACCCGGAGATCCTCGAACAGCGGTTTCCGGTCCGGGTCGAGGAATTCTCGATCCGGCACGGGTCGGGCGGGGCGGGACGCTGGACGGGGGGCAGCGGCATCACGCGCCGCCTGCGCTTCCTCGAACCCATGACGGCCACGGTTCTCAGCGGTCATCGCATCGTGCCGCCCTTCGGCGTGGAGGGCGGCGAACCGGGCGAGTGCGGCGAGAACGCCGTGCGCCGGGCGGACGGTACGCGCGAAGTGCTCAAGGGCAATGACGAAGCGGAGATGGCGGCGGGCGACGTGTTCGAGATGAAGACGCCGGGCGGGGGCGGGTGGGGTACGGCGTGATCGCGGTGGTTATGCATTGTGCTTCCGAAACGACGCGGCGTTAAACGCGGGTTGAGGGATTTCGCACGATAATGGGGGAAACCCGCCCCCCGCCGCAGGAACGCCCGACCCATGACTTTCGCACCCTTCGCCGATACCGGACCGGGCCGCTCGACCGCACATGAAAAGGCGGTCGACGTGGTGATGGGCGACCGGGCGATGGTCTCGCGCCTGCTGCGCGAGCACCAGATCCTGCAAGAAGCGTTCGAGCACAGCCCCGCCGCCCTCGCCATCCACGACGCGCAGGGCGCCCTCGTGGCGTGGAACGCTAGGCACGACTGGGTGCAGGCCGAAGGCGACGATGCGGCCCCGTGTCGCGTCGAGGGCTACACCCTGCCCTCGGGCCTGACCGCGCGCCTTGGCATCGAGACCGGCGCTGACGGGGCGCGCGAGGAGGCGCTGATCCGGGAGCGCGACGCGGCGGTGGCGGCGAACCGGGCCAAGGACGACTTTCTCGCCAGCATGAGCCACGAAATCCGCACCCCGATGAACGGCCTGATCGGCATGGCGGGCCTTCTGGCCGATTCGGATCTCACGAGCGCGCAACGGGTCTATGCCGATGTCGTGCTGCGGTCGGGCCGCGCGCTGCTGGCGATCACGGACGATATCCTCGACCTGTCGAAGATCGAGGCGGGGCGGATGGAGTTGGTCCTCGAACCCTTCGACATCGCCGACAGCATCGAGCAGACCGTCATCCTCTTTTCCGCCAATGCCGAGGCGAAGGGCATCGACCTGATCGTGCGGGTCTCGCCGGTCCTGCCGCGCTTCCTGATCGGCGACGAGAGCCGCCTGAACCAGATCGTCGCCAATCTCGTCGGCAACGCGGTCAAGTTCACGGATGCGGGGCACGTCATGGTCGATCTCGACGCCGCGATGGCGACGGACGATGACGGGGGCCGCATCGCGCGCCTCACCTGCCGGGTGCAGGACACGGGCGCGGGCATCGCGCCCGACATGTGCGAGCGCATCTTCGAGCGGTTCTCGCAGGCGGACCGCATCGCGCATCGCGCGGAAGGGGGCACCGGGCTGGGCCTCGCCATCGTCGCCGCGATGATCGACGAGATGGGCGGCACCGTGGGGGTCGAGAGCGTCGAGGGCGAAGGGACGACGTTCCACGTCACCGTCGATCTGCCGGTCGCGCGACCGGACACGACGCGCATGGCCCCCGAGGCATTATGGAGCAAGCGCGTGCTGATCGTCGACGGCGAAGCCCCGCGCCGCGATATCGTCGCCGAGAGCGTCCGGGCCTGGGGCTTCGACGTCGCCCCGTGCCGCAGCCTGCGCGAGAGCGCCGCGTTCATGCGGGAGATGGACGCCCGCGACCGGCGTATCGACGTCGTGCTGCTAGGCGAGCGGGTGGCCGAGGGGGACGCATCGCCCTTCATGGACATGCTGGCGGAGCGGGCGGACCGGACGGGCGGCGCGGCGCCCCCCGTCATCCGCATGATCCGGCCGGGCGCGGTATCGGGACAGGACGAGAAAGCCGAAGGAGCGGCGTTCGCGACGCTGCTGCGCCCCGTCCGGTCCGCCTGCCTGATGGAGAGCATGGAGCGGGCGCTGGGTGCGGGGACCGCCCTGTCGGTGGTCGAGGCCCCGGTATCGGAGGACAGGGTCCTGCCCCGTACCGCGCCCGTGCTGCGCATCGAGGGGCCGCCATCCGCCCGCGCCGGGGCGAACGAGGCGGAACCGCGGCAACCCTCCGTCGATATCCTCGTGGCCGAGGACAACGAGATCAACCGCTTCCTGATCGAGGAAATCCTGCGCGAGAGCGGCTACAGCTACCGGATCGTGCATGACGGGGTCGCGGCGGTGGAGGCGTGGCGCACCCTGCGCCCGCGCCTGATCCTCATGGACGTGACGATGCCGAAGATGGGTGGCCGGGACGCGACCCGCCTTATCCGCTCCGAGGAGCAGGGCGGCATGCGTACCCCCGTGGTGGCCCTGACGGCCCATGTCCTGCACGGCGACCGCGACCGCTGTCTGAATGCGGGGATGGACGACCACCTGACCAAGCCCGTCACCATCGCCTCGATCATGCGCCTCGTCGATTTCCACCTGCACCCCGGCATGGCGAACGCGACCGCGTGAAAAAATCCTTGCTATTTTCACGACCCTGATCGAACCATCGTGCCATGGATGGTTCGATGGCGCCGGGTATGTCGGGAGTGGGGTCGGACCTGCGTGCCTTGCGGCGCAGCAGGGGGACGACGCTCGCCGCCCTCGCCGCCTCGCTCGACCGGTCGGTCGGCTGGCTCAGTCAGGTCGAGCGCGGATTGTCCGAGCCTTCCATCGACGATCTGCGCCGCATCGCGGGCGTATTCGACGTGCCGCTCGGTTTCTTCTTCCGCAACGACGATGCGCCGGAGCATGAGCGCGGCCACGTCGTGCGCGCCGCCCGTCGCCGCTCGCTCGGGAATGCGGTCGCGGGGCTGACCGAGGAACTGCTCTCCCCCGATATCGGCGGCGCGTTCGAGACCTTGCGCTCGACCTTCGCCCCCGGCGCGGCGCTGGCCACGGCTCAGCGGCGCGAGACGGAGGAAGCGGGGTACGTGGTCTCCGGCACGCTCGACCTGTGGATCGGGGAGCGCCATTTCCGCCTGCGCGCGGGCGACAGCTTCCGCTTCAAGGGCGAGCCGTACCGATGGGCCAATACCGGCGCGGAGGAGGCGGTCGCGATCTGGACCATCGCCCCGCCGGTGTATTGAAGGCAGCGCGATGATCGAGACGGCCACGCGGCTGGCAGTTACCTGAAATTCACGATCCCCGGCGCGACCGGGCAAAGGAGAAGTACCATGGCAGATCTCGACCCGAAGGGACTCCCCTCCCACGCCCGCGTGGTCATCATCGGCGGCGGCGCGGTGGGCGCGTCGTCGCTGTACCACCTCGCGAAAGCGGGATGGACCGATTGCGTCCTGCTCGAAAAGAACGAGCTGACCGCCGGGTCGACATGGCATGCCGCCGGGAACATCCCCAATTTCTCGGGCAACTGGGGGGTGATGAATATCCAGCGCTATTCGACGGAGCTGTATCGGCGCCTCGGCGAGGAGGTCGACTACCCGATGAACTACAACGTCACCGGGTCGGTGCGCCTCGCGCATAGCACGGAACGCATGCAGGAATTCGAGCGCGCCATCGGCATGGGCCGCGCGCAGGGTCTCGATATGGAGATATGCTCGATCGAGGATCTGAAAGGGCATTACCCCTATCTCGAAACCCACGATCTGGCCGGGGGTCTCTACGATCCCTATGACGGCGATATGGACCCCTCGCAACTGACGCAGGCGTTTGCCAAGGGCGCGCGGGACAGGGGGGCGAAGATCGTGCGGTTCTGCCCGGCGACGGGCGCGCGGCGGGACGGGAGCGAGTGGGTCATCGAGACGCCCAAGGGCGAAATCCGCTGCGAATACGTGGTCAATGCCGCCGGGTACTACGCCAAGGAGGTCGGCAAGTGGTTCGGGCGCAAGGTGCCGATGGTGGTGATGAGCCATCAATACATGCTGACCGACGAGATCCCCGAACTGGAAGCGTGGATGAAGACCAACGGCGGCAAGCTGCCCCTGCTGCGCGACGTGGATTCGTCGTATTACCTGCGGCAGGAGAAGACCGGTCTCAACCTCGGCCCCTACGAGCGCAATTGCGTGGCGCATTGGGTCGAACCGTCGGACCCGATGCCTGACGATTTCAGTTTTCAACTGTATCCCGACGATCTGGAGCGCCTCGAATGGTATATCGAGGATGCCATGGCCCGCGTGCCCCTGCTCGGCACGGCGGGGGTGAACAAGGTCATCAACGGTCCCATTCCCTACACCCCCGACGGCAATCCCCTGATCGGGCCGATGCCGGGGGTGCCGAACGCTTTCGAGGCCTGCGTCTTCACCTTCGGCATCGCGCAGGCCGGAGGGTCGGGCAAGGTGCTGGCCGAATGGATCACCGAAGGGGCGACGGAGCGGGACATGTGGTCGGTCGACCCGCGCCGTTTCACCGCCCATGCGGCGGACCCCGATTACGCGCTGGCGAAGGCCAAGGAGATATACGGCCACGAATACGCCATCCACTTCCCCCGCCACGCATGGCCCGACGGGCGCGACAGGAAGCTGTCCCCCGTCCATGACCGGGTGGTCGCGGCGGGCGGCCAGATGGGGGCCTATAACGGCTGGGAGCGGGCGAACTGGTTCGCGAAATCCGGGGATGACACGTCCGAGGACGCGACCCAGACCTGGGAGCGGGACGGCCCGTGGCTGCCGCGCATCCGCGAGGAATGCCATGCGGTGAGGGACGGCGTGGGCGTGCTCGACCTGCCCGGCTTCTCGCGGTTCAACCTGTCGGGGGAGGGCGCGGCGGAGTGGTTGCGCGGGATGATCACCGGCGGGTTGCCCAAGGCGGGCCGCATGAATCTGGGCTATTTCGCCGATACGGGCGGGCGGATCGTGACCGAGATGTCGATGATGCGCCACGGGGAGGATTTCTTCACCCTCATCACGGCGGCGACCGCCCAATGGCATGATCTTGACTGGCTGATGCGGCATCTGCCCGAAAGCCTCACCCTGACGGATCATACGGAGGAGTATTCAACCCTCATCGTCTGCGGCCCGAAATCGCGCGCCCTGTTCGGACAGATCGCCGAGGCCGACCTGACCCTGCCCTGGCTCTCGCACCAGCCTGCGAAGGTGGCGGGCAGGGACGCGGCGCTGGCCCGGGTCAGCTTCGCGGGGGAACTGGGGTGGGAAATCCACGCCGCGATGGACGCCATGCCCGCCATCTACGACGCGGTGATCGACGCGGGGGCCACCCCCTTCGGCATGTTCGCGCTCGACAGCCTGCGCATCGAAAAGGGATACCGCGCGTGGAAGGGCGACCTTTCCACCGATTACACGGTGCTGGAGGGCGGGCTGGAGCGGTTCGTGCGCTGGAGCAAGGACGGCTTCGTCGGCAAGGCGGCGCTGGAGAGCCAGAAGCAGCGGGGCGTGACCAAGCGCTTTTCCACCCTCGTCGTGGAGGCGAACGGCTTTGATGCGCCCTACATGTCGAACGTCTGGAAGGACGGCGAGATCGTGGGCGAGACGACCTCCGGCGCATGGGGCCACCGGATCGACAAGTCGGTCGCGCTGGGCATGCTGCGCACCGATGCCGCCGCGCCGGGAACGGCGGTGGAGGTCGAGATGTTTGGCGCCCGCTATCCGGCGGTCGTGCAGGAGGATGCCCCGCTCTGGGACCCGGAGAATGCGCGGCTGAAGGCGTAGGTGATGACGACGCCGTCCCGCATCTGACGCGGGGCGGCGAACCTTCCGAAAGGATACCTCCCCATGCCCACCCTCTCCCCCCGCATCACCGGAATCGTCACCGGCGCCGACGACGGCTGGGGCGTGCAGGAGCGGGCGCGGGCCATGCAGCGGGCGGGGCGCGATGATGTCATCCTGCTGACCATGGGCGACCACGACTTTCCGACCGCCGAACCCATTCGCGATGCCTGCGCCGCCGCGCTGGCCGCCGGGGAGACCGGCTACGGCTCGATCCACGGCATCGAGCCGCTGCGTACCCTCATCGCCGCGCGGGGTGCACCGGTCCACGGTATCGAGATCGACCCCGCATCGGTCGTCGTGTCGATGGGCGGTCAGGCGGCCCTGTTCGCCGCCCTGTGCGCCACCCTCGGCCCGGGGGACGAGGCCATCGTGATCGAGCCGTATTACGCGACCTACGAACAGACGATCCGATCCGCCGGGGGCGTGGCCGTCACGGTGCCGACGAGCGCCGATGACGGGTTCCAGCCCGACCCCGCCACCCTGCGCGCCGCCATCGGGCCGCGCACGCGTGCCATTCTGTGCAATTCGCCCAACAACCCCTCGGGCGCGGTCTATACCCGCGCCACGCTGGAGGGGATCGCGGCGCTGTGCCGCGAGCACGACCTGTGGCTGATCTCCGATGAGGTCTATCATTCCCAGGTCTACGAGGCCGACCACCTCTCCCCCGCTTCCCTGCCCGGCATGGCGGAACGCACGTTCATCGTCGATTCGATGTCCAAATCCCACGCGATGACGGGGTGGCGCTCCGGCTGGCTGATCTGTCCCTCGCGCGAGGCGGCGCAATGCGTGACCGACCTGTTCCTCACCAGTGCCTACGGCGTTGCCCCCTTCATCCAGTCGGCCATGCGGGTGGCGCTGGAGTCGGGGGAGGGGCCGGAAGCGAAGATCGCCGCGCTCTACCGCCGCCGCCGCGACCGGGCGGTCGCCGCATTGGCCCGCTCTCCTCGCCTCGGGATCCACCCGCCCGAAGCGGCGATGTACGTGATGATCGACCTGCGCCCGCTCATCGGCGATGCCCCGGGCGCCGCCGAACGCTTCGCCTATGCCCTGCTCGACGCGACCGGCGTGGCGGCGATGCCGGGGGACAGTTTCGGCCCCTCGGCGGCGGGGCATATCCGCATCAGCCTGACGGCCCCCGAAGGCGACCTGACCGAAGCCTGCACCCGCATCGCCACCTTTGCCGATACATGGAGCGACCCCGAATGACCCGCGACCTCAAGGATATGGAACATACACGATGACGAAGATCGTCCTGATGGATGGCGGCATGGGTCAGGAACTCATCCGCCGCTCGCCCGATGCCGTGACCGCGCTGTGGGGGACCACGGTGATGCGCGATCATCCGCATATCGTGCAGGGATTGCACGAGGCGTTCCTGCGCGCGGGGTCGCGGGTGCTGACGCTCAACACCTACACCCTGACCCGCCCGCGCCTGTCCTCCAAGGGGGCCGAGGAACTGTTCGAGCCGATGACCGTGCGCGCGGGCGAACTGGCCGTCGCGGCCATCGACGCGTCGGGGGCCGACGTGGCCGTCGCCGGCAGCCTGCCGCCGCAGGTCGGCAGTTTCCACCCCGACAGCGTGTTGCCCGTCGAGGAAGCCGCGCCGCTCTTCGCCGAGATCGCGGCGCATCAGACGGATTTCGTCGATTTCTTCATCTGCGAGACGATGTCCTCGATCCGCGAGGCGATGGGCGCGCTGACCGGGGCGGCAACGGCGGGCAAGCCGATCTGGCTGGCGTTTTCCACCGATGACGACGACGGCACGCGCCTGCGCTCCGGCGAACCGCTCTCCGAGGCGGTCGACGCGGTGAAGGGGGCCGAGCATCTGGCCGCCATCCTCATCAACTGCACCCGGCCCGAGGCGGTCGATCAGGGCCTGCCCCTCCTCGCCGCCTCCGGCCTGCCCTACGGAGCCTATGCCAACGGTTTCACCAATATCGCCGCCAGCTACATCCCCGGTTCGACGGTCGAGGAACTGAGCACCCGCACCGATCTGACCCCCGACGCCTATGCCGATTTCGCGCTCGGCTGGGTCGAGGCGGGCGCGACGATCCTGGGCGGCTGCTGCGAGGTCGGCCCCGCGCATATCGCGACGCTGGCGAAACGGCTGGAGGGGGCGGGCCATACCATCGTGAAGGGGTTCGACCATGGCTGATCTTCCTGCACACGCCCGCGCCGTCATCGTCGGCGGCGGGGTCATCGGCTGTTCGGTGGCCTATCACCTGACGAAACTGGGCTGGACGGACGTGGTCCTGCTGGAGCGCAAGCAGTTGACCTGCGGGACCACATGGCATGCCGCGGGCCTGATCGCGCAGCTGCGGGCGACGCAGAACATGACGCGGCTGGCGAAGTACAGTCAGGAACTCTACGGCACGCTGGAGGAGGAAACCGGCGTCGCCACCGGCTTCAAGCGGGTCGGGTCGATCACCGTGGCGCTCACGGACGAACGCATGGAGGAGCTGCGGCGTCAGCTTTCGATGGCCCGCGCCTTCGGGGTCGAGGTCGACGAGATATCGCCTGAAGACGTGAAATCCCGCTACGAGCACCTGAACATCGACGGTGTGGTCGGTGGCGTCTGGTTGCCCAAGGACGGGCAGGGCGACCCCGGCAACATCGCCCATGCGCTCGCCAAGGGCGCCCGGATGCGCGGCGCGCAGGTCATTGAGGGGGTGACGGTCACGGGCGTGACCCGGGCCGAGGGCCGCGTCACCGGGGTCGAGACGGACCGGGGCGCCATCACCGCCGATTACGTGGTCAACTGCGGCGGCATGTGGGGCCGGGAGATCGGCAAGATGGCGGGCGTCGATGTGCCGCTTCAGGCCTGCGAGCATTTCTACATCGTCACCGAAGCGATCGCGGGCCTGACCCAACTTCCCGTCCTGCGCGTGCCCGACGAATGCGCGTATTACAAGGAGGATGCGGGCAAGATGCTGCTCGGGGCCTTCGAGCCGAACGCCAAGCCCTGGGCCGTGGACGGCATCCCCGCCGATTTCTGCTTCGATCAGCTCCCCGAGGATTTCGACCATTTCGAGCCGATTCTGGAGAGCGCCGTGGGCCGGATGCCGATGCTGGCCGATGCGGGGATTCATACATTCTTCAACGGCCCCGAAAGCTTCACCCCCGACGACCGCTATCTGATGGGCGAGGCCCCCGAACTGCGCAATTTCTACGTGGCCGCCGGGTTCAACTCCGTCGGCATCCAGTCCGCCGGGGGCGCGGGCATGGCGCTGGCGCAGTGGATGGAGGATGGCGAGCCGCCCTTCGACCTGTGGGACGTGGATATCCGCCGGATGCAGCCGTTCCAGAACACCCGGCATTATCTGGTCGAGCGCGCCAGGGAAGCGCTGGGCCTCCTCTACGCCGACCACTTCCCGTACCGCCAGTTCGAGACGGCCCGCGGCATCCGCCGCTCTCCCCTGCATGCGCAGATGGACGCCGCCGGGGCCGTCTTCGGCGAGGTGACGGGGTGGGAGCGCGCCAACTGGTTCGCGACCGAGGGGCAGGAGCGCAAATACGAATATTCATGGGGCCGCCAGAACTGGTTCCCCAACGCCGCCGCTGAACACCGCGCCGTGCGCGAGGATGTGGGCCTGTTCGACATGTCCTCCTTCGGCAAGCTGCGCGTCGAGGGGGCCGATGCCGAGGGCGTGCTGCAACGCCTGTGCGGCAACGACGTGGCGGTCGAGCCGGGCAGGATCGTCTACACCCAATGGCTGAACCAGCGCGGCGGGATCGAGGCCGACGTCACCGTCACGCGGCTGGCGGATGACAGCTTCCTCGTCGTCACCCCCGCCGCGACCCCGCAACGGGATATCGCCTGGGTCAAGCGCCATATGCCCGATGCCGCCCGCTGCGCCGTGGTCGACGTGACGGCGATGGAGGCGGTGATGGTCGTCATGGGCCCGCGCGCCCGCGAGGTGCTGCAACCCCTCACCAGCGCCGATCTCTCCACCGCCGCTTTCCCCTTCGGCACGATGCAGGAGATCGAGTTCGGCATGGCCCGCATCCGCGCCCATCGCGTCACCTATGTCGGCGAACTGGGGTGGGAACTGTATGTCAGCGCCGATATGGCGGTGTACGTCTACGAGCGGCTGATGCAGGGCGGCGCGATCAGGCATTGCGGGCTGCACGTCCTCGATTCCTGTCGCATGGAAAAGGCCTTCCGCCATTACGGCCACGACATCACCGATGAGGATCACGTGCTCGAAGCGGGCCTCGGCTTCGCCGTCAAGACCGACAAGACCCCCTCGAAATTCGGCGATTTCCTCGGCCGCGACGCCGTGCTGCGCAAGAGGCAGGAGGGCGTCGGGCGGCGCATGGTGCAATTCATGCTCACCGACCCCGAACCGCTCCTCTACCACAACGAACCGATCCTGCGCGGCGGCGAGATCGTCGGCCACCTGACCAGCGGCAATTACGGGCACCATCTCGGCGGGGCCATGGGCCTCGGCTACGTCCCCTGCGCCGAACCGGGCGAGAAGGGGGCCGACATGCTCGCCGACCCCTACGAGATCGAGGTCGCGGGCGTGCGCGTGGCCGCGACGGCCAGCCTCAAGCCGCTCTACGACCCGAAGAGCGAGAGGATGCGGGCGTAAACCCCCTCGACACCGCGCGAGCCGTCGCCATACTGCCCGCATGAGGGGACGGGAGATACGCGCGGCGCGGGCACGGCGGGAAACGGGGCGGAGCGACACCGCCCAACTCGCCCAGATCGCCGAAATATCGAGGAACGCCCGGACGACGTGGTTCGGGCTGATCTTCGTCTTGCTGTTCTGCGGCGTCGCCCTGCTCGACGTGCAGGACCGCGATTTCTTCGAATACGGCGCGGCGACGCAATTGCCGCTGCTGGGGGTCGAGGTGCCGGTGGTCGGCTTCTTCGTCACGGCGCCG
>Ga0209831_1002798_pt1 | contig 14871 bp, 11 predicted proteins | sample Maine_Asex4_meta_FD_187451 | JGI IMG/M metagenome (GOLD analysis project Ga0209831, IMG submission 187451) | Marine algal microbial communities from Maine, USA - Maine_Asex4_metaG (SPAdes) (version 2) | ecosystem: Host-associated > Algae > Red algae > Unclassified | place: Maine, USA | collected...
TTCATCCCTTAGGGATGAAAAAATAATAAACACTATATCTTGACTTGTTCTTTTTCCTTTATACTTCACCAAATTTTTCTTAAATAACCCGTTATTCGCGTCAAATTTGGCTCGTGTAAAGAAAAAATAACGGCGTGAAGATGTAACGTTTATTATCTTTTCATCCCTAAGTTACGGAAACGCAACTTGAATTATATAGTCATCTATTTTAGAATTAGGTAATGTCAAACATGAAATTAAGTATAATTATTGCTTTTTCCTATATTTTTAATGGAAAAACATACAATTTAGTACACTGTTTTATAAATTTATTTACATTTTTTGACGTTTATTTTGAAATGAATCGAATCAAAAATGACGCGAATACTCACTGTATTTAAGGATTTTTTGGTGAAGAGTCATTTTAAAAAAAATACTTAAAAAAGTAAATAAATTTGTGAAACAGTGTATTTAGTAACGATAGAATAATAACTTCACGATTTCGACGAGGTTATTTTGGTCTTAGTTTTTCTCTTGGAAATAGGCGTTTATCTGGATAAATAACTGTTTTCAAGGGGAAAAATAAGGGCAAAAGAAGCCGTCCAAATCGGGAAGTTATTGTTTACTCGTTACTTAGCGAATAATTGATGCAATTTTCAAAAGACTTGGAAATGCTTATATTTGAATCTCTCAAATTAAATAACGATATTTGTTGTGAATAACGTTGAACATGATTAAAAAAATTCAGATTATAGGCTTCAAATCAATAAAAAGTTGCGAAATTGATTTACGCCCTATCAATATTCTCATTGGAGGGAATGGTGTAGGGAAAAGTAATTTTATCGCTGTTTTTTCATTGGTAAAAGCTATTTACAACGCTAATTTATCTGAATACGTTATCAAAAAAGGTGGCGCAAATGGTCTCTTACATTTTGGTAAAAAAGTTACACAAGAAATTTATTTAAATTTAAATTTTAATAATACAAATAAATTCATGGTGACTTTGGGAGAGGCGCAGGACACCTTGTATATACAATCTACAGATACGGCTTTTTTTGAGGGGATATGGCATAAAAAAAATTATGAAAAAAATCAGAAAGAGTCTAATTTCAAAGGAATCTATTCAGGACAGGCATTTTGGGTAAATGATAGGTTAAAAGAATTTGAGGTCTATCATTTTCACGATACCGGAGATAGCTCCCCCATGAAAGGATTTAGTAATGTCGATGATAATCACACGCTAAAAAAAGACGGTTCTAATATCGCCGCTTTTTTACTTTATTTGAAAGAAAAACATCCTAAACATTTTATAAGAATTGAAAAAACGATTGCTTCGATAGCTCCTTTTTTTGAAAAATTTGTTTTGGCACCTTCCAATAGAAATGAGCAACTAATAAAACTGGAGTGGAAAGAAAAAGGTGGAGAAGACTACTACGCTGACGCATACAATCTTTCAGATGGAACATTGAGATTCATCTGTTTGGCTACTTTATTGATGCAGCCCGAACCACCAAAAACTATCATTATTGATGAGCCAGAATTGGGCTTACACCCGGTGGCTATCAACAAACTTGCAGCACTCATCCGAAAAGTATCTAAGCAGTCGCAAGTCATTATATCGACACAATCCACCAATTTTATTGACAATTTTGAACCCGACGACATCATAGTTTCCGACAGGAAAAATAATGAAACTGTATTTAAGCGTTTGGACAAAAAAGCATTGATAGGTTGGTTGGAAGATTACAGCATAGGAGAGGTTTGGGAGAAAAATATCATAGGCGGACAACCATTTAATTACTAATATGAAACGACTGGTATTTTTAGTGGAAGGTAACTCTGAAGTAGTGTTCGTTAATAAATTTATCATTCCTTATTTGTACGGTTCAGGGTTTCAAAACCCAGTGAACGCCCAAACAATTATTACGAATAGAAAACAACACAAAAAAGGTGGCGTGGTCAATTATGATTATCTAAAAAATGACTTAAAAAGAATCATAGCGCAAGGCAATGTCATTGTCACTACGCTTATTGATTTTTTTAAATTACCACCGAGTTTCCCTAATTACACGACTGATGCTCAACATATTAGTGATATAGAACAAGGGGTTGCTGATGATTTTGCAGACTTTCCCGACTTGATTCCCTACATTCAAAAATACGAATTTGAAGCCCTGATGTTTTCAAAAATTGATGGCTTTGAAATTGTGATGGATGATGACAAACAACTTCGGGAAATTCAAGATATTATTAATAAATTTCCTAATCCAGAAGACATCAACAACTCTCCTCAAACGGCACCGTCCAAACGCTTGGAGCGCGTATTCGCCATTGGGCATGAGCGATATGAGAAAGTCGTCCACAGCGAATTAATTTTTGAAACGTTAGACATTCAATCTATCCTTGATAAGGGATGAAAAAACAATAAACATTACATCTTGACTTGTTCTTTTTCCTTTATACTTTACCAAATTCTCCTTAAATAACCCGTTATTCGCGTCAAATTTGGCTCGTGTAAAGAAAAAATAACGGCGTGAAGATGTAACGTTTATTATCTTTTCATCCCTAAGTGTCCACGATTTAAAACGTGGATGGAGAAAATTATCGTCAAATTAAAGGAATAAAACCTCACTCCTTCCCCACCGAAATCAAATTCGCAAACACCCGATACGCCCCCGGCACACCCGCCGGAAGCTCGCGAAACCACGAATAGCCTGTATAAATAAAATGCCCTTCGCCGTACTCTGCGACGAGCAAACCGCCATTGCGAGGCGGTTCGTTGGGGTCATTGGAGGAGAGGATGGCGGCGTAGCGTTCGTCCCATTCGTTGGGGAAGTACAGACCGCGTTCTTGCACCCAATCCTCGAAGTCGGCAGCCGTTATTTTATTGGGGAAATTCAAAACGGGATGGTCGGGTAGGAGGAAGCGAACTTCTGCGCCTTCGACGGTCACACGGTCGCGAGAGAGCGTGAGTGGGTAGGGCGCGAGGTCGTCTGTCACGAGTCGGAAACTGGTGTTGTACTGCACCATCACTGTACCGCCTTTTTCGACATATTTCATCAATGTTTTTTGGTGAAATTTTAGGCGTGGGCGTGTGTTGTACGCACGTACACCGAGTATGACGGCATCGAAATTTTGTAGCGTTTCGAGCGTCATGTCGCTATCTTCGAGCAAGGTGACGCGGTAGCCGATTTGCTCCAAATTCGCCGGAATATCATCGCCTGCACCCATGTAATAGCCGATATTTTCGCCACGTTTTTCGAGGTCGATTTTGACGACTTTTGCCTTCGCATCCAAAAACAATAATTGTACGGGAATGTGCGGATAATTGATTTCGATGCGTTGTTGGATGGGTTCGGTATCGAAGGTTTCCCAACCGAGTGTGAGTTCGCCTGTGCTTTGGTTTTTGCTGGGAAAAATTTGAAATTCGACGGTCTGTTCCTCGCCTTTTTCGCCTGTGAATCCGAGTGCGTGAGCTTCGGGTTCGCTGCGCCAACCTTCGGGCAATTGCGCCAACAAACGCCCCTTCGCGCCCACTCTGCCCGACTTCACCAATACGCGAATCGTCTTAGGTTTGTCATTGGCAAATACGATGACTTTTTCTTGCAAATTGACCGATACTTCCGGCTCTACTTCAAAGCTGCGGTGGACTTCGCCCTCCACAGGGTCATTACGTTTGTAGGTGACGGGGATGTCGTATTCGATGGCTGTACCTTCGATATTTAGTTTGAATTTCACCAATATATCTTCCTGATTTTCAGGCTGTAATAAATCTTCTTTCGCGGCTTTATACATCCCCAAAGTCCCCGTTTCGCGCAACCAATACGGGCGGCTGACAGGAATATCCAACCGTATTTTTATTTTTTCTTCTTGCGAAAATACGACATTCGGACGAAGTGTAGTCGCACCTTTATTAAGTTGAATAATTTTACCATCACAAAAAACAGATTCGATATTTACGTCTAAATTTGAACGATTAATCGCCTCCAATTTCAAAGTAACTTGCTCGCCATTTGCGGCAGAAAAATCATCCACATTCGCCGCCAAATATAAGCCCAAACAATCCTTTATAATCGCGTTAATTTCTTTTATTTTTAAATTCGCATAATAATTACCCAAACCGAAATCTATTTTTCTACGTACTCCTATTCTTCTTTTCACTGATAATAAATCTGGAACAGACGCAGCGGGATCGTTCATATCAAATTTGTCGGCTATCTTTCGGAGAGCTTTATCAATTGCCTTGCCATGCGATCCAATGCGTATCCACGAGCTATTGATCCCTTCAAAAATATCATTGGTCGCTCGCTCGCCTTTTAGATGTTCAAAATACTCAATGCTTGTACCGCGTTCGCTCATCGTACCCATGCCCTGACATTTGTGTTGGCTGCGACTTTCTGCCGAAATTTCATTATTCGACTTACCCAAAAGTGGATAATACGCGCCCACATCCATCGCCAATAAATCTTTTTTTGCCGCTTCAAATGCGGCATCATCACCCACATATCGCGGAATGACATTATAGAGTAATCGCTTGGCTTGCCATACATTTACTCTCGTGAGTTGTTCGGGAAAACGCTTGGGGTCGGCGGCTGCATCGAAGGCTTCGTAGGCGAGTTGGGCGGAGGCGGTGTGGTGTCCGTGCGTAGGCGCAGCCGTGTGTGGAAAGCGAGTCATCAGCACATCGGGGCGATAGTTGCGGATTATCCAAACCATGTCGGCAAGTACCTCTTCGCGCTCCCAAATCGTGAAGGTTTCATCGGCATTTTTGGAGTAGCCGAAGTCATTGGCACGCGAAAAAAACTGTTCGCCACCATCGACACGACGCGCCATGAGGAGTTCCTGCGTTCGCATCACGCCCATGAGTTCGCGGATTTCTTGTCCGATGAGATTTTGTCCGCCATCGCCGCGTGTGAGGGAGAGGTAGGCGGTGTTCATCTTACGCTCGTTGGCGAAGTAGGTAATCATGCGCGTATTCTCATCGTCAGGATGCGCCGCGATGTACAAGACGCTGCCTACGGTACGGAGTTTTTCGATGGCGTGTTGTATTTCGGATGCGCTGCGCTGTGTAGGGGCTTGCGCGAATGTGGCTGCGCTTATGAGTAATGCGAGGAGTGTGGTGGTGATTTTCATGTTTGTATTTTTGGTGAATTTACGGGTTTTTTGTGGGAATATCATAGTTACAAATCGAATAAAGACCTTAGTTTTGTTTCCACATCAGCGTGATAATTATTGGGCAAATCACCGAGTTGGCGTTGTATAATTCTTGTTGGAATCGTCACCAAACGGTGTAATCGAATCGCTGAACTCATTCGCAATCCTGTAATACCGAAGCCCACATCTGTACTGTTAATGATAATGTCAGATGCTTCATTGGCTATGTGGATTTGACTGGTGATGAAGGCGATAACTACGTGATTGTAAGTCGTAATTTGATTGGTAAGACAAACGGCAGGTCGAACTTTTGTACCGGATAAATCATCAAAAGGAAAAGGTACGAGTACAATTTTATGCTTCATGGTTCATAGGTTTTCCGTCCGACAAAGTATAAATATCTTCTTCGGGTTCATTCAAAAAACTAAAGGCATCATTGGTACTCATTGCCTTCAACCAGACATCATCCTGAATGTCGTCATCTTCAGGAAGAAGGATGATGATTTTGACACGCTTATTGGTAACGGTAAGCGGTGTATCAATTTGTAGTCTGCCTTTTTCGTCGATTTGTCCGGCTGTTTCGATTGCTTTCATGATTTTTCTTTTTCCAAATTTACGACTTATTTGTTGGTTTTGCTAATGCTTTTGAGCTGAATTCAGATTTCAAATGTATGAGTTTGTTAATTCGTTTTTTCAATACTTTCAGCCACTTTTCCAGATTCATCTTCCTTAATTGCTTTTTTGTGCCAATGAACAAATTGCTTTAGAATATTCTCTGAGTTTGGATTGGGTATTCCTCTATATGGTGCAAATATAACATCAGAAATATCTATTTCATACCCAACCGCTTCCTGTAAAACTTCGTAAATATAATCTATGTCAAATATCTGCGCCATCCAGTCATATTGTTCCTTATCGAAATCACCTTTATATGGTTCAGGGTGTGCACTACTTCTTCCTGTTGGAGTAAAAGATTCTATCAAGGTTATAGCTTTGGATTTATCTTTATTTAATACTGTTTTAATGTAAGATTTTAGTCCATCCTCGTCAATATTACTCCAATAAAAAAACAAATATCTCATTTTGATAAAGTCAAATATCTCAAATATTGATGATTCTTTTGAGTCTTCTACAGCCTTATGTATCAACCCCCTTGACAATTCATCGCATTCGTCAATTGAAAATATTTTATCTTTATCATTATTACTTACAAGCCAACTATGAATTTGATAGGCAAATTCAAATGATTTTGTCGATTGCATTAATTCTTTTGCTAAGCTGACTTTTAGTTTATTGTTTCCTCCCTTATCAATTAGTTTACTTACAAACATTGCGGCTTCCAATAAGGGTGAATAATAACCAAAGAAAGTATTATGGTCATCTTTGAGAAATTTATCACCAATCAAAACAATTGCCTTTGATATTTTTTGAGCTTCCTCCCAAGAATATGTTTTTTCTCGACTTCTTATTTTTGTGAGAAAATCACTCGCGCTTGCACTGTTAATTACGTCCTCAAACTTTTTGTTTAAATCTTGAACATTCGAGGTATCTAATTCTGATAAAATCTTCTCGAACTCGACATCTGAGATTTCTCCTTCTTGTATCGAATAAGTAAAATATCTATCGAAATATTTGGGTGAGCAAATTCTTTTTTCGTTATACCAATCATCCAAACCACTATCGTCAATATACATATGACTCGGACGACTACGGTAAACATCATTTAGTTGTGGAAAGATATTTTGTAATAATGACTGAATTCCTGCCCTATCAGCATCTGAATAATCCTTAGAGAGTTCATTTACTAATGATTTAATTCTATTAATTTTTTCACCATCCTGAACGTCTATATATGCATAAATGAAATAGCCGGAATTGTTTTTAATAAATTCGTAAAACTCTGGAAAGAAAATTTTGATTGCTTCTATCAGCATGAAGTCTACAACATTGACTTCCCCTTTCATTATTGGTAATAAAAACTGAAGTGAATTACCATATCTCACCGCTAATCTTGGAGTCTTTAATCTACTAAGAACATGAGAACTAAATTCATTAAAAAACCTTTGCCCTTCCTCTATTGATAGAACCATCCCGCTTTCTTTTAAAGCTGAATCAATGATTTTAAAACAAAATTTTTTCAATAGTGTGTCTTGTGCTTTTGGAATTTGTAATGGAACTTGAATTATTTTTTCTAAAAAATTTCGACCAGCTTTAGTGTCTCCCTCTCCAAATCTTTCACCAATTGCAGAAGCAACCATGTTATCATCAAATGAAAGAATATAAGTCATGTATTTGAAGTCACCAGTTAGCTTCACTATCTTTAATATAGAGTATATTTCATCTTTATCAAGCCTATCAATGTCATCAATGAATATGATAAGCCTTCTTTCTGTCTTTTCTAAGATTTTTTCAATTCTCTCTTTTCTTTTTTCTATATCGATGCTTGATAGCCCTTCTCCCAATGCTCCTACTGCGCCTCCCATTCCAACTAAAGAGGCAGCCGCTTTACCATATTGATTGAGTAAATCACCAACATTTTCACCATCGGTTTTTAATGGGTCGTCATCATTTTGTACAAATCTTTCTGATCCAAATAGCTCTTTTTTTTCCTTTTTGTCAGTTATCGTTTCTTTTATCTTTTGAGCAAGGGAAATAAATAAGGAAGCTAATAATGTGTTTTCATCACTATATCTCCATGGATTAAACCTCAAACAGATTATGTTGGGATGGCTTGACGATAATTCGGTTTCAATAAAATTCAAAACAGAAGTTTTACCTTCTCCCCATGCCCCACTTATTCCAAAAACAACGCAATCAGGACTTTTATGAGATTTTATTGAATCCGCAATTCTCTTTGCAAATCCATATCTTTTGAAGAAGTCTTCTTCTTCAATATGTACTGGTTTATCTGTATTATATTTTGGCATTTTAATTTTTATCGTGAGCCGCAAGAATAATTTGTATAAGATTCAAAGAAAGAAAATAGGAAAGCCTGTTTCTGTTAAATTTATACATCAACGCGAATATATGTAAAATTCACTCATTTTCAAAAAAAAACACCTTTCCAAAAATACAGCGATATTACAATTAAAATTCATTTTTGGAGTTCGTCGCCAAAGAAAAACACCGCTTAAACGAGCAATTCAATCAAACCTACCCATTATACGGCTACGAAGACTGGTTGGAAATCTAGTCTCGCACCAATTTTGAAAATCCCTTGATTAGCCCTACTTTTGAAACCTCAAAACACTACAATAACTATATGCTACAAAATAAAATAAAACAACTCGCCACCTCTATACACGCCGACACCATCGCCACGCGCCGACACCTGCACCAGCATCCGGAGCTTTCCTACCAAGAAGTCCAGACTGGAAAATTTGTTGCCGAGCGACTCGCTGACTACGGTATCGAACACACGCACGGCATGGCAGAAAACGGCGTAGTAGGCATCATTCGCGGCAAAAATCCCGACAAAAAAACCATCGCCCTACGTGCCGATATGGACGCCCTACCCATCCACGAAGCCAACGACGTACCCTACAAATCCAAAAATGAAGGCGTCATGCACGCCTGCGGACACGATGCACACACGGCTTCGCTGCTCGGCACGGCGCACATCCTCAACCAAGTCAAAGACCAATTTGAAGGCACTATCAAACTCATTTTCCAACCTGCCGAAGAACGTTTTCCCGGCGGTGCGTCGATTATGATAAAAGAAGGTGTCTTGAAAAATCCTGCGCCCCAAAGCATCCTCGGACAGCATGTACATCCGCCCCTCGAAGCTGGAAAAATCGGGATGCGTGGCGGCATGTATATGGCATCTGCCGACGAACTTTACGTCACCGTAAAAGGTCGCGGCGGACACGGTGCAGCACCAAACGATTGTATTGACCCGGTGGTCATTACGGCGCATATTATCACGGCATTACAACAAGTTATTTCTCGCAAAAACGACCCTGTATCACCTTCCGTTCTTACCTTCGGAAAAGTTATCGCCAATGGCTCTACCAACATCATTCCCAACGAAGTATATATGGAAGGTACTTTTCGTGCAATGGACGAAAAGTGGCGTGCCGAAGCCCATATTCAGATGAAAAAAATGGCAGAAATGATGGCACAAAGCATGGGCGGTACTTGCGAATTTCGCATCAATAAAGGCTACCCATTTCTCATCAACAACGAAGCCCTCACCGCCAAAGTACGCCAACACGCTATCAACTACCTTGGCGCAGAAAATGTCGTCGAATTACCCATCAGAATGTCCGCCGAAGACTTTGCCTATTACTCGCATGAAATACCCGGCGTTTTCTACCGCTTAGGCACGGGAAATGTCGCGCAAGGCATCACCTCCGCTGTACACACGACCACTTTTGATATTGATGAATCAGCACTCGAATTAAGCACAGGCTTGATGGCGTGGATGACGGTGAATGAGTTGCGGGGTTCAAGTTAGCGAGTTTATTTGCCTTAGTTTGGTGAGGCTCCTCTTCAAAACGTGCTTAAAAATTTCATTTAGATTCATGGCAAAATTTTCAGCACTCAACGAATTTCTGACGGTCTTATGGATTTTAGCCAAATTGCTCCAAAAAGCCGTTAAGAATTTCATAGTGTTTGAGCGAAGCGAGTTTATGAAATTTAGGTTTTTTGGAGCAATTTGGCGTTAAGAAATCCGTAAAACCTTGATTTTTGGTTCTTTTTATCAAGAAAAAGAACGAAATAGACATCTAATTTCCAGAGTTTTATAACTAAATTTTTACTAAAGAGTAAATGTAAAGAAAGTTCAAGGTCACCGGTGGAAAATCAACCAACCAAAGATATATAAAGACGCTCCAAAATATCCAAAGCCTTCTGCTTGTCATGTGCTTCATGCAGAAAAGTTTTACCGGCTTCCGTAAGTCGTTTTGAAAGGGTTTTATCGGTCAAAATTCGTTGAATCGCTTGGGCGAGTTCGTTGGGGTTTTCCATTGCTGTGAGCAAGCCCGTTTTTTCGTTGATGCACCATTCGGGAATGCCTGCTACATCGCTTGCTATCACGGGGATTTCACACGCAAACGCCTCTAAACCAATCAATCCGAACATTTCCCGATACGCAGACGGCACAACAATCAATTCAGATTCATACAAATACTTTTTGATAGTATTTTGCGGCTGAAAAGGTAATATTTTTGTTTGTTTTTGCAAATTATTTTCCTGTATCGCTGCGCTCAAATTTTCCGATTCGCCGCCTTCACCGATAAAAATTAATTCATAATCCGGCAAATCCTGCGCCACCTGTTTCCACGCATCCAACAACACAAAAACTCCTTTCACCACTTCAAATCGACCGATATACAAAATCCGTTTTTTGCGTGTATGTTGTTCGTCTGTTTTCCATCGGTCTACCTCAATATAATGATGAATATACGTCACATTTTCGATACCACGAGCGCGGAGTATTTTTTCAAACTTATAACTCGGCGCAATAAAATGTGTCGTTTGTTTTTTGACAATATTTAGACGTATTTTTTTGATAAAACGCGCCAACACGCCCTCGCCGTCCTTCGGAATCAAGCGATAATCGTGAATTGTCTGTACGGTAGGAATATTCAGTCGATTTGCTACCGTCAAAATTGTTGTCGTGAAATAAGCATTATTGTTAATGTGAATAAGGTCTGGCTCAAACGCCCTTAATTTCGCCTCAATCGCTTCGCCCACATTTCGCTTATAAAACAAACCATCTCGAAATTTATGCACCAACGAAAACCGCCCCTGCCCAAACGCCGAAAATTCCCGCACATCGATCGTCAGTCGCTCCATGACAAAGCCCCGCCCCTCCATCTCTTTCTTGATAGAATTGACATAAGTTTCCGTACCGCCCCGCACGCCCGTCTTATCATTATATAGCAAAATCTTCATCAGCAATGCTTTATATAATGCTTAAATGTTTAAATGTTTTGAATGAATGAATTTTGAATAAGTGAATGAATGAATCACAAACTATCGAATTGAATATGATTCATTCATTCAAAATTCATTCACTCATTCATTCATTCAAAATTCATTCATTCACTCATTCATTCATTCATTCATTCATTCATTCATTCATTCATTCATTCACTCATTCATTCATTCATTCATTCATTACCATTTAAGCATTTCAACATTTAATCATTATTCTCAAGTGCTTCCCAATACTCCACGGCGCGGCGCGTATGTGGGATGCAGATAGAGCCACCCACCAGATTGGCGATAGCAAATACTTCAAAAACCTCCTCCTTTGTCACGCCCAATTCGTAGCACGAACCCAAGTGGTAAGCGATACAATCATCACAACGTAACACCATAGAAGCCACCAAACCCATCAATTCCTTTGTTTTGCTTGGTAGCGCACCATCGGCGTAGGCATTCGTGTCCAGATTGAAAAAGCGATTGATGACTTTGTTTTTCTGACCGAGTATTTTTTCGTTCATCACCTTTCTATAGGTGTTAAATTCTTCGACTTTATTCATAGTAATGTAACTGATAGTCCATAGTCCATAGTTGATAGGCGACCGTGAAAAATACCGCTCGCGACTGCCTATGGATGATGGATTATCGACGATGGACTAAAAAATATTAGGCAAATGTAGGGCGTTTAAATATTAATGCACGTTTTTTTCTAACTAAATCAATACATAGCATTATCTTTGTGTGTTTTTTAGCTTAAAAATAGTTATCGGCATCTTTTAGATGCTTATTACTTGGATTGAAAAGCAGCAGAAAAACGCACAGCAACGTTGTTTGGAAACGAGGCATAAATAAATTTACTTTTTTGATACTGTTATTTTTTTTTTCTTTTTTTGTTGAGAAAACCGCATATAGCCTATGCTATGTAAGCGTTTTCGCAGCGAAAAAAGAGGAAGAAAGAACAAGTCGAAATGTAAAGTTATTTTTGCCTCGTTTCCTAAACATTCAATTTAAGTTGCAGAATAAAATTTACTTATGAATTATATGCCGAAATCCCTTATTATATTAATATACTGTTGTTTTGTTTCATTGCTTGCACAAGCGCAGGAGCCGCCTTCTACGGGAGAAAAATTTATCGTAGGAGGAATAGAAGTCGAAGGACTGCAATTTAGTGAGCCAAATGCGGTGATAGCCGTCACGGGCTTGGCAGTAGATAGTGAGATAAAAATTCCGGGCGATGACATTCCCAATGCGATTCGCAGCTTGTGGCGATTGCGTTTATTTACCGATATTGAAATTATCGAAAACAAACGCATCTCAAACGTTATCTTTCTGACAATCAAGGTGAAAGAACGTCCGCGACTTTCGCGCTACTCGTATACGGGTGTGAAAAAACATTTGCATGACGACCTCAACGACGAGGTACAACGCTTTGTACAACGCGGCGGTATCGTCACCGAAAGCGTGAAAATGAACTCCGCAAACGCCATTAAAGATTTCTTTATTGAGCGTAGCTTTTTGGATGTAGAAGTGAGCGTAAAAGAAGTAACAGATACGACGATGTTCAATGCTGTCCGACTGCTTTTTGATGTTGATAAGAAAAAACGAGTACGTATCAAGGAGATAAATATCGAAGGAAACGAGGCATTGACAGATGGCAAAATCCGTCGTTTGATGAAGGAAACCAAGCGCAAGAAAAACCTTTTTAAGCCATCGAAGCTCATTGACGATAAATTTGAAGACGACCAACGCGCCATTATTGCACGATACAACAAACTCGGCTATCGTGATGCCCAAATTATGAAAGATTCTGTCTACCGCATTGGTAATGAAATGTTTGTAGATATGACTGTCAAAGAGGGCAACCGCTATTATTTCCGCGATATTAAATGGCGTGGCAATTCGATTTACAGTACCGAACAACTCACCGAAGTACTCGGTATCGAAAGAGGTGATGTATATAATGAAGAAGTATTGAACACTCGACTGAGTTTTAGCCAGGATGGGCGCGACGTGAGTTCGCTTTACTTGGATAATGGTTATCTCTTTTTCCGTGTTGACCCCGTAGAAAAAACGGTCACAACGGATTCGATAGACCTCGAAATACAGATATTTGAAGGACCGCAAGCAACGATAGACCGCGTAGTAATCGCCGGAAACGACCGTACACACGAACACGTTGTGCGCCGTGAATTGCGTACCAAGCCGGGACAAAAATTTAGTCGCTCGGATATTATTCGTTCGCAGCGCGAGATATTGGCTTTGGGTTATTTTAGCCAAGAAAACTTGGGTATCAATACGCCCGTCAACCCGCAGCGTGGCACGGTAGACATCGAATACACCGTCGAAGAACGCCCTTCTGACCAACTCGAACTTTCCGCCGGATGGGGTGGACGCGGACGTGGTGTGATTGGTACGCTTGGGGTTACGTTCAATAATTTTTCATTGAGAAACTTTTTTGATGTCGATAGTTGGAGTCCGCTACCGCAGGGAGATGGGCAACGCCTTTCGCTTCGCGCACAGACCAACGGCAAGTTTTTCCAATCCTATAATTTCTCCTTTACCGAGCCGTGGTTGGGCGGCAAAAAGCCCAATTCATTTACCTTCTCCGCCTTTCACTCGCGCTCCACCAATGGCGCGCCAAACCGCATTGACGTGATTACTGACAATAATGTCACAGAACGCATTGACAATCCAAGCTTTCAACGATTGGCGATTACCGGAGCCTCTGTAGGCTTGGGTACACGACTCAAAGTGCCGGATGATTTTTTCGTATCAAATACAACAATTAGTTATCAAAATATCGGTCTAAGGAACTATCGTGGATTTACATTAGAAGAAACAGGGCAACCAATTTTGCTCGGTACGTACCACAATCTTACCCTGAACCAAACCATTTCGCGTAACTCTATTGATAGCCCGATTTTCCCGACTTCGGGGTCGAGGTTTTCACTTTCAGCCCAATTATCTTTACCGTATTCTTTGTTCAAAAAAGATAATTTCTGGAAATTGTCGGACGCAGAAGCCGCTGATATTATCGCACAAGCCAATGCTGTACGAGACGCCAGCGGACTATCGGGACTCTCTGAAAGTGCCGCCGCTCTACTCATCCGCGATACCGAGAACGCAACGCGTTATAAAATGGTCGAATACCACAAATGGCGTTTTAACGCCGAATGGTACTCCAAACTTTATGGCAAATTTGTCATTCGTGCTTCCGCGAAAATTGGGATGATTGGAAGTTATAATAAAAACATAGGCACAACGCCTTTCGGACGATTTGAACTCGGTGGTGATGGTATCGCCAACTTCAATATCGAAGGTATCGAAATCGTTTCGATGCGTGGCTATGAAGATAACAACACAGATATTTCGGCAAATACCTTCGGCGCAACGGTATTCGATAAATTTACGCTCGAATTGCGTTATCCACTTTCGCTCAATCCTTCAGCGACGATTTACGTACTCGGTTTTGCCGAAGGTGGAAATGCCTGGACTAACTTCCGCGACTTCAACCCACTTGATTTGCGTCGCTCAGCAGGGGCGGGGCTACGTGTATTCTTACCGATGTTTGGTACACTTGGATTTGATTATGGTATTGGTTTTGACAAACCCTATCTTGACCCCGAAACAAGTATTTGGTCGGATTATGGTAGATTTAGTATCATACTTGGTTTCGAACCGGAGTAGAGATTGTTTTAAGGGAAGACGAAAAAAATAATCTACCCGTCTGAATTGTTCTTTTTCTTATATGTTTCACTAAATCTTCCTTATCCCGAATCAAGTACGGGACAGGCTGTAGCTCGGCTA
>Ga0209831_1002799_pt1 | contig 14870 bp, 11 predicted proteins | sample Maine_Asex4_meta_FD_187451 | JGI IMG/M metagenome (GOLD analysis project Ga0209831, IMG submission 187451) | Marine algal microbial communities from Maine, USA - Maine_Asex4_metaG (SPAdes) (version 2) | ecosystem: Host-associated > Algae > Red algae > Unclassified | place: Maine, USA | collected...
TTGGAGCGGATCTGCTTGGCGATGAAGAAGCTGACCTCGTTGGGCAGCACCATGCCGTTCTGCTCGGCCTTGCTGTTGAGGATCGCCACGCGCATCTCCAGCTCCGGCGGTTCCACCGACACCGTCAGTCCCCAGCCGAACCGGGTCTTCAGCCGGTCCTCCAGACCCGCCACCTCCTTGGGGTAGCGGTCGCAGGTCAGCACGATCTGCTGGCCACCCTCGAACAGGGCGTTGAAGTTGTGGAAGAACTCCTCCTGCGTCTGGTCCTTGCCGGCGAAGAACTGCACATCGTCGATCAGCAGTGCGTCCAGCCCGCGGTAGAACTGCTTGAAGCGGTTCATCTTGCCGTGCTGCAGCGCGCTGACCATCTCTCCCACGTAGCGCTCCGAGTTCAGGTACATCACCCGTGCATCGGGGCGGCTCCTGAGTATCTCGTTGCCGATCGCCTGCATCAGATGCGTCTTGCCCAGCCCGGAGGCCCCGTAGATGAGAAACGGGTTGTAGACGTTGCCCGGCTGCTCGCCGATGCGCACCGCCGCGGCGCGGCCGAACTGGTTGGACTTGCCCTCCACCAGCGACTCGAAGGTGAAGTCGGGATTGAGGTTGCTGTCGCGCAGCGACATGCCGTTGCCGCCGCCGCCGGGAATCATCTCCGGGCGCCCGGAGCCGTCGGAGCGTTCGGGCGCGGCACGGGGAGCGGGCGGGCGGGGGGTGCCCGCACCGGACCCCGCCACGGTGGTACCGGTTCCCTCGCGGGCGCCGGGACCGCGCAGCGGATCCATGCCCGAACCGATCACCAGCTCCACGGTCACGGTGTCCGGACCGACGAACAGCGAGGCGATCTCCTGGATGCGTGGCTGGAAGTTGCTGCGCACCATGTCGCGCACGAACCGGTTGGGCGCCATGATCCTCAGGCAGGATCCCTCGCGAGCGGCCTGCAACGGCCGGATCCAGGTATTCAGGTTCTGTTCGGACAGCTCCGCCTCCAGCGCGCTCAGGCAGTGATCCCACAGCAGGTCGTTCAAGACGGGCGGACTCCGGGAGCGGCTGACGGCCCGGTCGCCGACGCGGTGGCCGGTCCCTCGGGTGTACGCGCCCGCGCTCGGCAGGCATCCACACACCGGCGTGGCGAACCGTGCGAAGCGTGGGCGGGGACTGTAGCCAGCCGCCGCTCCGACTTCAACGCTCCGGTGCGATTGCTTCGCCCGATTCGCCGGCTCGCGAGCGGGATCACGGTGTGCCGTGTCGCGGCATGCGTCCCACCATTGACCCGGGCGACGCACGGCCCTAGACTTGCGGGTTCCCTGAAAGCCTGAGCGGCACAAGCCGTCAACGTGCCACCGCCATGAAAAGAACGTTTCAGCCCAGCACCATCAAGCGTGCACGCACCCACGGCTTCCGGGCCCGCAAGGCCACCCGCGGTGGCCGTGCCGTACTCGCCAACCGCCGCAGAAAGGGCAGGGCACGTCTCAGCGCCTGACACGGCGGTCGCGCCGCTCGTCGGCACGACCGGGGACGGTGAGCGCTCCGACGACACCGTTCACGTCGGTACCCCCGCCCGGGATTTCCCGCGAGCGGCCCGCCTGCTCGATGGCGCATCCTATGCGCCGGTCTTCAAGCGCAACCGCCGTCTGGGCGACCGCTTCTGGACCGTGCTCGTGCACGATGGTCAGGACGGTCATGCCCGGCTGGGTCTGGCGATCGCCAAGAAACGGGCGAAACGTGCCGTGGATCGCAATCGCCTGAAGCGCATCGCCCGCGACTCGTTCAGGCACCATCGGCTCGCCCTGGGCAACCGGCGGCTGGTGGTCATGAACCGCGATGCGGCGACCACGGCCACCCGGGAGGAACTGCGGGCGGGCATCGACCGCCTGTGGCAACTCGTCATCGATGGCAAGGCGGGCCGGTGAACCGGCCCGGAGCGCACCGTTCGCAGGCCGCTGCCGGTAGCATCGGGCGCACACTGCTCGCCGTGATCCATGTCTACCGGCGCTGGATCAGTCCCGTGCTGCCGCCGCACTGCCGGTTCTGGCCCAGTTGTTCGGAGTACGCCAGCGAGGCGTTGTGCGTCCACGGCGTACGGCGCGGCGGCTGGCTGGCCGTTCGCCGGCTGGCGCGTTGTCACCCCTTCCACCCCGGCGGCGTCGATCCGGTACCCCCGGCTCGCCCTGCCACTGACCCGACCTGACGATGGAAACGCAACGACTGCTGCTGTACCTCGCGTTCGGCTTCCTGAGCCTGATCATCTGGCAGACCTGGGTCGCGGACTATCACGCACCGCTGGAACCGGTCGCCCGCGAGAGCACGGTGGGCGACGTCGGCACGACCTCGCCGCTGGACGCACCGCGCGCCCCCACCGCCGACGGTCTGCTCAACGCCGACGGCGACGTGCCGGGCGAGGTACCGGGCGACACCGGCACGCCCGGCGTCGAAGGACGGCTGGTGCGCGTCACCACCGACGTGATCGATGTCGCGCTGGACACGCTGGGCGGCACCATCGCCGAGGTGGACCTGCTGGACTACGACGTCAGCATCGAGGACGACACGCCGTTCACGCTGGTCAGCAGCGATCCGGCGCACTACCTCGTCGCCCAGTCCGGGCTGCAGGCCAGCGAGGGCCTGCCCGCACCCACCCACCGCGAGCCGATGCAGGTGGAGCTGGATGCGTACGCGCTGGAGGCGGGCAGCGACACGCTGGCGGTGCCGTTCACCTGGCGCTCGGACGACGGCGTGTCGGTCACCAAGACGTTCACGTTCACGCGCGGCAGCTACGACATCCGCATCGAGTACCTGATCGACAACGACTCCACCGAACCGTACACGGTCAACCAGTACCGCCAGCTGAAGCGAAAGCCGGGCACCAAGGACGAGCGCCAGCAGTTCGTCAACACCTACATCGGCGGCATCGTCAGCACGGTCGAGGATCGTTACACCAAGTACGACTTCGGCGACATGGAGGACGAGAACCTGGACGTGGACGCCACCGACGGCTGGGTGGCGATGATCCAGCACTACTTCGCCGCCGCCTGGATCCCGAACCCGGGCGAGGTCAACACCGCCTACAGCCGCTACCTGCCGGGCGAGAACCGCTACCTGATCGGGCTGGTATCCGCTCCGGTTCAGGTCGCCCCCGGTGCGCAGGCCACGCTGTCGACCGACACCTACATCGGTCCGAAGATCCAGGACCAGCTGGCCGCCGCCGCCCCGAACCTGGAGCTGACGGTGGACTACGGCTGGCTGACGATCATCGCCCAGCCGCTGTTCTGGCTGCTGAAGACGATCCACTCGTTCATCGGCAACTGGGGCTTCTCGATCATCCTGGTGACGTTCTGCATCAAGGCGGTGTTCTACAAGCTGTCCGAGGCCAGCTACCGCTCCATGGCGCGCATGAAGCTGCTGCAGCCGAAACTCGCCTCCCTCAAGGAACGGCACGGCGACGACCGCGCCGCCATGGGTCAGGCCACCATGGAGCTCTACAAGAAGGAGCGGGTCAATCCGCTCGGCGGCTGCCTGCCGATGATCGTGCAGATCCCGGTGTTCATCGCCCTCTACTGGACGCTGCTCGAGTCGGTCGAGCTGCGCCAGGCGCCTTGGATCCTGTGGATACAGGACCTGTCGATCCGCGATCCGTTCTTCATCCTGCCGGTGATCATGGCCGCGACCATGTACTTCCAGCAGAAGCTGAACCCCGCACCGGTCGATCCGATCCAGGCGAAGGTGTTCCAGTTCCTGCCGCTGATCTTCGGGGTTTTCTTCGCCTTCTTCCCGGCCGGCCTGGTGCTGTACTGGGTGGTCAACAACTCGCTGTCGATCGCGCAGCAGTACTACATCACCCGTCACGTGCTGGCCGAGAAGCCCGGTCAGCGTCCGCCCGAGAAGCCGCGCGACGGGTTCATGAGCAAGCTCATGGACAAGGCTTCGGCCAAGGCCGACTCGATCCGGGTCAACGCCGAGGCTGCCAAGGGCGGTGGCGCAGCGGCGGGCAGCACGTCATCGGCCGGCGCCCCGGCCGGAACCGTGTCGCTGGTCAAGCCCGGCGATGCCGCCGCGACCGATGCGCGGGTCGCGGACACCTCCGGCGGGGTCGATGCGGTGGCCGAGGCCGGCGGCACGCCGACTCGAACCTCCGGCGGAACCTCGAACGGCGTCACGACGGCGCCGACCGCTCCGAACGCCGCACAGGGTCAACGAAGGAAGCGTGGCAAGAAGAAGGGCAAGGGCCGACGTCCGGGTGCCCGGCCGTCGGGTTCCTGACCCGGGGCACGTCACCCGCTGCATGAACGTGCGCCGGGTGGCGCACGCCACGTGACGTCGTCGGATGGGCCGGACGGGCCGGACGGGCCGGACGGTTCGAGCGACACGATCGCGGCGGTCGCCACCGGTGCGGGGCGTGCCGGTGTGGGCATCGTGCGCGTCAGCGGTCCGCGGGTGCTGCACATCGCGGATGCGGTGCTCGGACGCACGCTCTCGCCACGCACCGCCACCTACGCCCCGTTCCTGGATGGCGACGGGTTGTCGCTGGACGTCGGCATCGCGCTGCGCTTCGTCGCCCCGGATTCGTTCACCGGCGAGCACGTGCTCGAACTGCAGGGCCACGGTGGCCCGGTGGTGCTGGATCGCGTGCTGGCCCGCGTGCTGTCGCTTGGTGCGCGTGCGGCCCGTCCGGGCGAGTTCAGCGAACGGGCGTTCCTGAACGACAAGCTGGACCTGACCCAGGCCGAGGCGATCGCCGACCTGATCGACAGCGCCTCGGAGAGCGCGGCCCGTGCGGCGGTGCGATCCCTGTCCGGCGAGTTCTCGGCCGACGTGCAGGCACTGGTCGATGACCTGGTCGGCCTGCGCGTCTGGCTGGAGGCGGCACTGGACTTCAGCGAAGAGGAGATCGACTTCCTGGCCGATCCCGCGCTGGACGCCCGCGCCGTCGCCCTGCTGACGGGGTTCGACCGCGTCCTGGCGCGGGCCGGACAGGGCCAGCGCCTGCGCGACGGGCTGACGGTGGCCATCGCCGGGCGCCCCAACGTCGGCAAGTCCAGCCTGATGAACCGGCTGGCGGGCGTGGAGGCCGCCATCGTCACCGACGTGCCCGGCACCACCCGCGACGTGCTGCGCGAGGACATCGTGCTGGACGGCGTGCCGCTGAGGATCATCGATACCGCCGGGCTGCGCGACACGCACGACCCGGTGGAGCGCATCGGCATCGAACGCGCGCGGGCGGCATTGGCGTCGGCGGACCGCGTGCTGCTGGTGATCGCTGCCGACGATCCGGCGCCGCCGGACGAGAACTGGCCGGCCGGGCTGGCCGTGACGCGGGTGATCAACAAGCGCGACGCGGTCGGTGACGCGGCGTTGCAGCGGCTGCTGGACGAAGGCTCGCCCGACGGTGCCGATCTCGCGGTGTCGGCCGTGACGGGGCAGGGGCTCGATGCGCTGCGCGCGCACCTGCTGTCGCTGGCCGGGCACGACGCGGCGGTGGAGGGTGTCTACCTGGCCAGACGTCGGCACCTGGACGCGCTGGGCGAGGCGCGCTCGTTCACCGAGGCGGGGCTCGAGCGATTGCGCAGCGCGGTGATGCCGGAGCTGGCGGCCGAGGAGCTGCGTCGGGCGCAGGAGGCGTTGAACCGGATCACCGGCCGGTTCGATGCGGACGATCTGCTGGGGGCGATATTCGGGTCGTTCTGCGTGGGGAAGTAGGCCGGACGCCCCGTGTCCGATGTCGCGCAGCCGGGGCGCGGTGCCTACCCCGCCAACCCGACCGCCACCATCGCCCACCCCGGCAGCGTCACCAGTCCCAGCAGCGAGGACTGGGTGACCAGCAACGCCACCGCCGCCCGGTCCGCACCGTAGCGCGCGGCCAGCACGTGAGCGGCGGTCGCGGTCGGCAGGGCGGCGAACAGCAGCAGCGTGGCGATCGCCACCCCGCGCAGATCGAACGCCATCGCCACCGCCCACACCGCGAACGGCAGCACCAGCAGGCGGATCGCGTGGATCGCCACCGCCTGACGGTCCACCGGCCAGAGCCTCGCTCCGGCCAGCGCCGCACCGATCGACAGCAGCACCAGCGGCAGCGCCGCTCCCGCCAGCCGTGCACCGAACGCCTCGACCATCACCGGCAGGCCCCGGTTCGACAACGCCACGACCAGCCCTGCCAGCGAGGCGATCAGGAACGGATTGGTCACTACCTCGCGCAGCAGCCGCCCGACCGACATGCTCTGCCCGCGCGTCAGTCCGATCACCGCGAACACGTTGGCCAGCGGGATGGCGCAGCCGACCAGGATCGCCATCACGCTGGTGGCCGATGCCGGCAGCACGCCGACGACGACGAACCCCAGTGCGGTGTTGAACCGGTAGGTGTTCTGCAGGCGTGCGCCGAAATCCAGTGCCGAACCGGGGCGCAATCGACGGGTCGTCAGACCGAGCACCAGCCCGGTACCCAGCACCGCCGTCGTACCCAGACCGAGCAGGAACACATCGGCTGCCGCGACCGGGCGGGCCGCGGCGGCGTGAAAGATCAGCGCCGGGTACAGCACGTGATAGGACAGCCGGTCGATGCCCTGCCACACCCCGGGTGCGAACCAGCGCGACAGCAGCAGACCGAGCGCGATCAGCGCGAAGTCGGGAACGAGCGCGACGGCGACGTTCACGCGGCGGACGGACGGGTGGAACCGGGCATGGCGTGCAGCGTGTCGTGCCGCGTTTGCGCGTGCAGCCCCGCGTGCGCTCCCGATCGATCGCCGGGCGATGGTACCGGCATACTCGTCACCCCACCGACGCCGCGTCGCACCGTTCCCGTCATGCCATCAGCAGCCCTGCCCCCGTTCACACCCGTCGTGGCCGCGTTGCCGCCGAGCGTGCCGTTCGTCGGCCCCGAGACGCTGGAGCGCCGTCGCGGGGCACCGTTCACGGCACGCATCGGTGCGAACGAGAGCGCGAGCGGCCCGTCGCCGCGAGCGCTCGAGGCGATGCAGGCCGTGTTGCGGGAGGGGGACGCCCGTTTCTACGGCGACCCCGAGAGCCACGAGCTGCGGGCAGCGCTCGCCGAGCGGCACGGCGTGGCGATGGAGGAGATCGTCGTGGATGCGGGCATCGACACGCTGCTGGGCGTCACCGCCAGGTTGTTCCTGGCGCCCGGGCAGACGGCGGTGACATCGCTCGGCGCCTACCCCACGTTCTCGTTCCACGTCGCCGGCAACGGCGCACGGCAGGTCGGCGTGCCGTACCGCGACGACCGCGAGGACACCGTGGCGCTGGCGGCGGCCGCCGTCGAGCACGGTGCACGCCTGGTCTACCTGTCCAACCCGGACAACCCGATGGGCACCTGCTGCACGCGCGACGAGGTGAGCACGCTGGTCGAGGCGTTGCCGCCCGCCGGCGTGCTGCTGCTGGACGAGGCCTACATCGACTACCTGGACGAGGCCGAGGCGGTCGCGATCAACCCGCCGATCGATACCCGCGACCCGCGCGTGCTGCGCTACCGCACCTTCTCCAAGGCGTGGGGCATGGCCGGGCTGCGCATCGGTTACGCGATCGGCCATCGCGAGGTGATCGCCGGGTTCGAGCGGGTGCGCAACCACTTCGGCGTCAACCGGCTCGCGCAGGTGGCGGCCCTCGCCTCGCTGCAGGACCGGGAGCACCTGGAGCGGGTCCGCCGCGAGGTGCGGCGGGGCAGGCAGCGCATCGCGGCGCTGGCGCGGCTGCACGGTCTGGTGCCGGTCCCGTCGGTTACCAACTTCGTCACCGTGGATGCGGGCTCGGCAGCGCGCGCCGTCGCCCTGATGCAGGCGCTGCAGGAGAGCGGCGTGTTCGTGAGAAAGCCTGCCGTGGCGCCACAGGATCGTTGCGTGCGCATCGGCGTCGGTACCCCGGACGAGCTCGGCCAGCTCGAATCCCTGCTCGGCGATGCGTTGCAGCGCGTGGACGCCGCGCCGCACCCGCAGCGGTAGCGCGGATACACGCACCCGTTCCGGTAGGACGGCGGGGCAGGAACGTCGCACGATGTCGGTGGACGACACTCGGGTCGGAACGGGGAGCAGCGCACGATGAATGATGATACCCACCGCTGGCAGGCGGTGTGCACACGCGATGCGGCCGCTGACGGACGCTTCGTCTATGCCGTCAGCAGTACCGGCGTGTTCTGCCACCCCTCGTGCGCCTCGCGCCGGCCGCGACGCGACAACGTCAGCTACTTCGACGACGCCCCGGCGGCGGTGCGGGCGGGTTTTCGGGCCTGCCGCCGCTGCCTGTCCGACCAGCCGCCGCCGGCGCAACGCCACGCCGCCGAGGTGGAGCGTGCCGCCCGGCTGCTGCTGGGCAGCGATGCGCCGAGCGTGACGGCGGTGGCAGCGATCCTGGGGGTGGGGCGTCACCACCTGCAACGCCGCTTCCGGGCCGTGACCGGACTCGGTCCCAAGGCCTGGCAGCTGGCGGCGCGTCGTGCCGGACTGCTCGACACGGTGCAGCGCAGCGAGCGCCTGATCGATGCGACGCTGGACGGTGGCTACGGTTCGGCCAGCCGCTTCTACACCGACACCGTCGATCGGCTGGGCATGCCGCCCGCCACGCTGAGGCGCGGTGCTCCGGGCGAGATCGTGCGTCACGCGCTGGCCGACAGCCCGCTCGGGCGGGTGATCGTCGCCTGGACCGGACGCGGGGTGTGCATGATCGCGTTCGGCGAGAACGATGCCGGACTGATCGAGGATCTGCACCGCCGGTTCGCGCGCGCCGATCACCGCGCCGACGACGGCAAGGACGACAGCGAGGGCGGTGGCGAGGGCGGTGGCGAGGGCGGCGCCCTGGTGCAGGCGGTGGTGCAGCGCATCGAACTCCCGGCGGCGGCCGCCGCGCTGTCGCTGGACATCCGCGGCACGCTGTTCCAGGAGGCGGTCTGGCAGGCGCTCCAGCGCATACCGGTCGGCGCCACGGCCACCTACACGCAGGTGGCCGCCGCCATCGGCAAGCCGGATGCGGTGCGCGCCGTGGCGGGCGCGTGCGCGGCCAATCCGCTGGCGCTGGTGGTGCCCTGCCACCGGGTGCTGCGCGCCGACGGCTCGCTGTCCGGCTACCGCTGGGGCGTGGAGCGCAAGGCGGCGTTGCTCGAGCGCGAGCGGGTCGCCACGCGGGGGCAGGCCGGATCCGCGCCCTGAAGCGCGACGAAGCGCCATCGAGCGTTAGCATGGCCGGATCGTCCCACCCCGCCACGGAACGCCCTGCCCGATGACGATCGTCGAACCGCCCGATGCCGCCGCGCGCCGCGCCGCGCCCGCCACGGTCTGCTACGAACCCGGTCGTCTGCCGCCGCCGCGCGATGCCCGCTGGCTGACGCGCTGGCGCGACTCGCTGACCCCGGTTCGCACCGTCACGGTGGCGCCGCGCGATGCCGCCACCTTTCACGTCGACGCCGGTCAGGCGTTCCGCATCCGCTCGGTGGAAGGCCCGCAGGTGGGGGATCTGAACCTGTGGAACGCCGACGACCTGGACGAGCGTTTCTACAGCGGCAAGACGCGCCAGCTGCAGGCGTCTCACCTGAGCACCGGCGACCGGCTGTGGAGCAGCCTGCCCGCTCTCAGGCCGATGGCGACCATCACCGACGATGCGCTCGCCTGGTACGGCGTGGACGCGGACGGGGCGCGCGTGCACGACGTGATCGGCACGCGCTGCGATCCCTACACCGAGCACCGGCTGAACGGACGCGACTACCACCATTGCTGCCACTCGAACCTGGTGCGCGCGCTGGCCGACGAGCGCGGCCTGTCGCTGGCCGACGCCGAGCCGTACGTGCACGACGTCATGAACGTGTTCATGTGCACCGGCTTCACCCGCGATACCGGGCAGTACTTCATGAAGGCGAGTCCTGTCAGGCCGGGGGATGCGATCGAGTTCCTGGCGGAGATCGACCTGCTGGGCGCGCTGTCGACCTGCCCGGGCGGGGACTGCGGCAGCAGTCACTCCAGCGACGCGGCCGCCTGCCACCCGCTGCAGGTGGAGATCCTGGCACCGGACAGCACTCTGCTGGAGGACTGGCGGGACAGCGTGCCGAGCGGGTATTCGGGCGGGCACGGTGGCAGCGGCGGCTGACCCCGCACCGCTGCCGCGTACCTCATCGTCGCACCGCGGTGGTAGGTTCGGAACGAACCGATCCGCCTGCCACCGCCGTCCGCCTGCCATGACACCCGCGATGACACACGCTTCATACCGTTCCCCGCTCGCTGCTCCCGCCGCGCCGGTCGCCCTGAGCGCTCTGGCCGCCCTGGCCGCTCTGGCCACGCTCGTCCTGCCGGTCACGAGCGCCGAGGCCGCCGAGGTCGATCTGCGTCTGATGGAGACCACCGATCTGCACATGTACCTGCTGCCCTACGACTACTACCGGGATGCGCCGAACGACACGGTCGGGCTGGCGCGCACCGCGACGCTGATCCGCCAGGCGCGCGAGGAGGCGACCAACAGCCTGCTGTTCGACAACGGCGACCTGATCCAGGGCAACCCGCTCGGCGACTGGGTGGCGCGCTCGCGCGGGCTGGCGTTCGGCGAGACGCACCCGGCGTTCCAGGCGATGAATCTGCTCGGCTACGACGCCGCCAACATCGGCAATCACGAGTTCAACTACGGGCTGGAGTTCCTGCTGAAGACCCTGGCGGGTGCGAACTTCCCGTACGTGCTGTCGAACGTGTACGCGGTCGATGCCGACGACGACCCGGACAACGACCGGCACTACTTCCAGCCGTGGACGCTGCTCGATCGCACGCTGGTGGCCACCGACGGCACGAGCCACGACATCCGCGTCGGCGTCATCGGCTTCACCCCGCCGCAGATTATGACCTGGGACAAGAGCCACCTGCAGGGGCGGGTGACGGTGCGCGGTATCGTCGAGACCGCCGAGGCGCTGGTACCGCAGATGCGTGCGGCAGGTGCCGACATCGTCGTCGCCATCCCGCACAGCGGCCTGTCGACGGTGATGCCGGACGGCAGCCTGCAGGAGAACGCCAGCGCACAGCTGGCGCAGGTGCAGGGGATCGACGCGATCCTGTTCGGTCACGCCCACGCGGTGTTCCCGGGCGAAGTCTACGAGGGCTTTCCGGGCGCCGACCTGCAGGCCGGTACCCTGCACGGCGTACCCTCGGTCATGCCCGGCTTCTGGGGCAGCCACCTGGGGCTGGTGGACCTGACGCTTGCCGTCGACGACGAAGGCGGCTGGACGGTCACCGGCGGTCAGGGCACGGTGCGCGCCATCGCCTCCCAGGAGGGGCGCGAGGTCACCGCGCTGGTGGAATCCCAGCAGGACATCGTCGATGCGGTCAGCGAGGCGCACGAGGGTGCGATCGCCTGGATGGGCGAGCCGGTCGGTACCACCACCGCACCGATCGACAGCTTCTTCGCCCAGGTGCTGGACGATCCGTCGATCCAGATCGTCACCGATGCGCAAGCCTGGTACGCGAGGACCACGCTGGAGGGCACCGAGTACGGCGAGCTGCCGATCCTGTCGGCGGGTGCGCCGTTCAAGGCCGGTGGCCGCGGCGGGCCCGGCAACTACACCGACCTGGCCGAGGGCGACATCGCCATCCGCAACGTCGCCGACCTGTACGTCTATCCGAACACGCTGCGCATCGTCACGATGGACGGTGCCGGCGTGCAGCAATGGCTGGAGCGTGCCGCCGGCCAGTTCAATACCATCGATGCCGGCAGTGCCGAACCGCAGGCGCTGGTGAACCCGGACTTCCCGTCCTACAACTTCGATGTCATCGATGGCGTCGACTACCGCATTGACGTCACGCAGCCGGCCCGCTACGACGTGGACGGCGAACTGGTGAACCCGGACGCGCAGCGCATCGTCGGCCTGTCGTTCCAAGGCGAGCCGATCGATCCGGCGGCCACCTTCGCCATCGTCACCAACAACTACCGCGCCGGTGGCGGTGGCAACTTCCCGGGCCTGGACGGCTCGGCCACCATCGTCGAGGCACCGCAGACCAACCGCCAGGTGCTGGTCGACTACATCCTGGAGACCGGCAGCATCGACCCGGCCGCCGACGGCAACTGGTCGTTCGAACCGGCCGGCGAGCATGTCGTGGTCACGCTGGAGTCCTCGCCCGCCGCGCAGGATCGGGCCGAGGCGGCCGGGCTCGCATTCGTCGAGGTGCTGGACTCGGGGTTCGCGCAGTACCGCCTGCCGCTGCGCTGAGCGCCGCTCACCGCTGTTCCAGCAGCATCGCCAGCGCATCGCCGGTCGCGATGCGCCCACCCCGCAGCACGCGGGCGGTGATGCCGCCGTGGCCGCGCACCGCGTTGTAGCCACCAGCACCGAGCGTCTTCTCCATGCGCGAGCACGGGTGGCAGGCGCCGGTGTGTTCCAGCACCGCCTCGCCGAGCGAGAAGCGCCGGTTCTTCAGGGCCAGCAGGTTGATGCCCGACACCAGCAGGTTGCGACGCAGGTCGAACGCCGTCACCGGTCCACCGAGCAGGGAGGCGATCGTGTCGACGTGCTCGTACTGCAACAGCGTCACTTGCCGGGTGCCGCTGCTGCCCGCGTAGCGATCGCCGACCAGGCCGACGTCGGTGGCCAGCACCGCCTCGTCGACGGCCGACATCGGTTCGCGCCGACCGGGCCTGAGTCCGATCCAGCGCAGCGTGCCGCGCTGGGGCAGGGTGTCGAACAGGTCCTGCAGGGTCGGTGCACCGTTCATCGCTCGTCCGGAAGCCGTCGGTCCTTGCGCACCTGACCGGGCGTCACGCCGTAGGCCTGGCGAAAGCGCCGGCACAGGTGCGCATCGGAGGAGAATCCGGTATCGGCGGCAGCGCTGCCCGGCACACTGGTGGCCTTACCCATCCAGGAGCCCTTGCCCATGCCGTCGCCCGAATCGCCCATGTCGTCCACGCCACCCGTATCGTCCGTACCGCCCGTATCGAAGATCACGCTGGAGGCGCTGCACGCCGCCACCGCCCTGGTGCACGCGGCCATGCCGCCCACGCCGCAGTACCGCTGGCCGTTGCTGGAGCAGGTCATCGGCACCGAGACCTGGGTCAAGCACGAGAACCATACCCCCACCGGGGCGTTCAAGGTGCGCGGCGGGCTGTGCTACGTGGACGCGCTCGTGCGGCGTCTTCCGGCGGTGCGCGGCATCGTCAGCGCCACGCGCGGCAACCACGGCCAGTCGATGGCGCGTGCCGCGCGCGATGCCGGCGTGCCGGCGGTGATCGTGGTGCCGCACGGCAACTCGGTCGAGAAGAACGCCGCCATGCGCGGGTTCGGTGCCGAGCTGATCGAGCACGGTGCGGACTTCGACGCCGCGCGCGTCGAGGCGCAGCGGATCGCCGTCGAACGGGGACTGGAGCTGGTACCGCCGTTTCACCCGGATCTGGTGCTCGGCGTGGCCAGCTACGCGATGGAGCTGTTCGCAGCCGTCGCCGACCTGCACACCGTGTACGTACCGATCGGCTGCGGCTCGGGCATCTGCGCACTGATCGCGGCACGCGATGCGCTGGGTCTGTCGACGCGCATCGTCGGTGTGGTGTCCACCGCCGCCGATGCCGCCCGGCAGGCGTTCGAGAGCGGTACGCCGGGCCAGACCGACAGCGCCGCCACCTTCGCCGATGGCATGGCGGTGCGCGCGGTGGTGCCCGACGCGTTCGCGGTGTACCGCACGGGGGCCGAGCGCATCGTCGCGGTCGACGACGATGCGCTCGCCGAGGCGATGCGCCTGCTGTTCCGCACCACGCACAACGTCGCCGAAGGGGCGGGGGCCGCCCCTCTCGCGGCCCTGCTGCAGGAGCGCGAGGCGATGGCAGGACGCCGCGTGGCGATCATCCTGTGCGGGGGCAACGTGGACAGCGAGGTGTTTCGCACCGTGCTGGAGGGGCGTACGCCGGCGGCGGGTTGAGCCTCGTGGACGGTGTCGGCCGGATCCGACGCGCCGGGATGCGCAGCAACGCCTCAGTCCATCGGTGCGACGCGCGACGACGCCACCACCGCGCCGATCGTTTCCGCCACCAGCGCCGGCTCGTTCAGTTGCGGGAAGTGCCCGCTCGCCGGCGCCAGCACCTGCCGGCCGCGAGGTGCCAGCTCGACCAGCCTGCATTGCATCTCCCGATGACGTGCGAATGCCCGCCTGGGCACCAGCGGCATGCGGTGCGTGCCGGTGACCACGCTCAGAGGAACGTCCGGAAACGCCGATGCATCACGAATCTGCGCAACGGTCGCCGTCACGGCGTTGAACTCGGAGTGCGGATCGTTGCGGAACGAGGACCGGCCCAGGCTCAGCAGCCGGGTCATCCCGCGGGCGAACCGGCCCAGCCCGGCCTCGCGTTGCAGCGCCTCGTCCGGGTGCCCGGCCTCCACCAGCACCATGCCGCGAACCCGGTCCGGATACCGCCGGGCGTACAGGTTCGCGTACAGCGCGCCGAGCGAGTGGGCGACGAGCACGTACGGCCCCTCCAGCGACAGCGCCCCGAGCAGGGCGTCCAGGCGCGCAACGATCGCATCGCCGTCCTGGCGCTGCGGCGGACGATCGCTCGCCTCGATGCCGGCGCGGTTGTAGCGCAGCACCGTGCCCGGTCCCGCCAGGTGGGGCATCAGCTTGTCCCAGCTGGACATCGGCGTGGCGTGGCCGTTGAGCAGCACGATCACCGGTGCGCCCGAGCCGGAGAGATCGTACTCGACGCGCCTGCCATCGATCGTCGCGAAACCCATCGAACCCGTGCCGTGCCGCCTGTTGATCGTCACCGACTCTACGCCATCGCGCCGTGTCACCGGAACGTCATCGCCGCGCGGTCGAGTTGTGGCAGGCTCGACGCTCGTTGCAGACGATGGTGGACCGACACGATGACGATACCGCTCCGCTCCTCCGGCCGCATCGTGCTGGCCCTGATGCTGCCCGCGACGTTGC
>Ga0209831_1002800_pt1 | contig 14869 bp, 10 predicted proteins | sample Maine_Asex4_meta_FD_187451 | JGI IMG/M metagenome (GOLD analysis project Ga0209831, IMG submission 187451) | Marine algal microbial communities from Maine, USA - Maine_Asex4_metaG (SPAdes) (version 2) | ecosystem: Host-associated > Algae > Red algae > Unclassified | place: Maine, USA | collected...
CCGTCGGTGTCGCGGCGCGACAGGACGCTTGCGCCCGGCGCCGCGGACGCGCAGGATGCGACGCGCCGCGACATCGCAGTCTCATGTTGATTGACGCGCGGGTCTCACTCAGTTTGTCGCGCCACACTCGGGCCGACCGAACAGGATCAATCGCAGTTGCGATGTACCGTCCAGGTGGTATTCAGGGGTCCGCAGAGCGATGGCCGTTCCGCGTTCGAGCACCAGCGGCACGCCCTCACCGCGACGGTCCATGAAGTTCGAGCGCGAGGTCTCGAGCCAGGGAATCTCGCCCGGGATGGCCAGCCGAGCCAGCAGGCTCGCGATCACCGGGTTCCGGGCGTTCTGCTGATAGGGCAGGTCTTCGAGTTCCAGCGAGTTCACCAGGCCGCCCGGAACATAAAGTTCCAACCGATCGGCAAATATCTTCAGGCGAATCTTCGATCCGGTAATCGCGTAGTCGCGGTGGGCGACCGCGTTCACCAGCGCCTCGAAGACGGCCGTCATGTCGAACTGTGGAAGGTCGCGGCGCCCCCCTTGCTTGTCCGCGCCGATGCGCATATTCCTGGCGACGAAGCGACACGCGTCGATCACCTGAGCGTCCAAGGGCCCGTGTAGATCGGCCGCATCAAGTTGGTACCCCGGGCCGCCGGCCACGGTGGTGCCCCGGTAGGCCACAGCCTGAATGAACGCGTGATCGAGCTGCTGCTGCGGGTTGCGGAATCCGAGCAATGCCCCAGCAAGGGTGGCGGTGGTAAGGCCATCGATGGAGCGGGTCGTCGTCATTCCCAGCTTGCGCAGCAGGTCGCCGACGGCATCCTTGCTGGAGCCTCGAAACCGCTCGACCAGCGACATTTCGAAGTCGGCGGTGCTCGTTTCGGGAACGGCTCGTTCGTCGAAGTGCATCACGCCGGACTGGCTGCGCTGAGCCAGCATGCGTTCGAGGAAGGCGGGCGACATCTCGCGCTTCTCGCTGCCGACGCGGTGCAGGTAACGCCCACCGCTGTGGTGCACGAACAGACTCTGCTCGATATCCAGGCGCAACACAGCGCGTTGCTCACCGGACGGGGTGGGCAGCAGCAACCGCCGCGTGTAAAGACCGCGCAGCTCAGGTTCGATCCTATCCAGGGCCGTCCGCCGTGCGAAGGCTTCCACGGCATCGAGATCCGACAGCTCGATACCCATGATCTCGTGCGTCTTGTCATCCACGCCCAGCACGATGACCCCGCCCCGGGCATTGGCCATCGCGACGATCTCCTCGGCAAGACTGTCCGCACGCGGACCGGTCACGCGTCCGCCGGACAGGACCACCCGCTTGACCTCCAGGTAGGAGTCTTCGCCCAGCGCGATCTTTCGCAGCAGATCTTCGGGGCTCTCCATCATCATGGTGCTCCCACATCGGATCCGACGTGCTTCACGACGCGTCGATAGCGGCGCTCGAAGGCATCACGTCCACCTTCCATGACGTCACAGACCTCCTGACGAACACCGGCGTCCTGCAGGCACCCTGATCCTTCCGGGTTGAGAATGATCTGTCCCCCCGCAAAGGCCATTGCATTGACCAGCTCAGCATCGCCATTGACCACGATGTTAGGGTTGTGGGTGATCACGATGACCTGCCGCCGACTCTTGATGCGGCCGAGCGTCTTGACGATCAGGTGGAAGATCAAGTGGTTGTCCAGATCATCCTCGGGCTGATCGAGAATCAGTGGCTCCTCGCCATGACTCAGTATGAACGCGAGCACTGCAGCCGACTTCTCACCGGCGGACGCTCGCCCGATCGGACGGAACTGGCCGGTCGCATCGCGATATTTCACGTGCACGTCGTCCTCGGGCCACCACGTTCGCAGCCGATCGAGCTGCTCGGCATCCAGGGCGCGCAAGTGCTTTACGAAGGGAATACTGAAATCGCTGTTCCCTTCTGGGGCGGCTGCGGCAAGGCAGCCGTTCCGTTCGACATCAATGCGGCCGAGAATCGCCGCGTCGCGTGCTTCGCCATCCGGCAAGTCCGCAACGTCGTAGATGCGTGCCAATAAACCGCGCGTGTCGTCCTCGTTGCGGATATCGTTCGCGAATGTTGCCCCGACCTTGTTGACGGCGGCGCGAAAATCTGGCTCGGCAGATTCCGCGCTCGTGCCGAAACCGCGGATTTCAATATGGACGTGATCGTTCGGCGGCAGGCCGTTGAGAAACGCTCGCCGTCGGCGGGTCAGCTCCTTGCGCAGCTCCACGACGACGCCCAGGCAAGCCGCCGCCGCGGCCTCCAACTTTTCTGCTTCCATTTCGGCTTTGGCGGCCGTAGCGAGTCGCGATTCAACCAATTGCTTGTCACGGATGAGCTGTGTATAGCCGTTCGGGTCTTGGATGCCCGAAGCGGTCATCCGCGCAACCAGGGCGGTGTACGCCGTCTGCGCACCGTCCGATCGAGCCGACCAGGACGATGCCGCAAGGTCTGCCGTCCATCGGCGGATCGATTCGGCGTAGGCGTCTGCAGCCGTACGCATCGCTTCAATCAGTAGTTGCTGATCCCGAACCGCTGCGAGCATCAGCTCGCGCCCGCTCACGTTTGCCGGATCTTCCCCGTCGAAGCCGCTCAGTGGCGGGTCGGGCGGAGCGAGTTCCTCGATCAGCGTTTGGAGATTCGCTTCGGTTTCCACGGACTGATCCTTCCGGATCTCGAAGTGCCGCTTCTGGCTGCGAAATCGCTGATAGTCGCGCAGGATCGACTTGTTGTCTCCGAACTCGAAGACGTCCAGCTGCTTTTCGATGTCCCGTTTTTGGTGTCGAAGCGTGGGCATGTTGGCGGTGGCGGCTCGTTCAGCTCTCGCTCGGGCGCGTACGGATCGGTATTCGGCAATCGCCTTGTCCCACTGGACCGTCCAGGCAGCGCGGTCGACTTCCAGGGTCTCGTCCACGAGCGTCAGCAGCCCCGAGGTGTTGCCGGCGAGCTGGTAGATCTGCTTCTGGCTGAAGATTCGCACCGGAAAATCGCGAGCGCCGCCGTCAGCCACCGAGGCGGTGCCGTCACGCGCGATCTCGTGGACCACGACTCCTGGTTGGCCGAAGGCGTACTCCAGGCGATAGCTCTGTCCGTTCTTGATGTAGCCGATGGTGATACGTGTGTCGCCCGTCAGGGCACCATCCTCCGACCGGTTGCCTTGACGGGCGAAACGTTCGAAGTCCTTGCTCAGCTCGTCGGCCAGTTCGTCGCCGCGACCGAGCGCCAGGCGCAGCATCTGCACCACGGTGGACTTGCCGCTGCCACGTCCGCCGATCAGGGTCGTCAGCCAAGGGCTGAACGGCACGTCAAGCGGCTCGGACGGGTTCCGACCGGCGTAGCGCGCCCTTCGGATGCGGATCTTGGTCAGACGCTGCGCCGGCGGAGTGATCGGGTGACTATCGACCTCGTCGAATCGCCGGATCGATCCAGGACAGCCTTCCTGCAACGCGAGCTTCAAGCCTTCGAGGTTCGGCGTGCCCATCTTGACCCACGTGAAGCGCTGGCCCGGCTCGCGATCCGGATTGTTCCTCCAGTTGTGCCAGTCGGTGCCGACAACGCATGGCCAGTTCTTGCACAGTCTGCGAGCTGGCTCGGGAAGCTCCGGGCCGAGGTCACACAGTTCGAAGGCATTGATGAAACCGGACGTGATCAGCCTCTCCACCTCGCGAACGTCGGCCTTGCAGGAGGTCTTGCCCGGTTCTGTCTCCAGAAGCCCATTCGACTTGTCCACATGGGCCGGAATGGCCACGCCACCGTTTTCGACGATCGATTGGCAAACGTCTTTCATCGTCTGGGGTGTGGTTGCGTTGGCATCGCCCTGTCTACCGTCGAACCCAATCTTGTCCAGTAGCTGAGTGATCTTCTGGCCGCACTCGCTTGGGTCAAAGATCGCGAGCAAGTGATGACCATTGGAGACCGTGATCTCGACGCCGGGGAACAGCGCGAGTGGGCCGAACCAGTCAGGTCGATCGGACGCCGACTCGAGCGCTACGTAGGCCGCCTTCAACCGATCGACGTAACCGCCGCCGTTGTGATCGGTAATGGCCACGGCGTCGATGCCGGCGTCCATGTAGCGGCGCAGCCAGTCTTCGGGAGCGTCCTTGCTGATCGATACGGCTGGGGTGTGCCGTTCCCAATCGCTGGAGTGCGGGGTGTGGGCATGGAAGTCCACCTTCCACCAGCGGGAGCCGTGCTTGAGGTCGGGCCCGGTCACCGACCGGAACGCTCTTCCAACGAGGCCGCCACGGCGGCGAACTGGGCCAGCGCGGACTGGAGGTTCTCGACGATCTCGCTGGCCAGAACCTCGGGTTCCGGCAGGTTGTCCAGATCGGTCATCGAGGCGTCACGCAGCCAGAAGACATCGAGGCTCGCTTTGTCGCGCGCCAGCAGCTCCTCCCGATCGTAGGCCCGCCAGCGACCGTCCGGCGTTTCCCCGCTCCAGGTCGGTTCGCGCCCCTCTCGCTCGTCCGGACGGTAGCAGGCGACGAAGTCCTTGAGGTGAGCGTAGGTCAGGGGCTTTTGCTTTAGCGTGTGGTGGACGTTGGTGCGGTAGTCGTAGTACCAGACCTTGGACGTCTGCGGGTCGGGACTGGCGGCCCGGTTGTCGAGGAACAGCACGTTCGCCTTGACGCCCTGTGCGTAGAAGATGCCCGTCGGCAGGCGCAGGATCGTGTGCAGCTCGGTCGCCGCGAGCAGCTTCCGCCTGATGATCTCTCCGGCGCCGCCCTCGAACAGCACGTTGTCGGGCACGACGATGGCGGCGCGGCCCGTCGTCTTGAGCATCGCTCGGATGTGCTGGACGAAGTTCAACTGCTTGTTCGAGGTGGTGGCCCAGAAGTCCTGGCGGTTGTAGGTGAGCTCTTCCGTTTCCTGCTCGCCGTCGTCGTTGGTGAAGCTCATCGAGCTCTTCTTGCCGAACGGCGGGTTCGCGAGCACGCAGTCGAAGGTCTCGGACGGCGACGAGATCAGCGAGTCCGCCGGGGATATCAGGGTGTCGCCCGTCATCTCGCCGATCCCGTGCAGGAACATGTTCATCAGGCAGAGCCGGCGCGTCCCGGCGACGATCTCGTTGCCGAAGAAGGTCGAGTGCTTCAGGAACACCTTCTGCTTTTTATCGAGCGCGACGTTGTCCGGATCGGTCAGGAAGTCGTACGCGGCGAGGAAGAATCCGCCCGTACCGCAGGACGGATCGGCGATGGTCTGTCCGGGCTCGGGACGGACGCACTCGACCATGGCGCGGATCAACGCCCGCGGGGTGAAGTACTGGCCGGCGCCGGACTTCGTGTCCTCGGCGTTGCGCTCCAGTAGCCCTTCGTAGATATCGCCCTTGACGTCCGCGCCGAGCATGACCCACTGGGTACCGTCCACCATCTTGATCAGGCGGGAGAGCTTCGCGGGGTCGGTGATCTTGTTCTGCGCCTTCGTGAAGATCTGGCCGAGCATCCCCTTCCGGGTGCCGAGCTCACGCAGCAGCGTGACGTAATGGACCTCGAGCTCGGCTCCCTGCCGGGAAGTGAGACTGCTCCAGCCGTAGCGCGCCGGAATGCCCACGTCGCGCTCGTACGGGGGTTTCGCGTACTCGTCGGCCATCTTCAGGAAGATGAGGTAGGTCAGCTGCTCCAGGTAGTCGCCGTAGCCGACGCCGTCGTCGCGCAGCGTGGTGCAGAAGCTCCAGACCTTGGAGACGATGGGGGCGGTGCTCATGACTCTTCTCCTGGATCGTCGGACTGCAGCCGGTCTTGCTCCCAGGCGCCGTAGTTTCGGGACGTTCCCTCGACGATCCAATCTCTCGGGCCGGATGCCGGACGCCCGGCGACGATGGCGGCCGCGGCGCTGGTGCTGTCGAAGACGTAGCTTTTCGCGAAGACGCGATGATCTCCGTCGAGCACGAGGATGCCTTGCTCCACGAGATCGCCGTACAGGTCGGCGTAGGTCGGGTTCGTCGAGGTGCTGGCCCAGGTGCTACGCGCCTTGGAGCCGGCCTCGACGATGAACTCGCCGTTCTCCCACCGCGCGCGCGCCTCGATGCCGTGCTTGGCGACCTTGAACGTGAAATGCACGGCGTTCGACGAGGTGGGCGCCGGCGACGACGGGCGGTCGGCTATCGCCCGTTCGTTGAGAAAGTCGAAGCGCAGAGCCGGGAGCACGAGGTAGACATTGTCGAGGAAGTCGTCCATGTGCGCCTTCGCCGCCTCGCTCAGCGGGCTCTCGGTCGGCGCGCGGCCGTAGTCGAGGGCGATCCGATTGATCCGCCCGGCGTCGGTGAACATCCGGTGTTCAAGGTAGCGGACGTGCGCCTTGTTCAACGGCTCGCCGTTCGAGGTGACGAGGATGGCGGTGTCCCACCAATCCTTGACGTGCGCGTGCTGTTTGAGCCTCGATCGCAACTCGTCCGTCTCGCCGATGTAAAGCGATCGCTTTCCCTCCTTGTCGCCCACCAGCAGGTAGACGCCGGGACGACGCGCCTCGGGGCGATCGATGGCCTCCTTGAGTTGGGTGCGGCGCGTGACGAGCACGTGACCCGACCACTGGAACGGGATCGTCGCCGTCACCATGCCGTCCGGCGTGCCGTCGACGAAGAAGAGCTCGATGGAGCGGCCGTTCTTCGGGTTCACGCGGAGGCCTTTCGCTTGCGAGTCGGCTTCGGTGCCGCGGCGCGCTCGGCGCGGATACGTTCGAGAAGGACGGAGGCGGGTTCGTCGGTCGGGTTCTGGGGGACGAGTTGGCCGGAGAAGGCTTTCTTCAGAATGGATTGGCGGAGGGCGTTGGCTCGGAGGAGGGCGGCGTCGATTTCGGCGTCGAGGGCGTCGGCGGTTTCTAGATGAGCGTCGAGAAGGCGAACGATCTCAGCTTGCTCGGCGGGACAAGGAATAGCTACTGGGATCTGACGAATCGTTCCCATCGAGATCGAAGGCTGGGCAACCGCCTTTACGCTAGACAGTTTTATCGCAACGCCGGCAGGAGATCGAAGGAAGTGTTCCACGTACCCGGACAGCACATCAGTCGTCTCAGCCCTGATCATCCCGATGTTCGGCCCAAGAAAGTAACGCTGATCGGAAGGCACTGTGGCCACGTTTCCGGTGCCTGCCCCAACGAAGACCATCAGAAGCTCGCCACCCACCAACTGAGAGCGCTTGAGCATGGAGACGTCTTCGCGACGTACCATTGAGTAATCGGTTACCTTGAATCCAAACTTGCCTGCATTTTCGGCCTTAACTACAGGCAAGTCGCCATCGGTCGTGTACGTCACATGCTTGGTGTACTCGAAGCCGGCAAGTTTGGTTACGAAGGAAAATGTGCCTATCTGCATCCATTGCCAGCAATCTGGCAACACCTGCATTAGGGCTTTCTGTTCTGGCATAGGCGCGTCAGGTTCCGGAGTGCGCCTGGGCTTGGCGGGCTTCTTTCCATTCTCCTCTCCACTTCGCCACTGCTTGATCGCTTCTTGCCAATCGTCAAGGGCCTCTTTGTGGCGCACCATGCGTTCGTTTCGAATGCGCTCGAGCAAATTTTCGGAAGCTTCCAGACTGTCCGCGTTCCGAGTTCGCCAGTCGGCAGTGAGCCGGCCTTCGAAGGCTGACTTCTGTAGAGACTGACGGTAGAGCTCGAGGGATGCTTTCGCTGTACGAAGTTCTGCGCATCCTTTGTCGATATCGTCGAACATGGACTCGATCTTCTCCACGATGTGACGTTGTTCATATTGTGGAGGTATTCCCGTCTCATGCTCTTCGAGCACGGCGCTCGGCACGCGCTTCTGTCCCACAGCCCCGGTCATATTGTGTTCGGCGTGGTAGCGGAACGTCTTGCTGGACACCACGTGGTAGACGAATCGGGGTTCGATGCCGGTGCGCGGCCGAAGAACGTGAAACTCCGTCGACCCGAAGCCCGTGTCGCCAAGCAGATCGGGCACGATTGCCACCTTACCGTTCTCCATGCAAGGGGTGATTTTCGCGAACAGGATGTCGCTCTTCACGAACGGCGTGTAGCCCTGCCTCACTTGCGAAAACTCGCGCTCCTCGCTGACGTCGACCTTTCCCGTCTCGGCCTCGACTGCTGACATCGGCACGAACGACACAATCATCCGAGGTTCGAAGGCCGACTTGTCAACGCGTGGATTGATCTCGCAGATATCGGCAAGCGATGCCGAGGCCCACCCAGGCGGCAAGTCCGTCACGCAGACAACGCCTCATTCATCTCAACCATTACCCTATCCATCCCGCTCCCGAACAGGGCGTGCATCCGCCCCAACCCACCATGCTTGTCGAACGGCGCCATCTCCAGGTCATCGCGCTCGATGACGAAGGAGGTGACGAGATGATCGCGGATCATCCGTAGCCACGTCATCTGCTCCTCGGTGAACTTCTCGCCCGCGCCCGAGTGGCGCTTCAGCACCCAGCTCTGGAAGTCGCGCCGCACCCGGTCGGAGTGGCGCGTGAGCGTGTCGTCGAGCCGGGTGACCCGGCGGATGAGCGCGACCAGTGCGGTGAGGTCACTGCCCGGATCGTCGCCCTGGTAGGCGTCGAGATGGGCGTAGGCCCGCCAGACGGTGAGCGGCGCGAGGCGGGGGCGATCCTCGGCCAACTTCTTCAGCACGTCACCCACCATCGCGAAGGTCACCGCCGAGCGGCGGGCGGGGGTGTTGTAGTAGATCGACAGGGCCTCGATCTCGTCGCGGTTTTCACTCAGGTACGCCTCGAACGCATCGGCGATGCCCTGCGCGTTCTCCCCGGCGTCGCCCGCCCATTCGGCGCGCAGCAGGGTGTCGAGATTGTCGTGGTCGACGGTCTGTTCGTCGTAGCGGCGGATGTCTTCCATCAGCGCGATGAGCGGGCCGGTGAAGACGTTCGCCGCCTGCCGGATGCGTTCCTCGCGCGCGATCTGCAGGGCGGTGTCGTCCGGCGCCGTGTACCCGGCCGCGACGGCGTCGGCCTCGACCTTGTCGGGGTCGATGGCGTCGAACAGCTCGTGCACGATCTCGGTCAGGGACTTTCCGGCCTCGGCGTTCACCTTCGCCCGATCCTCGGCTTTCAGCTTGTGATCGAGCCGAGACAGGCGGCCGGCGAGCGAGCTGACGGTCTCCTCGGACCGGTCGCCCATCATCAGGCCCATGGCAAGATCCTTGAACGGGACAGAGGGCTTGGTGTCGAGTGGCTGGCTGGCGGTCTTGAGCGAGCGGGTGACGCCCACCGCATCCACGATGACGTAGTGGGTCTTGGCTTGTGCGGAAGGGGAAACCTTCTTCAGATCGTCCGCCTTGAGCACGCGCGTGCCGCGGCCCTTCATCTGCTCGAAGTAGTTTCTCGACTTCACATCGCGCATGAAGATCAGGCATTCCAACGCTTTGATGTCGGTGCCGGTGGCGATCATGTCGACGGTGACGGCAATACGCGGGTAGTACTCGTTCCGGAAGGCGGCGAGCGAGGACTTCGGGTTCTTCGCCCCGTTGGTGATCTTCCTGCAGAAGTCGTTGCCTTCCTCGAACTCCTGGCGGACGGTCTGGATGATGTCGTCGGCGTGGCTGTCGGTCTTGGCGAAGATCAGCGTCTTCGGCAGTTCTTCTCGGCCGGGGAAGATGGCCGGCCACTTCTCGCGGAAGGTGCGGATCACCGTGCGGATCTGGTCGGGGTTGACGACCGAGCGGTCGAGCCGGGTCGGCGAGTAGGCCTCGTCGTCGTCCTGGGTCTCCCAGCGGCGTGCCCGGGTGTCGCGCTCGCGCTTCTCGACCAGCTGCTCGGCCTTCAGCGTCCCGCCGCCGCGGCTGATTTCGGTCTCGATTAGGTAGACCTCGTTGCCGACGTTGACCTTGTCGGCCACCGCCCGCTCGTGCGTGTACTCGCTGACCACGTTCTTCTGGAAGAAGCCGTAGGTGCGGTTGTCCGGCGTGGCGGTGAGACCGACCAGGTAGGCGTCGAAGTACTCGATGACCTGCCGCCACAGGTTGTAGATCGAGCGGTGGCACTCGTCGATGACGACCACGTCGAAGTGCTCGGGCGGTAGCTTCTCGTTGTAGACCACCGGCAGGGGCTCCTTGCTGCGCCACTGCTGCTCTGCCGGGTTCCCTGCGTCCGCGCCCTCGTCCAATGCCTCTCCCTTGAGAGTCGCGTACATGCGCTGGATGGTGGAGATCACGACATGGCTGTCAGCCGAGATGGAGGGCGTGGCAAGGCGCTGGACGTTGTAGAGCTCGGTGAACGTCCGGTTGTCGTCGTTCGGCACGAACGCCATGAATTCCTGCTCGGCCTGCTCGCCGAGGTTGCGGGTGTCGACCAGGAACAGGATGCGGCGCGCGCCAGCGTGCTTGAGCAGGCGATAGATCTCGGTGATGGCGGTGAAGGTCTTGCCGGAACCTGTCGCCATCTGGATCAGCGCTCGCGGCCGGTCGCCCCGGAGGGAGCCCTCGAGGTTCTCGATCGCCGTGACCTGGCAGTCGCGCAGGCCTGCGGGATCGAGCGTGGGCAGCCTGGCGATGCCCGCACGCAGACTTTGCTGTGCCTGCGCCCAGCTCTTCAGGGTCTCGGGGCGGTGGAAGGTGAACACCTCGCGGGATCGCGGGTGGGGGTCCCGCGCGTTGGTGAAGCGGGTGATCTGCCCTGTGCTCTCGTAGAGGAAGGGTAGCGGCTCGGCGTTGGTCACCCACTTCAGCTTGGCGTTCGCGTACCCCTCGGACTGCTCCTCCACGGAGATTAGGCGAACGCCCCAGTTGTCGGGCTTCGCCTCGACCACGCCCACAGCCCGCCGGTCCGCGAACAGGACGTAGTCGGCCGGGCCGACGTCGGTCTGGTACTCGCGCACAGCGATGCCGGGGCCGGCCTCGAAGTCGATCGCGCCCTTGTCCTGAACCTGCCAGCCGGCCGCGCGCAACCGCTCGTCGATCGTGTCGCGCGCGATCTGCTCCGGGTTCTGGTTGGGGGTGGCCGTCACGCTGGTCGTCTCGAGTCTGTTCCGTGGAGCGCCGGGTCGCGGAGAACCGAACCTGATCGAGGTGAAGGGTATCGCCTTCGGCTGCACCCACGCTTCAGATTCGCGTGCCGGTCTACTGACGACAGCAGGTGCTGTGCCTCGTGCATGCGCTCTCGACAGCGGCGTTGCTATCATTGCGTGTCATGCTTGAAAAGCATAACGTGTTTGAATATTAAGCATGACATGGCCTCGCTTCCACCCGCTGTCCGACCTCTCTCCGGTCGATGAGCTAACAGCGTCGGACTTCGCTCGCGAGTTCTCCGCCGAGTCTCGCCACGTCGAGTTCAAGCAGGGCGTTTCCCGCCGCAAGCTCGCCGACGCGCTGGTCGGCTTCTCGAATGCCGACGGTGGCATCGTGCTGATCGGTGTCTCGTCCGCTGGCAAGGTGGTCGGTCTGGACAGCGTCGGCGAACGCCTGCGCGAGCTGCACGACGCGTTGTCGAACGTGCTCAACCCGGGCCGGTATTCGGCTCGCCCGTTGCGCGTGGGCGATCGTGACCTGCTGGTGCTGTGCATTGAGCGCCGGCGAGAGGGGTTCGCGCAGACGAGCGATGGCGCGATCCTTCAGCGTCAGAGAGCAAGCAACCAGCCGTTGAAGGGGCCCGAGCTGTCGCTGTTCGTGCAGCGCCGTGCGTTCGCCACGTTCGAATCGACGGTGACGGACATCGACTGGGACGATGTGCCGGATGCGGACCGGGAGAACGCCGCTCGTGCCTGGCGCGTCGAGGTCGACGCGATCCGTGAACGCTTGCTGGACGAGGACCTTCTGGTGCGCGAGCAGGGCCGCATCCGATTGACCGTGGCCGGTGCTCTGACCGCGTTCTCGGCGAACGACGAGCCGCTCGGGCGCTCCGGCATCGAGATACTGCGCTACACCGGCACCGAGACCGAACCGGACCGGCGCGAGCGGTTCACCGGTACGGTCGATGCGATGGTTCGAGGGGCCGAGCGCTTCGTGCTCGACATGCTGGGCAAGCACTCCGTACGGGTCGGCATCAAGCGCATCGACATGGATCGGCTGCCGCCCCTCGCCCTGCGCGAGACGCTGGCCAACGCCGTGGCCCATCGCTCGTACGAAGCGCGTGGTACCTGGACGCGGGTCGAGATTCGTGTCACCGGCGTGACCGTCCGGTCTCCGGGCACGCTGCCCGAATCGCTGACACTCGAGAACATCCGCGACCGGCAGTTCGCGCGCAGCCCCAAGGTGCTCGGCTTCCTGCGCCGCGTGGGACTGGCGGAGGACCTCGGACTCGGCATCGACAGGATCGAGGACGAGATGGCTGCCGAGCTGCTGGAAGCGCCCCGGTTCGAGGAAGGTCCGAGCTGGTTTCAGGTCCACCTGCCCGTGTCGGGATCGTTCGCTCCGGAGGAGCGGGCCTGGATACTGGAGCTCAGACGAGAGCGAGCACTCGATCGTCACGATGCGCTATTGATCGTTCATGCGGGCCGCGTCGGCAACGTGACCAACGCGTCGGCCAGAGAGTGGCTGGCGCTCGATCGGGACGAGACGCGCCGGGCGTTGCGACGGTTGCTCGACAAGGGGCTCTTGATCCAGCATGGCGAGCGCGGTGGTACCCGGTACTCGCTCGCCGAGGCACTGGGCATGCCTTCACCGGAACGACTGGAGCGGGAAGCGCGGCAGCAGGTCGTGCTTCAGCTCGCCGGGGAAGGCCCCGTCACCAACGCGCTCGTGAGAGAACGTCTGGATCTGGGCCGGGGTCAGGCGGTCGGTCTGTTGCGGTCCCTGGTCGACAGTGGTCAGCTTGTTCGTACCGGCGAGAAGCGGGGTACCCGGTATGAGTTGCCGGGCAGCACCGACTGAGTGACCGGCGTCGTCGTGATGGTGGATGTCCTACCCGTCTCGCCAGTCCCACGGACGAAGGGGTGATCACTCTCGGATGGCAGCCGCTCGCCGCAGGACGACGATTTTCGGTTCGGAGCGATCGCTGTCGTGCGGACAGACCCGGTTCGCCGCTTCCAGCAATCGAGACAGCTCCGCAGCCGGGTAGTGCGTCGTGAACACGCATCTGTGGTGGTCCGATGTCCGACCGCAGACTGCAGATCTCACCGTCCCGGCATCCCGTGTTCACGGCGAACGTCGCCATATCAGCCAGGTGCGCGCGGGTAGGACGGCGCGAGATCACCTGTTCACGGCTTCTGTTGACGCCGCCGTCCAGGACAATCGATTGGCCTACAAGTTTGACCACCGACCGGTGGCTAGCCTGCCGCTGTCAGATGGCGTTGCGAATATTGCGTTCGGCATGCCCCGCGCATACGATCAGCATCGACCGAGGATGCCGAGATGGCGACGACAGCGAGAGACACGCCGTCCCTGAGCGGCAGGTTGCCGCACGAGGACGAGAAGGAAAACGCGAACCAGTTGCGGCAGGTGCTCGCCGCCGCGCGCGTTCGCACGGGCCCTTCTGACGACGACGAGCCGGTTCGACTGCAGGTTGCCGCGGACGACGGCAAGCCGGAGACCATCGCGTTGCACCGCTCGCTCTCCGGCTTGCTCATGGAGATGCTGCGTGTGATCGGAGAGGGCGATGCATTCACGCTCGTGCCGGTGCAAAAGCAGCTGTCGACGCAGCAGGCAGCGGATCTGCTGAACGTGTCACGCCCCCATCTGACGAAGCTGCTCGATCGCGGCGATATCCGTCACGAGAAGGTCGGCAGGTACCGGCGCGTCAAGGCCAAGGATCTCTTCGATTACAGGGACAGCAAGGCGCGCGAGCGTGAAGAGGCGCTGGCCGAGCTCGCGGCGATCGACGCTGACCTGATCTGAGCGGTGCTCACGTACCGCTTCACCGCGCTCGTCGACGCCTGCTCCCTCACCAGCGTTCTCGGCAGGAACACACTCAATGAAGTCAGTGAGTTGGCCTGGTTTCTCCCTCCATGTGTTTCCCGTCCGCGTGTATTTTGCCTGAGTCGAGCAGCATCCGTTGTGCGTTCGGTGGTGCACGCGACTCAATCCATCGGGTAGTCCGTCAGCGCGCCACTGCGGTCCATACCCACCACGTAGGGTGGCTCGGTAGCCATCGCGTACCGCACAAGCTTGGCTGCATGGCGCACGAACATCGCCGCCATCTGATCCCCGGTCGCGTTCTTAGCGCGCAACACCACGACGCGTGCGCCGTGCTCGCGCACCGCCGCCAGTTCGGCGCTGCGGTAGCGGATGTTCTTGTCCTTGGTGAGCGCGATCCATCGGTTCCGCGCCACGAGTTCGATCCAGTCCTCGTCCGGCGCGTCTATCGGGAGGTGGTCGTCGTGGACCTCTACGACGTGTCCAGCAGCGCGTCGGCGATCCGATGCCTGCCGAAGTTCCGGTCCAAGTAGAAGACCGGCGGATCAGGCAGCGCGTCCGAGTTCGCAGCGGACCGCTTCCTTGATTTCGCTCTCCGCGCGCTCATAGTCCTTGGCCAGATCCTCGACGGACTCGCCCGCCTTGTAGCGCTCTGCGATCAGTTCGGTGGCGAGCCCGGTTCCTGCCAGAACCGGCCGCCCGCCCGACAGCCTCGGGTCGATGACGACCATGCTGGGCGCGTCGGCGATGGAGCTTCGCGTGTAGGGATAGAGCTTGATGGGGATACCCTGGGCATCACGCTCGATGCGCCGAAGGGCACCGCTGAGCATCTCACGCATGGCGAACTGCCCGTCGCGGTTGATATTGACCAGCTGCCCGAAACGCTCGGTGAACAGGTCCAGCCCGTGCGTCTCGAGCTGGCGCGAGATCAGCGGGTGGCGTTGATCACGGGCGTTGCTCGTCTGCTGGCGCAGCCAATCGATGGTGAGCGTGATTCCGCTATCTGATGGCATTGGTGCCACGCTACTTGATGGTCAATCGACCGCACGCGCGGACATGACGTGCAGCGTCTGCCGCCTGGCTCAGAAGTAGTCGTCTTCGCCGAGGTC
>Ga0209831_1002801_pt1 | contig 14866 bp, 9 predicted proteins | sample Maine_Asex4_meta_FD_187451 | JGI IMG/M metagenome (GOLD analysis project Ga0209831, IMG submission 187451) | Marine algal microbial communities from Maine, USA - Maine_Asex4_metaG (SPAdes) (version 2) | ecosystem: Host-associated > Algae > Red algae > Unclassified | place: Maine, USA | collected...
TGCCGGTTGATTATACCATTGTAGATGGAAATGGCGGATCAGATGATGCGACCTTGACCATTACCATTCTACCAAACAATGGAAATGATTCTTTCGCAAATGATGATGCTTCGGTAGATAACCAGGGCAATACACAATCTAGCAATGTCATTACCAATGACAATGATCCAGAAGGTGACACACAAATGGTAACGGGCGCAACTGCCAGTGACAATTCGCCACTGACTGTTGACGGAACGACCGCCAATACTTTACCAAGTGGTGGTACTTTAATAGTCGATGCCAACGGTAATTATACTTACCAACCAGAACCAAATTTTATCGGAACAGAAGTAGTGTCCTATGTCGTTTGTGACAACGCACCAACGCCGGCTTGTGATACCGCAACTTTGTACCTGACTACCTTGCCAGTCAACTCGATTGCTTCTAAAGATGATTATAACAACACGCCTTTTGAAACACCAGTAACGGCAGATGTAAGTATCAATGATGTGGACGCAGAAAACGACAACCAGAGTTTCGCCTTAAATGGGACGAATGGTGGAATGAATCCAGCGGACGGAACAGTTACTTTAAATACAGATGGTAGTTATACCTTTATTCCTGCAACTGGCTTCACTGGAGAGACCGCATTTGACTACGAAGTTTGTGACGACGGAGCACCGATACTTTGTGATACCGCAACGGTTTATATAGAAGTATTGCCAACCGTTAATCCAGAAACGCCACAAGTAATTGCCAATCCGGATGCCAACAGCGTAAAACTAAATGAAACTGGAACTGGTAACGTCCTGGCGAATGATTTAGACCCAGATGATTTAAAACCATCCGTAATTACACCAGTCACAAATCTAGTGGTAGCCGGAACGGACGAAGCTGGAAATCCAGTAGCAAATGCCGGAACCCTTACTTTGAATACAGATGGCAGCTATACCTTTATTCCTGCTACAGATTTTACAGGAACGGTTACGCAACCTTACACAATTTGTAATGCCGAATCTCCGGGTGTTTGTGATGATACCCAACTAATTATTGAGGTAATACCAGCAACAGAAAATACAACATTCGCCAACGATGATGCTGCCGTAACAGATGCAGGCGTAACAGTAACCAGTGATATTTCTATCAACGATACTGATAGTGAATTAGATACCCAAACCATTACCGATTATTTGGTAGATACCAACGGTGACGGAATAGGAGACACCGCAGGAACCATTGGAACCCCAACAACGGTAGGTGGTACAAATGATCAGGGTGTGTTTGTTGCCAATGCGGGTAGCTTAACCCTCAATAGCGATGGAACGTATAGTTTTACGCCAGCCACTGGTTTTGTTGGAAATGTAAATGTTCCGTATACTACCTGTGACGACGCTTCGTCAACGGTAGCTTGCGCGGACGCTACACTGGTAATTACCGTACAAGATGCAAACCGTGATTATGGCGATGGCCCGGTGGTTTATCCTACCGTTTGGCACCGAGCTTTAACGGATGATAATAATGACAATGTGCCAGATGGTGCGAGCGATATTTGGTTGGGAGAAAGTGTTGGATTTGAAAGTGCTGCCAACAATGGTAACGATCAATTCGATGATGCCATTAGCTTTGGTTCCAGTCCTGGAGAATTTCCGTTACTGGCAGAGGCCGGAACAAGTTACGATGTTGAGTTGGCGGTAAATTCTGCCAAAGTTGATACCGTATTTTATGCCATGTGGATTGATTGGGACGAAGATGGAATCTATGATGATTTCTACACAGGTTCTCAAGTTACTACGGGTACTGGCAGTGAAAATGCAACGGTCAGCATTATTGCACCAGCATTCATTGGCAATGCAGTAAACGTAAGAGTACGAGCAGACGACAGCCCATTTGCACCAACGGATTTCGGTGGAGGAAAGACCAATGGGGAAGCGGAAGACTTTCAGGCACTCGTAGTATTACCAGTTGAATTAACCCGTTTCTCTGGAAAGGCCAGCGGATGTCACGTTGAATTGAACTGGCACGCAGCCACGGAAGAAAACTTCTCTCACTACGAGATTGAACGTAGCGGCGATGGTCAGTTTTTCAGTACAATTGAAAACATCAATGGAAACGGTGGTCCGGGTACAGGTGTTTATTATAACCTTACCGATAAGCAGGCAGGTCAACTTAATTACTACCGATTGAAGATGGTGGATCTAGATGGCAGTTTCGAATATTCCAAGGTGATCAACGTCACAACAGATTGCGCGCATGACTATAAACTAGAATTGTACCCTAATCCAGCCAACAGGGCTACTGGACAATTAAATCTGAATTTCTTTTCAAATTCAGAAGATGTACAAATTCAGATTGCTGACATGCTAGGACGAACAGTACAACGACTATCTCTCGAAGCAACAACGAAAGAGATGAATACCGTTCGATTTGATATTTCTTCTTTACCTTCTGGTACGTATAGCTTAAAAATCCTGGGAGGATTTAAGGAGAGTTCAAAGATATTTATTATTGCAAATGACTAAAATTTAGACATACTTATTAGAGGTGTCAAGACCTATAATCATCACTACAACCATTCCGAATTAATTTTCGGGATGGTTTTTTTTGGGAGCAGGACCAACGGAATCATCGTTTTTATCGTTATTATTTAGTTCCCGACGCACTAGCTAAGATCATAATTACAGCTCCACCACCGTCACGCCATCTCCGCCATCGTTGTGCGCAGGATGACCAACTTTTGTAATCGCTTTATACTCCCGTAATTTTTTCTTTACGGCATTGCGTAAAACGCCGTTTCCTTTTCCGTGAACAATCCGTAAATGAGTGGCACTGCTCATGATCGCATTATCGACAAATTCTTCGACGCGTTGAATGGCTTCTTCCCGGTAGAGACCGCGAAGATCTAACTTGGATTCAAATTGTGCAGCGCTGGAACTGACGTCCGTTTGGATGCTTTTCTTTTTTCTAATATCCAACGGCTCGTTGGCGGGTTGCAGATCGCGCAGGTTGGTGGTCATTTTCATAATTCCCATCAGAACGATGGCTTTGCCTTTTTTGATGGATTCGACTGTACCCGTTGTACCGCCAGTTTTAAGTTTTACAAAGTCGCCTACCTTTATTTCTTTTTGTGGTTTGGCATCTTCCTGGTAGTACAAATCTTCGCGAAGATCGGTTACTTTTTCAACCAATTCCTTTCGTTCTTCTTTTACTTTAGCCGATAATTCTTTGGCCTTGTCCAGATTTTTATCTTCTTTAATTTCCCGAATTAATTTTTCAAAAGCTTTATTATTTCCCGCTGCGGTCTGCAAGGATTTTTCCTTTTCTTCGAGTTTAATCTTCTTACGTTTATACTCTAAATCTTTGTGTAGTGACTCGTAATTTTTAATTAGTTTTTCCAATTTCCTTTCGCGAGACGACATCTCCTCGATCTTATCTTCCAGCTCCTTTTTTTCTCGTTGTAGATCTACTAATAATTCGTCAACTGCTCTTTCGTTTTTGCCTGCCTTTGTTTTTGCGTACGTCAGAACAGAGCGATCCAAACCAACCTTTTCCGCAATTTCAAAAGCATAAGAACTACCCGGACGTCCTACCCGAAGGTTGTAAGTTGGCCTCAGCGATTCATTGTCAAAATCCATGGCAGCGTTAACAATTCCCTTATTTTTGTAAGCGTACATTTTCAGGTTAGAATAATGGGTTGTGATGACACCAAATACTTTTTTCTGATTTAGAATTTTTAAAATACCTTCGGCAATCGCGCCTCCAATTTTCGGGTCAGTACCCGAGCCAAATTCATCAATCAATACCAAACTCTGATCATCCGCATTTTTTAAAAACGCCCGCATGTTTTGCAACCTTGAGCTGTAAGTACTCAGGTCATCTTCTAGAGATTGAGAATCCCCAATATCCGCAAATAATTTTTGAAAAATCCCAAATTCCGATTCCGCAGAGACGGGTACCAATAGGCCCGCCTGTACCATTACCTGTAGCAATCCCACCGACTTCATGGTAATTGATTTACCTCCGGCATTGGGTCCACTCAATAATAAAATCCGGTTTCCTTCCGAAAATTTAAGACTAAAAGGAACCGTCATTTTTTTGGTATCCTTATTTTTTAGTAGCAACAAAGGGTGATACGCTTCCTCCAGTTGAATATGTGCCGCCGTCCGGAGTTTGGGCCGAACACCATCATATTGCCGCGCCAAATGAGCTTTAGCTTGAATCACATCGTATTTAATAATCACTTCGAGATAGCTCTGAAGTTGTGGGGTATAAGGTCGCAAAGTAGTACTTAGGTCTTTCAGGATGCGGTAAATTTCCCTTTGTTGTTCTTTTTCAAAATCAAAAATATCATTATTAATCGCAATGATTACCTCCGGTTCGATAAAAGCAGTTTTTCCGGTAGCCGACTCATCATGAATAATTCCGCGAATTTTTCGTTTATGCTCTGCGGGAACGCTGAGAACCCGACGACCGTTTCGCACACTTTCTGTACTTTCTGTCAGCCAGCCATTGTTTCGATATTCGATGACCAGTTTGCGAAAGCGTTTATCCAGTTCTATGTTTTTAGAAGTGATCATCTTTCGAATCTTCTGTAACTCAGGAGAAGCATCCGGTCGAATTTCGCCCTTTTCGTCAATAACGGAAGTAATAGATTTGATGAGTTCTTCGTCAAAGATCAGGTCTTTGATTATTAGACTCAATTGTGGAAAAGATTCACGGCGAGCGTAACTAAAATACTTTTTGATTTGGTGTATAGAAACAATAATCACATTGATTTCCTGTAAAGCTTCGATGGGCATTACATAATCAATCACCAGAAGCTGCTTAAGATATTCAGATATATCAGTATAATGACTCATTGGAAAAGGGGTCTTCTCCTCCATGGAAGCCCTGAATTCAGCAGTTTCCTTTAGCCAGCGTTCGATAGAAATCAGGTCCGTTACGGGTTCTAAGGCCTGTAGGCGATCAATTCCAGGCTGCCCCATTCCATGCCGAAGCAAGAGTTGGATGATCTTGTCAAATTCTAATTTTTCGTAAAAGTCTTTCGGTACGAGTTGCATTTATACTTTTTTTTCCAGGGGCGAAGTTCACCAATTTAACTGTTGTAAACAATATTTTACCATTTCAGTTCCCCGAAAGGGTGGATATTATTAACTTGCTGGCTAAAGTTAAGGAATTAAAGAAAATTAAAAAACCTCGAAACAAAAACAATGAACAGTTTTGGACGATTATTTAAAATAACAACCTTTGGAGAATCCCACGGCAAAGCCATTGGGGTGACAATTGATGGCTGTCCTCCGGGTATGACAATTGATGAGGTATTTATTCAAGCCGAACTAGCGCGCCGTCGTCCCGGTCAATCGGCCATTGTGACGCAACGCAAAGAGGCGGATGAAATGGAAATCTTAAGCGGTGTTTTTGAAGGTAAATCTACCGGAACGCCATTGATGATGCTGATTAAAAATAAAGATGCTCGCTCAAAGGATTACTCCCATATCTCAGGGAAATACCGACCTTCGCACGCGGATTTTACCTATCAGGAAAAATATGGATTCCGGGATTATCGGGGAGGTGGACGAAGTTCTGCGCGGGAAACAGCCGCCAGAGTAGCTGCGGGAGCAATTGCGAAATTATTTTTAAGAGACCAGGGAATTAAAGTGACTGCCTACGTTAGTCAGGTAGGTGATTTAAGTTGTTCTTCCGATTATAAATCCATGGATTTTAGTTTGATTGAAAATACAGCCATACGCTGCCCTGATCTGGCAATAGCGGAACAGATGATTGATTTGATAAAAACCATCAAAAAACAAGGCGATACCATTGGTGGTGTGGTAACGGGGGTGATTCAGGGATGTCCGGTTGGACTAGGTGAACCGGTCTTTGACAAGCTGCACGCTGTCCTTGGAAATGCCATGTTGGGAATTAATGCTTGTAAAGGTTTTGAATATGGCAGTGGCTTCGATGGGGTAACAATGCGCGGCTCGGAACACAATGATATTTTTGAAAAAAAGGAAGAAAAAATCAAAACGACAACCAATTTTAGTGGTGGTGTCCAGGGGGGCATTTCCAATGGAATGGATATTTATTTTCGAACGGCTTTTAAACCAGTGGCTACGATTATTCCAGCACAACAAAGTGTTGATGTGAAAGGCGAAGCGACCACGGTGAGCGGTAAGGGACGCCATGATCCTTGCGTAGTGCCGAGGGCGGTGCCGATCGTGGAGGCGATGGCGGCGTTGGTGATTGCTGACTTTGTTTTATTGCAGCGACGGATAGGGTGACGATGGTCGCGTATTGGTAGTTTTTATTTTTAGTCTTTAATTCGCATAATTACTTAATATTTCCCGAATGATCAGAATATTAGCACTCATTATCTGCACTTTTACTTTAACTTGTCTCGCTTGTAAAACCAAAGCGCCAATACCCACAACTGCCTTCATTTGTAATTTAGATGATACAGAATTAGTCTTGTCAGAAAACTGTCAGCAGAAGATGGATTGTTCTTTTATTTTTAAAAATAATGGTCGGATTAAAACAACATATTACGAGGAAATCCTAAATGCTGCCTCGATAGAAGCTGGAGATCAGCTGGTCTTTGCGATGAACCGAAATTACCAGGACAATCCGATGATTGCTGATGATGAGTTTTCTGAAAAGCTATTATTTTCGATTCCAGCGGGACAAACCAGTTTTTATATGAAAGACGATGACCTCAAAAAGGGGGAAATGGTTTTTGCCACACTGGCTTATTCACGGGATAGCGGTTTTTATCCAGTGCTGGAAGGTTGTATGGAAGGACAATTACAAGCAGATAATCGGTGGCTGATTCAGGGAAAAATAACCATCACGACCCGCACTAAGCGTAAGCTGATAAAAACGATTCGGGCGCATTATCAATCAAGCTAAATCAGTGGCAGCAAAAATCCGGTAAGGAAAAGGTAGAACCATTTCGTTCATCAAGTAAAATTTAGAAAAAATACAATTTAAAAACATCATAACTTTAAATTAAAAACCAATTAAATTACTTCCTTTTGTAGTAGTATTTTAATGTTAAATAACTGATAATCAACATTTTATTTTTTCGATGATGTAGTTTTCCTTTGTTTATTCTAGCTACACAAAGTAGTAAAGTCGAGCTAAGTAGTCAAAGTAGAATAATAAAATACTGGTATCTTTGTTTTAGGAACGTTCAAAAATAACTTTACAATTTTGAGTTTTTTAAAAAACTGAGAGATTTCACATAAGGAATGGCGATTAAATAAATGCAGATTCCAGGCGAACTATTTTTTGCCAATCAAGGACTTAAAATGGGCGCTATGCCTAGTAAAGAAGTGTGATCTCAAAATAGGCCATATAAGGTGTTAGGTATTTAGTTCCCGACACACTAGCATAATAACCATTTCATGGACGCAGAGTGGTGGAAAAGAGGAAGTATAGAATCGTCATTTATTAATACCTCATTCCTAAGCTATAATTTAATACGACACAAAAACCTATGGCAAAAATTTCAATCAATTTAAAAGACGGGACCGCAAAGCGAGAAGATACCTTTATTGTAGGTATCGACTTAGGCACTACCAATAGTTTGGTTGCGTATATGCTGGATGGTCAACCAGTCGCAGTGAAAGGTACCGATCAAAAGCACACTTTAGTTCCCTCCATTATTCACTTTTTGCCCAATGGCGAAAAACTGGTCGGAGATGAAGCCCGGAAAAAATTACGTACCGACCCAGCCAACACGATCTATTCAGTCAAAAGACTAATGGGAAAATCCTACAAGGATGTTTCCAATGTATCAGAATACCTTGGTTATCAGATAATTGACGACGATACCGAAAGTCTGGTAAAGATCCGGGTTGGCGATAAATTTTTTACACCCGTCGAATTATCTGCCAATATCCTTACCGCACTAAAACTCAGAGTTGAAAAAGAGCTACACCAAACCGTTACCAAAGCGGTCATTACGGTCCCTGCCTATTTCAATGATTCCCAGCGACAAGCCACCCGCGATGCTGGAAAGCTAGCCGGATTAGACGTATTACGAATTATCAACGAACCCACTGCCGCCAGTCTGGCTTACGGACTTGGACTGGCAAAAGAAGATTCTAAATTGATCGCTGTCTATGATTTGGGAGGAGGTACGTTTGATATTTCCATCTTACAAATTCACGACGGGATTTTTGAAGTACTTTCTACCAATGGAGATACGTTTTTGGGAGGAGATGATATTGACCGACTATTAATTGATTATTGGTTAAATATTAACGGAAAAGAAGCTGATACTTTCGTAAAAGACAAGATAAAAACCCAGGAATTGCGTTTGCTGGCGGAGAAAGCAAAAAAAGTATTATCCACCGAACTGCTGTTTAAAGAGAAGTATGAAGGAATGAATTGTCAAATAGCAAGAGAGATTTTTGACCAGCTCATTGAGCCAATCGTTTCCCGAACTTTGGATAGTTGTAAAACCGCTTTAAAAGATGCTGGAAAAACGGTTGCTGATATTGAGCACGTAGTCATGGTGGGCGGAAGTACCCGAATCCCTAATATCAAAACTTCAGTAAGCACCTTTTTTAACCAACCGCTATTTGACAATCTAAACCCCGACGAGGTCGTAGCTCTTGGCGCTGCTATCCAGGCGGATATTCTTGCTGGCAATCAAAAAGGGATGCTATTGCTCGATATTACGCCACTCTCTTTGGGCATTGAAACCGTTGGTGGACTAATGGACGCCATTATTCCACGTAATTCAAAAGTACCTTCTCGCGCTGCTCGTCAATACACCACTTCCGTAGATGGCCAGGTAAATTTAAAAGTAGCCGTCTACCAGGGTGAACGGGATCAGATAGCCGACAATCGAAAATTAGGGGAATTTGTTTTGAAAGGTATACCACCCATGCCCGCAGGACTACCCAAGATAGAAATTATTTTTGCTATTGATGCGGATGGAATCCTTCGCGTAACGGCTAAAGAACTACGCTCTGGTGTAGCGCAGGAAATTGAGATCAAGTCGCAATATGGAATCAGCGAAGAAGATATGGCACAGATGCTGATGGACAGTATTACCAACGCGGAGGCAGATATGAAGGCACGCTCCATACTTGAAGCACGCAATGAAGCCAATAACGTGCTTTTGGCTTCGCAAAAATTCCTTCAGCAAAATAACCATATTCTTTCGGAAGAAGAAAAAAAGAAAACTACCGATCTTGTTACCAAACTCAAAGTAACCGTAAATGGGGAAGACAAGGATTTGATCAATAAAGCAATGGCCGATCTTAACGATTACACTACTCCACTGGCACACCGGGCAATGGATATTCACGTAGCCGATGCCATGCGTGGGACAGATTTGAAAGACAAGGAGGAGTAAGAAAAACCGAATATTGATTAGACTTGTTACCGTAGAATTGTTATTCAATATGGTTAACTGGAAATTCCTGATTCAATATTTTCTGGCAGGGTTGATAAAAAACAAAGTCATTTTTCATCCGTCAAGGCCCTATTGGCCCCAACCACTAGTGCGTCGCGAACTAAATAACTAACACCTTATACGCCCCACTTTAATCCCGACGCACTTGCCATACTCCCAGAGTATTCCTATCTTTGAGATATGACTCGAAACACTTATCTGACGCTCTTAATCGGGATATTTTCTTTTTCTCTTAACGCTCAGATCAGCGCAGAACTTGAAAAGGAAATAGGTAAAATCATCTACTATGATACCGAAATCAGCTTTAAAAATACCCCCGCTTATCTGATCGGTGTACAACTTGGAGATACCTCTTTCGTTTTCTCCTATGGTCATACTGCTACCAATCAGGGATCGCCTCCCAAGTCAGATCAACTCTTCGAAATAGGGGGCCTGACCAAATCATTTACCGCATTGATCGCTGGTATTTTGATGAACGAAGAAAAAATTCATCCGGACTCCTCCATCAATTCCTACCTGCCTCCACAATTTCAAAATCCTACGGCAAAATCTATTACCGTTCTGGACCTGGTACAACACACCAGCGGATTGTCTCGCTTACCCATCGGTATCGGATTAAAAGAAACAGATCCCGCTAATCCATTTGGAGATTACACCAAACATGATTTACTCACCTACTATGCCGAAGTTGATTTTATTTCAATAAATAAAAACACCAGACCTTTCAAGAAAAATAAAAGCAAACAATATAAATATAGCCATACCAGCTATGCTGTTTTAGAAATAATTCTAGAGCTGGCTTCCGATTTGACTTACGAGCAATTATTACAAAAATATATCTTTCAGCCTTGTGGTATGAATCAATCGGGGGTGCATGAGTTCACCACCGTAAATCGTAATAAAATAGTCAAGGGATATAGTCTCGGTGGTCAGCCTACGCCACCCTGGCAAATGCGTTCCTTCGCCGGTAGCGAAGGCATCAAGTCTTCCATGGATGATTTATTGAAATACATGCGGGCCAGTTTAAAAAACAAAACCCATCAACTCGGACCCGTCTTGGCCCAAAATCAACAGCCACTCATAAAAACAGATATGGCCAAACATATTTTTGGTGGAAACGGATGGCATATTATTACCAACAAAAATTACTATGATGTCGTGATGCACGCAGGAAGTACCACTGGCTACCGTAGTTTTATGGGCTTTGTCGCCGAAAGCGAAACGGGCGTGGTTATTCTAGCCAACAGTCCACACAGTATGAATGGACTCGGATTGTTGATATTGAGAATGGTAAACAATAACTGGAAGAGAACGAAGAAAGGGATGAAGACGGGGATGGAGTAATGTTGAATCGTCGTGGTCAAATAGCTATTTTTTCCTTAAAATTATTATCTTCGTCGAATGTTTGCAAGCGGTTGTTTGAACAGGTTCCAAGCTTGACTTTATTCTAAAATTAAAATCTAATGAAAAAAATATTGGTTGCTAACCGAGGAGAAATTGCTTTACGGATTATGCGTACTGCCCGTAGAATGGGAATTCGGACGGTTGCCGTTTATTCGGAAGCAGATCGACACGCACCGCACGTTAGATTTGCGGATCAAGCCGTATGTCTTGGTCCGGCACCTTCTAACCAGTCTTATCTCGTAATGGATAAAATTATTGCGGCAGCTATAGAAACAGGAACGGAAGGTATTCATCCCGGCTATGGTTTTTTAAGCGAGAATTCAGAATTTGCCCAGAAAGTAGAAGCCGCAGGTATTACTTTTATCGGTCCCAATGTACACGCTATCGAGGTAATGGGGAGTAAACTAGCGGCCAAAGATGCGGTGAAAGCTTACGATATTCCAATGGTACCGGGAATTGATAAAGCCATCACTGATACTGACAAAGCCAAAAAAATTGCCGAAAAAATTGGTTATCCTATTCTGATAAAAGCTTCCGCTGGTGGTGGTGGAAAAGGAATGCGGATCGTCGAAAATTCCGGAGAACTAAAATCCCAAATGGAACGGGCCATCTCGGAAGCACTCTCCGCCTTTGGAGATGGCGCAGTTTTTATTGAAAAATACGTGGGATCGCCCCGACACATCGAAATTCAGGTTTTAGCGGATAAACACGGTAACTTCGTTCATCTTTTTGAGCGGGAATGCAGTATTCAACGGCGACACCAAAAAGTAGTAGAAGAGGCACCATCGGCGGTACTTACAGCAGCGTTGCGGGCACAGATGGGTGCGGATGCTTGTCGGGTAGCGCAGGCCTGTGACTATGTAGGTGCAGGGACCGTAGAGTTTTTGTTGGACGAAAAACAAAACTATTACTTTTTAGAAATGAATACACGGCTGCAAGTAGAGCATCCGGTGACGGAACTAATCACTGGCGTGGACTTGGTGGAGGAACAAATAAGGGTGGCCCGGGGTGAGCAACTGCGTTTTACGCAAGCGGATTTAACCATCAAGGGACATGCCGTGGAATTGAGAGTTTACGCGGAAGATCCGACCAACGATTTTTTACCGAGTGTAGGAAAACTAGAGGTTTACAAAAAGCCATCTGGCGAAAATATCCGGGTAGATGATGGTTACGAAGAAGGAATGGAAATTCCAATTTACTACGATCCGATGATTGCTAAATTGATTACCTACGGCGCGACGCGTGATGCCGCAATTGCCAATATGGAAAAGGCGATTGCACAATATCAAATTGAAGGAATTGAAACGACCTTGCCATTTGGTGCTTTTGTCATGAAACATCCAGCGTTTACGAGTGGGAACTTTGATACGCATTTTGTGAAACAGTTTTTCACGCATGATGCCATGGCGGAAGATTCAAAAAAGGGAGAACTAGTGGCAGCGATGGCTGGTTTGCAATTGTATCTGGAAGGAAGGAAGCGGTTAAAGGTTCCTGGTGAGAATAATCGATATTAAATACAAACTGAAATTTAGTTCCTGACTATAATTTTGTGCAAACCAATTATAGTATTCAATTGTTAAAGGGTAACAAGTCTATTATATTAGTGCCTTCAAATTTTAGCAAAAGAAATGATACCAGAAAATCCATACGAAGATTTCTTTGAGTCCTCGGGCAATACGCCACACAGGGGGGATACTGGCAAAGAGCAACCTAAGGAACAGCAAGAGGATTTACCGAAAGAGGAGAATATATTTGAAGAGAATATCCATGACAAACGTTTTAAAAATTCGCGGGAATCATTGGATGAGATCCTGACTAGTTTGGCGTTATTTGAAGAAAAAGCGAATGGATTTTCAAAATTACTCAGTGAAACAAGGGCGATACAGCACAAAGTGGTTAGTATGTTGAGTCGAATATTTTTGACCAATCAGAAAGATCCGAGTAAAAAATCACTAGCCGGAGAAAGAGCTTATTACCGGGTACTCATCAAAAAATTTACGGAAATTATTGTTCCTATGAAGGCGTTGGCCGAAATTCACTTACAGACCGTGAAGCAATTTAACCGGGACATTGACGAAGAATATTCTTCTATTGATAAAGAAGATCATAAGGTTAAAAAAGAAAAAAAACAAGCTGTACACGGTATTAATTTACAACGAAGTATTCTGGCGGATGCGGCGGCAGATCTCTCTATTTTGACGGGTGCAATGGTTGCTACCGAAAAGAGAATGGATCGTTATGTAGATATCGGAAACTATAATAACATCTCTTCTTCCGAACTTAAATTACTGATTGCCAAACGGAAAGATCTAACTTCCGGAAGGACACATGCTTTTCAATACGAGGTTTTTGATATCAATATCATTGACAAAACTGTTTTACAATTGGGTGGTTACCAAAAAGAAACCAGTAACCAATATTTGAGTAAATTGCTTGACGCTTTTAACGCGCGGACTTAACATCATTATTTTAAAAAATAAAATAAAATACACTACTTCCCCCAAACATTAAATTAGTATGAATTTCAAATTGTTATTTTTTCCTGGACAATAAGAACAGTGATTGGTGATTGGTTAATCGGTCCTTCCAACGCATAGGTATCGTCCTCTAAAGTATTTGAAAAATTCAAAAAAGATTTTAAGTAATGGCGATTAAATAGATTGAGATAAAAGGCGAAATATTATTTCATCAATCAAGGCACTACGCTATCTACCAATTTTATAAATCAACTGCGCAGAACTGAATCCCATATTCAATTCAACTTTATTGCCCTTATCTCCCCGCTTTTTATGCAAATGCGGTACTAAAACCCCAATCGCACCACCTACCAAATAACCTGCGATAACATCCGTTGGATAATGCTTGCCCGCCGCTACCCGAAAGTAGCCCATGACACCAGGTATCACAGCAGCAGCTCCCCAAACAACCGGCTTCCATTTGCTGTCCGGACAAAAATCAGCGAAAATTTTTGCGGCAAAAAAGGTACCGACGGCAGCGGTAGAAGTATGTCCGGAGATAAAAGAAGCTCTCGCCGTACGACCAATTTTATCTTCCAGCGGTGCCGCCGGGTTATAGACAAAAGGGCGGGTTCGACGAAAGGACATTTTGGTAACAATGGTCAGTCCCGTATTGATGAAAGTAGCTTCGGCATACAAAGCCATAATTTGACCAAAATATTTTCGCGTTTTATTACCAGTTATAAATAGAAACGGAGCGAGTTGCGTTCCGATCTCCAGTACGTTACTGGCTCTGGCAAAAGTGCTGGAGAAATTTTCCGTAGCAAAACGATCAAATGAGTTGACATTGTTGGCGTCCAGTGCCGCTATCTGTGAAGGGGTCAAATCTTTTACCTGACTGGCCAGGTAAGCACCACCCAAATTAAGTCCTACAGCAGTAGCAACGTAAGGAATTTCCTTTTTCCAATTGACAGTATAAGGTGATTGCGCTTGTAGCGAAACGGAGATTCCAAGGAGGAGGATTAAAAAAAATAGGATAAAATGTTTCATTACGATTTGTATTGTGAAATTGTTTATCGATGGCGATCAAATGTTAGACTCCATTCTATTTACGACAAAAAAGCCTACTATGGTTGCAGACTCTTGAGATTATTAGCAATATCAAGGCATTTTAATTTTTTTAATAAAGCGCTTTTATAAAACATCTTCCTCAGAAATGAAAATATTCTAAAAATACACCGAATTTTTTTATGGAATTTACCTACCTCGTGCATCTAAGTAACGACCAGTATGCAATCGATCCCATTTTTCGATTTGCCGCAGAGACGTTTGTGAAAAAAAGCTGGTTATCTCTCCTTGGGGGTCGTGTTCTGCGATCCGGTCTGGATGGCCACTGCTTTGCCGCTTCTCAAAGCAATGACTAGGAGCGATCCTTTGGGGTTCGCGCAGGGGGTGGGAAACAAACCCGCCCTGGCGGGTTTGCTATGTAAAAAAAGGGACCGCTCAATTACAACCTCCCACCCTCTTGAAGGAATCGCTACAAATCCGCAAATGTCCAGCAATATGCTACAAACCATTCCTTTTTTTACTAATTCTGGTT
>Ga0209831_1002802_pt1 | contig 14863 bp, 20 predicted proteins | sample Maine_Asex4_meta_FD_187451 | JGI IMG/M metagenome (GOLD analysis project Ga0209831, IMG submission 187451) | Marine algal microbial communities from Maine, USA - Maine_Asex4_metaG (SPAdes) (version 2) | ecosystem: Host-associated > Algae > Red algae > Unclassified | place: Maine, USA | collected...
CTGATCTCCATCACCGTTTTCTTGTTTTTGATTTATTTCATCTTATGCTTGTACGTTCGCGCCAGGCCCATGATATCTATCCGCACAGGCACAAGCTGTCTTCTATGTCAACGCACCGAATGATGCAGTCAGAGTTGCGGAGATCCGCACGTCAATTTGAGCCCGCCCTTTTTCTCCCGCCATCCCGCACGTGTCGTGCGTGGGGGGTGCGGTTGAGGGGGGTGTGGGGGTTGTGGGCGCACAACGGTTGCGAGTGAGGGGCACCAGCGGCCATAGGGGGAGGGCTGCAGGTGTGAGACTGCCACCTCGGGCGAAGAGTGCGGGTGCTTGGCCGCAACGTGGGGGGGAGGAGGGGAGGGGGCGGCGTATAAGAGAGCAGCTCCGTGACCATACAGCTTACCTCACCAACGCACTGTGCCTCACAACGCTCCGTCTCTCTTGTTCCGGTGGTTCAGCCCCGTTTGCACCCCATCCACTCCCCGAACCGTACCACTATGGACGCCGTCAGGAGTCCCCAAGCCGGTGTCCCTGCCTCCCCCCCCCCCCCCCCCCCCCCCCCCCCCCCCCGGCTCTACCTCGCACCCAGGTGGCATTTCCCCCGCTGGTGCCGTAGCAGCTGCGTCGATTCTCCCCGGCAACCAATGCTCCACCAACACGGAGTTTATCTCCAGCAGTGACGCTTTTCGCAAGACACCGCTCTCCAAGCGCACCGTGCTCGTTCTGCGTGAGGAGTGCACCTCTAATGGGGTATCAAGCCACGGGAAGAAAGAAGACCTCATCGCGCGGCTGCGAGAGTTTCATGCGTCGCAGGCGGTGGGCGCTTTTGACGAGGCAGGCGCCCCAAGCGGTCCCGTCGCCGTGCCGCCTGGCGCTCAGGCGCCTACGTTTCCTAAGCATGAGTTCACCCGGCTTTTCCACGTCATGGCCATGTCGAACATCGCCGAGGGCATCGTCGCCTCGAGAGGTGCGCTCTCCCGGCAGCAGCTTGACGCCGGGGTGGCCAAGCACGACCAGTGGTCCCTCCTTGTAGCATCCGCGTCCAATAACACGGCAAACGAGTTCGAGACGCCGCAGTCTTTGTTGGCCTATGGCTTCAACCCCAACCCCCACCCGTTCATCCGGTCTGGAAGCAAACTCAAGGCCAAGTTTGCCGAAGTAAGCTTGGACTTATTTAAACTTACACAGGACTGTACACGACTCCACACATGTGCGCGCACTTTCACGTGTACACACTGCGACAAATTGCTGACCTTTTGGCATCACTCGCATTTGGTTGGCTGTTCTGCTCTCATGGCATCCGTGCATACTTCTCATTGGCTCCCTTGATCACTATCGCACTTACAACAAGGGCGACTCTATTCTTCATTACATGTTGTCATGTATAAGGACAACGCTATTCTAATGAGCTTGGCTGACAAGAAAATCGATGGGGGTGCTGGGGTGGAGAGTGCCGTTGCCACTGCCGCGTTACCGGCGGCTGCTCCGGTCTGTCCCGTCGTGTCTGTGCGAACCCACACCCTGTCAAAGCGGATGGGTCGCGAGCGGAACGATTCTTTGGCGTCGATGGCCGAATCGTCGGCGTCGATGGCCGAGTCTTCGCGTCGACGCGCGGCCGCCACGATTGTCCGAGAGTTGACGTCGTCACTAAGCGACGCCCGCAAGTCTGGAGCCGCGGACGCAGGCATTGATGCTCTGGAGCAGCAGCTCCTGGATTCTATCAGCGAGTGCTCTTTGAGGCGCTCGAGCAAGCGTGCACGGGACGGTGCCGAAATTGAGGTGGGGAAGCAAGGGGGTGGGACGCTGCCTGTGGTGGACAATGGAACTGCTGCTGCCGACCGCGTCGCCTCTCCCGGAGATACCGACGAGGATGGCAGCGCCGTTGGGCTCCCGCCTCTGGGCGACGATGAGTAGCCCCACGGTGGTGGAGTCGGCGTCGGCGCGGTGCTGAGTTCTCTGGTGGATGATTTCTCTCTGGATGGTGTGCATGAGGGAGGGAGAGCTTGAGGTGTTGTCGGCATCGACAGAGAGATGTGTCACAGGTGAGATAGTGTGGAGGACACTTGGTTCTGTCTTGCATAGAACTGGGTCTAGATAAGACACAAGAAAAAGTGGATGTGTTCTCAAAGCACTGGCACGAGAGAACGAACCCGCCCACTATCCTCTACCTCCTTGGTCATACGCCGGCGCAACTCCGACCCAATGCCCCGTTGGCGCAGGTTAGGCTGTTGGGTTGCCCCTCGGCCCTCTTCGACGTGCATTGCTCGGTGGGTGGCTGGCGTGCCGTCCAGCAGCGAGAGCGACCCCTCATCTGTCCGCCGACAAAGGTTGTGTGGCAAGAACGCCACGTGAATGACCTTGGGCCGCTTGGCAAAGGGCATGCGTAGCGGCTTCCACAAAATGCCCCAGCGCCACACAAGCTGCCCGAAAGCTTACTCAATGTGTAAGCGTGCAGATGACTGATAAAAGTTGTAGGCGTCGCGCCATTCGTCCGCTCCCCCGCCCCCAGGCCACGGGACAGCAAAAACTTCCGATTCCCGATAGGCCTCGTCGGCGGTAATGCACAAGCACTCGCGAACCATCAAAGCAACCAGTGGACTGCACGGTGCTCTTAGCTCCTGGCCGAAATCGCTGCAGACCAGTGCAGACGAGTCGTGAGAGGAGCCCGGTGCCTTGCAACTCATCCACAGGAACTCGTAGTTGGAGTCATATATGGCTTGAACGTTGAATGCAAAGAAGCCCTTACGGCTCCAGTACTCCTTGGGGCACGTCACCTCGGTGGCCGTTGGACGATCTTGCCGCACGACAATGCCGTCCAGCGCCCCAATCACATTTGTGAGGGGGCTGTCCGAGCGACGTTGGAATCCCGCTGACGTGCGTTGACGCCACGCGGCGTCCCACACCGGCATACTCATCTGCAGGTCGGGGGTGCCTAGTACCGCGTCAGTGAATGTCCACACAGCTTCCTAGAATGCTGAGCTGGACACCCCGGTACCGGCACACACGTCGGAACTCCCACAGTGTGGGCACGCAGCACCGTCCCTTGAGAAGTCTTTGCCAGCGCCATCCTTCCCCTCAGGGAGCGCAAAGGGCTCTCCCGATGGTTTGATGGCATTTTCGACGATAACCCGTCGCACGAGCTGGGGAGCCTGGGCAAAGTCCACCGCCGACGACTTCTTGCCACTCCAAGCTGGACTCGCTTTCGTTTTCATGTACGAGAGGACGGAGGTGAGGTACTGGGACAGGACGGACACAATGTCACCAAGGTCCTGCTGGAATTCTGTCGGCTCAAGGGCCTCATAGGCAATAGCTTCGTCGAGCCACCATTTCTCATCAGCCAGCTTCAAGTCACTGGGCACCAGCAACTCCTCAACAGGAATGAGCGTCCCAAGCTTTCCGCGCCAGTGCATGGCGTGCTCAATCGTATGCACAAGCCAGCCCGTGCACGCGAGGTTCAAGGCCGAGGCCTTATTAACCCCCGCGTTGATACCGTTGTGAGGGACCCCGTAGCCTGTCACGACAAAGTCCCCAGGCTCCATTTTGTGGAAATCCACACGAAAACCATGATTGAGGAAAAAAGAGGCCGGCCATAAACTAGCCTTGAGCCCCAGGACCTGCCAGGCTTCCCCCCCTGCGGTTGCGAGAACGCCTGGATCCATGTGCTCAACTCAGACACGTACCATACGAGGAACTTTGCACATGCAAAATGTGGTTCTTCATTGCGTAGCCCCGGACTGCAAGCACGAGACGGACTGTAGCAGGTGGTTCTCAAGGTGCCAACTGAAGTGGGATCCGGTAGTGCTCATGTACAAAATATTTGTGTTGATGCCTTCGCATTCGGTGGCTTCACCAAGCATGCTGCGATGGTTCAGAGCTCTGAGGTTCTCCAAGCTTTCTGATGGGGGGAATGGAACGACTTTCGCAGGGCAGGCGTGGTCGCCCAGACTCCTACCACACCTATCTTCATTTGACGGCGTTAGGTCCGAGACGTAGTACACATCGACTGGTTTGGGCTTTCCAGGACACATGAACTTCGTCTCGTGGCCACCAGATGTCTTTCCTTTCACTCACGTCACGGTTAGATCATTGACGCAGGCGAGGAACTGCGGCACACCAAACTCATGGTACTTGTGGCAACAAAGAAGGCGCGAACAAATATCCTGTAGCAACACTGACAGTACAAAAGAGAGGGACCCAAAGGGTTGACCTACCGAGAGGACCTAGACGGCGCAAAGGCGCGCCGAGGCTAGGATTCGAGAGGGACGCCAACATTTCTATGGCGAGCAAGGCGGGACGGCGCCGGGCAAGGCCGGCGCCGTAATAACAAGACGAAAGCATACGAAAAATAGAGACGAAAAAGTATCCCCTGGCCCAAATAGGGGGCGTACCTCGGGAGGGACAGCCGTCTTGTAGGCCGCAATCCAAAGTACAGAAAGACTGGCGCAAGTCCTGGTTCGGTCATTAGTACTGGAGTTAGCCCCTGCCGAATGCAACCCCCCTCTCGGGCCAAAATCTGGCGGTCACCCGCCAGCAAGGACGAATGTTGGGCCGCGCGAGTCGTGCAGCCGCGGGGAATCGTCATCGCGCGGGCGCAGCGCGGGGTCATCAGCCGACGCGGACCGCGTGGGGGCGCGCGCGCGGGCAGCACGCGGCGGGGAGCGGCGGCGTGGCGGACAAACCACGTTGCGGGGACCGGCGGGTGCGGGGTTGAAGAACGCGGGGCGCCTGCGACGGCCGGCCACGACGGGGCCGCCAACGCGGTCGTCGGCAGGAGGCGGCACGCGCGGACGCCAACGGCGTGAGCTTTCTGCTGACTCGGGCGGATGGCGGCGACCGGGGAAGCGGCGGCGATGGCGTACATCGCGCCTCCCTTACGGGACGCATTGTGGGTGTGAAGTGAGCGGTTGTTGAATGGATGCGTTTCTTCATTCGAGAGCGGCCTGAGGCGCGAGGCCAGCAGACTCTTAACCCAACGGTGTGCCTCTCTCGCCACATCCTTCCGGAACACCCCCCGCCAGCGCAGTGCTCCCCCCATTGGAGGAATCATGCTCGCACCACCCCACTAATCGCGACGCTCATCGAGGAGCCCACGAGCATCTCTCCGAGCTCAGCTCCAAAGTGAGCTGCCCTCGAGATACAAGTACAAGTAATTACATCACACACAAACAGCAATGCATGCCAATGGCACAGCCAAGCAATCCCATGCCCACTTGAGTACTCATGGAATTAGTCAGGCAGTCCGCGGTCACTCCGACTTACCTGCGCGGGTGTGGGGGGCTGCCTCAACACTCCCTTCAGCACCGCAGAGTCCGCGCCATTGACGCCTCAGCGCGGTCACAACCCGTCCCGACCAGTGCAGCGTCTCCCGCCATTATCCGCTGTCGAGAAAATGCCGAAGTCGATTTCGAGGTGCCAGGTGTACTACTTGCAAAATCGACCTCCATCGGAATCACCAAAAATCACCATCGACGTGAAGCAGACGTCGAGGTGAGTACAGCGCACTCGGGCGCGTCTCAAATGGAGACGATCCGGCGCATTGGCGGCCCGTGAAACGCGGCTCAACGACTGGGCCGAAAATCGGCTTGATCCGAGGGAGCAGGAGGCCTACTGCTTTGTACCACATTCGACCCAAAATCTACTTGCTCGAAATCGATTCGGGCCCGACCGGCCGACTTGGCCCGAAGCTGGAAAGTTCCAGATGCGGGCCCAAGACCACAAAAAAGTCGACTTCACCAAATTCGACTCGACCCGCCGGAGCTGTAGGCCTACAGCTCCCGGCCAAAATCGCCCAAAATCGACTTCGGCCAAATCGAGTCGGACAATCGCCGCGAACCCGCAGCTGCGCCACTGGTCGGCCCCAGTGGCGCCACAGCGCCCCAGAACGGTCCCAACCGGCCGTCCTTCCAAGCCAACAGCGCCCAATCGCCGGCCCCAAGCAAGTGGATGGTAGCGCAACCGTCGAGGGCCGTCACCGGTCCGCGGCAAGGTCGACGGAGGTCGCTGCCGCAAATCCGGGGCTGCGCCACTGGACGCCTCCAGTGGCACCATGGCGCCTCAGCAATCCCTCAACAGGGGGGCGCCAAGCCAGGCGCCAGGGCAGCCGCGCCCAGGTCTTCACCAACCCCGACGGCAGCCTGGAAAGCCCTGAATTTCGGCGACGGCAGCGGCTTGGCGAGCCCATCCGCCGGCATGTCGGCACTCGGGAGGAAGTAGAAGGCCACATCCCCATGCGCCTGGTAGTCGCGAACAACGTGGTAGGCGACGTCGACATGATTGGTCCGCCCCGTCGCCTCGGGGATTTTGACAGGCGCCATGCAGGACTGGTTGTCCTCCCCCATCGCCACAGCCCCACCGTCGACGCTCAGAGCCGACAGCAGCTTGCGTAGCCACAGCGCCTTCTTGGTCGCTATTGCGGCGGCCACGTACTTGGCCTCGGCCGTCGAGGTTGCCACAGTCGTCCGCCGCTTGCTTGCCCACGCAGTCGGCCCGCCATTGCAGGTGAAGACGAAACCGGTTGTCAACCGACGACCGTCCATGTCGCCGGCCCAATCGGCGTCGACAAATCCATGCAGTGGCTCGCTGCCGCCGTAGAACATCCCCAGGCGAGTCGTTCCGTGCAGGTATCGCGAAACCCCCTTGGCCGCGCGCATGTTGTCCTCCTCAGGGCAGGACATGAAGCGCAACAGCACCCCCACGGCAAAGGCGATGTCTGGCCTCGTCGTGGTAGACAAATAAAGGAGGGAGCCAACCAAATCGGCGTAACGGTTGCCTTCCGGCAGAAGGCCCGCCCCTTTCTTGGTCGGCTTGACGCCCGGCGCCATCGGTGTCTTGTTTGGCGTCGCCTTGTCCATCCGGAACGCCTTCAGCAGCGTGGCGGAGTGCCCCAGGTCGCTCAACGTCAGATTCTTGGCCGCCCGGTTGCGCATGAACTTCATGCCGATAAAGTCCTTGACCTCCCCCATGTCGCGTACCTCACACTTGCCAGAGATGAAGCGCTTAATTGCCTCGACTCCGTCCGACTTCTCGCCCGCCACGATAAGGTCTTCGACATACACGAGGATGAAGACGCGCCCGTGCACGGTGTGGCACCACTCGTAGAGGCACAGTTCCACCTTGGACCGGACCGCCCCCATCTCCGTGAGGTCTTTGTCAAGCTTGATGTCGCAAAGCCGCCTCGCCTGCTTTGTCCCGTAGAGTGCCAGATTCAGCCGACACATCTCCTCCAGCCCCTTCGGATCGACACCGTCGGGGAGTTTGATGTACATCTCCTTGTCCATCTTGGCGCTGAGGAAGGCTGTCTTGACATCGACATGATAAACCCCCCAGTCTGTTGCTGCAGACATAGCCAAGAAAGCCCGAGTCGTAGCCGCGTTGGGCACCGGCGCCATGTCTCATCAAAGCCGCGCCCCGGCACTTGGTTGAACCCTTGGGCCACGAGTCGGGCCTTGTCCCGCGTCATCTTGCCCTCTGCGTCGTTCTTTGTTGAATGGGATTCAGCAACTCCCCAGGACCAGTCACACCGCTCATGTGGCGTAGTTCGTTTTTGACTGGTCAACAGGCTATGGGCCCAATGTCGCTGGTAGTCATCTTCGTCTTCCTCGTTGTCTTTTGCGGGGTGCCGTTGGTCGGGCTGCTGTGTGTTCCGGCGTCGGGCAGGCGGTCTTAGTCTCCCACGTCGTCAGTGTTGCGCCTCGTGGCGCGGTTAGTCATCGTCATGTCGGAGCATGGTCGCTACGTTGGCCCTCGCTTCGCGCAGCTGGACGACGACTACAAGGTCTGGGCTATGTACTGCCGTGCACAGCTCATCAAGAAGAAGTTGTGGTCCGCGGTCGTGACGGATCGCCCCGTGTCGGGGAGTGATGCCAAAGGCAACGTGGCGGCGGACGATTGGGACATCACCAACGAGTCGGCGTTGGCCACGATCCAGGTGTCGGTCAAGCCGGTTCATCTTCACTCGGTGACGGGGGTTAGTACTGCCAAGGAGGCGTGGGAGGCGCTCAAGAACATCTTTGAGGCGCGTGACAACGCATGCCTGCTGCAGCTCATGCATGAGCTAAGCAATCTCAAGAAGAACGGCGACGAGAACATCATCAAATACACGTCGCGCGCCAAGGGCATCCGGCAAGAGCCCGCTATGCTGGGCAACCAGGTGGACGAGGACACGCTTGTGCTGCAAGTCCTGTCGGGTCTTCCCGCAAAATACGACATGATCAAGACCGTCCTGGAGAACATGGACAGGAAGCGCAACATCGCTGACATGAGCGCCAAGTTGCTCACGGTGGAGCAGCGGGGCAGCAATGGGCGGTCGTCATCGACCACTGGGGTCAAGTCGCAAGCGTTTGCAGCGTCGGCGTTCAAGAAGCCGTGGGACAAGAAGGCGATCGTGTACTTCTACTGCGACAAGAAAGGGCACATGAAGTGCGATTGCCTCAAGAAGAAGGCCGATGACACCAAGGGCAACAAGACCCTTCCAGCACTGACGCGCCGTCAGACCCCTGAGGACAGGAATGCAGAATGCCACCTCTGAAACGGAGAGCAAGTCCCGGGATCAAAGACCAAAGCCAGCAATGTCGGGACTATATTCTTAAATTCTCAATTGAGCATGCGACGTGGCGCCCTCCCAGAGGTCGCCTAACGGCGAGGCCTGAAATGGACGATATACGCAATAGACTTACTCACAAGTAGGCTACTTTCTCGACGATAGTCACGTTTATCGGTGGGTCATTTGTGGTCTATTTCAATGGAGTACATCTCAGTGGAATCAGAGAGGCGCAAGCACGGCGAAATCCCTGTGATCCGTCCGAGATTCCTGTCCTCAGGCTGGTACAGTCAATATCCGCTTATATGGCACCCTTGGGCACTTCGTAGCTCCTGTTCCAGCGATGCATTCTTGTGGCTCGATGCACGGGAGATGCCCCGAATCACTGGCGATCGTTCCTGGCTCGGCCAAGATCGCGGCTGGAGGCAGCTTCCAGACACTCTCGATTGCACATTCTGATACAAGAACCGGGCTGTCTGCCTTTCGTCGATCGCCCCGGGAAGCAACCAAATACTTGTGGAAGCGCATTTTATGCTGACTCACGTGTGCTGTGTCATCGTGCAACAGCGGCCACACGGCCAAGTCTCAACAGAACCGTGCAGCAACCGAGTCGACTTCGCGAAGAACGTGCCACACACCCGCGCCTCGACCTGCGTTCCACGACGCCCGCGTCTCGTCCTTCCGCTCCCCTCTTGCTCACCCCGCATCCATGAATGTTACCGAGCCATAGAAAAGCCAGGCAGACTGTCATCACCATCTGATTCTGCACGTGCAGGAGAAAGAGAAGGGAGAAAACGAAAGAAAGATGCTCATTAATTGTCTCTGTCGGAGGGGTCCTCAATGCCGTTGTCGACCACGCCGTCCCGCCGACCCCCTTTCTCAAAAACAATCCTGTCCGCCGTAGCAGCTCGCAATTCCTCGTTGTCCTCCTCCGTCAGCCAGCTCTGTACGGCCATCTCCCGCACAGGCTCCGAGTCCTCCCCAAAGGCCTGCTCCCCAAAGCGACAGCCCGACATGAAACTCACCACCGAAATCACATCTGAGCCCAGGGAGCGAGAGGATGCACGGTCCTCCACGTGCAATGCAGTCACGTCCGTCTCGAGAGCATGCGGCAAAATATTAGACCTGACCCAGCAATGTGCAATCGTAGACGGCTCTACGGCATCCCATTCCTCCTTGACAATATCCGCCGCATCTTTAAGATGGGCGGCCGCACCGGCTTGGACACCACGGATCACGGCGGGTGCGGCGCGCATGCGCGAGCGTCGACCCGTTGGCTGCTGATCATTTGGGGCGGCTGACCAGTCAAATGGCCGGCCCCAAATGCCTGGTCCAGCCGCAGCCGCAGACGAGTTGGTTCCTCCACCCAACACAGCCACAGACGGTGCTACGTCGGCAGCGGGCTCGGAAGCGCAGTCAATCCCTTCGGTCGTTGGGCCACCGGCTTGCGCTTCGGCTGCCGATGCGGCCGTTGGTGGGGTGGTCCGAGAATCTACTGCAGCGACCGCACGGCTCGCTGCGCTGCGCGCCGCCCGCCGGATCTCGAGCCGCAAGGCGCGCCGCACCGCCTCGCGCTGGACGTTCGGGTCTGCCCCCGCAGATTCAGGGATGAGTGGCTGCTCGCTGGCCGCATCACTGGCAACAGGCCACCAACCGTTCGCCGACAACCACCCACCGACCCCCAATTCGCCACCCGATGCCGCAACGGGTGCTTCGGACGTCACTCCTGCCGTCCTTGCACCGTTCGGTGTCTCCGCGGGTACCGCCCCACCCAGAACCGCGTCAGCGGGCCCGCCCCCCATAGAGGCGCCCGCAGTCGACAGCTGCGCGGGCTGCGCAGGCGCGGGCGGCGCGAGCGTGGGCGGAGCAGGCGCTGTGGGCGCTGTGGATCCCGTGGGCGTGGCGGGTGGCTCTGGCGCGGCCTACGGTGCGGGAGGCGCGGTCGCCGCTGCATTGGCGAGAGGCACGGGCATCGCTGCTGGCGACGCGGGCCCTACAGCCTCGGCCGCTGCCCGTGAGCCCAGCCCCGACGATGGAGCGGCACCCGCAGTTGTTTGGTCGCCCACCTGGAAGGCACTTACGACCAGGTCTTAAAGACGCCGCTCGTACCGCCGTTTCAAACACGCGATGATACCCAAGTCCAGCGGCTGGGATACAGATGTACAGTTCGGTGGAAGAGGGATGAACTTGACCTGGGCGCTCTCGAGTTCGTCGTGCGCCCCACAATTGTTGGAGATCATGGCCACCCGGAAAGTAGTGCGGGCCCGTACAGCGGGAAGAAAAAGGTATCAAACCAGGACTTGAACACCTCCCCATCCATCCACGCACTCTGTTGGGAAAAGTACGGGAGGGGGCACGCGTGATGGGGGGCCTTGAGGCACTTGGGCTGCTTGGCCTTGCCAATCATGGCAACCGGAATCTTGTTGCTCCCTGTAGCGTTGCACGCCAATACGAGGGTGATGCGGCCCTTAGATTTCATAGCCTTGGTGCCTAGTGCCTGCCGTCGGTGGCCCGCTTCCACGTACGCCCGATTTGGGATGCAGCGATAGAAGAGCCCCGTCTCATCCATGTCGTAGACTCGATCGGCCCGGTAGGACTCAAGTTGCGCACGGATCTGCGCGATGTGCGGCGCCGCCGTCTCCGTGTCCGCAGACACGCCTTGACCCCAGAGCGCCACATTTCGGAGGTTGTGGTGAGCTGCCCAGTTCTGGATGAAGTGCGGGGACCCCCTAAAGCCCGTCGCACCCAGCTCCCTGGCAATCCGCCGGGCGAGGGCCTCTAGAAAGCTCCCAGACACCGGGAGGTGCCGCGTGCCCACCCGTTGGAGCGCCTTGTACGAGTCCCAAAGTCCCTGGGATACCTGCTCAAAATAGGACCGCCGCAAGCGGGTGGACGTCAGGTCCTCCGCCACCGCTGCGCGGCGCTTGTACACATCCCGCTTGTCGTAGATATCTCGGGCGGCCAACATGCTAATGTTGACTTGAAACATGTCTGGGGTTTGTGCCCACGTGTGGCCAGCGTCCTTGATGTCAATAATGGCGAGTTTATCCCCTAACGACACGGAAGTACGGGGCTTACGTCGCGCTCCCGACCGCGCACGCTCAACACCCCAGCTACGCCCAGAGCCGCCCCGCCCGCGCCCCGCCCCGCCCCGCCCTTGACCGGCGCCGCCACGCCCGCGCGCTGCGCCGCCGCCCTGGCCGCGTCCGGAGCCGGCACGACCACCAGCACCTTGCCCCGTCATATCCGACATGGAAGACGCCCAGGGCACATGGGAGGGTTCCGTGGGGTCCCCGCGCAGCGCCGTAGCCGTCGCCGCCGTCGCTGCGCGGGCGGCGATCTGGATGACCTGCACCGTTTCGCTTGAAGGGGAGGGGCAGGTCTCCTCCACCGCAGTCGCCGCAGCCGCCGCGGCGACATGGCTCACGCGACGAAAATGTAGATCCTCCTGCGGGAGAGATTGATGAGTAGGGATAACTACAGCAAGCGCACAGAGACTGGCGTAAGCACACAAAACAACGAGGTAGAAAATCAAGGCTACCACACCCAGATCCATTTGGAAAGCGCACTACCACGAAACAGAGAACTCATCGGCGGGGAGCGGGAAGCGCAGGACTGCTCCGTCGCACACAGCACCCCCGAATGGTACACAAAAAGACTAGCAAGCACTAGCGGGACCGCACCGCAAGCCCCACACACCGTGACCGGAACCAGCACTCGAGGACGCGGCGCTGTTGACAGACGCCCGTGCGGTGCGCGGGAGTGGGCGCTGGAGCGGCCGAATGACGCATGTGGGAGCGACAGCGCGGGACGACGATGGTGGGTGCCACGACGGCGGGGTCGACGTCGGCTGGGGCCGCGCCAGTGGGCGCACCTGGGTGCACCCCAGTGGGTACCCCCTGTCGGTGCCTCCTTGCTCCTCGTAATTCGTTTCCTCTCGATCGGACTGTATGCCGAATGACGATCTGGCAATCCTCCGATCGAGTCTGTGAATGACGCGATCGAGATCCTCCCAGTTATATGGCAGGGTGCCATATAACTGGGACGCATATATCCGGATATTGACTTTAGGCGGCGATCATCTGCCACGACGCAGCGCCTTGATACGTCACGGCGTCTCACGTTGATTGCGTCTGCGTCCGTCGAGGCAAGAAGTGTCGATTCTTGGGTCACCTGTCGTTCCCAACTAGGGCTGTTAAAGCGGACAGGACAATTGCGACGGTCGCGGACACGGACTGTCCGGGACGGTCAGTTTCGTCCGGTTCGTCTCATTGGGTGCATCTGAGATCCGCAACAGTCGTCCTTTGCCGTTTGATTGGTCCCTTACCCGCCCTCAGCCGTTGCTGTCAGCTTCGCGGACGATTTTTGTAATGGCTTGTGATCCGGGACTGAGCTGCTCTGTCAGCCAACCCCTCCCACGGGCGTGCCGAGCGCTACGTAACGTGACGCCCGGAGGGTGGTCTACTGTTTCAGTATTACGGACAGTCCAGAATTGTCCGAATGGGAAACGGACAGCCGTGAGGCCATAAAGACATTCTGGACAGTCTTTTTTTGTCCGTAATGTCCGATATAACAGCCCTATTCCCAACCTTTGCGTGGAGCGGCGATCGTTTCGCCGTCGTCGTTTGGCGTGGTCGTTTGTCAGCAGACACGTTTTTTGTTGCAACGATTTGGTGTCCAGCCATTGAGAGTAGGGTTGTGCATCACGCCCCTTTTTGGGTGGCGGGGTGGGCGATGCACACCTAATCACGCCCTTCTGCACGCCCCCAACATTGGCACGCCCCACTTCACGCCCCTAATGTAGCCCCCATGTTTTGGCACTTAATTGATAAGCGATTCAAAGTACCCAATATTCTTGCAATTTGGATGGTTCAAAGGACCACAAAAATGCCAGAAAACATGAAGGAAACAGCTGCATGCGATACACTCTCTTGGCCTCTACCACTCTGCGTCAAAGATGCTTTGCAGCATAACGGGACGTCGGCTCGCCTAGCCTCCACCGGTCGCCCCACCGCCCGCTGTCCCACCCATCTCACCGCGCACAAAGCCAGAGCAGGTGGTCATCATATCATTCTCGGTCGTGGCCGCGGGGGCGTCCTCGTCGCCGGGACGACCAAAGTCCGGTCCAGGGACGCCGGCGCAAACCATGGCGCATCGGGCGACCTCCTCGTTCAGGAGGCGCGTAGCTCGCCGCCGGCACCCCTCCATCACTGCCGTCGGCCTGGTCGTTGCCGGCGCGCGATGCGTGGCATTCAACGTCCTCATTGGCACCCGTGTCAAGGAGCCCCTCTGCGTCCTCCCTGGCTGATGACAGCAGGTGGCCGTTGCTGTGCCATTTCGCACAGATGGCGTCCGCGCATCATGGCGGCGAGCACCTTGTTTGTGGGCGCACGACGCAAAAATGGTTCCCACTCCTCATAGCGTCGAGCACCTTGTTTGTGGACGCTCGGCGGAGCAGGAAGACACCGCGCCCTGAAAAAGTAACGAAGGTGGCACGGAACTGCACCGAAAAATATTCGGTGGACTGGCGCCCCAAGAGCGCATGTGAAATTATGTACTTTTTTTTATCAAGCACGCCCCAATCACGCCCCTAAAATTCTGGGCGTGCAGGGCGAGACACGCCCAAAACACGTGAAATGGCACGCCTCAGGCGTGCAATTTAGCACGCCCCGGGCGTGTTGCACAACCCTAATTGAGAGAGGCCGTGGCATATCCGAGTTAGGGTTGGCCAACTTGTTTATCGTAATTGGTTAAAACTGGTTTACATTGGGTAAAAATCGGACATCGCTTGCACACTAGTTTCGGATGCAAAATATTGGTTAAACTGGTTATTTTTAAATACGGTTGCGGTCACGTGACCGGAATTGTCCCAGCTCTTTGGCGTTAAGTGCGTGACGAGTCCCAACTTGATGACGCGTGCACGACCAGATCCGACGACTCGTGTCTTCGTCTCTCACACCGGCCCCGTCGCCGGCGCTTCCCGTGCTGCGAGCCCACCATGGCTCCCGCACACAAGTCGGGCAACCACACCCCACACGCCCGCACAGGAAAAGGACCGCCACGCACGCATCACGCCGCCGTGCGGGAAGAGTGAAGGTGCATGTACCTAGCAGCCTCGCGTAGATCTGGGAAAGAAAAGAAACAAGGAGGACCAATGCGCATGCCAAGAACACATCATGCACACAGAAGCAAAAGAGAAGGGAACGCCGCGCAGAGGAGACAGATGCTCGTGTCAGACGCGCTGCACACAGACAGCATCACATGTACTGGCAGCTCGAGCGACGTCCACATATCACCTACAAACGTATCACCCACAAACACACACGA
>Ga0209831_1002808_pt1 | contig 14830 bp, 19 predicted proteins | sample Maine_Asex4_meta_FD_187451 | JGI IMG/M metagenome (GOLD analysis project Ga0209831, IMG submission 187451) | Marine algal microbial communities from Maine, USA - Maine_Asex4_metaG (SPAdes) (version 2) | ecosystem: Host-associated > Algae > Red algae > Unclassified | place: Maine, USA | collected...
GGCGCTGGGAGAGAGGTGGCATTGGGAGGGGAAGGTGGCGAGGGGCGAGGGAGTTGGCGAGGGTGGCGAGGGGGAGTGGTAGTATCATGAACACGACGCGCTTTCAAGCGTATGCTGTCACATGTATCTCTTCGATCAGACATTCCAAACACTGTCATGAGTTTCCGACAACTGTATTCGTCTACGATGCTTCCCGTATGTGATATTAAGATCTCTTTGTGTGATAGTTTCTGTTATCTTATCTTTGAAGAGTGGGTCAAAGACATCCCAGTTCGTCTTGGCCACATACGAGAAGTGCCTTTTGAGCCCCCATTTTCCGGTCCTGTGTGCCGTGATCCACAGCTTTCTCACTGTTTGCCCTAGAGATATGCAAAACTGCTGAGGTGCTGATTTGCGATTCCAATGCGTATGAGCACATCAGTGCTGTCGAATGGACAGAGTCGGTCCCAGGGGGTCACCTGATGGGTGGAACACAGTATGTCCCAGTCCCAGTCCCAGTCCCCCAGGACAAAAATGGGCAACCAGCAATAGACTGCGGGGGCCGGTCTGCTGCTTTCCTCACCATTCCGTGCTGCCAGTGATCTCGCCTGAGTGCACCAGGGGCGAGGCCCCTCCTGAATTCGTGTAACTGCATCATTACAGTGATACACAAGCCTGGTACTTGGCCGTATCAGATTGATTCTCGTTGTCTTAGCCGTTGGACATGCCATCCGAACCCTATTATTGTGTCGCAAGATCCCCGACCGGCCATTCCAAGTCGTAGGCTGCGGTTTCGATGGGGCACCACACTGTGTCGCCCTCAAATCGCTTGAAAGTAACCAGAGAAGCGCGATGGCAGAACCGCCGACGATGTGAAGAAGCCTGCCGGCACCGCCCAAGGCTCCGTTGTCACGGGCAATTCCCGCGAAGCGACGTCAGCGAGCCGCGGCTCCGCCAGCATGACCCCCAACGGGGCTTGCGGCGTCCGCGGGACGTTCACGACGCGAACGTAGTGACACTGTCGGTCGGCGACGGTTCCCACTTGGTGGGGCAGCAAAGTCCTGGAGGCGTTCCATTTGGGGTCGTGGTGATATGGTTGTCGGTCGTGCACCGCTGCCCAAGGCACCGCCATCACAATGGCATCGTTCTCCGCCGAGGCTTCGGCGACGGCGATGTCGCCCGGCGCGAGGTCGCCAACCGAGAACTTTCCCGTCAGGGAGTTGTAGCACAGGGACGGCTCGAAGACGCGGTGCGTCTCGCGGTACGCGCGCAGCACCCTCGAGACGATGGCGGCCGTCATCATGACGTAGGCGGTACCCTGGATGGGATGGCACGGGCACGCCTGCAGCAATGACTGCTGCTGATGAACGACAGGTGGGTATTCGTAGGTCAGCAACCTCGGCTTCGCGCACCGCGCGGCCGTCGCCGGCGACAAGGGCGCCCGCGCCGGCGTCAGGCAGATGCCTGAGTGCACGGGCAGGAAGATGGCACCGTGCCCCGCCCGCCGGGCGCTCACGAGCCCGCCGCGCAAGCGGCGCGCGGCCTTCAAGGTCAAGTCGGCCGGAAAGGTCGCCGGGGCCGCCGGGGCCCGGGACAGAAGGGGGCCTACTCACCCGAAGTTGACAAGCGCCAAAGAATTGCCAAACGGGACAGCAGGGTGGTGGCGCAAGCGGGCGTGTCAGTCCTCGAGGCAGTCGTACTACTCGTCGCCGGCGACGAACGGCAGCTCCGCCGCGGGGTGCGGAACAAAGGGCACTCGACCCAGGTTGCACCGCAACACGCAGCGTAGCCGTCCCTCACAGCCGACGACGAAGCTTACAAAGCACGCGAAGTCGCGGTAGGCCGCTTGCCGGGCGTCGTAGCCTGCCGCCTTGGCAAAATCCCGGAAGGACCGCCACACGATGTGCGCCCTGGACACTTCCTGAGGATAGGCGGGCTGGAAGCCGAGCGGCCAGTCGTCCGTGGCGACAAGCGGCCTTAGGGTAGCAAGTCATGCCCGAACGGCAGGCGGCACTGACAGCGGCGGAAGCGCAGGGGCCGCCTGCCCAAGTAGCGTTGGACGCTTTTCCGGCGCGCTCGCGGGCCCCCCGCCGGGTGCCGAGGCGGGGTCCGTGGCGGCGCCGGACGCCGGGGACGTCGCCGCTTCGGCCCCAGCGCCGGCCTCCGCAACGACGCCCGCCGGTCGGGGCGACCTTCGCCACTGCCGGCCATTGGGGTCGTACGGAAGCCGCAGTGCCAGCGGCACCGACGGACGCACTGGGACGGCCGGACGGTGCCCGGTCGGGCCCGGCATTGCCGGCGCGGCAGGCGCCGTCGCAACCCCTGGGGCAGTGGCTGACGTTGACAGGCGCCCCGCGAGCGCGGGGGACGGTGCCCCGACCGGGATGGCGAGGAACGTCTCCGGGGACGGCTTCATCCCAGCCAAAATGGATGTAGAACAATGGGGGCTCCCTATGTGCCGAGGGCCACCGTGGGAGCGACGGCAGCGCCGGAGACGTGGCACCCGGCGGGGGGGTCGCGACGCAAGCGGCAGGACGGCGACGCGGGGACGGGGACGATGGGGCCGGCCGCGCCGCCCAATCCAAGACGCCGGGGGGGCGTACCCGACCCGCCGTCGGGCGGCACGCGGGCCCCAGCGGGAGCCGGGTTGGCGCGTCCGGGAGGGCGCGGCAGGCGCCGGCTGACTTGGCGCCAGCAGGCGCGTGCAGCGCGTTGCGCGTGGGACGATTACTCTCTCTCGTCTTGTAAGTATCGCCCCGGGGGACCTGACATGCATGGAGGGAATTATTGGCGTTGGTTGGTGACCAGGGATAATTCCCATGAGGGGAAATTGGGCCTGGGTGACAGTTTCCGCCCCTTCAGGACGAAGGGCGACGACGGTGAAAGGCACCGTCGTCGCCGGCAAGTAAACCGTGTCTTCATGTCTTACCGTTTCGATCGGTCCGACTTCCCGGACCTCGAGTCCCTTAGCGGGTGTCGCGTGAGTGGCCCGGACGGTCGTTACTTCCCTCCAACTGAGGTAACCCCTCTGAAGTTGGTACAACAGAGGTGGTGTGCGGCGACCGCCGCACGTATTTTTGCAGAGCGGCAACCGCCGCAAATGTCGTTGGGGAGCGGCGCACTGGCCGTCGTTTTTTTTGCTGCCGCGCGGCGTCCGCCACACTGTCTGTTGCCCGGCGACTGCCACCTTTTTTGGTGATGCTTGGCGACTTCCGCACGTGTTGAAGCAGAGCGGCGGCAGCCGCGCGTGTTCTTGTTGCGCGGTCTGCCGGCGGCCGCCATTGGTGGTTTGTTGCGGCGGCCCCCACATTTGTTGTTGGTGAACGGCGGCCACCGTAGGTGTTGCTGCGGAGCGGTTCACCGGCCACCGCTTTTGTTGTCGCCGCGCGGCAGCCTCCACACTTGTTATTTTGCGGCGGTTGCCGGTCTCGGTGGTGGTGTGTGGCGACTGCCGCACTTGTTATTGCAGAGCGGCGGCCGCCGCACGTGTTGTTGCCGAGCAGTGCACCGGCCGACGCCCGTGTCGCTGCCGCGCGGCGGCCGCCACACGTGCTGTTGCGCGGCGGCTGTCGCCCTTGGTAGTGTTGCGCGGCGACCGCCGCACATGTTGTTGCAGAGCTATTTCCGCCGCAGGTGTCGTTGCGGAGCGGTGCACCGGCAGCTGCCATTAACTTCAGTGCGCGACGGCCCTCACACATGCTTCTGCGCGCCGGCCGCCACACTTGTGGTTGTGCTGCGGCTTGAACACTCGTCGCTGCGCTGCGGCCGCGGCCGCTGGCCTTATTGATGTTGTCAGGCGACCACCGTACTCGTCGTTGCCTCTGGGCGGGGTGCCGGGCGGCAGCACTTCCTGGAGTGGTTATAAAGCGGCCGCCGCGCGTAGAGTCGTTGCGGTGCGGCCACCGTGTGAATGGGCGCGGCGCGCCGACTGCCGCCCTTGTTGTTGCTGCGCGGCAGCCGCCGCTCGCGATTATGCGCCGTACCCCCCCCAAACGCCAGTCGTCGCGGCGAGACTGGGCCCATCCCTTCCTCTCGCTCTCGTCACCGCATCGCCACAACGGGACCCATTCGCGCTCGCCATATCAGTCACCGCATCGCTGAGCGGCTGCCGGTAGGAGGCGTCGCAATGGCGGCGGGCGGCTGCCCTCGTTGTGGGGGCTGGCAGCCGCTGCACACACAGCGCAAGTTCGGGGCACATCTCTCGCCCCCTTACGAATGCACCACATCGCCGTGCATACCGTGTCTCCCAGCTGGCCGCGCGGGCAGTTTGCGCACGCTGCCAGAGGTCCGCCAGACCCCCCCCCCCAACCCCCGTCGGGCGCACGCACACGGTCTGTTGTCGGCCGTCGGTGGGACGTTGCGATCGCTGCGGCCGCCAGCGCTCTGTATGGGCTCTGGCGGCCGCCTGACACACGGCGCAAATACATGTCCCATCCATTTCGCCGACAAATGCATCGCCGTGCGCACCGAGCCTCTATGCTCATTCGCGGGCGGCGCGCGTCCACTTGCATTGAGTACGGTCCGGCGCATTCCCCCCCTCTTCCACATAGGCACGCAGGCCGTCAACATTCGGCCGCCGGTGGGCAGCCTCGCGATAGCGTCGGCCCGAAAACTGCACATTTGGCGCGCAGGCATGCGCGGCACACACAGCGCAAAGAAGGTACTGGGCCGATCCCCACCCCCTTCCACCAGCGACCGCGTCGCTGGGTGCCGCGCCACTCACCCTGCCTCGCGAGCGGCGGGCGCGGAGGCACGTGGCCACAGGTCGGCCGCGTCCATCCCCCCTCGCACCCGGGACGTACGCGCGCGGTTGCCGCGCGGCCGCCGATGAGCGGCCTCGTGGTGGCCGCGGCTGCCAGCGCCCGCACTCTGCGCTGACAGGACAGTAGACCCGCCGGCAGCCTTGGTAGCCTTCATTGGCTGTATTAGCTGGATGGTGGCAGTCGCCGAGACTGCTGACTGATCGATCACAAAGAGAGTCTACAACCATGAATATGTATGGAGATTAGCCGTTGTGATGATCGAAGGAGCCCGACGCGCACACCAGTGAAAGCCCCCCCCCCGGCTGCGCCCGCCCCTGTGTCACTCATGGCCGATTTTGGGGCCCGCACGGCCTGTAGGACGAGCGTCATTGTCTCTTGCCAAGTCGGAAGCCGTTTCCCAGCTTATGCGCATGGCAAGCCGCCGCACCAGAGCTGGTCGTGCCTAGCGTCCGTCTTGTAACCAGACTGGTTTGCGAGTACGAAGGTGAAAGGAAAAAAAACCCGGCTCAACGAAAAAAAAAGGCATCAACCGCTATGAGCACACGCCTTGCAGCACCACACCGACCACGACACTCCGGCACAGGCAGAATGTGCGACAAATATACAGAAACGCATCCAAAGAAGTCCTTTACAAAGGTGAACCGCGAGCGACACACAGAGCGTCTACCCGCCCAGATCAAGAGAAGAGACCAGGGGACAAACAAGACAAGTCCCGACAGAAATCGGTAGCTCAGACGCATTCCTGCGAGTTGCTTTCGGCCAAGATACTCAACTCGGACGAGTAGCAGCCGACGTAGCGCGCGAACTTAGAAATGATGTCTGAGTCAAAGCCGTCAAAGCCGCAGCCGTCGGACATCGACTCGTCAGACGTCACCGCCGACGGCGGCGGCTGCTGACGGCGTTGCTGTGCAGGCCCGGGGAGGGAAGCGGTTGCCGCGGGCCCGAAAGTAGAGACGGCGGCAGCCGCTGGAACAGACGATGCGGCCGCCGCCGCGATCACGAGTGAAGTGGACGGCGTGGCAGCCGCCGCGGCCGCCTCTGTCGAGGACACCGTCGTATCAATGGCCGTTGGCAGTGGCGATGCCAACGCGACGGTCGCGTTCTTCAGCCTGGTAGCCATCGCCCGGTGGCCGCGCAGAGTTACAGGTGCTTGCCTCGCGGCAACCAGTGGAGTCGGCGGAGTCTTGCCGCCGGCCGCCGCTAGAGTGAGCGGCTTCGCACCCGCAGCCGCAGCCGGCCTCGGCGGCCAGGCGGCGCCCGCCGTGGAGGACGAGGCATCGCCTGGGCATCTAGCCGGCGATGCAGCAGCGGCGGCAACCAGCGGCAAACTCTGAGATGCAGCAAGGGCGGCCGCCGCCGCCGGTGGCCGTACACGCGCTGCCGCCGCGCGAATGGCTGCAAGCCGAGTCCGCGATACGGCCGCAACGGCCATCAGCGGACGCGACGGCGAGGCAGCAACGAACACCGCTCTTCGACTGGCCGGCCGCACGCATGACGCCGCCACGGCAGCTGCCGACAGAGCATCGGCAGACGCACGAAAAGAAGCTCCTGCGGTGGCGGCCGAAGCTGGGGATGCCTCATCGGCGGCTGCCGGTGCCGCACCTGAATACCCAGCAGGATGCTTGTTGTCTGATGGCACCAGGAAGATGTCGCCGTCGCCGTTGACGGCGATGACCTTGATCAGATCGGCCACCGCTGCTTCCTTCGCCGTCGTGACGTCGTCAACGGGTAACCCGCTGGCCGCCGCGCCGGCGGGCGGCGGAGCCACACCACCAGCCCCGTCGGTGGCGTCGCCCGACCCCCCCCCGGTGGCGGCCGGCTCGCCACGCGACACCTTGATGCCCTCCTTGTCCATCATTTTCTTCGTCTGATGCGCTCAGTACGTCGCCCCCGTCGCCGTCTGGCGCATGAAGGGCTGGCTGAAGGTCATCATCACCGTCCGCTGCGCCGTTGCATCGCCGAGATTCTCCAGCGCGCTGGCGACGCGGCCGATCGCTCAGTTATGCGCAATGAAATCGGCTTGGGCGCGCTTGGCCGCGTTAGAACCAAGACAGCGGTCCCTCCACGGCTCGGCAGCACTGTCAATGACGTCGACCACCGCCGGTGCGGCGTCGAAGGCCGCCGCCCTCGCCGCCGCTTTCAATTTCTTTTCGGCGGCTTTTTTCTGCAATGAGGCAAAGGCAGAGGCTATCGTCTGGAAAAGGTCATGGTCCTTGAGCTGCTCTCAATATCGCGCCCAGGGGCACGACACCTCCTTTTTGCGGCGCTTCGTCATCTCGCCCGTTGCAACGCCGTCCGTGTGGTCGCGGCGAATACGGTTGGAGATGTTGCTGCTGCAGTAGATTCCTTTCGCACAGCTGACCAGGTCAGCGTGGGACGCAATGCCAGTCGGCTTGAGGAGACGCGCCTGCACCATACAACTGGCGAATTCAATCGCGCCGGCCGCGATCTTGGCCCACTTCTTTTTCATCGCGTCAAAACCCCGTTGCTTTCGCGCCGCGCCGCCCGGCTCTTCACAGAGAAGAGGCGGCCAGCTCGTCAGCACTCGACGCCAAAAATGTTTGCCCGACTTGTCGGTCCCACGGATTTGGTTGTTCGCCGCAATCAGCCACGCCTTGATAATTGCATCGTTCTAGGCCAGTGTCCACGCCGGTCCACGCCCCATGATGTCTGAAGAGCGGGGCCGCCGGAACGGCGTCGGGTCGCTGGCGGCAGGGGCGGTCTGCTACCGGGGTTGCGCTTGATAGGCAGCCGAGACACAGCACCGTCGGCAGGAACTGAGTTGGCCGACGGCAGACTGGAAGCGCCAGAGGCAGCGACAGAGTAGGTGGCGGCACTAGCGGAGTCAGCGGCGGCCAAGTACTGTCTTCGCACGTACGCCAAAGCGGCCGCCGCTCTGCTCGAGGCCTGCGCCGCCTGTGCTTCAGCAACACTCGCGTTGGTGGCCTCAATTTTGGCCCACCCTGCGGCGGCGACCGCCGCCCGGTACTTTGCCGACGAGGTCGCCGCCTCGGCTGCCGCTGCTGTTGCGATTGCGGCCGTCGCGGCGGAGGCGACGACTGCCGAAGAGGCGGCGGCAACCAACACGCAAGGGACCGCTGGTCGACTCTGGGTGGTACGAGTGAGAACTAACCGCCGCTTGCGGACGGCATGTTGCGCCTAGTGCGTTCGGGAAGGCTGCTTTCCAAACTGGGAAGGCGCGCGGGTAGCGTCAGCCGCCGTCCAGACACAAGTGGCAGGGGGTGCCTCCACTGGAGGTCGCGCCCCCACGGCCTCGAGCTCGGCCGCCGTTCCTGGGGTGGCGGCGGGTTGTCCTTTGGCCACCCGAACGGGCTCGGCTCTCGCTGCTGTTCTGGTTGTTGGCCAACCGGCGAGCCGCCCGCCGTACTCCGACCCGGGCTTGGCGGCTTTTTGTCTAGTGCTACGCCGCCCGCCCACCTCCTGGAGCGTGGCTGACGTCGGTTGGGCGGCGCGCTGCCCGTTGACCTCGGCGGGCTTGGCTGCTGGAGGTTCGGCTGCGCTCCTGCGGTCCACCTTGGCGCGCTTGGCTGACGACGGCTGGGCGGCGCGCCGTCCGACCACCGCGGCGGGCTTGGCTGCCGACGGTCGGGTGGCGCGCCGCTCGCCTTCCAAAGCGATGTCCACGGTCGCCGCTCCTGCAGTGGTTCGGCACCGGTCCACCTCGGCGGGCTTTGCTGCCGACCCTCGGGTGGCGCAGCGCCTGTCCACCCTCGCGGAATTGGCTGCCGACTGTTCGGCGGCACGCCTCTTGTCCATTTTGACGGGCTTGGCTGCCGCAGGTCGGGCGGAGCGCCACATGTCCACCTCGGCGGGCTTGGTTGCCGACGGCCGTGCGGCGCGCCGCCCATCCACCTTGGCTGGCTTGGCTGCCAAGGGTCAGGAGGCGTGCCGCCCGTCCAAGGAGGCGGTGTTCACGGTCGCTGCTTTTGCGGTGGCCCGGCGCCGGTCCACCTCGGCGGGCTTTTCTGCCGACCGTCGGGCTGCGCGCCGCCCGTCCACCTTGGCGGGCTTGGCTGCGGACGGCCGGGCGGCGCGCTGCCCGCCCGCTTCGGCGTGCTTGGCTGCCGACCGTCGGGCGGCGCACCGCCCGTAGACCTCGGCGGGCCATTCTGTCTACTATCGGGCGGCGCGCCGCCCGTACACCTTGGCGGGCTTGGCTGCCGACGGTCAGGCGGCGCGCCGCTCTTCCACATCGGCGGTCTTGGCCGATGACGTTCGGGCGGCGCGCCGCCCGATCACCGCGGCGGCGGCAGTCGACGACTGGGTGGAAGACGACCTTCTTGCAGAACAGGACGCTGCGATGGGGGCGGGCAGCAGCAGCTGCACTGGCAGTGCGCCAAGTGCGGCGCGACAGCGTCCGTGCAGTCTCGAAGCAGCTGACGATCTTCGTTGTTCCGCATCCGCTGCCGCGTCTGCTGGGCCCTTCGCCAGTTCGTGTCGGGAGGCTTCTTCTCCCAGATAATGGCGCAGGCAGCCGCCCCATTGTTCGCCAGGAGCTGCCACCGGGGCGGCAACCGCCCAAACAACCAGCATGCGGCCACCGCCCACTACGCCAACAGACAAAAGCCGCTTAATCCACCGACGGGCTGCCGCCGCGCACACCGCCGACCAGCGGCAGCCGCCCGAACCACTGACGGACGGCAGCGGCCCATACCACCGACGGGAGTCAGACGCCCACTCAACCGACAAGCGGCAGCGCCCGACACCACCGACAAGCGGCAGCCTCGCACACCACCCGTGCGCGGCCGTCGCCCATACCGCCGGCGCGCGGCCGCCGCCCACCACACCACTTCATCGGCGGGTGGACGAAAAGCGCGCGTGCGCCAAACACGTCGCACGTGGCCCCCTCTTGCAGCGAAGGCGGCCGCCAAGCGCGCACTGGCGCGGCAGCGGCAGCTACCAAAGGAGGGGGGGGGGCAGCGGAAGTGACAAACCAACGCAGGAGACGAGACGGGGTGGGAGGAGGTTATCGACCTAGAAGGATTCCACAAATCGACTTAAAAAACCCGCACAAGCTCCAGCACAATTCGGCCGTGCACCGGTCGCCATCGGAAGCGCGGCCGCTGCAAAAAATGAGGGCCCAATGAAATCGCGCACAAGAAGGACAGCCGCGTCAGCAACTGTGGTGCTCGATGGGTTGTGATGATGCCGTGCAAGGGAAGCGGTTGCTGTGCAGCAGGCGGAGGGGGGCACGAAGCGCGCGTCCAGCACAACGGCACGCCCTGCGAATGTATGCCCGACCACCGACGCCACCGCCACATCCGCACCTTCCCCTTCTTGACCCGCAATAGGGGTGTCCCGCGCCGGCGCGGGGCCCAAGACTAAAGGTGTAGCCTCGCGCCTCGCAACCAAAAGCCTGCGCTGACTCTCGATGGGCAGCTGCGGCCACATCTCCCAGCACGAGGCCGACCATGGGGCTAAAGAGCCGCGCCGCGCGCGGGTAAGCAGTGGAACATGCAAGCCGGTACAAGGCGCCCAAAACGGGTCACAGGCTCGGCGCAGAGAGAGGGCCATTAGAGTCACAGACAAGAGCCAATCAAATGAGAGTCTGCTGGAGGCACAAGTTCTGGAGAAGCTGTTGTGCCGATAGTGCTTCGCCTCAACCAATGAAAAGTGGATGTGCTGCTGACAGTGGGGAAACGACATCCCCGCATCTTAGCCCAGGTCCCTCAGTGCTGTCGCGCCCACCTGTCGCCCGCCAGTCAGCTGTCAATAGAGACTGCGGCCCGCCTTTGGGGGGCCACGCCAGCGCGGCCTACTCACGTCCCACGGGCGAACTGCCAGCATCGCACCACGCGCCCGCGAGGCTGGGGAAAGCGTACACTCAGGCAGCCTGGTCGGGGTGTGATAAGCAGGGCCACCGGACCAAGGCTGAAACGACCTTCGGCGCGCGCTTGACGCCAGGTAATCGCGTGCTAAGCCGCCACGGCAACGCTTCGCGTTCGCGGCCGCCGTGTCTCGGTCTCTTCATCAGCACGACTCTTGCCGGACCCGAGACTCGTTCGGGACCGGCCCGTTTCAAGCACAGTCGGACACGGTGGGGCACGACCATGCTCGGACCTGTTGGTGGTGGCGGAGAGTGTGTGGCGGGGGGTACCACCACACTCTCATCTGTATGTGGTGGGCGCTGCCCGGGAGGGGGTGCGGCGGGGGGCCATCACCACGCTCACAGTTTTTGGTGGTGGGCCTGGCCCGTGATGCGGGGGGGCATCACCACGCTCGCAACTGTAGGTGGTGGGCCCGTACGGGGAGGCGGGCGGGCATCACCACGCTCGCACCTGTTGGTGGTCGGCCCGGCCCGGGAGGGGGTGTGCAGGGGGGCCGCGAATTTTCTTGGCGCCTGCGCGCTCGCCACTGAGAGCTGTCCCGCCAGGTTCTGGTAATTCATCAGTCTCGAGCTGTACGCAACCGCTGGTACAGCAGCGCTGCATCACAGTGAGCAAAAAAAAGGGATCTCAGGCCGAGACTCGCTGCTTTCGATCTGCCTCCTTCTCTCGAGCTCGAGGCCGCGCCACTCGTTCTCAGGCAGATCACTCGAACGCCGGTCGATCATCTGAGACATCCGTGTTAACGTGTGGCTCCCGTGTTGCGTAACGTCAGCCGCGAGAGCATACGTCTTACACTTCATTGTGTTTCTCAGCAGTTTCTCTCTGGCGAGAGTACCATTGGCTTGGAGAATTCCTTCCCCGTGGGCAGTTGCAGGCCATCGCGCCGCCATGTGGCGCTCAATCGACGTTTTTGACGACATTCTCTCACTTTGCGTCATACATGTGCTTCGTGTCAGCATCGTGTGAAACGATCGCTGCCTTTCGTCGGCCTGTCGACCGCAGTCTGCAGCGGATCTCGCGGATCACGCCGCCTCATATGCTCCGAAATTCCGCGGAACGTTTACTCCAAGGGATTGGGCCACGGACCACCCACCAATACGGAGGACTATCGATGGAAGAGTACCCCGGTAGGGAGTAACTCTATTGCACATATGGCGCATTTCAGGACCCTACAATCGGCGGCCCGTGAGGCGGCGCCACGTCGCAAGCCTACTTGAAATTTTAAGGAAAGTCCTCTGACATTGCTAAGTTTGCTCTGACAGGCTCTCAGAGGCCATCCCAAGCGAGATCTTTTCATATTTGTATTCGCGAGAACAGGAATCGTTCGTCACTCCGCGCATCGCGCCTGCTAGCAGGGCCGTAGATGCTTCTCCGTCTCTCTCTCCTTCTGGAAGTGTGCATTGTATACGTCTCATGCTGTGTCTCTCATTTTACAAGTGGAGAGGCATCTTTCCGGGCTGGCAGATTACTTTGTCGCCCCTTCTGGAAAACCCCAGCCTTGCCAGAGCCGCAGGGCGGTTTGCACATTATCTGTTCGCCTCAAAACACGCAAAAGCAGACGGGCTTTTGACGACGGTTTTGGGCCCGCTGCGCAGCGTAGACATGGACAGAACAACGCGTGCAAGCATACCATTTCTGTTTGTATGGTAGATCGGCAAGGAACTGTGCCACCCTACCTGAGCGACCTGGCCAGTACTGTACAGTACATCCTCGTTTGAACACCCGCGGATACATGATACCTACATTGATATTTCCCTTAAACAACAATCACTTGTAGAGCATGGTCTACAGGTGAATGGGCCCGAAAGCCTGTGGTTTGCGATCTCCCACTATAAGATGAGGCTACTCCTGTGGCGTACCCCAGTCATTGAAGCGCATACTCCTTACATGCAAGGTAAAAACGCCGTTGGCCTAGATCGTATGAGCGCTGGGTATCGAAGTGATGAGGCGCCTCATCATTACATGATGTATTAGGAATGTGCAACAGGTCAAGCACAACCAGTTGCAAAATTGTTGAATCGGTCTTTTTGGTTTAACCGGTTCTCTTGCGCTGCCTGAGACAAAACCCGGGTTTATCAACTGTGCCAATGATTGCAGGCAGCAAGTGGACTTCGAAACTGCGTGGTAGGGTCAACGTCGTGGAATAACTGCCACCTTGGTACACTTCACCACTGCGCCGATGCTAACCCCAAATAAGTTCCAAATGCACACCATACCTGATGCACAAAAGAAGATGTAAAACAGAGAAAAAACACAGAGAAAAAACAGAGCAGAAACACAGAAAAAACAGAGAAAAAAAAGAGAAGCACGGAAGGAAAACAGGGGGAAAAGAAGAGAAAAAACAAGTACAAATAAAAAAAAACAGAGAGAACATAACTTATTGTGTGAAATGAAGTGAAAAATGTCGCTGTTCAATGTAAGTAGAGAGCATCTCCGGCGCGTGTTTCCCGCGCGCACAAGCTGCCCACACATTCTCTCGATTAAACAGGCGCGTACTTGGATCGTTGCCATAGTGGCTCAGACAAAAGAGGCCAATCTTCATCACGACGTCTGCCGGTTTGCATAGCCGGCCAAACCGACGCCGTCGCGAAAGAAGCGGGAAGAGCGGTTCTCTCAGATGCGTGTAGGTGGAACGAGATACGGGCATATAGAGGCGGAACTGGTCCTCCGGGAGCGCAATGAGGACAGCGAATGCCCAATGGTTGCTCTTCGAGCATTTCCACCAATGTCGGGCCAACCGTCTGAAACGGTGAAATGAAACCGCTACGTGGTTAGTTGCCAACGGGCCAACGCGTTGCCAACGGGCAATGTAATGGGTGAAATGGAGTGGGCTACCTTTCGAACATTTGAGCGCCGTTGGCCTCGGCATTGTTGGCCGCAGTGGATGGTTGCCAACGAAGGACACGTAACAGCGTCGTCGCAAGTATCAAAAATGAAGAGGCGTCTGTCGAATACCTGCCAAACATGTCACGTAAAGCGTGTGAACGGAGTCGAAATCGCCCAAATCAGGGCAATCTATCCAGACACGTGGAGGCCTTTCGGTATCAAACTGGATTGAATCCGCTTCAGTGCGTGACGTGTATTGTGGTCGCACCCCCCTGGGTTGTGCAAGGTCTTGGCGGATGAGTCATGCCGGTCGAACTGTCACCTTCACCCATCGTGGCCTGCCGATTTCCGCAGAGAAGTGGCCCAAGACCTGCCTACGTGCCCGCCTCTACTGTGTGCATCCCACCCTTTGCTGACTGGGGCGGTTTCAGGGCTGTGCTGCCCCAAAAAGGCCGAAGATCGGCCAGAATGGGTCAATAGAGGTCAGAGACCCACAGCCATGGACTTTTGAGTGCGTGTTCGTGCACTTGCGTGGTTGCCCCCTACTGTTGTGGGCACTGCAGGCAGTGGTTATTATGGAAGTGTAGACAGCTCAGGAAGCAGGCTGACTGCAGAACCGCGCACTAGCTCGCCGGTGCATGAACGTAGACGCTGGCTTGCACAGTCCCACCTCTAGCTCCACCGCGGCCACACCTCCAACAACCGCACTATCCCACACCCAGCCCTGTACCCCCGCCAACCCCGAAGTCCAACCCTGCCCCCACCACCACCCGAGCACCCCCACCAATCTTCAGAAGCAAGAGGCGCTCACCAGCCAACAACGAGCGCACCTTCCCCCCTAGCCTGCATGTAGTAATCGAGAATCATCCATGCCTGCCAGAATTCTGGCAGGTGGGGTTGAATGCTGGCCTCTCAGCGCTCCTCAGCGGATCGGGCGACGCACCAGCGTGGCCACACGTGGCCTCACTGATGTCAACGCCAATTTCCATGCCCTTCCGTTTCTAGACTGTTGGCCCGGATCAAGGTCCGGGCCCAGGCCTCGCTAGGATCAGATGACAGTGCTCTGACCTATTTAAAGATAGGCGTTTCGCTACTGAGGGCACCTCGATGTTGGACTATAAGTTCGAACTCCTCAGGACCATTCACACCGGTATTGTGGCGGTAGCTGAGTGGTACAATTTTCAAATCCCAACACTCGAGGTACTGGCCGGCAGTAAAGTTGTTGCATTGCATCCGGTCCATGACCTAGCTCTTCCATTCCCCGTTCCCTAATCTGCACATGCACAGTTCCTATATTAACTAGCCACGAGCGCCCCCATTCGAGACAGGACCGCCTGGCCGACGCCGCGTCGCCGGTGCCAGCCCCCGCGGCTGGCCGCAGCCGCCCCCCGCTCCCGCCCAGCTGGCTGCCGC
>Ga0209831_1002813_pt1 | contig 14817 bp, 14 predicted proteins | sample Maine_Asex4_meta_FD_187451 | JGI IMG/M metagenome (GOLD analysis project Ga0209831, IMG submission 187451) | Marine algal microbial communities from Maine, USA - Maine_Asex4_metaG (SPAdes) (version 2) | ecosystem: Host-associated > Algae > Red algae > Unclassified | place: Maine, USA | collected...
GGAGCGCGAGATCCGCGTGCACGGCACACAGTACCTGCTCGAGACGCTGAACCGCGAGGACGGCCTGCTGATCGTGGACGACGTGTTCGGCTCGGGCCTGACCATGAACGCGGTCACGCGGCGGCTGACCTCGCGGCTCAAGCACAACACTCCCGGGCGCATCCGCAGCGCGGTGGTGTGGTACCGCCCCGACGCCGGGCGCACCGGGCGGGCTCCGGACTTCCACGTCCACCGGACCGCCGACTGGCTGGTCATGCCCTACGAGCTCGCCGGGCTGTCGGCCGACGAGATCCGCACCCACAAGCCCTGGCTCGCGCCGATCCTCGACTCCCTGTGATGCCTGCCCACCCTTGAACACCGACGTCACGCTGTTTCTCAAGGGCCTGGCGATGGGGGCGGCGAACGTCATCCCCGGCGTCTCGGGCGGCACCATCGCGCTGGTCACCGGCGTGTACCAGCGCCTGATCGCCGCCCTGGGCAGCATCGGGCCGACCTCGTTGCGCCGCCTGCTCGGCGGCGACCTCGCCGGATTCTGGCGGCTGGTGGACGGGCGCTGGCTGAGCGTGCTGCTGGCAGGCGTGGGCTTGAGCGTGGTGACCCTTGCGCTGGTGTTCGAGTGGTTGCTGGAGCATCACGAGCGTGCCACGATGGCGTTCTTCTTCGGGCTGATCGTGGTGTCGATCGTCTACGTCGGTCGACGCGTGTCGCGCTGGTCGGCACCGTGCATCGCGGCCCTGGTGGCGGGCACCGTGGCCGCGGTGGGCATCGCGATCCTGGCACCGGCCGGCGAGAACGCCTCGCCCGCCTACCTGTTCGCCTGCGGCCTGATCGCCATCTCCAGCATGATCCTGCCCGGGCTGTCGGGTTCGTTCGTGCTGATCCTGATGGGCAACTACGCGCTGGTGCTGGGCGCCATCAGCGCACTCGCCCTGGACATCCTGGTGCCGTTCGCACTCGGCTGCGCGGTGGGCATCGTCGCCTTCTCGCACGCGCTCAAGTGGGTGTTCGCCCGCTACGAGGACGTGACGCTGGCACTGATGAGCGGCTTCGTGCTCGGCTCGCTGGTGGTGATCTGGCCGTGGAAGGAGACGCTCACGCGCAGCATCGAGCGCGCCGGCGACGAGCCGAAGGTGGTGGTCACCGGCTACGACTGGTTCCTGCCGCCGATGGATGCGGCCACCCTGGGCGCGGTGGGGCTGGCGCTGGCGGGCGGTGCCCTGATCGTGCTGATGGAGCGCCTGGCTGCGCGCTGATGCCGTGCTCAGCGCTTCGGCGCCGGCCCCGGAGTCGATCCGGGGGGCGATCCGGAGGCCGCACGCATCAACCCCAGCAACGACAGCGCCAGCACCAGCGTCACCCAGGCCATCGGCCGTGACGTGCCGTCGAACAGCAGGCTGATCGCGATGGCGGCCAGGCCCGCGATGGTCTGCTCGATGCCGGACAGCAGCGCCGAGGCGGTACCGGCCCGCCCCTCGATCGAGCGCAGCGCACGGCTGGGTGCCGAGGCGAACAGCAGCCCCATGCCGAACGTCATGATGGTGTAGGCGCCGGTGAGCCGCTGCGGGGTTTCCAGCGGCGTCAGCAGGACCGTGCACAGCACCAGCGCGCCGATCAGGATCACCCGGATGCCGGTGATCAGCATGCGCTCGCCGTCCCACCGATCGGCCAGGCGTGAGGCAGCCAGGCTACCGAGAAAGAACGTGACCACGATCGAGGCCTGATACCAGCCGAACCGGTCCGGCGCGATGCCGTGGTTCTGGATCAGCACGAACGGCGCGCCGGTCACGAACACGAAGATCAGCCCGAGCGCCATGCCCAGCATGGCGGCGTGCACCACGAACTCGCGGTTGCGCAGCAGCGCAAGATAGCCCGACAGCACGCGTCGCGGACGCAGCGCGTCCCGGTCAGGCCCGGTGGACTCGGGCAGGAACCGCCACACGCAGGCGAACGACAGCAGCGCCATCGCCGCGATCACGTAGAAGTTGCTCTCCCAGCCGAAGCGCACGTGCAGGACCCCCCCCAGGATGGGGGCCACGGCCGGTGCGACCGCGATCACCATGCCCAGCAGGGCGAGCGCCCGCACCTGCTCGCGCTCGTCGTACAGATCCTTGATGATCGCCAGCCCGATCACCGCTTCGGCCGCCGCCGCGAGGCCGAGCAGCACGCGCGCCACGATCAGCTGGTCGATGGTGGTGGCCGCGGCACAGCCGAGCGACAGCGCCGCCACCGCGATCAGCGACACCAGCAGCACCGGACGGCGTCCGAACCGGTCCGACAGCGGCCCGTGCACCAGCTGCGCCAGTCCGAACGCCAGCAGGTTCAGGCTGATGGTGAGCTGCACCCGCGTGGCGTCGGTGTCGAACACCGCCTGCAGGTCCGGCAGGCTGGGCGAGTACATGTCGGTGGACATGATGCTGGTGCTGGAGGCCAGCACCAGGATGGCGATCACCAGGCCCATCGGCACGGCGTGCCGTGCGGCGGTCGTGCTCAAGGGGCAAGGCTGCGGGCGGGGCGGACCGCGAGCATACGCCACAGTCCGACGGGCAGGATCCGCTCAGAGTTTCCCGACACCGTCGAGTTCGTGCGCGATGCCGATCCGGAAATGGCGGGTGGCGGCTCGACGTGACAGCGGGGGCGCACCGCCGAACAGAAAGCCCACCAGCCCATCGTGCAACGCCAGGATGCGCCAGGCGGCACCCGCCGGATCGGCGCACGACCAGGCAGCCGAGCCGATGCCCTCGCGCAGCAGCGCCTCCAGCCGCCTGCGAAAATCCTCCGCGCAACGACCGACCACGGCGGCCAGTTCCGGATCGGCTCCGGCGGCGTCGATCGCCTCGACCCAGACCCGCAGGTATAGAGCATGCGCTCAACAAAGGGTTGGCCCATGGCTTCGAGGCGGTGTGAAGAGGTGGACGTCCTGCGCGGTGCGGCCCTGCTCGGCATCTGCGTGGTCAACATCCCGGTGATGGCGGGGATCGATCCGGTCACGCCGCCGGGTGCCGGCATGGACCGGTGGGTAGCCGCACTGGTGGCCCTGCTGTTCCAGGGCAAGTTCTTCGTGCTGTTCTCGTTCCTGTTCGGCTGGGGATTCGGGGTGCAACGCGACTCGGCGCGCCGGTCCGGGCGACGCTTCGGTGCCGCCTATGCTCGACGGTTGTCGTGCCTGCTCGTCTTCGGTGCGGCGCACGCCCTGCTGGTGTTCACCGGTGACATCCTCGTGCTGTACGCGGTGCTCGGCCTGCCACTGTGGTGGTTGCGCGATGTCGGTCCGCGTCGGCTGACCGGTATCGCCCTTGCGCTGGCCGCGCACCGGGGCCGATTCTTCTCGGCGGGTGCCGCGGCCTACGACTCGTTGAAGAAGCGGTGGGCGTGGCTGCTGGCGGCAGGCGTGTCGCTGAACGGGCTGTACACCGTCGGCATGCTCGGCTCGCTGGGCGATGGTGCGTTCGCGCTGATGGCGTTTTCGGGCCTCGCGCTCGGCGGTCCCTGCCTGGCCGGCGTCTACCTGATCGCGATCGTCGAGCTCACCCGGCGCAGGCCGGCGCCTCGATGGCTGGCGGTGATCGGTCGCATGTCGCTCAGCGCCTACGTCGCCGAAGGTGTGCTCGCGGGCTGGGTGTTCAACGGCTACGGTCTCGGGCTGTACGGAAGCGTCGGCGATACGGCCTGCCTGTTCATCGCGCTCACCCTCTTCGCCATCGTGTCGGTGGCCTGTCGCGCATGGTCGCAGGTGTCGACCACCGGACCGCTGGAATGGCCGTTGCGGGCAGCGACGCGAGGCAGGTTGACGTGACCGGGCGCACCGGAACCCGACCGGGCCCGAATCGAGCCCGGCCGAGCCTCCGCGCCGCTACATCTGCAACGCCCGGTCGATCACCGCGTGCGACCAGGCCCCCTCGGGCGCGGTACTGATGACCGGGTCCGAACCGCCGGACAGCAGCGTCTGCACGGTGCGCTCGTAGGCTTCCGGGTCCAGCCTGCCGTCCGACCCTTCCGTCAGCTTGTTGACCTCGCTCACCATGCGGATCTGGTGCTCCTCGGTCTGGGCGCCGCTGGCATCGTTGTCCAGCACGATCATCGCGGCCTCCTCCGGGTTGTCGCGTGCCCACTCCCAGCCCTGCATGGAGGCGGCCACGAACCGCGCCATGCGCTCCACGAACGCCTCGTCGGCCAGGTTCTCCTCCAGCACGTACAGCCCGTCCTCCAGCGTGGACACCCCTTCATCCTCGTACGGGAACACCACCAGCTCCTCGGCGGTCAGGCCGGCATCGATGACCTGCCAGTACTCGTTGTAGGTCATCGTGGAGATGCAGTCGGCCTGCTTCTGCAGCAGGGGATCGACGTTGAAGCCCTGCTTGAGCACCTCGACACCCTCCTCGCCCCCTTCGGTCGGGATGCCCAGCTCGCTCATCCACGACAGGAACGGGTACTCGTTGCCGAAGAACCACACCCCCAGCGTGCGCCCGGGGAAGTCCTCCGGCGAGGTGATGCCGGTCTCCTTCAGGCAGGTGAGCATCATGCCGCTGCGCGCGAACGGCTGGGCGATGTTGACCAGCGGCACGCCCTTCTCGCGGCTGGCCAGTGCCGAGGGCATCCAGTCGACGATCACGTCCGCGCCACCGCCGACGATGACCTGCGGCGGGGCGATGTCCGGGCCGCCGGGCTTGATCGTCACATCCAGGTCCATGTCGTCGTAGAAGCCCTGGTCCTGGGCGACGTAGTAGCCGGCGAACTGGCCCTGGGTGACCCACTTGAGCTGCAGGGTGACCTCGTCGGCGGCGAACGCGGCACCGCTGCCCAGCACGGCGGCGAGCGTGCCGGCCAGCAAGGTCCGGGTGGTCCCGGTGATCCGTGGCGAGTCGAGCATCGTGTTTCTCCTTTGGGTGGGGGTGGAACGTGCGTGTGCGAGAGGAACGGGTGAACCTATCAACCGGTACCGGGCGCGCGCACCGACGGGTGCCAGTGGGTGACGCGGCGTTCGAGCAGGGCGAGCAGGCCGTAGAACGAGGAACCGGCGACGGCGGCCATCGCGATCTCGGCCCAGACCATGTCGACGTTCATGCGCCCGACCTCGGTGGAGATGCGAAAGCCCATGCCGACGATCGGCGTGCCGAAGAACTCGGCCACGATCGCACCGATCAGGGCGAGCGTGGAGTTGATCTTCAGCGCGTTGAACACGAACGGCATCGCCGCCGGCAGCCGCAGCCGCCACAGCGTCTGCCGGTAGTCCGCCCCCCAGGTGCGCATCAGGTCGCGCTGCATCGGGTCGCTGGCGGACAGCCCCGCCAGCGTGTTGACCAGCATCGGGAAGAACGTCATGACCACCACCACGGCGGCCTTGGAGGGCCAGTCGAACCCGAACCACATGACCATGACCGGCGCCAGCCCGACGATCGGCAGGGCGGCGGCGAGGTTGCCGATCGGCAGCAGGCCGCGCTGCAGGAACGGCGACCGGTCGATCGCCAGGGCTGCCAGGAACCCGCTGGCGCAACCGAGCGCCCAGCCGATCAGCACCGCCTTGAGGAAGGTCTGCTGGAAGTCCGCCCACAGGATCGAGGTCGAGGCGGCGGCCCGCACCGCGATCGCGCTCGGGGCGGGCAGCAGCACCTGCGGCACCCCCAGCCCCCGCACCAGGCACTCCCACAGCACCAGCAGCCAGGCGCCGAACAGCAGCGGCACCAGCAGCCCGAGCGCCCGGGCGAGCCAGGGGTGACGGGTGCGCACGTTCGCGAACTGCTCGACCGCTGCCCAGGCCAGCAGCCAGGCACCGACCAGCTGGCTCCAGAACACCGCACCGGGCGACAACGCCGCGGTATCGGCCAGCGCGAGCGCTCCCAGCAGCCGCCAGGCCACCAGCGCCGAGCAGAGCGTCAGCAGCACGCCTGCGAGCAGACGCGTCCTGAGCGCCACGGACGGCAGGGCGATGCCGGCGGCCAGCAGCAGCACCGCACCGGTGGCGTACGCGGCGGCCGGGACGGCTGCGGCGCCCGTACCTGCGGCCTCACCCGCAGCGCCGTCGAACCGGACACCGGACAGCAGCAGGGCCAGCAGGCTGGCCGCACCGGCCAGCGTCGCCAGGATGAACAGCACACGCTCGATCGGACGCGGTGCCGCGAGCTCGCCGCTCACGCCCGGCCCCCGCTGCGCCGCATCACCATCCGACCGGTCAGGTCCACCAGCGCGACGAGCAGCGCCGCCACCAGGGATGCCATCACCAGCGCCGACCAGATCTGCACGGTCTGGCCGTAGTAGGAGCCTGCCAGCAGCCGCGCGCCCAGGCCCGCCACCGCTCCGGTGGGCAGTTCGGCCACGATCGCACCGACCAGCGCGATCGCCACCGCGATCTTCATGCTGGCGAACAGGTACGGCAGGGATGCCGGCAGCCTGAGCCTGACCAGGGTCTGCCAGGCGGAGGCGTTCCAGGTGCGCATCAGGTCCAGCTGGTCGCGCTCGGGCGAGCGCAGGCCCTTGACCATGCCGACCACCACCGGGAAGAAGCTCAGGTACATCGAGATGAACGCCTTGGGCAGCAGGCCCTGCACGCCCACCGCGTTCAGCACCACGATGATCATCGGGGCGATGGCGATGATCGGGATGGTCTGCGAGGCGATCACCCACGGCATCAGGCTCGCATCCAGCGCCCGGCTGGTGACGATGCCCACCGCCAGCCCGACACCCAGCAAGGTGCCCAGCGCGAATCCGGTCAGCGTGGAGGCGAGCGTGATGCCGGTGTGGTGGACCAGGCTGCGCTTGGAGCTGAGCTTCTTGCCGAACGTGGTGTCGATCAGCTCGATGGCCACCTGGTGCGGTGCCGGCAGCACCGGGCGCTTCTGGCTCATCGTCGCCGCCACCATTGTCACCAGCCCGGTACCGGCGAGTTCGCCGGCCCGTTCGCGCTGGTCGCGCTCCCAGGCCAGGTTCAGCAGCACCGCGGCGGCGTACCAGAGCACGAGCAGCACCAGCAGCACCGTGCCGACCGGCATGAGGTGGCGGGCCAGGCGGGTGACCAGGCCTGCGGATCGGCCTGCGGATCGGCCTGCGGATCGGCCTGCGGATCGGCCTGCGACCCGTACCGTGGACCGTTCAGTCATCACCGGGCGCGTGTCCGGCGCGCAACCCGTCGCGCACCCGTTGCGCCAGCGCGATGAAGGCCGGCGTCTCGCGGATCTCCAGCGGGCGCTCGCGCGGCAGGTCGCTGTGGATGATCTCGTGGATGCGCCCCGGTCGGGGCGACATGACCACGATCGTCGTGGACAGGTACACCGCTTCGGAAATCGAGTGGGTGACGAACACCACGCTCTTGCCGGTGCGCGCCCACAGCGCGAGCAGCTGCTCGTTCAGGTGATCGCGCACGATCTCGTCGAGCGCCCCGAACGGTTCGTCCATCAGCAGCAGCTTCGGCTCGACCGCCAGCGCGCGGGCGATGGAGGCGCGCTGCTGCATGCCGCCGGACAGCTGCCAGGGGTGCTTGTTCTCGAACCCCTCCAGGTCCACCAGGGCGAGGTTGCGGGCGACGCGCTCGGCCCGGGTCGCCCGGTCCAGCCCCATGATCTGCAGCGGCAACGCCACGTTCTGCGCGATGGTGCGCCACGGGTACAACGAGGCCGACTGGAACACGTAGCCGTAGGCACGCGCCTGACGGGCCTGTCCGGGCGTCATGCCGTTCACCTGCACCGAACCGCCGGTGGGCTGCTCCAGGTCGGCGATGACGCGCATCAGCGTCGTCTTGCCACAGCCGGACGGGCCGATGAAGGAGACGAACTCGCCGTGCTCCACGTCCAGGTCGATGTGCGAGAGGGCGTGCACCGCGCCGTCGGCGGTGTCGAAGCTCAACGACAGGTCGCGGACCGAGACCGCGAGCGCGGCGGGCGAACGGCCCTCAGACACCCGCGGGCATCTTCGCCGGGTCGCGCGTCACCGCACGCGGTGCGCTCAGCTCCTTCCAGGTGGACAGCGCGGAGCTGGTCGGCGCCCACGGCTTGCGGGCGACGAACTCGCCGTGACCCTGTTCGGCATCGACCGCATCCTCGGTCACCGACACCCGCCCGCGCGTCATCACGAAGCGCGGCAGGCCGGTGACCTCGATGCCCTCGAACACGTTGTAGTCGATCGCCGACTGCTGGGTGGCGGCGCTGATGGTCCGGCCGCGGGCCGGGTCCCAGACGACGATGTCGGCATCGGCCCCGGGCAGGATCGCGCCCTTTCTCGGGTAGACGTTGAGCAGCTTGGCGATGTTGGTCGAGGTCACCGCCACGAACTCGTTCGCGGTCAGCCGGCCGGTCGCCACGCCGCGCGTCCACAGCACCGACAACCGGTCCTCCAGCCCGCCGGTGCCGTTGGGAATCTTCGTGAAGTCACCGAGCCCCAGGCGCTTCTGCTCGGTGCTGAACGCGCAGTGATCGGTGGCGACCACCTGCAGGCTGCCCGCGGCGAGCCCGGCCCACAGCGAGTCCTGGTGGGCCTTGTTCCGGAACGGCGGTGACATGACCCGCCTGGCGGCGTGGTCCCAATCCGGGTGGGCGTACTCCGCCTCGTCCAGCACCAGGTGCTGTATCAGCGGCTCGCCGAACACGCGCTTGCCGGCCTGGCGCGCGCGGCGGATCGCCTCGTGCGCCTCCTCGCAGGAGACGTGCACCACGTACAGCGGCACGCCCGCCATGTCGGCGATCATCACCGCGCGGTTGACCGCCTCGCCCTCCACCTGCGGCGGGCGCGAGTAGGCGTGCGCCTCGGGGCCGGTGTTGCCGGCCTCCATCAGGCTTCTCTGCAGCTCGGCCACCACATCGCCGTTCTCGGCATGCACCAGCGGCATGGCGCCGAGCACTGCACAGCGGCGGAAGGAGGCGTACATCTCCTCGTCGTCGACCATCAGCGCGCCCTTGTAGGCCATGAAGTGCTTGAAGGTGTTGATGCCCGAGCCGACGACGGTCTCCATCTCCTCGAAGATCTGCCGGTTCCACGAGGTGATCGCCATGTGGAACGAGTAGTCGCAGGACGCCTGCCCGCTCTTGTTGTCCCACGCCCGGCGCGCCTCGAGCAGCCCCTGATCCGGTGCCGGCAGGCAGAAGTCGACCACCATGGTGGTGCCACCGGAAAGGGCTGCGCGCGTGCCCGACTCGAAGTCGTCGGTGGAGTGGGTGCCCATGAAGGGCATCTCCAGGTGGGTGTGCGGATCGATGCCGCCGGGCATCACGTGGCAGCCGGATGCGTCCAGCGTGGTGTCGGCCCCGGACAGGTTCTCGCCCACCTCGGCGATGCGCCCGCCCTCCACGCGCACATCGGCGCTCCAGGTCCGGTCGGCGGTGACGACGGTGCCACCCTTGATGATGGTGCTGGCCATGCGCTGCGTGTTTCCTGGCGGACGGGGGTGTCGGACGTGGTGTCGAACGGGGTGCCGGACGGCGGGATCGAGCGGTTCGGTCAGTCGGTGATGACGGCGGTCGCCACCACCGCGTGGAACAGCACATCGGTGCCGGCGCGCGCCCACTCGGGCGAGATCTCCTCGGCCTCGTTGTGCGACAGCCCGCCCACGCACGGGCACATGATCATCGCGGTCGGGGCGACCCGGTTGATCCAGCAGGCATCGTGTCCGGCCCCGGACACGATGTCGCGGTGCGCGTAGCCGAGCCGTTCGGCCGCCTCGCGCACCGCCCCCACGCAACCCTCGTCGAAGGCGACCGGATCGAACCCGCCGACCTGCTCGATCTCCAGGCCCAGGCCGATCCCGGCGGCGATGTCGGCCGCGCCCGCCTCGTAGCGCTCGCGCATGTCGCGGATCACCGCCTTGTCCGGGTGCCGGAAATCGACCGTGAACACCGCCCGCCCCGGGATGATGTTGCGCGAGTTGGGGTAGACGTCGCAGTGCCCGATCGAGCCGACCGCGTGCGGGGCGTGCGACAGCGCGATCTCGTCCACCAGCTGCGTCATGCGGGCCATGCCCAGCCCGGCGTTGACGCGCATCGACATCGGCGTGGAGCCGGTGTGGCTCTCCCGGCCGGTCAGGCGGGTCTCCAGCCAGCACAGGCCCTGCCCGTGGGTGACCACGCCGATCTCGCAGTTCTCCTGCTCGAGGATCGGCCCCTGCTCGATGTGCAGCTCGAAGAAGGCGTGCATCTTCCTCGCACCGACCTCCTCGTCGCCCTTGTAGCCGATGCGCGTCAGCTCCTCGCCCAGCGTCGCCCCGGCCGCGTCGGTGCGCGCGTAGGCCCAGTCCAGCGTGTGCACGCCGGCGAACACCCCCGAGGCGACCATGGCGGGCGCGAAGCGGGTGCCCTCCTCGTTGGTGAAGTTGGTCACCACGATCGGGTGCCTGGTGCGGATGTCCATGTCGTTGAGCCGGCGCACGATCTCCAGCCCGCCCAGCACCCCGAGCACGCCGTCGTAGCGGCCACCGGTCGGCTGGGTGTCCAGGTGGCTGCCCACGTAGACCGGCAACGCGTCCGGATCGGTTCCCTCGCGGCGCGCGAACATGGTGCCCATCGCATCCAGGCCCATCGTGCAGCCGGCCTGCTCGCACCAGCGCTGGAACAGCGCGCGCCCCTGGGCATCCGCATCGGTGAGCGTCTGGCGATCGTTGCCGCCGGCCACCCCCGGCCCGATCTCGGCCATCTCCATCAGGCTGTCCCACAGGCGCTCGCCGTCGATGCGCAGGTTGCTGGCGGTGTGCGGTGTCGGAGCCATCGGAGTGCTTCGCTGGAGGTGGGAATGCGTCGGGCGTCGGGTGCCGGGCGCTAGTGGGTGGGGAAGTCGAACACCGCCCCTTCGCGGATGCCGGTCGACCAGCGGCTGGTGACGGTCTTCAACCGGGTGTAGAAATGCACGCCCTCGGGTCCGTAGATGCCGTGGTCGCCGAACGAGGAGCGCTTCCAGCCGCCGAAGCTGTGGTAGGCCACCGGCACCGGAATGGGCACGTTCACCCCGACCATGCCGACCTGGACGTCGTTGGCGAAGGCGCGGGCGGCGTCACCGTCGCGGGTGAAGATCGCGGTGCCGTTGCCGTACTCGTTGTCGTTGATCATCCCCACCGCCTGCGCGTAGTCCCCGGCCCGCACCACCGACAGCACCGGACCGAAGATCTCCCGGGTGTAGATGTCCATGTCGGTGGTGACGCGGTCGAACAGGCTGCCACCGAGGAAGAAGCCGTCCTCGTAGCCCTGCAGCGAGATGCCGCGCCCGTCCACCACCAGCTCGGCACCGGCCTGCACGCCCGACTCGATCAACCCGGTGATGCGTCGCTTCGCATCAGCCGTGATGACCGGACCCATCTCGGCATCCGGATCGTCGGCCGGACCGACCTTCAGCGCCTCGACCCGCGGGCGCAGCTTCGCCACCAGCGCATCGGCGGTGGCCTCGCCGACCGGTACCGCCACCGAGATCGCCATGCAGCGCTCGCCGGCCGAGCCGTAGCCCGCACCCATCAGCGCATCGACCGCCTGGTCCAGGTCCGCATCCGGCATGACGACCATGTGGTTCTTGGCGCCGCCCAGCGCCTGCACCCGCTTGCCGGCCGCGGTGCCGCGCCGGTACACGTACTCGGCGATCGGTGTGGAACCGACGAAGCTGACCGCCTGCACGCGCGGGTCGTCCAGCAGCGCATCGACCGCCTCCTTGTCGCCGTGCACCACGTTCAGCACGCCCGGCGGCAGCCCGGCCTCGTGCATGAGCTCGGCGATCAGCATCACCGCCGACGGGTCGCGCTCGGAGGGCTTGAGCACGAAGGTGTTGCCGCAGGCGATCGCCACGGGGTACATCCACAGGGGCACCATGGCCGGGAAGTTGAACGGGGTGATGCCGGCGCACACCCCCAGCGGCTGCCGGTCCGACCACGAGTCGATCGACGGGCCGACGTTGCGGCTGAACTCGCCCTTGAGCATCTGCGCGATGCCGCAGGCGAATTCCACCACCTCGCGCCCGCGCTGCACCTCGCCCAGCGCATCGTCGTGCGTCTTGCCGTGCTCGCGCGATATCTCGCGCGCGATGTCGTCGGCGCGCGCCATCAGCAGGGCGTTGAAGCGGAACATGACCGCGGCCCGCCTGGCCGGCGGCGTGTTCGCCCAGCCCGGCAGCGCTTCGTGCGCCGCCGCGACGGCCGCCTCCACACCGGACGCATCGGTCAGGCCGATCTCGTCGATGGCCTCGCCGGTCGCCGGGTTGCAGACCGCCTGCGTGCGGGTACCGGTCGAGGGGCGGCGTTCGCCGGCGACGAGATTCTCGATCATGGGTTCAACGCTGTCGTGGACGGCACACCCGGGGGACGCTATCGTAAGTTGACCAACCGGTCAACGATTCAAGCGCCTCCCCTTCCGATGACCCGCATCCAGCGCAAGAACGAGGCGCGCATCGTCGCCGCCGCCCTGGACGTCTTCGCCGCCAACGGCTTTCGTGGCACCACCGTGGACGCCATCGCCGTCAATGCCGGCATGTCCAAGGCCAACGTGCTGTACTACTTCGGCACCAAGCAGGACATCTACGATGCGGTCCTGACGCGCACCCTCACCGTGTGGCTCGACCCGCTGAAGCGGCTGGAGCGCGACGGCGATCCGCTGGAGCAGATCTGGCGCTACGCCGAGGCGAAGCTTGCGCTGTCGCGCAGCGCGCCGCAGGCCTCGCGCCTGTTCGCCGGCGAGATGCTGCGCGGCGCACCCCGCCTGACGCACTACCTCGCCCACGATCTCAAGCGCACCGTCGACGAGGCCTGCTCGATACTGCAGGCCTGGGTGGACACCGGCCGGCTCGCACCGGTCGAGCCGCTCAACCTGATCTTCCTGATCTGGTCGAGCACCCAGCACTACGCGGACTTCGAACCGCAGGTGCGCGCGTTGCAGCCGGACGCGGCGCGGGTGATGGACGGGGCCCGGCGCACGTTGCGGCGCGTGCTGATGGCGGGCCTGACGCCGGATGCGGGCACGGATGCGGGCACGGATGCGCCTCCGGATGCAGCTCCGGACCCGGTGCCGGGTGCGATACCGCTCCCCCACCTCGACCCGATCGCGGGCGGCACCGCCGGAGGCGCACGTTGACCACCGGCGGCACGGCGGAGCACGATGTGACCTCGTTCGCACCGATCGAGGGCGAGCGGGCCACCGTGCTGGTGCTCGGCAGCATGCCGGGCACCGCCTCGCTGCAGGCCGCCCGCTACTACGCGCACCCGCGCAATGCCTTCTGGCCGATCGTGCTGGCCTGGCTGCACGGCACGCCTGCGGATCGCGTCACCGCATCGGCAACGCCCTACGGGCAACGCGTGCTCGCCCTGCGCGGCGCCGGCATCGCCGTGTGGGACGTGCTGGAGCGTTGTCGCCGGCCGGGCAGCCTGGACAGCGCCATCGAGCGCACCAGCGAGCGGGCGAACGACATCGCCTCGCTGGTGGCGCGTCACCCGGAACTGCGACGCATCGTGTTCAACGGGCGCACCGCCGCGCGCCTGTTCGACCGACACGTCGACCGACACGTCGATCGCCACGTCGGCCCCCTCGACGCACCGGGCGGGCTCACCCTGCACGCCGCCCCGTCCACCAGCCCGGCCATGGCGTCGTTGACGCTGGCGGACAAGCACGCGGCCTGGTGCGAGGCCCTGGGCCCGGTTCCGGCAAGGGTGCCCCGGCCGGACGACGGTGCCTGAGAAGACGGCTTCGAGCATGCCCTCCCCCACCGACCTCGACTGGACGCTGCTGCAGGCCTTTCGGCACGTGGCGAACGCACGCTCGCTGCGCGGAGCCGCCGCATCGAACGGCACCAGCGCCGCCACGCTGAGCCGGCGCGTGAACGCGCTGGAGACCGCCCTGGGCTGCACGCTGTTCGAGCGCGACGCGACCGGGCAACGCCTGAGCGCGGCCGGCGCGGCCACGCTGCAGATCGCCGAGCGCATGCACCGGGCAGCGCTGGGGCTTTCGAACGTGGCGGCGGACGAGGTGACGGCGGTGCGCATCGCCGCCGGCTACTGGATGACCCGCTTCCTGAGCGGTGCGCTGGCCGGCCTGCACGACGGGCACGGGCAGCGCACCGTCATCGACTGGCGAGTCGGTACCGCGCGGGCGGACATCGTGCACCGCGAAGCCCACATCGGCATCCGCAACGCCCGGCCGGAGGAGCCCGAGCTGGCGGCGCGGCGGCTGGCGACCATCGGCTTCGCCGTCTACCGGCGCCGGGGCAGCCGGCGCACGGTCGAGGCCGGCGAGTGGGTCTCGGGGGGCACGGGCACCCCGTCGGGGCGCTGGGTCGATGCGCAGCCCGGCCGCGTGGTGGCCCGGGTCAGCGACCCGCTGCTGCTGCAACCGCTGCTGCACGCCGACACCGGGCTGGCGGTGCTGCCCTGCTTCGCGGGCGATGCGGACCCGCAGCTGGAGCGGGTGGGCGAGCCGATCGAGGCGCTCGAGCACGAGCAGTGGCTGGTGGCGCATGCGCGGGACCGTGCGCTGGCACCGGTCAGGGCGGCGATCGAGACCATCGTGGCGGCGACCGCCGATGCGGCCGAACGCCTGCACGGTCGGTGCTGAGGGGCGTCAGCCGCAGGGCCGGTCGACCAGTTCGCGTGCGCGCTGGCGCAGCGCCGCGGGCAGGCGCTCGAACGCCGCCTCGTCGACGGCGGTGTCGAGCCGGTAGTCCAGCACCTGGTCGCCACGCACCGCAAGCGTCAGGTGGCCCAGGTAGCAACCCGAACCGGGGGTCACGAGAAAGTCGATCGGCACCGGCAGCGTGAAGGCGTGATCCTCGTGAACGTCCTGGAAGGTGGTGTCGCAGCTGGTACGCCCCTTCTTGTCGGTGAAGCAGTCCACCTGGGGGATGCGTCCGATCACCACCTTGAAATCCGCATGATCGATG
>Ga0209831_1002821_pt1 | contig 14779 bp, 15 predicted proteins | sample Maine_Asex4_meta_FD_187451 | JGI IMG/M metagenome (GOLD analysis project Ga0209831, IMG submission 187451) | Marine algal microbial communities from Maine, USA - Maine_Asex4_metaG (SPAdes) (version 2) | ecosystem: Host-associated > Algae > Red algae > Unclassified | place: Maine, USA | collected...
AAATCTTTCATCACTTGTGCGCTGGGTTATCAAGCTTGTCTTTTGGAATATAGAACGCTGTATTTTAATATGAATCGATTCTGCGAACTTATTGCTGTAGCCAAGTTAGATGGAACGCTCATAAAATGGATCAATAGACTTCAAAAAGCCAAACTCATTATTTTGGATGACTTTGGCTTACAGCCAATAACTCATCAAGTCAAAATCACGCTCTTACAAATATTAGATCGATACGGGCGTAGCTCTATCATCATCTGTTCGCAGCTGCCTAAACAAAAATGGTACGACTATTTTGATGAACCGACTCTTGCTGATGCAATTCTTGACAGAATTACAGCTAACTGCACTTCCATTCAGCTCAAAGGTGAGAGCTTACGAAAACGTTCTTAAGCCCTTCTTTTTATCTTTACATAGCCATCATCCTATAGGGGGTCAGCTTCGATCAACTGGGGGGGGTCAATGCGAAGTCAATAGACAGTTACTCAATTCGCTAATTTTTTAGCGAAGTAAATGAGAATCAGTGCCAGGTTTTATAGTGGTACACTTTCAATGAGATTTAGTGGTACACTTTAGATGAGATTTAGTGGTACACTTTGGATGAGATTTAGTGGTACACTTTGGATGAGATTATGCACAATCAGCAGATGTGATTTCAAATTCCTGGGGCTTTAGGGTACGTGATAATAGTTTAACAAGTCTAAAAAATAGAAATGAAAATCAGTATAGAGAATTTGTAGATATCCAGAATCAAATTTATAAGGCTTCGGAATTAAATATCTCTGTAGTTTTTGCAGCAGGAAATGGCTTTGAAATGTTTCCTGCTAATATACCAGGAATTATTAGTGTTGGAGGTGTTTATTTAGATGAGAACTATTCTTTAGAGGCAAGTAACTATTGCAGCTCTTATGAAAGCAGTTACTACCCAGGGAGAAAATCTCCAGACTTTTGTGGTATCTGCGGAAGTCGCTATCAGGATGGAGCATATCAATTAGGTCATATCATGTTACCTGTTTCTGAAAAAGCAAAAAGAAATGGTAAAAACGTACCATTAAAAGACCAAATACCAGGGTGGGGTCTTTTTTCAGGCACATCGTCCTGTGCTCCTCAAGTTGCAGGGGTGATAGCACTAATGAAACAAATAAATTACAATTTAACAGCATCAGAAATACAGGATATATTATCTGAATCATGTATCGATATAACCAAAGGGGTATCCGCTATGGGTGATAGTACTAATGCTGGATTTGATCCTGCTACTGGACATGGACTTGTTGATGCATTAGCAGCATGTAGTAAAGCACAAGAGTGTCTATTGGACGTTTAACTTATTTAGAAAATTAAATTACCAATACGAACGAAAAGACAATGTTTGATTATTGCCATCTAATAGAACAGCATTCTGGTTTTCTTGCTTAGGTGATACTACTGTGTTTTGGATACCAAATGCGGAGGTATATATCAAACAACCATTTAACACAATAAGAAGTATATTAACAATAAGACTAGTAGCATTTGTATCATTTTCACTTATTTTCCATGCAATAAATGATATTAAAATAGATAAGAATAAACCAAACCATCTTGGGCCCCAATTAAATACATGTCTAGTAGTATTCATTATAACAATTACGGCCAAAATACAACTGGACAATGTTGCAAGACTATTAAAGGTAATAAATTCTGAAATTTGATTTTGAGATAAATCAGAAGCGGTTTGAAAAAACAAAAACATGATTAATATTTATAAAGTGAAAAAATAACCAGCAGAAAAAAACCAATCACTGTTAGCTTTCTAGATTGTACCGTCTGAGCTTGGTGGTTCAGAAAGTACAATGTAAGGATTTGAAAATACATTACTCTCTTTATAGGTTAATCCAAAAATACGGCCTAGATTAATAGTAAAGTTATGTTTTCTACCTATCGATAATCCTCCACCAAGTAGTAATCGTGGCTTTACATTTTTGCTGACTGATATACCTGGTGCAACTGTTAAATGAAAACTAAGGTCAAAGTCAGAATAAAATTTTCATCCATAGTAGAAAGGTATTGAATATCCAATTTCAAATTTAGATGTATCTTCTCTTATAACATTTGTGAAACCAGATGTGTCTTGGTTAAAAGACAGGCTTTCGTTATCTAACATACTATAGAAGAATGAAGCACCAACAGCTGTATAATTTTTCTTTTTCTTTGGGAAAGTGGTTGTTGTATAATATGATTCTATCTCTGCTGTGTCCTCGGGTACAATACTAACTTTTAGATTTATCCTTTCACTGTTCATTATGAATGGTAATGATGTATATTCCGTATTTATAGAATTGTTTTGTATTGTAATGAGTGGTGAAAGTAATTTATCAAGATTCGATGGCGTGAACCCTGCATATAGATCTTCAATTCTGGAAACGAGTGAGTCAATATTTGCCAAATGAGCTTCTTTAAGTGTTTTTGCTTTTTCTGACTCATCATTACAATTAATCAGTTGTGGCAGATGAGAATTTTTTGTTACTAAAACAGAATTCTTAAAGCTTAAAATGTCATCACGTAAGCTGCTTACATCACTTGGTAAATTATCGATTTTTGCAATTTGAGTGGCATTGCATCCAGCTAATAATTTAGAACACCTATGTATTTCATAGATAACATCTAAGATTCTATATGCTTCTTTTCTTTTCTCATCAAATTCAATAATATGGTTATTTGTTTCAGTGTCAAAAGCTGCTATGGTTGTAGCACACGAACTGTCATCAGGATATTCCGCTTTCCCATCACCTATATACGCTTTTATTGAAGTACCTAAAGTGCTTAATCCAGAAAGGAGTTTCTCAAATTTATCTATAGCCAAATGATCGAATGAAGGAAATGAAATTTTTGAAGTATATGTTGTGTCTTCTGTTGCAATGACAACTTTATATAAGTCTTTGTTTATTCCTTTAACTTGTACGTAGAACTTTTCTCCAGGTTTGATTTTATTCACACTTTTATCATTCACGGCAATTGTAGTACCTTCAGATAAATCAATTATGATAGGTGATTGGCAATATCCTTTAATGCTTATTGCAAACAGAATGCTGTAAATAAGAGAAATCTGAAAAATTTTGTATTTCACAAGTAGAGTTTTTTTAACATAATAATATTCATAAATCAGTAAGGTATATTACTCAACTATCTTATGAGAGTTTTTATAGGTATGTAACCCAACTCAACTAATTTTTAAAAGGAAAAGTTATTCTGTCGAGTAGTACATCCACTTTTTAAGTTCGTTTAGTTATCCTATTAGCAGGAAACTTGATAATCCGAGCTTCACAGGTCTTAGACCGATACATGATCAAATTCCCACGTCTCATCTGATACATGACAGATCTTCTTTTACCATTGTTCACCGATAATACCAGGTAATGTCAATCCGACTTAGTATTGGAAATTAAATCCAAGCACACCTAATCCAAAATCATGAAGAGATGCTATCTTCTAGCCACCTCAATCCTTACTGAAGTAAACATCGACGTTGTGATGCTTCTGTGTGAATTTGTAGACTTCCCCAAATTACTCCCAAGCTAAAATCAAATTATTCCTTTAAATATTCACTTAGCGTCCAGCATATTGATGGTGGAGAAAAAGTCAAGGCTGGCTCGACGATAGGAGAGCCATTCATTTTAGCCTTTACTTTTTCGTAAGCATCAATAACTTTGCGTCGTGAATTTTTAAAGCCTTCAGGGCTCATCCTCCCCAACGACTTGTGTGGATGACCAGTATTGTACTCCATTTTCCATAGATCTGCTGTCAGCTGTAATTGACTTTTTTTGTCAAATAGATAGGCATCTAATACATCTTCTCTAAAGGTTCGATTGAATCTTTCTATGAAGTCATTTTGATTAGGCTTTCCTGGCTGTATATACATCGTCTTTATACCCCTATCTTGACGCCCTAAGCTATAATTGTTTGATGTATACTCTGGTCCATTGTCTGTGCGTATTTGCAAAGGCTTTCCTCGTAGCTCTATCAGCTGATCTAATACTCTAGTGACTCTGTCTGAGCATATACTGATACCCACCTCAATAGATAGACACTCTCTGTTGTAATCATCTATGACATTTAAGCTCCTTACCTTTCGCCCATCTTCTAATACGTCACTCACAAAGTCCATACTCCATGTTACATTAGGCATGATCGGTTGGCTTAATCCATCTGTATATGGGCGATTTATCTTTCGTTTGTGTTTTTTTCTCATTTCTAAGTTTAGCTTGTTGTATACCCGTCTAACACTTTTTCGATTCCATTGTAGGCCTTGCATTCTAATCTTACCGTAATAATAATCCATCCCTCTTGTTGGATTCTTGCTTGCCAGCTCTTTTAACTTGTTTTCTGTCACACGATCATCTTTTGTTTTAGTACGAATTAATGTACTCCTGTAAAGATTCAACGTCTTGCATATTAAGAGCTGTGAAGCATTGTAATTATCCTTCAGGTAATGATATGCATGTTTTTTAGCACAATGCCCTACCACTTTTTTGAGATAACATTTTTTGCCATCTCTAATTGTAATGCCTGATCTGCAAACATCCGTTTTAGCTTACAATTCTCTGACTCAAGTTCCTTTAGTCTTTTTAAATGCGATACTTCCATACCAGAATACTTCTTATGTCAATTGTAAAACGTACTTGGATTGATACTTAAGTCACGACTGATGTCTTCAACCTTACGACCAGCTTCATTCTCTTTGATCGCTTTAATAATCTGTGATTCTGAAAATCTTGTCTTTTTTATACTCCTAATTTATTAGTTATTTAAATATTCCGTGGGAATATTTCTGAGGAAGCCTTCACAAATATAAAATTAGTTTTATTTTTATAGAAAAGGCAATGGTCCAAATGGCCCAAAAGAATTATTGTCAGGATACCAAAGATAAATACAATGCGATGGCTATAGAGTAAATAACAAATTAGCGCGTACAAAAGAAAGTATTCAACTACCGGGGTGTCTGGTGCATACACGACGTAAATTTTATGAGGCCAAAAATAGTGATAAGAATAGCAGTGACTATGCAATGAAGATGTTTAATGCCATCTATACCTTAGATAGTGAATACTTAGTGATGATCTTGAGGTCCACCGATCAGAGGTACAAGATGCGTTAAGAAGAGATAATACCAGTGTACGAACAATTATTGAATTGGACAAAAGAGGAGTCAACAATAGTCTTTCCAAAAAGCCCAATCGGTAAGGCGATAAATTATTATCAACAGCAGTATCCAATATTAATTAAGGTATTGGATCAAGAAGATCTTCACTTGAATGACAATGGAATAGAGAATAAAATAAGACCCTTAGCCTTAGGAAGAAAGAATTATCTATTCTCTGGTTCACATCAAGAAGCTATGTGGATGTCTATGTTGTATTCATTTTTTTGGCACCTGCAAAATGCATGAGCTTAATCCAAGAATATAGCTTCAAGACACATTGGAGCAAATAAAAGAGCAGCCCATTAACAGAATAGATGAATTACTGCTGGGTTTAGGTGCATAGAATTTGCTGGATCGCTTTCAAAAAAACTACTATGCTAATCCACTGATTATAATATTACTTACTACTCACTCTCATCAAGCTGTAGCAATTTTGTAGAAAAGATAAAAAATGTCATTCTTGTGGTAACGTTTCCTAAAATCAAAACACTATGTACGAAAAGAAGAACAGTGATGGCTTTTCAAGAGTTGGATTTGACTCTTATCTGTAAACACAAGAAGTTTAAATTTTGGTAAGAATTACTAAGCAATAATTATTCACAAATATAATTCTGTAATGGCAAAAACAACAAATAACACCAAAAAAACCAAGGAACCTGAAGTACATAGGGTCCTTGTTGAATTAAGAGTTACGGAGTCACATTTAAATGCTGAAGCAAGCATTTTGGCTTCGTCTCTCGATCTCGTTGAATTGGAGATCGATTCTGAGTATATTCCGATACCGATGGAGCCTTCCAATTCCGAATTGGCCGCTGAAATGGCCTCACAAGGGGAAACTTCTGTAGTCATTGCTGGGAAGGTCAAGGAGGGCGATAGGGAGGCATTAGAACAGAATCCCAAAGTTATTAAAATCTGGAGTGACGCCCCTATCAGTCCATTTTTAGATTCTGCTATGATCGAAGAAGAGAACACTGAAGTAAAATCCCAAATGGAACTTGTACCTCAAGAAGCATTTGGATCTTGCCCCATAGGAACTTGCGACTGTAATTCAGGGACTCCTAAGGGAAACATGGCCACTGTAAGAGACTATTTGGGAGTTGACCGGATTCATAATCTGGGAATACGTGGCCGCGGTATTGTCGTAGGGGTTCTGGATTCTGGGATCACAGCCATTGGACGAACGCTAAAAGCTGGGGAAAGACCATCACGCTTAATTCCTAACGTGATAGACGGATGGCCGACCGCTGATTGGGGTACTGAGTCCAGTGATTGGGGATATCATGGAAATATGTGTTCTACAGATGTGCTAGGGATGGCCCCAGAAGCCCGGCTCTATGATCTTCGTATTTCAGGTGGAAACTTACAAGGTACTGTTGGCAATGCACTACAAGCATTTCAATGGGCGATCAATCGATTTCGTCGTGATGGCACCCCACATATTCTGTCTAATAGTTGGGGAATTTTTCAAAGGAGCTGGTACTCCGATTATGCCGAAAATCCAGAACATCCGTTCACTCGTAAGGTGGTGGAGGCTATCAATACCGGAATCATAGTATTGTTTGCAGCTGGCAATTGTGGTGGCACATGTCCTGATAACAGATGTGGAAGCGAAAACGGTCCTGGTAAAAGTATTTGGGGAGCCAATGGGCATCCATTTGTAATGACTGTTGGAGCGGCGAATACACAAGGTCAATTTATCGGATATAGTAGTCAAGGTCCGGCAGCACTGGATCCCTTTAAGCCTGATTTTTTATCAATTAGTCATTTTACTGGATATAACATAAGTGATAGTGGAACTTCAGCAGCTACTCCTATTGCAGCTGGGGTTGTAGCACTTTTTAAACAACGTAATCGAAGAGCCAGCCAATTTGATATTAAAGCAGGCTTGAAGCAGACCGCCAGGGATTTAGGTTCTGCTGGCTGGGATCAGCATGCCGGATCAGGCATTATCAATGCTTGGACGGCTTTCAACCATCCTAGAATCACCGGGGCCAGGCCTCCAGTTCGACGCCCTTTCACAGGAGTCCAATTTCGTGGTACGCTAAGGGCTAACCAGACAACCTGTTGGTTTACCTTTAAATGGCCTGCTCATTGGCATGTACTATGGCACGCTATGTCCTTGACCCCTGGCACAAAAATCAAATGGAATATTCGTACCGAACGTGCAAATGAAAGTCATATCACCTATTGGATCTGTATAACAAACGTTTCAAATAAGACTACTAAAGTCGAGGGAAGATATGCTGTGCTAGGCTCTAAATAATTTCTAAATACTTATTTCTTCAAATTTAATTACAATAACATTTAAAATCATATAAATCATGAGAGTAGGAACACAATATACTGGAACTGTTAATCGAAATGGCAAGCTCAAATTATTTACCTGGGGCTGGAATCCCAAAAAACACGTTTTTTGGCATATTATTCCCGTTTCACCTCGTCCTGGTGGGCCCCAATTGGATTGGGATGTAGAAGTAGAACGAGCAAATAACAGTCAAGTAACTTATTGGCTCAAAGTAAAAAATTTAACAAATCAAGATGTTCGTTTCGAAATGCGATACGCCATTCTAAATTAGAATAATCACTATTTCATTTAATTAATACTTAAATAAGTAATATGAGAATCATCATAGAAACCAATGAACCAGGAAAAGCTAAGATCACCGATTCTACTCAAACCAATGCATTGGAAGGAGTATCTGTACCTGTAATTGATTCTGGCACTGGACCAGAGGGACAAACTCAAGTTGGAAATACCGAGACGGATTTTAATTCTAATAATCAGACATTTACAAACTCTGATACCATTGATGCAGGAGAAGTTCCAAGTGAATTATTGGAATTAATGGCTAAGGTGGAATCTACTCAAACCGATGATTCGGAAGGAGTATCTGTATCTGTAATTGATTCTGGCACTGGACCGGAGGGTCAAACTTAGGTTGGATATAGCGAGACTGATTTATTGGAATCTACTAAATAGCTAGATTGAAATTAGAAGAGCTGATCCAAGCTCGAATAGTTGATCAGTAAGTAATAACTCATAGGAGATTAGGAGAGAGGACTTATCTAAATTGCACTTTTGTATCTCTCATTATATCGAAGATTTGAAGGGGCGACAAGTTTGTAAACGGCTTGGGAGACTAAGATCGCGTGTTGCAACTCCGAGGGATGGCAAGAAATCCTTTCAATTAGAGGATTTGGTTTGCTCCAGGGCTTAAAGCTGTGCGGCTAATTCTATGTTGTCATAGGTCGGTAGGCTTAATCTATTTTCAGTAAGATAGGTAATCCGATGGGTTGGCGGTCTGATTGACCAGTGACAGGATTAGTCAAGCATATGAATAAGGTAATGACAAGTATCAAGGAGAGATGAATGCCATTTGTATCATAAATCATTTTATGTTGATGCGTAAGCGTTAGAATGTGCCTGACAGTTTCAGTGGTGCTTGCTCTGCATCTTTGATAGCCCGAGCGTAGTTTTGTGGATCTTGTTTTGGAGTTGGATGATTTCGAATATTAGGTTGGTCATTGTCTTGGTTGGATTAGAATGGAGTAAGGGCTTTCATTTATAAAAACTGATTATGAGTAATCATTTTTTGCTTAATTGACTACATCTTCTTTCTTTCTATTTGCCTATTGACTGCTATGATAATCTTTTAGGTGATGTTTGTATCTGTTATTAACTCTTGTTGATTGGTGCGATGGATTTGATTGTACTTTGTTGGTTGTTGTTTGCTGTTGATTGCTGGATTGGTGTAGTACGTGTTGTTTTTGATTTCTATAATTTCTTGAAGTCGTAATTTTTTTGGGTAATCAAAATCGAGAATTCTTTTTCGGTGCAATTGACTATGATGAAAAGAACTTGAGCCTTGGACATGAAACCGCGTGAATTTTCCGACAGGAATAGCTGGAGGATGCTATGAACTGGTATATTATGATAACATCCTGAGGTGAACGTGTACTGATTATTTGCGTGCTCAGGATAAATGTCTTTTATTTTTTGGTCATTTTCTGGATAGCTTTCGAATTGTTTTTTCTTATTAAGTATAGTCATATCATTGGCGTTATGAGTTACTCATAGATACACTAAACACATTATCGTTTAGGCATAGAAAGAAGTTCCACCTACTGTTCGGAAATTTAAGGTCATTAAACTTCTCAATTCAGTTTTGTAACATTTACTATACACGACTGCATTAAAAAATTTGATCCTGGAGGTAACCTATAGGCATCAATAATACACTATAATGAAAAGAGCTACAATTTAAAAAGAAGGATAGCAGATATGCTTAAGCGCAGCACAGCACCATGGCAGGTCAAGCGGAGCGAAGCATACTATCATGGTAGAACATAACTATTAAATATTAAATACTAAAAATCATGAGTAAAACATTAAAAAGTTTTCTTGGCGAAAGTCACAACAAAAAAACTAAGGACGATCTTATTAAAGTATTAAATCAACTGCATTCTTCTCTTGGTGATGATGCCTTTGCAAAAGTAACTGCTGTGAAGCCGTCAGAATTTACCAAATTGAATAAGGCAGAAATAATTTCCGTTTTAGACAGCTTTCGAGACGATTATGATGATGACTGGGAAATTGCAGCAAAAGCTGTAGATGGTATATTTAATCAGATGGAGAGTGACGACTTGTTATTCTCCACTTCAAATGCTGCTGACGCAGATTTTGCTGCAGAACTTGGAGATATTGATTTTGAAAATTTAATAGGTGGCCCCCTAAATGCTTGCGTAACCGCACAAACAAACGCCTCAGTTGCTACAGTCAATTTTATTAAAGAAGTCGGATTTCAAAAAGCGGACCCCTCAGACCAAAATTCGAAGGAAGAAATTAGAATGGTTGACTTCACCCACAACAGAAAAGTTCTAAATCCTGCTTATGACGCTGCAAAGGACCCTACAGGAACGGGAACAGATACAGACGGTAACAAAAAATACAATGATGAAACCGTAGAACTGAAAATTCCGTTTATTTCATTATTAAATGTACCAAGTCTTCGAATTGAAACATGTGACATTGATTTCAATGTGAAGTTAAATTCAACGTATACAAAAAATGTATCTAATTCATTAGGTATTAATGCAAGTGTTTCTGGAGGATTTTGGGCTGTTAAATTCAAGGTTTCGGCCTCCTACAGAAGGTCTTCTAGTACTGGTGTCAAAGTTGAGAAGCAGTATACTATGGGAGTTAAAGTAAGGGCAACCAATGATGAAATGCCAGCTGGTCTGGAAAGAGTATTAGGGTTATTAGCCGCATAAGATATGATAAAATTATCTGATTACCTGAATTACCTTAACAATGAGGTAATTCAGGCACGTAAAATGGCAGACAAGCAGGCAATTGAGGTAGCAAAGGAATACGCTAAACATGAATATCTAAAGTATTTTCGAGTACCTAGGTTTTCTATGCCTGTTGTCAAGCTCAATATTCCAATAAAGATCAGCGAACTTGACTCTAATGTCACATACAATTTCAAAAGAGATTATGATACATTCATATCGGAAGCCAATGAAAAAATAGTAATAGTTAATCAAGTAAAAGGATTGGCTATTAAGCAACTATCGAAAGACGAAATCGTAAATAATGAAGCAATTATTAATTTATTTGACAGCTTCGAAAGAACGGATTATAGGCCAGTTAAAAAACTAGAAGATAACCTTTCAAAAGTTGATATGAATCTTGCTACAGATGTCTTTCTAAAAATGAATGACATTTCTATAAATCAGGATGATGAGAAAAAAAAGATTGAAAATGTAGAGTTTAGTAAAATACTAAAAGAAACTTTTGCCAATCGCTTCTCACCGGTAAAGGCTGATCTAAAGAATATTTTTATTGATCCAGATACATCAAAAGAAACTGACAAAGGTAAAATATTATTGACTCTCGATATTGAAATGGTAGAAGAAGGGATTAGAATTAAAAGTTTGAAAGATCGAGACGGACAAGAAGTAGAAGAAATAATATTTGAGTAGTATGATTATTCTTGCACATTTTAAAAAACAAAATTTCACTCAGTTGGTAAGTAAATTGATTGAGATAAAAAATCAATATTCAATCAATCAATATGGTATTGAACAGATGTTATTATCTCTACTTGAGCAATCGGAGGTTTTTCTCAATCAAATCGGTAAGAGTGCATTGGAGTCAAAAGTTAGCACACTTCGGTCATATCTTACTACGGCTATTAGCGGTATAAATCCTCATACACTGGATCTAATTAGGACAAATAAAAGGAAAATCATTAGAAGTGCTATTTTCCATTGTCTCTTTGAATTAAGCGTGATCTTAGAAACTGAAATAAATGAAGTAAATGATATACTTAATGATTCTCAGAAGACTCTCAGTCAGGTAGTTTTATCGCTCATACAAGCAGGTGGATTAGCATTAGATGATTTAGTAAAATTGAGTTCTGTTCAAGACATCGCTTTGTTATGGAGCTCATTAATAACTGAAAACAAGCAAATAGCTTTAATTGATATGCAGTTAAAGCAAAATATTATAAAGGAAGACATATTCTTACTGATACAAAATATTATTAACAATCTTAAAGATAATTAACATGGACACTAACGATAAGTTTATTTTATTACTGAATGAAAACGACAAAACTGCGATAAGGAAAACTGAGAAGGAACTTAATACTTCTATTACATCATCGGCAGAGTTGAGCTCTAAAGTTAGAGCTAATGATATACTGAACTCTGGTAATGCACTTCATTTGAAAAATCTTGGAATCGTTATCATAGATAAAGAAGTGGAAGAAAAGATTAGTAAATTATCTCTTAAGAGAAGTAGTACAATTAAATATTATGAAAAATCGAGACTGATTTTTAGACCAGTAGCAGAATTAGATTTAATAGAAAAAATTAGAAAATCAGCTGAAGATAGTCTACAAAATATTCGTGATCTTGAAGATTATCTGCGATCCAAGCAGAATCAGAATAATGACAGATTTACGTGGGGGCTTAACGCTATCAAAATGAATGAAACCGACCTTGACGGACAAGGTGTTGATATATGCATACTGGATACAGGTTTTTACAAAGAGCATCCTGACTTCGTAGGAAGAGACATCTCTGGTAAATCTTTTGTTCCCAATCAATTCTGGGAAGATGACAGAAACGGCCATGGTACACACTGTACTGGTACTGCTGCTGGCTTTAAGTCATCAGAGAATGGAATTCGTTACGGTTTAGCATCAGGAGCCAGAATAGCTATAGGTAAGGTTTTAGACGATGAGGGTAATGGTGCAACAGATTGGATACTTAATGGACTTGATAATTGCATAGAAAAAAATTATAAAGTAATTTCTATGTCTTTAGGAGCTCCAGTTGGTATAGGAGAGGCTCCGAATCCTATTTTTGAACACGTTGGAAACATGGCTTTACAAAATAATTGTCTAATAATCGCGGCTGCCGGAAATGATAGTAATCGTCCAGGATTGCCTCGTCCTGTAAGTATGCCCGCCAATAGTGAATCATTTATGGCAGTAGCAGCATTGGAAAAATCTCTAAAGGTTGCTGATTTCTCTAACGGTGGTATAAATGTTAGTAATGGAGGAAAAATTGATGTATCCGCTCCAGGGGTGGGAGTTTATAGTTCTTATTCACCAAATGCGCTTGGAAACAAACTTTATGCTTCGCTTAATGGAACGAGCATGGCAACTCCTCATGTAGCAGGCTTGGCAGCCATGTATTTTCAAGCTTTTCCTACACTATCTGCCTCTGACATTTGGAGAAAATTAGAAAAAAGGGCTAAGCAACTAAATAATCAACAGATTAGGGACGTCGGTAACGGATTGGTTCAAGCCATTTAAAAAAAAAGCAATGAAACGGTTTATAGCACAATTGGACACTAAAGTAGAAAAGTCTGGAAATATCTTTGAAATACTTAGTAAAGAGAATATTAAAGTTGAGCAATACTTAGAAAATATAGATGTTTACGTTCTCAGGTCCAGTAATGATATTAGAGATAATAAACTACTACGAAATGTTTTTGAGATTAAAAAAGAGTTTACTATAAGTGAAGAAGAATAGAAATTGTAACGCAATAAAAATAGCTGTAATCAAGGGGACGTTCCTTCGTCACGTCCCCCGATCGAGCCTATCTGTTGGTTGAAATTTCCAGATTCGTTAGCTCCAAAAACTCTTATACGTCAAGCTAATGCTAAATCCACGGTAACTTGATTTCCCAAGCTAACGAAGAATTTGTATAGTGATACTGTGTTCAATCAGAGACTGGTTTTTAAATGGTATCTCTAATAAAATATATGTGATCGAGTAGCACTCTAATTCTTGTCGAGATGTAGAAGTCCCAAGTCGAAACATCAAAACATCAAAAAATCAGAAATGCAAGAAAAACAATACATGTTTAGGAGGACTATTAGACAATGAACAAACTTTTATTCATTCTAAGCCCAGATAATGTCGTGTATTGATGGTAGTATTCGAAAAACTTATATACCTATTTGAAATTACTGTAAACTCGTTTTCCTAAAATAGACTTGACTGAAACGCATCAATTAGTTGACTAAGTTGTTTTATGATACTACATTTTTAAAGGGCTCTATAAAATTAGTAAAAGGATAGGAAGGAGAATTGAGAGGTACGATGAAGCGGGTTTATACTGAGCTAAAGAAGAGGAAATATTGTCTTCATTTGTATCCGATCTTAATGATTAATTTGGATCTGAATTTGTAGAGGCCGACTAGCTATTATATGATCATATTAACCTGACTAATGGAGCATGAAAACCATAATCACAGGCCAAAGTTAACAAAATGGCTACTTTTAAATATGCCTATGATAACTGATTTGATAATAGGCTCATAATGAGAATGGTTCAGGACCAAGAGATATGTGAAAAGGAATTTGGAGGACAAAATGTTTAGTAAAATTAGTAAACGAGCTGACGATGAAAAAGATCTATCGTCAGATGAATGTATAGTCCCTCGAATTTGGATCACACTGCCATCCATGTTCCTGCGACGTCAGACAACCACAAGCTTCTTCAATAAAACCTCGTAGAATAAATAAATAAACGAGCTAAAAAGGCAAGCCAGCTGAGAAGACTTTGTAAAATGTAATACTATCTTATGTTGCTATCGGAAGATGAGAATGTAGACTATACTTTTTATCGAAAGTTATGCTAAACTCGGAGGCTTGGGTTAGTATTATAATTGTTTTTTTATGTTGTGAATCACCGAGCAGGTCTAAGATGAGACGAGCCGTCTTGGGACTCAAGTATTCTATAGGCTCTTCAACGATCAGTATAGGTTTGTCGGTAAGCAGAGCGCGACAATATTGCAATAATTTCTGTTGTCCAGAATTAAGATTAGATCCCAGATCTCCGATTCGATCGTGTAGCTTTAAATGATCTTTGATTTGTTCATGACGTTGTAGATGGGCCAATAGCTTGGCAGCTCTTTTTTTTCGTTCGGTATTTCTGCTGTACACTATGGCCTCGTAGACATCCATACCGTACAAAGGATAATCATTGGATACTACCGCCATGTTTTTCCGAATGGTTTTCTCTGAGAGTTTACTATACATGACTCCATCTACCAGAACGTTTCCTTTTTGTGGCGC
>Ga0209831_1002822_pt1 | contig 14778 bp, 12 predicted proteins | sample Maine_Asex4_meta_FD_187451 | JGI IMG/M metagenome (GOLD analysis project Ga0209831, IMG submission 187451) | Marine algal microbial communities from Maine, USA - Maine_Asex4_metaG (SPAdes) (version 2) | ecosystem: Host-associated > Algae > Red algae > Unclassified | place: Maine, USA | collected...
TTGGACAGCGCCAAATTTGAATCAGAAGCTTTGTTATTTACGTGGTAGCGCAAATGTGAGCGGCAAGGCGCTAGCCGCCGGTTTTACCCGCCATTCACCGGCGGCTAGCGCCTTGCCGCTCACGAAAGTGGCGCTGTCCAACTAATTCCTAATCCCTAATTCCTAATCAATCCCTGGCGAAGAACAGTTTCCACACGCCCAACAATCCAACACCGGCGATGGAGATCGAACTGGCCCACAAAGCCACGTCGTAGATGCGACCTGGCGTTAAACGATCATCGCTTTCGTGGTATCTAAACCATAACGCTGCTCCAGCAACGATAAAAAGTATGACGGTTGTGGCCACGCCGCCGATGATCACCATCGCTGCGGGTGCTGTGAAGAACAGATAACAGGCTGCCCACACTGCGGGAAATAGCCACGCGAAAAAGGCCAACCCCTTGTGCCGCTGCTTGACGTCGCGATAGTCCAGCACTCCCACCTGTCCTGCGGCGTCGCTGTATAAACGTGTCCATGCCGCCAAGGAGGCGAGCAAGGTAGAAAACAGAACGGCCAGCGCACCAAAAAGAAACAAATATTTAGCGGGCAAGCCGAGGGTTTCTGTGTAGATGCGTGACAACGTTTCAACAATTTCATTGGGGGGAGGCACGGGGCCCGAATCATGCAATATCGCCGCGCCAAGTAAAAAGAAGGCAACGGTCATCACGGTATAAACCAGCATCGCCAAAACGGCGTCTATGTACATGACTCCAATCCATCCGCGTGCGTCATCGACCCATTGCTGATTGTCTTCGCGTGGCCCTGCATAACGCGCGTAGCCTTTTTCGATCAGCCAATAGTTGTACGCCATGATCTCATCGCCACCGACGCCAGTAATCCCAAACGCACCCAACGCCACCCACGCGACCGCAGCGGGCATCTGGAAACTTAGTCCGCTGGTGATGTCGGGCCAAGCAATCGCGTTGGGCGTCCATTGCAACTGAAACAAGGACAGCAACGTCAGAAAAGTGAATAGCCCCATCATCACCAAAGAGGCTTTCTCGACCAGTCCGTAGTAACCGCGATAGACCAATGACGAAACAAGGATCGCCACGATCACGCACCAAATCCAGACTGCAATAGCGGGGATCAGCATAGAAAGAATGATCGCAACCAAACCAACGATCGCGCCGGACTGCAAAGGTTTCACCACCATCAGCAACAGCCACATCCAGATCGACCAATTCGCTTTACCAAAACGCGGCCCCGGTAATGCATTCAACGATTCCATGGTAGTGCGTCCGGTGAGGATCGCCTGTTTACCAAACTCCAGCTGCACCGCCACTTTAACAAGGCAGCTGACCAAGATCACCCACAGCACGACAAAGCCTGCGGTTGCGCCAAGATGCGTCGTCGCGATCAGTTCTCCCGATCCAACGATGGACGCGGACAGAATAAATCCAGGTCCAAGATGCTTTAAAGTCCCCGCCCAAGTGGTCGGCGGTTTTAGTCTTGTTTCCGGCGATTGCTGGTAGGGGTCATTCCTGGTCATAGATTTCTTTGTACCAAAATGCGATGGAAAGCGACCGAAGCACGGCGTATGGTGAGAGTTCGGCTTCCAGTATACCGAAAAAACCATCACTCATTTTGACCGGCATGGGTCAAAGAACTCGACAGCGATTGAGAATATCAATCATTCAAAGAATTGCGCAATTTAAAAGCAGGATCTTCGGTGGCAACGTGAGATCGTTGCTTGCAACGATTACCCGCATGGATTGGGTCAGGGGAGGCCGCAGTACTGAAAACAGACGCCTTTGATTTTTCTTTTCGCAGAACATCGACGGATACTTGACATCTGTTTGCAAAACATCGATCTGAAATTCTTAAGAACTTTAGACCATAGAGCTTCCGCACACTTCCCCTTCCCAAACAGTCATGAAGCACATTCGCAGGAGAGCCATTGCAGCCAACCGCAGGCGCGGTGCCACGCGCATCGAATTCGCCTTGGCATTTCCGCCGCCGATGCGATTGTAGTTTCAGTTTAGCCCCGCCGGTTGTAGAACCTTAAATAGGGATTTTGTTCCGCGTTAAGACGATCAGATCTCCTGCGGTTTTGCATTGGCAGCATTGCCACCGAGCCATCGGCTGGGCTAAAATAAGGGAATGAAGCAATACCTCGAATTACTACAGCACGTGCAGAAATTTGGCACCGAGAAAACCGACCGCACAGGCGTCGGCACGCGCAGCGTCTTCGGTTATCAAATGCGGTTCGATCTCGATGACGGGTTTCCGTTGATGACGACCAAGAAACTTCATCTCCCCAGTATCATTCACGAACTGCTGTGGTTCCTTAAAGGCGACACCAACATCGGTTATCTGAAGGAACATGGTGTCAAAATTTGGGACCAGTGGGCGGATGAAAACGGTAACTTGGGTCCCGTCTATGGTTCCCAATGGCGCAGCTGGCAATGCGCGGATGGATCCACCATCGATCAGATTTCTCAAGTCGTCGATCAGATAAAAACAAATCCCGATTCTCGGCGGCTGGTCGTTAGTGCCTGGAACGTTGCGGAAGTCCCCAAGATGAAACTTCCGCCGTGTCACTGCTTCTTTCAGTTTTACGTCGCCAATGGAACGCTGTCCTGTCAGCTCTACCAACGCAGCGCGGATATTTTCTTGGGAGTGCCGTTTAACATCGCTTCGTATTCGTTTTTATTGATGATGATGGCTCAGGTGACAGGGCTGAAACCGGGGCAGTTCATACATACGTTGGGAGACGCTCATATTTACCTGAATCACCTAGAGCAAGTGAACACGCAGCTTCAGCGCGCCCCTCGGCCGCTGCCAACGGTGAAGCTGAATAAGTCGATCAAAGACATTTTTGAGTTCACTTACGAAGATTTCACTGTTGAAAACTACGACCCGCTGCCGAGAATTAAAGCTCCTATCGCGGTTTAGAAAAATTAACCAAGGCCAACCTCTCTCCATGTCTACTCTCGCGATGATCGTAGCCGCCTCAGACAATGATGTGATCGGCGTTAATGGGGATTTACCGTGGCACATTTCTGCGGACCTAAAACGATTCAAGCAGTTGACGATGGGGCACCATCTGATCATGGGGCGAAAAACGTTCGATTCCATCGGACGCTGCCTGCCGGGCCGCACGACCGTAATCCTGACTCGCCAACCCACTTTTGAGTTCGCGGGCGCAAAGATTGCTCATTCGATCAAGGCCGCCATCGAAGTGGCCGCGAGCGATACTTCGCCTTTTATTATCGGCGGTGCAGAAATTTACGCTTTGGCGATGCCTTTGCTAAGCCATATTTACTTGACCCGCGTCCACCAAACGATCCAAGGCGACACGTGCCTTCCGGAAATCGATTGGAATCAATGGGAAATAACAAAGACGCAAAAATCGACCTCGGCAGAGGCTGGAACGGGGCCCGATTTCACCTTTGAAGATTTTCGACGAATTGAATAACGCCACCGAACCGGTTGAATCGGTGGCTTTGCGAGAAAAACCCGGCATAAAACGAGAGCTTTCGTGCGAAAACTCAAAATAACGCCAGCTTGGCTGCGGCCAGAACTTTTAAAAGCTTACCGGGTTAGGATTTGTCCATCGGAGCTGAGACGATACAATAAAGTACAATGATTGCCATCAGCGAATCGTTTGGCTCGGAGGTTCCAGCGACCCCCCCAACCAATTCCAGTTGACCGGCGGTATTTTGAGCAACACATCAATAACGGTCTTGCGTGGTAAAGACTACGCGGTATCAACATATAGCGGGGGATTAAGTGGAAGTTAAAATTATCGCCAAACATGGTGAGCTGGCTGATTCCATCCAAGAAACAATGACCGAAAAAGTGAGCAAACTGCCTCGTTTTTTCGAACGTACAACGGGTATTCAAGTCGTTGCCGACATGAGTCACTCTGAACCCGAGCTAGAGATCATCGTCTCTGCCGAGGGTACCAGTGATTTTTTCGCCAAAGACAGTGGTACCAACGTAATGGTAGCGTTGGACAAAACGATCTCGAAGATCGAACAACAACTCAGAAAACACAAAGAGAAACTTACAGAACATCGCAAGCACACGCCAAAACCGACCGACACAGAAGACTAACGCTTCGAAATCGTTCATCGACGTTACTGAAGTTGCTTTGACAAGCACCCTCAACACCAAACAGGCTTCATTGGCCCATTAGGTTTGGGGAGTCCAACTTTAGTTCGTTGAAAAACTTGGCGGTGCAAGCCAACACTCATACAGGAAATCATTCATGAAATTTGCAGATTTTGTCAAGAACGAAGCAATTCAGTCGGACCTACAGGCCGCTGATAAAGAAGCCGTCATTCGCGAACTGGTCGCTAGCTTGGTAAAGGCCGGCAAACTGACCGAAGCCGAAGAAGAGAACATTGTCCAAGCCGTTCTCAAAAGAGAAGAACTGGGCAGCACGGGTATCGGTCGCGGTATCGCCGTACCTCATACGAAGCACCCGAGCGTTACCGACCCCATCGGCACCGTCGGCGTCAGCCACACCGGTGTTGATTTTATGAGCCTTGATGGCGAACCGGTCAACCTGTTTTTCATGTTGATTTCGCCGTTAGACAAACCCAGCGAACACTTGCAAGCGTTAGAGAATATCTCGAAGCAGTTGCAGGACGAAACGTTCTGTCGGTTTCTCAAGCAAGCCAAAACTTCAGCGGACGTCACACAAGTCCTTGAAGAGGCTGACAATAACCAGTTCGCTTAGTTCTTTTCCGAATTTAAACTGATCTATGTCTAACGGCAAATTATCAACGACCGTCACGATTACCAATCCGCAAGGATTGCACATGCGACCAGCGTATCTGCTGGCCGAAACTGCTGCAATGTTCGAAAGTGAAATCGAATTGGTGAAGGATGACATCCGTGTGGACGGAAAAAGCGTGCTGGGAATTCTGACTTTGGGAGCTGCCCAAGGAACAAAGGTCTTAGTAGAAGCCGCCGGCGTCGATGCTGGTGATGCGATTGCAAAACTCGAACTATTGCTAGAGTCGGGTTTCCCTTCTACCAAAGATCCTGAAACAGCCAGCGACATCAATGAGAGCTAAACTCTTTTGCGATTGAGAAATTTGGCCAACTTCGGCCCGATCTCAAAGGAAGATTTATCTTGATGTATGGTAACAGCAAGAGGTTGTTAGACTGACGATCGGTTTGAAATCGAATACTCCCTCATCCGGGAACATTGATGTTCAAACCCCACCCCAACCCTAGCGACAGTTTTAAAAACTGCGGGGTTTTCGTGCGCATCGCTTACGCAAACCATCGCTCCAATGCCACCACTTCATTTGGCAATAGCAGTTCGGTCACCCGTTCTGCTGTGCCCTCTGATTCACCGCTGTCCGCCGTTGCTTCCTACGCGACGTTTCTTCCGGCGCGATCCAACAATACAAAACCGACGCTCTACGTAGTTTCTACCGGTAGCGTCCGAATTCAGAAAAATCACAGTTATGAAAAAAGAAATGTTAATCAACTCATTGCAGTCCGAAGAATCTCGGATTGCAATCGTTGAAGACGGCCGACTAGAGGAACTCTACGTCGAACGTGCCAGCCAAGACAACTATGTCGGCAACGTTTACAAAGGCAAAATCGTAAATCTCGAACCGAGTATCCAAGCCGTCTTCGTCGACTTTGGCGTCGGCCGCAACGGATTTTTACACATCAGCGACGTCGAACCCAACTACTTTAAGCAGGGCGGCTACGATCCTGATGAGATTATGCGGAAAGAACGCGCCGAAGCTGCCGCGAGTGGCCTGCGGAACCGTCCACCAGCCAAAGGTGGATTCAGGCCCCGTCACAAACCGCCAATCCAAGAGATCTTTCAACGTGGCGACGAAGTCTTAGTCCAAGTCATCAAAGAAGGCATTGGCAACAAAGGCCCTACGCTTTCTACCTACATCAGTATTCCCGGCCGCTACCTGGTGCTAATGCCAGCGCTTGGCCGCGTTGGCGTTTCACGAAAAATCGAAGACGAAGACGAACGTCGTCGGCTCAAGGATATCTTGTATGAACTTGATCCCCCAAAAGGTCTAGGATTCATCGTCCGCACCGCTGGCGCAGGCAAATCGCGCGAGGAATTAGAACGCGATTTGATTTATCTGCTGCGATTGTGGAAGGTAATTGTAGATCGTGTGCAGAAGATCCCTGCTCCAATTGACATCTACGAAGAAAGCGACATCGTCATCCGAACTATTCGCGACGTGCTTTCCAGTGACATCGACAATGTGTGGATCGATGACGAAGAAGCTTACAACCGTGCGAGTGCTTTTCTCAAACTGATTATGCCGCGTTTTGCCAATCGCCTAAAGCTTTACGAAGGCAAAGATCCGATGTTCCACAAGTACAAGGTGGAAGAAGAGATCGCCAAAATTCACTGTCGCGAAGTCGCTCTTCCTGACGGCGGTTCGATTGTGATCGACCAGACCGAAGCGCTGGTTGCCATTGACGTCAACAGCGGAAGTTTCCGTACCAAAGATTCTGCAGAGGAATCGGCCTATCGGTTGAACATGCACGCCGCGCGTGAAATCTCCAGACAGTTGCGATTGCGCGATCTTGGTGGCGTGATTGTCAATGACTTTATCGACATGCGACGCGACAAACATCGCCGAGGCGTCGAACGTGCACTTCGAGATGCGATGAAACGTGATCGCGCTCGGACGAAGATCCTTCGCATCAGCCCTTTTGGCTTGATCGAGATGACGCGGCAACGTATCAAACCGGGACTCAAGCGTAGCCTCTACAAAGAATGTCCATGTTGCTCCGGACGCGGCAACGTGAAAACGGGGGAAAGTATGGCGTTGGACGTCATCCGCATGTTGCTGTTGGCTCGCCAGCAGAATAACGTGGCCTCGGTATCGATCAAAGTCAACGACGAGGTCGCTGCATATTTGAACAACCAAAAACGAAGCGAGTTGGCCCAATTGGAAAGCGACGCCAACTTCGACATCCACATTCTGGGTAGCGAATTCGTCTTCCCTGAATTTTTAGAAGTCGTCTGCAAAGACGACGGTGGCGCTCAGGTCCATCTGGTTCAGAACAAGAAATAGCCTTGAATCAGTGACGATCAGAAACAGCGACGGCCTTGTAGATGATACAAGGCCGTTTTTTTGTGCATTCGTGTAGTGCTCGTATGAATCCGCTGGTTCGATCATATCGCCGTCGTAAACTGACAGCTTTAACTCGTCTTTTGGGGTCGGTTGGAAAACCTGTGAAGTAATTTGTCCGGATTGGACAAAGCTCGGGTGGACCTGTCGCAACAAATGTGTTTCTGGACTCATTGGGATTCTTTCATTCCCTGAACCTGCTCAATCATCCATTGCCAGTCTGCGGGCAAGCTAAGGTCCAGTTCTTTTTCAACCTCCTCATCAGTCGACAACTTGAGATCTTGCCATAAAGCCAGCCGTGTCTTAATGACCGGAACTCATCCAAGAGTCCTCCGATGTCGTTGGGAACCAAAAGAACCACATGTTCTACTGACTCAAGACGTTGAATTTTCCCGTTGCGGTTGGATGTTGCTATACCGGTAACCTTCTTATGCTTATACGCATCACTTGTTTCGAAAGTTCAGAGCGCCACAGGCCGCCTTCGCGCGAAGACGGTAATTTGTTGCTGCAGAATAAAGAAAAAGTGCGGTTGCGAGGAATATGATGGTGGCATGCAGGAAAGCCTACAAGCTCAGTGTTTGGAATAAACCCGGAAAATGCCATCAGGAACAAGTCGCGATTCACTTTCAAGAACGATCAAATGATCCCATTTATTACAGTTTGAAACATCGGCACATTTTCGGAAAAAACTGGTTTGTCCAGAATTCTAAATTCGCTCAACCGTCGTTTGTTTCCAAAGCGACGCCCCCATTAGAAGATTTCCAAGGCCGTGAATTTTTGATCTAACACACTTAACTTGCTCACCAAGCCCGCATCATCGGTTGCAAGTCCAGGGGTGAAAGCCAACTGCCAAGACGATGCCCAATCTTGCGTTGGATTAATGCGTCCGGTGTCATCGGCGAAGACTGCATCTTTCCGATAGAAAAACATGTTGTCCTCGGAAACTCGGAAGAAATCTCCGCCAGGTGTTGTCCGCCATGCGCTCAACTGAATAAAACGATTGAACGATTGTGATGCGCTGGGAACGACAGCCGCAATTGCTTCGATTGACGCCCACGCAAGCCCGATCGCCCGAGGCACTTCAAGCGCTCTAAGGGCATTCTCAGAAGCATCAAATTCGTTCCAATCTGCAAACGAACAGCGTCGCTCAAAGCTCGTAACGTCGACAGTTTGCCCTGTCGCGGGGTCAATGTTAGTCGTGTTGAGCTCGACGACTTCAGTAAGAGAAAGTGAAATCCTTGGTGGTAGCGTGTTTTCTTTGATAAAGACGATTGGACCTGAGACCAGAGGATCGCGAGCGAGACGGTTGTTGCCAATCCGCGATTGCAGACGATTTAACCCATCATCTACAGCAGTAATCTCTGCGTTGGTCCACAGGCTACTACCATTGCGAAACTCAACTTCGGCGTCTCTCACATCAAAACCGACAACCTCTGTACCACTTACAACGAGAAGGCGATCAGAACCAGCGTCGCCAAACAAACGATCGTTGCCATCGACACCTCCAAGCAGCGCGTCCTCGCCGTCGCCGCCACGCAGTTCATCATCACCGTCGCCACCAAACAGGCGATCGTTACCGCCATTGCCGACAACGATGTCATCATCTTCGCCGCCGTCGAGGAAATCTTCTCCGTCATTGCCAACAACACGATCATTACCGGCCAGTCCTAATACGATGTCATGACCTAGTTGCCCAAAGAGAAAATCATTTTGGTCTCCACCACGGATTAGATCATCTCCGTCTCCGCCAAAGATCAGGTCAACACCACTGTTTCCATCGACAACATCATCGCCTGAATCGCCTCCGATTGTGTCATTATCAGAGCCACCTATTATCCGGTCATTGCCTTCGCCACCAAGAATGAAATCGGCGCCTCCGCTACCGGAAATAATATCGTTGCCGATTTGACCGAAAATTCTATCGCTTCCACCGTCACCGTTGATTTGGTCGTTGCCGTCGCCGCCTTGAATGAAGTCATCACCTAAACCGCCAGAAACAGTATCGTTGCCATCATTGCCGTTGATGCGATCGATGCCATCCTGCCCAAAGATCGAATCATCGCCATTGCCCCCAAAGAGTCCGTCGTTGCCTTCATTGCCGGAGAGTTGATCGTTGCCAGCCCCTCCGATGAGCGTATCATCTCCAAGTTCACCCAGCAGCGTATCGTCGTCGAGGCCACCTATGAGTTGGTCATCACCTTCGCCACCGGCGAGGAAGTCATTTCCGGTGTCGCCTCGCAACGTATCATTGCCGAAGCTTCCGTACAAAGAATCAACACCATTGCCACCGAACAGCGAATCATCACCCGCAGCCCCCTGAAGAAAATCGTCGCCGTCGCCACCTAGCAGATCATCATCGGATTCCCCGCCGACAATAACATCGTCGCCTGCTCCACCGAACAAACGATCAACACCGGAGCCACCAACCAAGCGATCGTTTCCTTCGCCACCGATAGCAACGGTAGGAATTTCCGAAAGCGTGCTACCGAAAACGTCGTCGCCGCCGATTCCATTGAAGCGAATTTGAGACACTTCCGAACGCAGCAAGACGCAGGATTCACCATTGAAATTCACCAGCACCTCCGTCTCATTGGGCGTGGCGATATATAAGCTATCGTCGGCGTCAGTCCCTTGGATCCTGAGTACTGAGTTAAGTGGATTGAGGGTTATCGCCCCCATCGCTGCAAAATCTACCGCCAGAAGCTTACGATCCTCCAAAGAACAATAGCTTGGCTTTGCAAACCGACGCAGGCGCTGATTCTTCGATTTTGTAAAGACGGAATAGATGCTTGGGTACGACATGTTGATTCGGAGCTCGTTTTCGAGCCGCTTATTGAAAGAATTGATGTTTATCTAGAGTTTCGTGATCGGCGTCCAACGGGGAGCAAGCGAATATCGGAATACACAACCTCAGAAGAACAGCGGATCGACGCAGTTTGGCGAGAATTGGTAGGACCGAAAGCATCCAATTTAGTTAAAGCGGGCGTTTAAGACAAATTGCAGCCTCACAATCATACACTTTCTCACAAAAAACTGGCCCAAACCGACAGGAAGACCGACCATTAGTTGCCAATCGCGTGGGATTGAGTAATCGCACCCCGAGCCGAGAGGGCTTGTTGATTAAGTCGGCTTTCGATTTTTAATGTGAGCCGTTTGGGCCCTAAGGTGTTTTTGCGATGACGAAACCGAGGCTGCCTAATCGGCTCACTTAATCGACAAGCCCGAGCGCGTCGGAATGCTATCAGACTGCAGGCAGGTTTTTCCTTAAAAACCCCGTTATCGTCAAACTCTCGCCAAACCGCACCCCGCCCCCAAACCGATGATAGTTGAGTGTAATGACCCAATTTCCGGTTGTAACTACCGTTTTACCCAGCGCTCTAATTTTGATCCGCAGGATCGGTATCCCATCCGTTTCGTTTTCACGTCATTTTCACCAACACAATCATCCTTTGCAGAGAAGATCATGGAAGATCGCAGCATCAAGCAATCGCTAATCTCCGTTGGCATCCTATGGACGATCGCCGCATTTATTCTTGCGGCTCCAACCACAGCGCAAACGCCAACGACCACGTTGGATTCGCCATGGATTTGGTCGCCACGTGGCAATGAAGCCAGCGAGACGTTCTTCCGAAAGAAATTCACTTTAGTGAACCCCGAAACGGCTCAGCTAACGGTTGCAGCCGGTGATGAGTTCGAACTGTACGTCAACGGCCAGATGGTCATTTCGGGGCAGTCCTATCGTTCGGCCATGTCTGTTGATGTGATCGAGTTTTTAAACCCTGGCGTAAACGTCTTCGCCGTGAAAGCCAACCACATCGATGGCCCTCAAGCGGGATTGAGTTGCAAGCTGCGTGTCAAAGAGAAGGGCGAGATCCGTCATCGTGTCCTCCGTACTGACGCGACTTGGAAAAGCTACACCGCCGAAGCCGTCGATTGGTACAAGAATGGCTTCCGCGACATGAGCTGGTTAACTTCAAAAATCACCACCTCGCTTGATGAGCGACAAGTAACCGTGTCGGCATCATCAAAACAAAAAACAAGCACACCAAAGTTAGAAGAAGCCACAACGACGACCAGTCGCAAGATCGATCTCGTTTCACAAGCCCCACCGGTTCCGTCAGGCTACGCTGAAGCGTCCGTTACGCAGGCGGATTTCACTCCCGCCCCAGTTGAGGTTCAAGTGGCAGAATCAAAAGTGGCAGAATCAAAAGTAGCAGAATCCAAACCGGCAGAATTTAAACCAACGGCAACTCAAAACGAACTTACCGAAAACCGCTTCGTTACCGCGGGTGAGGATTTTTCAGTCACTCAAGTTCTCAATGGAGACTTAACCGGTTCATTGATCGCGATGGAGTTCAACGAATTCGGAAAACTATTGCTTTCGCGCGAAGGAGGCCCGCTTCTGATCGCTAATTTGGATGCTAAAGAAGGCGACAAAACAAAAATTCAAATCTACTGTAACAAAGTCACTTCTTGCCAAGGCATTCTACCGCTCAACGGCGACGTGTTTGTCACTGGCGAAGGCCCCAAGGGCCAAGGGCTTTATCGTTTGTCTGACGTTAATGGCGATGGCAAAATTGAAGTTGCCGATACATTGCTTCGTTTCACCGGAAAACCTAGCGAGCACGGTGCTCATGGGATCCAGCTTGGCCCTGACGGCATGATCTACACAGTCATCGGAAACGGCAGCCGACTAAAGGACGTCCCCGCAGAAACCAGCCCCTACCAATTCACATATGAAGGCGACGCATTTCCAAAATACGAAGATCCGACGGGGCAAGCAACCGACGTTAGAGCACCTGGCGGAACGGTTATCCGCGTTGCCGTTGATGGCAGCAAAGTTGAAACAGTCGCCGGCGGTATACGCAACGCCTATGATTTAGTCTTTGATGAGAACGGAGAACTATTCATTCACGATAGCGACATGGAGGGTGATAAAGGCACAACGTGGCACCGCCCCCCCATGGTCTTCAATATCACGGCCGGAGCCGATGTAGGTTGGCGAAGTGGTTGTTCTAAATTTGCGTCGCACTACATCGACCAGACTCCTGCGGTCTGCGAAACGGGACGTGGCTCACCCTCAGGTGCAGCCCTCTATCAACATCTACAGTTCCCCACCGAGTATCAAAACGCCATCTTTTTGGCTGACTGGTCCGAGGGCAAAATCTTAACAATGAAAAAGAAGCGTCAGGGCGCTGGCTTCATCGGTGAAACATCAGAGTTCTTATCTGGACGCCCACTGAACGTCTGCGATCTTTCGATCGGCGAAGATGGGTCGTTGTATTTCTGTACCGGTGGACGCGGCACTACTGGAGGCGTCTTTCGCGTGACTTGGAATGGAGTAATCCCCCAAGACGTTCTAACGTTCAACAACGAACTGGCAAAACTGATCCGCCACCCCCAACCGAATTCGGCTTGGGCTCGGCAGAACATCGCCGAACTTCGACGCGAGATGGGCAAAAACTGGAACGATTCGATTCTGGGGATCGTCAATGAGCGTCGCAATCCCGCAAAATTTCGCGTTCGAGCCATCAACATGATGGTTTGGTACGGCCCCAAGCCTTCGACGCCCTTGATGCGGACACTTCTAGAAGACGACGAAGAATTGGTACGAGCCGCCGCAATTACGCTATGCGGAACTCAACTAAAGGAACCGTCACGCGAATTACTGATCGGAATGCTAAACGATCCTTCGCCCTATGTACGACGCCGTGCTGCCGAAGGACTATTACGTTTCAATCGCCACGTCGAGCACACGCAACTAACCAATCTGCTAAAGTCAACCGATCGCGTCGAAGCTTTGGCTGGTCAACGTTTGCTCGAACGCATTCCGTCGTCACAGTGGAAAGACGATTTCCTTAGCAGCAACGATCAACGCGTGTTCATCCAATCAGCGATGGCACTGATGGCTGCTGACCCAAGCTTGGAGCACGCATACTTAGTGTTGGCACAATCGAGCCGTTTATCGGATGGATTCATCAGCGATGAAAACTTTATCGACATGCTACGTGTTGTTCAAGTCGCGCTCGCTCAAGGCAAGGTTGACCCTGCCAAAGTACCCGCGCTGGCAAAACGAATTGGCGACGAATTTCCAACCACCAATCCGTTGATCAACATGGATTTGATCAAACTTATGGCGGCGTTAAAAGTCGGAGATTTGAACGGACGCCTCGTAGACTTTCTTTCCGACCCGCAGGTTTCTCGACTCGAAAAGTTTCAAGCGGCCGTCTTCCTACATAACTCGGGAGACGCACTTAATCAAAGCGAGCAGATGGCGATTCTCGAAACGCTAACGCAATTGAAAAACCATGACGGTGGAGGAAGCTATCAAGGCTATTTAGAGTTGGCATCCAAAGACGCCTCGCGCTCCGTTAGCATGGACGACATTGATTCTGTCATCGCCGGTGGCGAGCGTTGGCCCGAAGCGGTGCTTGAAGCGTTGGCAGAAATATCCAACCCAATGACTGAGTCACGGGCAACTTCACTGATGGAGTTAGATCAACGCTTAATCGGCAACACCGATCTTGCAGCCCAACAGGTTCGGTTGGGAATCATCGCATTGCTGGCGCGCGAGAAAAACGAGCACTACATGAAATACCTACGCTCCAGCTGGGATCAAGAAGAAGATCGCCGCGCGGATATCGCGATCGGTTTGGCTCAACTTCCCGATAGCGAAAATTGGTCGTACTTGGTAGCCAGTCTGCCCGAACTGGATGACATGACCGGACGCGAAATCCTAACGACTCTGACCACGGTCGGACGTCGTCCGCGTGATCCAGTCTTCTACCGAACGGCGATTGAACTTGGATTCCGTCTTCGTCAGCAAAACTCGGCGGCCGCCGTTGCTTTGTTGGAACATTGGACAGGCAATCAATTGGAAAGCACCAGCCAATCATGGCGCGGACCGCTGGTTCAGTGGAGTCGCTGGTACGAGGAGACTTTCCCCGCTGCCACCGCGATCGCAGTGGATGAACCAACGCATAAAGGGCGTTACTCGACAGACCAGATTGCTGCGTTCATTGAAAACAATGGTCTGGGTGATCCGCTTGCCGGGCACGATCTATTCGCGGCGGCGCAGTGCAGCAGCTGCCACCAGTTCAACGGAACAGGGCAGGGCATCGGACCGGATCTAACATCAGTCGCAGGACGATTCTCGATCCGAGAAATGATTGAAGCGACGATTGATCCTCACAAATCGGTCGCATCGCGATACCAGGCCAAAACCATCATCACCGAAGATGGCCAGCAGTATACGGGGCTGGTAGTGGATGAGAAAAACAGCCCGTACGTCGTGATGACCTCCAACGGACAGCTGGTGAAAGTTCAACGGGACGAGGTCGAAGACATTCGCATGAGCAGATTGTCTCACATGCCAGAGGGCCTGTTGAACGAACTAAGTTTGTCTCAGGTTGCGGACCTATTCGGTTACTTGGCAAAAGGTTCTCGGACCAATGTGGCCAGCCGAAGCGGGACCAGTGTTAACAGCACACGTTAAGGGGCTTATTGATTGAGTTAGCCGTTTGGGCGCTAGCCGAATGGCACTTACTTTAGACGAAACGTGGGATAATTTTATCAGCCGCCACGCGATAGCGTACGGTCCTACTCGCTAAAAACCGGACGCTATCGCGTGGCGGCTGATGCGCAGATGCGTTGCATC
>Ga0209831_1002824_pt1 | contig 14776 bp, 13 predicted proteins | sample Maine_Asex4_meta_FD_187451 | JGI IMG/M metagenome (GOLD analysis project Ga0209831, IMG submission 187451) | Marine algal microbial communities from Maine, USA - Maine_Asex4_metaG (SPAdes) (version 2) | ecosystem: Host-associated > Algae > Red algae > Unclassified | place: Maine, USA | collected...
TAAGTCTTTCTTTTAACTTTTCTAAATTAAGTTGTTTTTCAGCTTGATTAGGTTCTTCTTTCGATTGGTAGTTACCAAAGTCAATTCTACTTAATCTCATTTCAATGGTTGCCATTTTCATTATGCTAATGTCTTTTTTAGCTAAAGATTTAAGTGGATCAATTAAGTTGTATAATTTGTTGAGAACTCTCAACTCAACTTTAATTGCATTTTGTATCTTATAGAAATTTGAAAAGGAGATAAATATTATTAGTAAAAAACCAATAATCAGCATCAAATCAATTGGTACTAAACCATTTGCTTGATAAGCAGCATAAGAGTACAACACACCAATTGTAAAAAAAATTAATATTAGAATAATTCCAAAACTATTCAAGAACCGTTTATTCTTCAATTTATCTATTTTGTCCGAAGCATTCTCAGCCAACTCAATCAAACCCATTAAATCTTCAACATTATTTATTTTTTCCATTTACTGTAACTCTTTCAATTTTAAATAAAAATTTCTTATCAGATTATTTTGATTCTCTTTCTGCCCAATTTTGGTTTTAATTTCTTCCTCATTCCATTCAAAATCTTCTGGAAAAGAGCAAAAAGGAATTGCTTCAATTTTAAGCCTGTCACCCCCAACTTTAGCTGAAAGATCATTTAACAACTTACCAAATTTGTCATCAAAAATAGGATGGTAATACTTTTCCGCTGCTTCCAACTCTGTTTTGCTGTAAAATAAGTCTGCTTTTGTTAAAACTACAAGTAGCCATTTAATAGTTTTATCATTTCTAAATGCTTTTTTTATCATTTCAGATATTTTACTAAAATCATCTAACTCGTCATCAAGGTTAAATAGCCTTAACTTTTCAATAGTATTTATGCCTTCTTCCTTAATCATTTTTCTTCTTGTGTTGTCATCTCCATAATAGGTATAACCCCAGTCAACTATATAAATTATGCCTTCCAATTCTTTTGTGTTTTCAAATGCATTATCAAGTAAGTTATCCCTAAATAATGAATCTTGCCCAGGAGCAGTCCTAAACAAACTGTGCCAATCTCCAATTTTAATGGCTTCATTGTCCGAGTCTTTTGAGGTACTCGGCTTTTCATAAAATGGATCATTTGCATTACCATTTAAACAATCTAAAAATACAGTTTTACCAACATTACTTCTGCCTAAAACTAAAATATTGGTTTTACCCAAGTTTGTTTTTGCTAAAAACGCCTTCCAATATTCTTGAATTTTATGCCGCTTCTTATATATTTTTAAAGGTGTAGATACTACATCTGGTATTAAATCACTCCAACTCATTTCATTTGTATTAATCAGTTTTTTCATTATTTCAATTTACAATTTACAGCTTTTTATTCAAATGCGAAATTCAATTCTGTCTCTTAGTAATGCTACAAAAATAAATCTACATTCTGTCTTTACCATTTTCCGATATACTTCGTTGAAAAGCCTCGCGTTAGCACCACTAAATCTGCATTTTTCGCCTCGTCTATCAAAAAATGGTTTTGACATAATTGAAGATTTATTTTCTCCGCATTACTTAAGTAAAAATATCTTGTATCAATTTAAAATTGTCCCACCCAAACCCTCCATCAACTCTCCCATCAACTTTTTAGAGGCAGCATCGGCCACATAATTTAAACAGTAAAATAGTGGCTTAACAGTCTGTATTGTTTCTACATTTTCGGCATATATTTCGTTATGAAAATATAATGAGCGGCGGCGATATAAATGATAAGGCCCTAAAACTTGATGCCCTTTTAGTAAAGCATACCAATTATACATCATCACGGTATATACGCTATTGTTGCCTCTTAGCGCATCCTTAAAAAAACTATTTGACCAACTATTTTCCATAATTTGAAATAAGGCCTTGCACGAAGTTTTAGTCATAATCATAAATTGATGTAAGGGCCCAAGATGAGGTTCAATATTAAAACGGTTAACAAACTGTTGATGCGCATTGTACATACACGGCTCATAAAAAGGAGTTTTTGGGGCTAAGGCTAATAAATCTTTAGTAATGTGGTGTTGTTTAAAATGATACGGAATTAAAGTAGTGTATGGAACGTTTTCTGAATTAAAAATGTGCTCCTCTTTTAAGTAATCTCCTAATATTACATCATCATTAAAATATAAAAAGCACTCACATAAGTTGGGTATTTTCCAAATAAAGGTTTCTATTAGGTTAGAATTAAAAACGCCTTTATCGGTAAGTTTTTTTGGCATAATTTGGGTATGATCAATAAATTGTATTTTGTTTTGAAAAGAAGTATTTAAAAAACCGATATTAAATTGTTGTTGGTTGGTAACAATATAAATGTTGTTTACTTGCGAAAAATATTTTTGTACCGAAAGCAACGACAATTTAATTTCGCCCATTTGTTGATAGCGAAAAACATTGTTTGATGAGCTGGTTTTTTGCCCACTTAATGCCAATAACCGATTTAATTGTTGCCTAAAAGTTTCATCACTATTATCACACCAAGTATAAACAATATCTACCTTTTTGCTGGGTAGCGGATGCCACTTTTCGGGTAGTGCGGTTATGCCAATGTTTTGTGTAGTTATGGCTAAATAATCCTTAACCATTTGGTAGTTTTTCCATTTCGGGTACTCCTCTAAATAAGCTAAAAATTGCTGATGAATACTTTTGCTAAATATTGCCGTGGCTGTTAATGCCCTAATTGCCTTTATATTTAAAAACTTTTCAAATATGTAATTTAAAGCATTGTCCTTTTTAGGTGCGTTTTTAATAAAGTAAGATTTTAGTAACTGATTACTGTTTTCGTGATGTGTAAACTGCAATTTTGTATTGGGCTGAAATGTATTTACATAACTGCTCTGTACTTGGTTAAGGGTGCGTTGTATACGAAAGCCAAAATTAACAGCATCGCTTTGCTTGCCAATAGCTTCAAGCACTGCTCTATAATTAGTGAGACGAATATTGGAAATAAGATCAATTAAATTAACGTATCCAAAAACTTCTTTCGGAAATTTTTGGATGTACTGCTCCGTAAGTGTCTTCGCTTCTTCATAAGCCCACAAAGGTTTCAATAGTTTTATTTTGCTTTCTATATAAGATTTATGCTCACCGTATTTACCTTTCCACTGTTCTAATTTATTCGCTACTTTTTTTAGCTTACCATTTCTAAAACAAAAATTTAAAAAGGCAACTTTTGCATCAAAATGATGTGGAAAATAATATTGTAAACTAATATTTAGCAGCGCGGCTATTTCTATATTGCCAGCCAACTCGTGTAAATATGCGTATTTTTTTAGTAACCTCAAACTTCGGTTATTTTGGCTAATACAACTTTCTGTTTTTTTCAGCGCTTGCAATAAATCCCCATTTTGAACTAACTGATTAATAATTTTAATTCGCTTACTAATCACATCATTTGTGTTGTATTGTTTATTCATCTTCTAACAATTTATCACATTTCGCTTTTTGTTTTTGTATGATGTTTTGATAGTATTTTGCCGTTTTAAAAGAAGGCATTTCTAATTGATAATTTTTTAAAACAATATTACACGGGTTTAACATATAAATTTTTGAAAGCTGTTTCCAAGCACCAAGTTTTTTATTCCTTACCAAATTTACCCGCAAACCACCAATAAAGTTATTTATATAATAGGGCTTTTTTTTGGCAGCTTTTGCATAATATAATACTGCGCTATCCATATTTCTGGCATTAAAATACGCATTTGCAATTAAAATATATACAGGGTTTCTATCAATGCTACCTAACAAATTTTGATTAATTTTTTTAAGCTCATTAACCGCTAATTCGGTTTCTTTTTCTTTTAAAAAAATACTATACTTTTTAAAGTGCTGCATTTCATTTTGTATTTTTATAGGATAAATAGTTACAAATAAAGCTCCTAAAAACAAAAAAATGAATAAGCCTAAGCACATAAATTTAGAGTGCACTTGTGGCAACTTAAAGGTAGGTAGTTTATAATTAATTAATGCAAAAATTAAGGCTAACAAAATGTTGTAGTTATCCTTCATTTTCAACTCATCAAAAAAAGAAAGACTTAAATAAACTGCGATAGCGCAAATGGCAATTACAGCCGGCTTTTTATGGTGTTTTAAGTTTTTAAAAATTGAAAATAATGCGCTTGCTATAATGGAGTAAAACAACAAGAAGCCCACAAGGCCCAACTCTGCAAAACTTCTAACAAAGTCGTTATGCGGGTGTTTATAGGTATACCAAACATCGTATTGCAATCTGTAAGCATCCCATTGCCCTGCACCAACGCCAAGTAAACCATAATCTAAACCCATTTGTAAAGTTTGTTGCCAAAAAACAAAACGGCTTGCCCAAGTATTGCTTTTTAATTGATTTATAAGTACTTCAAAACCCACAAAATTTACAAAAATAAATAACACTACCAGTAATACCAAAACTGCTTTGGCAACTTGTTTCAATTCAATTTTATTAAAGAGCAGGTAGATAACAAGCAATACAATTACTGCAATGTAGGCGTTTCTGGAACCCATTATTAATAGCTGTATTAAAATGATACTAACTAAAAAAAGCAATATCCATTTTTGAGGTTTAAGCAAAATTACAAGCGGCAGCAAAAGAGCCAAAAAGCAAGCCGTTTGGTTTTTACCGCCAACCCAGCTTTTACTTTGGGTTATAATTTTTTGAAAAGAATGATCGGTATTTATAAAATTAAGTAAAACATCGAAATTACTAATAAAAAAGTGTAGTACAAAAGCTGCTGAAAGTATGCATATTAAATGTTTAATCCATTTTATAGTGAAGTGTTTATTTTGTTTAAGCAGGTCATTTATCAAAAAATAAAATACATAGAAAGATGTAGTGACAGACAAGGCAGCCAAACCTAAACCATAATCTTTCACCCAAAAAAAGCTGATGAAATGGTATAATATATAGGCTATAAATAACCCATCTAACCAAGTAATTTTATAATATTTTTTATTTAGCATTTGGTTAGTAATAGAAAAACAAACACCTGCAAACAAAGTAACATACAAAAAAAGGCCATTAACAAAAGGCAACTTTAAGTTTAAAAACTTGGCACTAAAACTTGCTTGATGAAGATGAAAAGTGTTGAATGTAAAACAGTAAATTACACCAACTGACACCACTAACAATTGAAGCCAGAAAAATATGTTGCTCGAATTATTCAATTGATACAAGGTAGAAAAATTATTACATGGCTTTAAAAATAAGACCGAAAAAAAATTTTTTAGCTCAAAGCAAATACCTTATCTTTCCACCATAAATACAATAAATGCAACGAATGCAAAAACTTTCAAATTATATACAAGGCAATTGGGTTAATGGCGACGGAGACGGCGCACCGCTATACAATGCAGTAAATGGCGAAACCATTTGCTATGCTACTACCAAAGGTTTAGATTTTAAAGAAATTTTAGAATATGGTAGAACAACTGGTGGCCCACCTTTACGTAAAATGACATTTCAGCAACGGGGTTTAATGTTAAAGAAATTGGCTTTGTATTTAACCAAAAAGAAAGAGCAGTTTTATGAAGTGAGTTATAAAACCGGTGCCACCCGTGCCGATAGTTGGATTGATATTGAAGGAGGCTTCGGCAACCTATTTGCCAATGCTTCTTTACGCAGAAATTTTCCTAACCAATCTTTCCATGTGGATGGCGATGCCATTGATTTGTCGCGCGGAGGTAGTTTTATGGCGCACCATATTATGGTTCCTAAAGAAGGTGTGGCTATCCACATCAATGCGTACAATTTTCCGGTTTGGGGTATGTTAGAAAAAGTAGCCGTTAATTGGATGGCCGGCGTGCCAGCAGTTGTAAAACCGGCCACGGCAACCAGTTTTTTAACAGAAGCTGTAGTACGTGAAATTATTGCATCTGGAATTTTACCAGAAGGAGCTTTACAATTGATCTGCGGTTCGGCACGTACTATTTTAGATGGTGTACAATCGCAAGATGTAGTCACCTTTACTGGCTCGGCAACTACTGGGCGATTGTTAAAAGCGCATCCAAAAATAATAGAAGAAGCCGTACCTTTTAACATGGAAGCCGACTCGTTAAACTGTTCCGTTTTAGGAGAAGATGCCGCACCAGGAACCGATGAGTTTAACTTGTTTGTAAAAGAAGTGCGCAAAGAAATGACAACCAAGTGCGGACAAAAGTGTACTGCTATCAGACGAATTTTTGTACCCGAAAAATATTTGGAAGATGTACAGATTGCTTTAGGACAAGCATTAGCCAAAGTACCTATTGGCAATCCTGTTTTAAAAGAGGTGCGTATGGGTTCGTTGGCAAGTAAAGATCAAGTAGCCGAAGTGCGTGCCAGAGTAGAAGAACTTAGCCAAACTGCCCACATTGTTTATGGCGATTTAAATAAGGTTGAATTGTTAGATGCCAATGCCGATGATGGCGCATTTTTATCACCTTTACTATTGTTAGAAAAAGAACCACATAAAAATACGGCCGTTCACGATGTAGAAGCTTTTGGCCCAGTATGCACCTTAATGCCTTATTCCGATTTAGATGATGCTGTTCAACTCGCCAAAATGGGCAAAGGGTCATTGTGTTGTTCTATTGCTACTTTTAATGATAAAATTGCTCGTGAATTTGTGGTGCGTGCCGCAACACATCATGGTAGAATTTTGGTGATTAATAGAGAAAACGCCAAGCAAAGCACAGGGCATGGTTCGCCTTTGCCAAGTTTAGTACACGGCGGCCCAGGGCGTGCTGGCGGTGGCGAAGAAATGGGTGGCATGCGTGGCGTAAAACATTATTTGCAACGTTGCGCCATACAAGGTACGCCCACTACTATTGCTGCTATAACGGGCATTTATCAGCCGGGGGCAAAATATACAACTGCACCGCAACATCCGTTTAAATACCATTTTGAAGATGTTGAACCGGGTATGAGTTTACAAACGCATAAGCGTACCATAACCGATAGCGACATACAAAATTTTGCCAATTTAAGTTGGGATAATTTTTATGCACATACGGATATCACTTCTTTACAAGGCACAATTTTTGAACGAAGAGCCGCACATGGTTATTTTATTTTAGCAGCCGCAGCGGGCTTATTTGTTTACCCTAATAAAGGGCCAGTAGCAGCAAATTATGGTTTAGAAGAATGTCGTTTTATAAAGCCGCTTTATCATAACGATACTATTTATGTGCGCCTTACTTGCAAAGAAAAACGAGAACGGGATAGCAAAGGCAGAGAACATCCGGCAGGCGTGGTAAAATGGTATGGAGAAATTTTTGATCAGAATGATGAGTTGAGTGCCGTGGTTACCGTATTAACGTTGGTGCAGAAAAAAAGCCCTTTTATGGAGGTGAATTTAGATAGCGTAAAAGAAGCATTATCTAAATTAAAAAAAGATACTAAGCCAGCTTGGGGCGAAATGACGGCTCAACAAATGATGGAGCATTTGTTGGCTTTAATGGAAGCCGCAGTTGGTAAACGTACCATGGAAATAGTTACGCCAGAAGAACAAGTAGAAAAATATCAAGAGAGCTTGTATAATCACCGTGCGATGCCCCGAAATTTTAAAGCGCCTTATTTGCCAGATGGTGTTGTTGAATTACAATATAAAAGTTTTGCAGAAGCTAAAGTAGCTTTTATAGAAGGTTATGAGGCTTATGAGCAATATCATAAAGAACATGCTGATGCCGTTTTTAACCATGCCGTTTTTGGTGCTTGCGATAAAGAATTATGGGATTTACAGAATCGTAAACATTTTACCCATCACTTTCAGCAGTTTGGTTTGGTGTAGCATTTTTTCTCAAAAAATTGATTTATCTTTAAACGAAAAAATTATGTCAGAAGCAATACTATTAGAAAAAATAAAGCAGTTGCCTAATGATTGTAAAGAGGAACTTTATGATTATCTACTACAACTTGAAAAAAAGTCGATTAAAAAAAAGTCGGAAAGAAAAGCTCCTCAATTTGGCAGCCTAAAAGGTGTATTTAAAATGGCTGATGATTTCGATGAGCCTTTAGAGGATTTTAAGGAATACATGTAATGGAGTTTCTTTTAGATACGCATACCCTAATTTGGTTTTTCAACGGTGATCGCAAACTAAGTGAAAATAGCAAGACTATTATTCAAGACATTAATACCAATAAGTTTATAAGTGTTGCCAGTATTTGGGAAATGTCTATAAAGCAGTCGAAAGGCAAATTGCATTTGCAAAGCTCAATTGAAGAAATTGTACTTCATTTGGTGGAAAATGGAGTAGATATTTTAAACATAAATACAACGCACGCCCTTAAAGTAAAAGCACTCAACTTCCATCATAAAGATCCGTTTGATAGAATGTTAATTGCGCAAGCTATGGTGGAGCAATTACAAATTATTAGTGTAGATAAAATTTTTGATGCTTATGGAGTGGAGAGGGTTTGGTGAAAAATGAATTGTAAACTAAATGAATAAAACAATTACTCACATAAATGAGTTAAAAGCAGAATTAGATGCTTTGTTGCCGCTTAATAAAGAAGCGCAAGCTAAACTTTGGGAAAAATTTCGATTAGAATGGAACTACAACTCTAACCACATTGAAGGTAACACCTTAAGTTATGGAGACACTAAATTGTTGTTTCGCTTAGGCGATGATTTTAGAGCGCAAAACAATTCTTTAAAAGATGTGCAGGAAATGCGTGCCCACGATGTGGCTATTGAAATGCTAAAACAATGGGCAAATGATAAAGACAGATTAATTTCTGAAAGTGAGATTAGGGCTTTAAACGAAACCATATTAGTAAAACCTTTTTGGGCTGATGCTGTTGCACCTGATGGAAAACCAACAAGGCGTAAAATAATATCAGGCAAATACAAAGAACATCCTAACCACGTACAATTAAAAAGTGGGGAACTTTTTAAATATGCTGAGCCTAATGAAGTGCCGCAAAAGATGCAAGAATTGTTGGATTGGTATTCTACAGAGAATGAAAAAGAACATCCTTTAATAATTGCTGCTTTTCTGCATTACAAATTTGTTTGCATTCACCCTTTTGATGATGGTAATGGTAGGGTAAGTCGTTTGTTAATGAACTATCATTTACTGCGAGAAGGGTTTCCACCGGTCATCATAAAATCGAAAGACAAAGACAATTATTTATATGCTTTGCAACAAGCAGATGCAGGAAATATAGATGCTTTTATAAAATATGTTGCAGAACAATTGATTTGGAGTTTGGAGTTGCAATTGAAAACTGCTAAAGGTGAAACTATTGAAGAAGAAGATGATTTGTATAAAGAGATTGAGGTTTGGAAGAAGAATGTTTTGATTGGGAATAGGTTGAAAAAAAGTGGCGAAACAATTTTTAACATAGAGCAAAATTTTTGGAATCAGTTTAAAAAGAACTTTAAAGTTGAATTAAGTGTTTTTGATGAACTATTTGAGAACAAAATGTTCAAAGAGATTTTTTATAAAGACAACAATGATGGAGAAGCTGAAGAAATTCGAGGAGGTATGCATACCCCTCCAAGTACTGATAGCATAACTTATATACGTAATCAACAAAAATTATTTTTAGAAAAGGTAGATTATGTTATGGCATTTTATAAGTTAAGCAAACCAAAAATCACCTCAATTCCAGATGAATTTTCAATTGTAAGCAGATTAAATTTTGATGGAAATAAATACACTTTGACTAATAATCTGAACGAAACAAAAATCGAAAAATATTACAACGAAACTCCAACCGAAGAAGAAGTCGATCAATTTTTAAAAGCATTGGTTAAAAGTGTTTATCAAAAAATGAAGGCTAAATGAAAACAAGTAATTAATTTTAACTTCCGTTTTACCATCTAATTAAAACAACCTCTACCCAAGCAAAAAAGCTATTCCACTATAAAATTCGTAATTAAAAAGTTCTATAATTTCATTTTTATCAATTCCTTCACACATACTATTAGCATTTGTAAGATAGCTTGTTTGCGTCTTTTTAAAACCTTATCATTTAAATTAAAAACTTTAATGGTCTTTTCAGCTTTCTTATCATTTTCTTTTAGAAGAGATATAACTTTCGTCAAATGAAAAATTAAATTTAAGCATGTACAAAGCCGGATTATAAATTGCCTCGTAATCTTCCTTTTTAATGTTTTTGCCTTTATAGGATGTGCCATAAGTAGCATTTTAATTGGCATCAAATAGATTTTTGCAATCAAAACATAATCGAACAAGCGTTATGCTACCATTTATTATGCAACTATATAAACAAACGCCATATCACATTTTTTGCGGAGCTTTAGAGTGTTGAATGAACAGTATCTAACAGGCCGAACAAAAGGAAAATCCATTTGTCTCGAAACTATAACAATGATGGCCTAAATAAAGTGAGATAAAAATAAACAAAACACATCTAAAATCCTATTCAATACTTCCTAAAAATAAAAAGAAAACTTACCTTTGCACCGAAATTCAAAGCAGCATATAAATAGATGACGATATATAGAAACCTATCCAATTACTTGACAATTTGTTTGGTGTGTATGCTGTTGGTTTTCAGCAATTTTTCTTATGCTGGTGGCGAAACAGCGGCCGATCATACAGAGAAAAAGAAGTTCGATATTTCTGAAATGATTTTCGGACACATTTCTGATAGTCACGATTTTCACGTTGTGGGTGACTTTGCAGTACCATTACCTTGTATTTTTTATGATGCGCAAAATGGTTTAAGCGTTTTTATGTCGAGTAAATTCGATCACGGTCATCGCGATGTAAAAGGTTATCATTTCGATCATGGGCAAATAAGCCGAACAGATGGTTTGTCTTTCTGGGATTTTTCGATCACCAAAAACGTGTTTATGATGTTGTTGGTTTGTACTTTAATGTTTTTAATATTTAAAAGCATTGCCAACCGTTATATTAAAAACAAAGGTAAAGCACCAACTGGTATTCAAAACCTTTTTGAACCCTTAATGTTATTTGTTAGAGATGATATTGCCAAAGACAATATTGGCGAAAAATATTATATGAAATTTTACCCTTACATTGCTGCGGTATTCTTTTTTATATTGGGTTTAAACTTGTTTGGCTTAATTCCATTTTTTCCGGGTAGTGCCAACGTAACGGGTAACATTGCGGTTACTGCTTGTTTAGCTTTATTTACTGCTGTTTTAACTAATGTAAATGGTAAAAAAGATTACTGGCAACACATGTTGTGGATGCCAGGCGTACCCACATTTGTAAAACCAATTTTATCTGTTATTGAAGTGTTAGGTGCTTTTTTAATAAAGCCGGGTTCGTTAATGATACGGTTGTTTGCCAACATTACGGCGGGCCATATTATTATATTGAGTTTGGTGGGTTTAATTTTTATGTTTAGTGCGGTAGATGGTTATGCTGGTGAAAGTACTGGCGGTGGCGTAATGGGCGCTTTAGTTGCAGTACCGTTTGTACTGTTTATGAATGCAATTGAATTGTTGGTTGCTTTTTTACAGGCTTATATTTTTGCGATGTTAAGTGCATTATATATTGGGCAAGCTGTTGAAGAGCATCATTAATATATTTTTATTTTTTAATTTTATAAAAACCAAAAAGATGGGTACAGGATTAGCTGCTATGGGAGCAGGATTAGCTGTAATCGGTGCTGGAATTGGCATCGGTTTAATAGGTAAAGGTGCTTTAGAAGGCATTGCACGTCAACCAGAAGCAGGTGGTGATATTAGAACTAATATGATTATTGCTGCTGCATTAGTTGAGGGTGCTGCATTATTCGGCATTGTTGTAGCCTTATTGGCTGTGTTACAAGGCTAAAAATTAATTGCTAATTGCGGGTTAGGGGTTGCCTGCCCGCACTAGCTGTTTTTAGAGTTTAGATTACAGAGTTTTAGAATACAGATTGGCAGATTACAGATTTTTAGAGTTTAGATTGCAGATTTTTAGATTACAGAGTTCAGATTTTTAGAGAACAGTGTTTTAGAGAACAGATTACAGAGGTCGGAATACAAATTTTAAGATGATGTTAATTTGATGATTAGTATTTGATTAGCGTAAAATTAAAAGAAATAAAAAACACGCAACAAAGAACAACCATTTGCTAAATAGCCCCGATTGAAGAGGAAATCCTTTTTATGTTTCAATGTGGTTTTAACCCATTGAACAGAAAAAGATTGGAACGGAAAGCGGGACGGAAATTAAATTGAAAAATTCGGTTTCGCTTTAAATTAAATAGAAAACAAACGGCTACTTTGGTAGCTTTAAAATAAAAGTACAAAATGAACATATTTTTATTATTTGCTGGTGGTGGAATGAGTTTAATTACGCCTTCTTTTGGTTTATTCTTCTGGACTGCCATTATATTTCTAACCTTTTGGTTTTTAATGTCTCGTTTTGCCTTTAAACCTATTGCAGCAGCTTTAAAAGAGCGACAAGATTCTATAAACGAATCGTTGGCAGCAGCAGAACGGGCAAAGGAAGAAATGGCAGCTTTACAATCGGAAAATGAAAGAATAATTTTGGAAGCAAGAGAAGAAAAGGCCAATATTTTAAGAGAAGCTAAAGAAATTGGAGAGAACTTTATTGCCGAGTCGAAAGAAAAAGCAAAATCGGAAGCGAAGAAAATTGTAGATGGCGCAACGGCGGAAATTTTGGTGCAAAAAACGGCTGCTTTAAGCGAAGTAAAAAACCAAGTGGGCTTAATTGCTGTTTCTATGGCCGAAAAAGTGTTGGGTAAAGAGTTGAGAGACAAAAACGATCAACAAAAATATGTATCTGAATTAATTGAACAAATTAACTTAAACTAATGGCAGTTCGTTTCGCAGGGCGTTACGCTAAGTCGTTGTTAGATTTAGCTATAGAAAAAAATGTTTTGGATACCGTTATTACTGATGTAAAAGGCATTCAAAAAACATTTGATAGTAGCAGCGATTTGGTGGCGATGTTAAAAAGCCCGATCATCAAATCGGACAAAAAACAAAATATACTTAATAGTTTGTTTTTTGGTAAGATAAATACACTTACCGAAAAGTTTTTGGCCATTACGGTTAAAAAATCAAGGGAAGCATATTTACCTGAAATTTTTGAAAGTTTTGTTGAGCAGTATAATGAGCATTATAAAATAACGGCTGCTACGCTTACGGCTGCTTCGGAGGTAGATGAGGGCTTAATTAGTAAGGTAAAAAGTATTATAATGAAAGCTACTGGTAGAGATAAAATTGAATTGCATACCAAAGTTGACCCAAACTTAATTGGTGGCTTTGTATTACAATTTGAAGATAAGTTGTATGATACCAGCGTAGCGAGGAAGTTGGATAATTTGAAAAAAACGTTTGCGGATTAGAGTACAGATTATTAGATGACAGAGGAAGAGTTGACAGATTGTTAGAGAACAGAGTACGAGATTAGCTGGAAGATAGATGATGAGATTGACTTAGATTGTTAGCGGATATATTAAATAGGAGTAGAAAAATAAAATATTAAATAATAAAAAGAGAGAAAGAACAGAATTATAACTAAGGCAGCTGTGTTCTGTTTTCTTTTAATCTAAAATTCTTATAAAATAATGGTAGAAATAAAACCGGATGAAATATCAGCGATACTGAGGGAACAACTTTCTGGCGTAAAATCGAGCACAGAATTAGAAGAAGTTGGTACGGTATTGCAAGTGGGTGACGGTATTGCCCGTATTTATGGCTTAACACAAGTACAAAGTGGCGAGTTAGTTGAATTTGAAAATGGCGTAAGAGCAATTGCCCTTAACTTAGAGGAAGATAATGTTGGGGTGGTTTTAATGGGTAGCTCAAACGAAATTAAAGAAGGCGACACGGTAAAAAGAACCAAAATTATTGCTTCGGTAAAAGTGGGCGAAGGTATGATTGGCCGTGTGGTAAATACCTTGGGAGAGCCAATAGATGGTAAAGGCCCAATAACTGGCAAGTTGTACGAAATGCCAATAGAGCGTAAAGCGCCAGGGGTAATTTATAGAGAGCCAGTAAGTGAGCCTTTACAAACAGGTATTAAAGCAATTGATGCGATGATACCAATTGGTAGAGGGCAACGGGAGTTAATTATTGGTGATCGTCAGGTTGGTAAAACTGCCGTGGCTATTGATACTATTATTAACCAAAAAGAATTTTACGATAAAGGGGAGCCAGTATTCTGTATTTATGTAGCAACTGGTCAAAAAAATTCTACCATAGCACAAGTGGCTAAAACCTTAGAAGAAAATGGCGCAATGGCTTATACTACTATTGTTGCAGCTTCTGCAGCCGATCCTGCTCCGTTACAATTTTACTCGCCAATGACGGGTGCTGCCATCGGCGAATTTTTCCGAGATACTGGTAGACCTGCCCTAATAGTGTATGATGATTTAAGTAAGCAAGCAGTTGCTTACCGCGAGGTTTCGTTGTTATTACGTCGTCCGCCAGGGCGTGAGGCTTATCCTGGAGATGTGTTTTATTTACACTCGAGAATATTGGAACGTGCAGCAAAAATTATTAATGATGATGCCATTGCTGCTGATATGAACGATTTGCCAGACAGTATTAAGCACTTAGTAAAAGGTGGTGGTTCTTTAACGGCCTTACCAATTATTGAAACACAAGCTGGTGATGTTTCGGCCTACATACCAACCAACGTAATTTCAATTACCGATGGTCAAATATTTTTAGAAAACAACTTGTTTAACTCTGGTGTTCGACCTGCAATTAACGTAGGTATTTCGGTAAGTCGTGTGGGTGGTAATGCTCAAATTAAGTCGATGAAAAAAGTATCGGGTACGCTAAAGTTAGATCAGGCCCAGTACCGTGAGTTAGAAGCCTTTACTAAAT
>Ga0209831_1002826_pt1 | contig 14771 bp, 9 predicted proteins | sample Maine_Asex4_meta_FD_187451 | JGI IMG/M metagenome (GOLD analysis project Ga0209831, IMG submission 187451) | Marine algal microbial communities from Maine, USA - Maine_Asex4_metaG (SPAdes) (version 2) | ecosystem: Host-associated > Algae > Red algae > Unclassified | place: Maine, USA | collected...
CCACCGCCGCCGCGCGGCGGCGGCCATGACCGTTGCCAAGCCCGGCGGCGGCGGCGCCGGTCCCAACTTTACCGACCACGTGCCCGTGACGGACAAGCCCGCGTCGCTCGTCCGCGACGACGATGCCGGCGCCGCCGACGGCGGCACGATGCGGGAGCGCTTTGAGGCCATGATCCGCGCCGCCCAAGACCGCATCTGCGACGCCGTTGAGGCGGTCGACGGCACCGGCACCTTTCACGAGGACGCGTGGGTGCGCGAAAACGGGGGTGGGGGCATCTCGCGCGTCATCCAAAACGGGTCGGTGTTTGAAAAGGCGGGCGTCAACGTGTCGGTCGTGTACGGCACGATGCCGCCCGAGGCGGTCAAGTCCGCCTCGGCCCGCGGCGTGACGCGGGATGTCGGCTACAAGCCGGGGGAGCCGGTGCCCTTTTTTGCCGCCGGCATCTCGTCGGTGATGCACCCGCACAACCCCATGGCGCCGACGATGCACTTTAACTACCGCTACTTTGAGACGGACCGCGGGCTGTGGTGGTTTGGTGGCGGCACCGACTTGACGCCCTCGTACCTGTTTGAGGAGGACGCGGCGCACTTTCACGGCACCCTCAAGGCCGCCGCTGATGTGCACGACGCGGACTACTACCCCAAGTTTAAAAAGTGGTGCGACGAGTACTTTTACATTCCCCACCGGGGGGAGCGGCGGGGGATTGGCGGCATCTTTTTTGACGACCTCAACGACCGGCCGGCCGACGAGATCTTTGCCTTTTCCTCGGCCATGACGGAAGCGGTCGTGCCCGCCTACATGCCGCTGGTGACCAAGCGCAAGGACGCGCCGTTTACAGAGGCGCAGCGGGAGTGGCAGCAGATGCGCCGTGGCCGGTACGTCGAGTACAACTTGACGCAGGACCGGGGGACGATTTTCGGGCTCAAGACGGGCGGCCGCATTGAGAGCATCCTCATGTCGTTACCCTTGACCGCCCGGTGGCAGTATGACCACCACCCGGCGCCGGGGTCGTGGGAGGAGAAGACGCTCGAGGCGATGATCAACCCGCCAGAGTGGGTGTGAGGCGGGGTGGTGGGTGCGTGTCGGTGCGCCGTTTTGTTTTGTGTGTGTGTGTTTCGATTTTGTACTCGGGTTGTCTTTTGTTGCGGGTGGGGGCTCAGGCAGTGTCCTTCAACCTAGGCGGCGGCGGTTCTTTCGTTTTCGCGTCTCTTGTTTTGGGTTTGCCCTCGACATGGTGTGCTTCCAGTGGCGGCTGTGCATCGCGCCATTGTCAGAGCGCCAGACTGTGTTGCCAGACTTGGACCAATGACGGTGGGTGTAGGGTGCTTTCAAGCGCCCCCCTGTTACTGGAGCGGGGCTTGCGCAGACGCAAGCAACTGCGGATGTGCCCCTGGCACCTACAGTACAGGTGCATCGAGTTTTGTACGTCGTCCCCGCATGCTGAAACTGCAGGTTCTTGACACGGAGGCCCTGGTATCCGTGGGCATTGTACGGACGATAGCGCTCCGTGCTACAACTGCTCTTCTCTCACGAGTGGCCAAGGGATGATGCATCTTACCCTTTCGTTCTGATGCAGTTCGACCAAAAAAAAGAAAAAGCGATACGAAATCAGAACAGCGGCAACAGCGATAGCAGACAAGCAAAAGAACAATACGGTCCAATCCCACCGCACACGCGCCGCCTCAGGCGTTGAGGAAGATAGTCTTGGGCACAATGGCCGTTGGCGTCTTGGTCTCAATCACCTCGTCAATGAGCCCGTACGCCACCGCCTCCGCCGGCGTCATAAAATAGTCTCTGTCCGTGTCGGTGGTAACCTTGTCGATGGACTGGCCCGTCTGCTGCGCCATGTACCCGTTCATCAGCTCCCGAATCCACACAATCTCTCCCGCTTGGATGGCCAGGTCTGCCGCCTGCCCCTGCGCCCCGCCGCTCGGCTGGTGGATCATGATGCGCGCGTTGGGCAGGCTCTTGCGTTTGCCCTTGGTGCCCGCCGACAGGAGGAAGGCGCCCATAGAGGCAGCCGTCCCAAAACAAATGGTGCGGATGTCGCACGGGATGAACTGCATGGTATCATAAATGGCGAGGCCGGCCGTGACAGACCCGCCCGGCGAGTTGATGTAAATGGTAATGTCCTTGTCGGGGTCCTCGGCGGCGAGGAAGAGCAGCTGCGCAACCAGCTGGTTGGCGACATCATCATCCACGGCGCTGCCGAGGAGGAGAATGCGGTCCTGCGCCAGCCGCGAGTAGATGTCCATCGTCGAGTCCCCGACCGCCACCGTTGGCGTCGGGCGGGGGGGGGACTTGTCGGGGCCGCCGGGGGGGGGGGCCATCATCGTGGCCGACGGCCGGGGGGAGGCCGCCCGCCGATAGGGCCGCGGCGTCGACGGGGTCGCCCCGCTGCGGGAGCGAGTCGTCGCGGGGAGGGCGTACGCGGCGGGCGCGCCGACGGCGCGGCCGGCCCAGGTGCCGAGGCTGCCCACAAAGGCGGCCATCGTGATGCTCGCAGGGGGGGAGGGGGGCTCCGGCTCTCCGCGGAGATTGAGGGATAGACAGAGAAATACAGGAAGAGTAAGGGGAGGAAGTGAAGGAGGGAACGAGCGACACGTCCGGTGAACGTGGAGGAGAGAACAAGCGACTCGTCCGGGGCAAGCGACGACCGCCGGCAGTGGCGAGGGGATGCCAGCGCGGGGGGATCCACTCGCACAAGACCCGTGCAGCGGCTCTGGACCTTGACCACCGCGGACAATGGAAGCATAGCTCGTGAGGAATTCGCGACACACAAGAACCACGACTTGCCAATAGAAACCAGAGAAAGCCCTGCACTGAGTGCTGGGCTGGGAGCGAAGCTTCGCGAAAATGACTTCATCCTCAATGATAATCAGGAAAAACCGAGCGAAGGCACTCGAAGAGTCACTATGAACGCACACGACCTTCATGACCAGAGCGTTGGCTACACCCCACCCGCTCTAGACATGAATTCTTCTCCGCGACACTGCCGACTTCTTCCAGTGCTCTCTGCACGGCTAGCACACGCTTCAAAACAAACTGCGTATACACGATAGGAAATCGTGCCGCCAAGGCAGCTGAAGGCGGGCCCATGTGCGCCCCCCCCCTCACTCTTTGCTGATTTCAACGATTCATGAGGATTGTTGGCCCATGCCCTATGCCTTTGCGTGGCTGGACTATTTTGAGAACAACTGTTGTACAGAGCGTCGTGTCCAAGTGTACTCGTCTGCGGCGGTGAGGGAGGCGACGGTGTGAAATCTCAGCGGCTCAACAGCTCACGTGAGCTGCAGCGCATGTGCGTCATGGTTTTCGGTCGCTTCCATAGGAGCCACAGGATAAAGCCTTGAGGTCGGCGTTGAGCTGCGGGGGGGGGTTGCCAGTTCAGTCGCCTCAGCGATTCTGCCCACGATTGCAGGGCCATTTGTTTCAGATCACATTTTCACGTGGCGTGCCACAGAGGTTCCACTTGGAAATTAATCAGTGGGCGGTTCCTTTGCCACGTGGGTCTCTGCGAGAGCGCTGTGTCGTTGAGGGTATTGTGCTTCTCACAAAAACTGGATCCGCAACATCCGCTTCAGCATCATTAACCGCCCCCTGAGCCAATGAAACAGTGATTTTGCAACGGAAGCTGATGCACCGAGGTCCAGTTTTTGTGAGAAGCACAATAAGAAGCTTCGCTATTGTGCTTCTCACAAAAACTGGTCCGCAACATCCGCTTCAGCATCATGAACCGCCCCCTGAGCCAATGAAACAGTGATTTTGCAACGGAAGCTGATGCACCGAGGTCCAGTTTTTGTGAGAAGCACAATAATTATCATGATCCGGCGTTGATCCGCACGATGCCACGTGGTAGATAGAGTATCGACTGAAGGCCATCGACTGGAAGTTTTATTAGCGCGCCTCGGCTGCCGTCGCGGAATCCGTTTCGACATGATGGCACCGCGGCGGTCTGCGCGCGTGCCATGACACCCCCGCCGCCATCGGCGCACCCCGCCAATGGCACCTCCCCGCTGCTGACGGTCACGCCCGACAATGACTACCGCTGGCACTCACTGTCGGACAACACCCTTGCCGGCGTGACGCCCGCCGCCCTGGCGGCGATCCTCGCCGCCCACTGGGCAGACGTGGAGCTTCTCCACCCCGGCGTGGCGGCGCGGCTGCTCTTCCTCGCCGCCATTTCAGTGCTCAACGGCGTCTTTGCGGCGGTCGATTGGCTGTTCCACCGGCGTGCGGTGGCGGCGACGCCGCTGTGCCCATCGCCCATCTTTGTCATTGGGCTCCCGCGGTCGGGCACGACCGTCTTGCACAACTTGCTGGCGGCGGACCCGCGGTTGGTGACGCCCGACACCTTCCAAGTCGGCTTTCCGTCGTGCTTTCTGAGCCTCCGTGGCTTGGAAACGGTGCTGCTGCGGGGGGTGTTGAGCCCGACGCGGTCGATGGACAACATCGCGCTCGACTGGACGTGTACGTAGAGTGGTGTCGGTCGTGAGGTTGGTTGTGCATGCTTCCTGTTCTTTGCGTCTGCACATGCAGTTGCATGCATTGTTGAACTGCTTTGCTCCGGTGGGCAACCACCCACTTGAGTGGCGCCGTCCCCGGCTGTTGGCAGACGAGCGCTGTGTCTGTGCCTGCTTTTGCCGCGTGCCGTGCGTGGCGTTGTGATGCAGGAAACTGATTGGTTGTCTGATATGCCCCTTGCATTGTACCGCTTTTGCCGTGCCGTGCCCGCCCCCCTCGCGCCTTCCTCCGCTGGCACCGTCCCGCCCCCTACCCCTGGTCCCCTCCCCTTGTCACCACCGCCGCCGGCAGCCCCCTGCGAGGATGAGATTGCCTCGTGCGTCCTCTCCCACGGGGCGTCCCCGTACATGGCACTCGCCTTCCTCCGCCGCTTCCGCACGTTCCTCCCCTACCAAACATTTGACGGCGCCGCCGGCGCGGCCGCCTTTCCCCGCTGGCGAGACGCCTTCACCCACTTTTGTCGCAAGGTGCTCTATGACGCGGCCCGGCGAGCGCCGGCGGGCACCCCCCCCCGACTGTTGCTCCTCAAGTCCCCCGTACACACTGCCCGCATGGCGCTGCTGCTCCGCCTCTTCCCTGGCGCCCGCTTTGTCTTCGTCCACCGCCACCCGCACACCGTCTTTCAAAGCTCCATCGCGCTTGTCACCCGCCAATTCCCCCACGTCGGCCTGGCGGGGTGGTCGGCTGCCGATGCGGCAGCCTACATCCTCGACCTCAACGCTGCGACGATGGCGGCCTACTTGGCCGACCGCCCGGCGGTCGCGGCGGTGCCGGGGCGGCTCGTCGAGGTGGCCTTTGACGACCTCGTGACCGACCCGGTGGGCGCCCTCGCGGCCGTGTACAGGGGGCTCGGCCTGGAGGGGCTCGACGCCCTGCGCGGCGTCCATGCGCGCGCCGCTGCGGACGTGGCCGCCTATCAGGCGGGTGGCAAGATGAACGTACATTCACCACTATCGGCGGCGGCGGTTGCCGCCGTCAACACTTCGTGGCGCGACCAGTTTGAAGTGTTTGGGTACATGGAGGAGCCCCCCGCGCCAAAGGAGGCGGGGGGGGGGTGGAGAGTCGTCCCGCGCTGACGGGGCGCTGTGGTTTGGGATCACGCCGTCGGCGGGGTGCTCGACGTGGGGATCCCCCGCGGTGGGCGCCCGCCGCGCTGGCATCCGTGGCAGGCTTGTGCGCTGCGCACCGTTGCCCGCCCGTTGCGTGCACCTGCCAGTTGTGCTCAAGGCGTAGTCGGGGAGCCGGGAGAGTGGTCAAGCAAGGCCGTCAGTCTGCTGTGGCGGTACACGCCCGCTCGTCGCTTCGAGAGGGGTCCTGCCGCGGCTCGGTGCCGCGTGTGGAGCATAAAAAAACTGCGGCGCTGGCACCAGGCCCCCCCCCGTGCGCGCGCGGGCGTGCCGCGCGGCGGTCGTGTGCATGCGGCTGCCGTGGACTGTGCCCGCGGGGCCCGACGCACGCCCGGCTGGGTGCGTCGGCGGGGGTCCCCACCGTGGGACCCCCGCGCAACGGCCGGGTTCGTTGGGGTCTCACATTCCCTCCCACTTGCCCACTCCCCACCAGCGCCCGTGGCGGCGGCGACACACGGGCGATCGCCACGCGTCTGCCGCGGTGCGCGATGCAACCGCAACCACCGTGGCGCTGCGGCCGCGATTCGCTTGCGCTGATGCCACCGCCGCACCCGGTGGTGCCTGAGGGGTGAGGAGGAGCCCCAACCGCCGTCGGCGGTGCGTTGCGGTCGCGAGCGGGGGTGCTCGCCGCCCGGCTGTCGCGGGAGCGACCGCCGACCTACACTCTCGAATGGTGTCGCAATCTCGGGAGTGGGTCCTCCCCGGCACCCTTCCCCTCCCGGGCTCTCGTGGCCGTTGTCGCGCCTCATCTCGCCAGCGTGCCACGCCTCCACGGCTGGCACCGTATGGGGCGGCCACCTGCGGCCACTCCAGGCCTCTGTTTGAGAAAAATACCAGGCGCGTGGCCGAGGGACAACAGGGCAATCAGAGCTGGAAAAAGCAGGCAGCGGACGGTGTGGGGAGGACTCCCAGTGGGAGGGTGGGGCTGTAGAGACGATCCCGCAGTGTCCACGGGTGTCATCCTCTGCGGGCGACTGCGCTGTCGTCTTCTGTGGAAGACTTCGCGCGCCGACGAGCCGTTGCGCTGGTGATCCGTGTTTCAGACGAGACTCGGACCCTGCCTCTCATATGTCTCTCTCCTTCTGGTGCAACCCTCTGTCCCCCCCCCTGTGCCGCTTGCCCGGCGCCCAGTTGCAGCAACTCTGCCAGTGGTCCCCCCGCCCCGCGAGCTTGGATGTGGCAGTGCCTGCAATGCGTGCGTCCCACAATCACCTCCGCGTGTGAGTGTACGCCGCCGCCATACATCAAGACTTATGGCAGGCGGAACACGATGTGGGGGGGTGGAGTGACCGCCGGTATTGCTTGACGAGGTGCAGGGGCCGTCCACTCTCGCCAGCAATGAACCAATGCATGAAAAACCGCAGCTGTTGACAGACTTTCACTCCAGTGGTACGACCCCACACGAGCACGGGGCGTCACCAACTGCTGCCGTGTCGACCAACACAACCGTCGCCAAAGCCGGCTTTGCGCATGGCGTTCTCAATGGTGACGGTCAATGCCCGGCGCGTCGTGTTGCCGCGCCCTGCTAGCGGTAGGGTATGCTCGTCGTGGGTCTCGTGTGGGATGTTCAGATCTCGCGGCCGCATGCGAGAAAAAGACTTGGACTCTGCTGTCGACTGAGAGCGCGGTCGGTGAAGGGGACATAGACCCCCCCCCATATGTACACTCACACAGTTGTTGCACCGGCCGACTATCGTCCAGCGCCACTCCGTTCACGAAGGCGCCCTCCACAAGAACTGCCCTGGGATGGGCAACACGCTCGCAAAGCTGCCACGCAGCAACATTCTTTGACACCAGGGCACGATGACACGGAGAGACTACAGCTGCGCTCCGCCACCTCCCACTCAGCCCACTTCCGGGAAGTCGGGGAGGAGAAGGGTGTGAGCAGAAATGCGGAGGGCCCGCAAAGCCACCACGACTACTCTGCTGACGGTTTGGTGAGCCGAGCGACAGGACCCCGTGGATATAGAGCCTGCGCCGGGCTCACACAGACCGCCGGTTGCGGTGCCTGCCACAAATTGCGCAGCCACACGATCAGACTACCCGCCCGTCCATGTCTGGAGTCAGATGCCCTCGTCGCCAAGACGTGGGTCGTGCTCATCACGAGAAGCTAGCGTGCCGCACTGGCGCAGCGGTGAGTTCTGCCACGGCCGCGTCGGTGTAGTCAGGTGGCCTATTCAGACCTGGTGTCGAATCCGCTCATCTTCACATATGGCCGATGCGTCTCGTGGCAATTCTTTAACTCATGCATGGCCGCGGCGACACCATCGAGGTTAGCTGCAAAAAAGACGAGCTTCCGTACCATTCACTGTTTCCCGTTGTCGGGAAGACCCTGGATCGCGGTCCATCGTCTTCTTTGGGAACAAATACCATCGGATCTCCAATGGGATATCATTTGCGAGACCCGGATCGGCGCAGATAACCGGCCGAAATCGAGCATCCACCCACAGCAGCAACTGTTAAAATGGATAAGAAGACCATCATGAAAATGAAACAGCTATTCCCGGAATGCGCCTGGCAGGGACCAGTCTTATCGCCTACCGAATTCTTCCAGTCTGGGTATGGCGAGTACACGGCACCACACGACCACATACTTGTCTGAGGCACGTTTTCATGCCGTACATACTGCACTATATGAAGACAAGACGCACAAAAGCCGATAGGCGGTCCAACAAGATGCGACCAAACTAGAAACGGCCACCCGCCTACCGAACGACACCGCACGCTCACACTGCCCATCGCGCCCGTCCACCCCACCCACACCACCCACCTTGCCCATCCGCGAGCACCAGGTCTCAGATGCGCTCGAACGAGTGCGCTGGGAGAGTGGCGAACCACACAACAAGGGTTACAACCACGAGATGGGTCAGCGCAACTCTCCTCACAAGGTTCGGCTCTCGCGCTTTTCGTCCGTACTCCGCCTCTATAAAGGAAAGGCGGACAAAGTACCACTTCGAGAACGTGGGCACTGCGCAGGACAAAAAAAAATGCGTTTCTGGTCCTGCCTCTCACTGATATTGCTTTGTTGTTTCCCTCAAACACAACGACAGCAACATCGTCTGGGACTGAGTCGCGTCTGGTACCACGAGTGACCGCCATGAAGCACAAGTAGCACCGGTAGCTGTACTGAACCTCTATGGTCGGATGGGCAACTCATGGCCACTCGGACGCGGCAGTGGAGGCATGCGCAGCGGTGTGAGCGTGCATCGTCAGCGACCGATCTCACCGCGTGCTGTTCGTTCTCGTCGGGACATGCCACAAGTGTCTGGCGTCCCTTCGGAGCTGTTCATGCTGCTTGGATGAACCCAGTGCGTCTCGAAAGGGTTGTACGCAAGCTAAGAGTGGCCAAAACCAATGAGACAGCGCTGATGAGCGCCCCGAGAACTCGACATGGGGCGGGCTGTGCTCAGCCAAGCCGCTGCGAGGCGAGCCTGGGATATCGCTGATCGAACTCTGGGTTTTTACTGTAAAGAAAAATGGCTCTGTCCAGTCGGCCCATTATTCAACTTTCAGATCAAGAGTATACTTAGTGTATATTCTACTGACCGCCTCATTTGAGCCGATTTGTTATGCCTCTCTGTGACCATGTTCCCGGCCACGGCTGCTCTTTCTGAGAATAGACCTGGACTCAGCGTAGTCCTCTTACCTACAGTACGGGTCAACTCGTCGGCTGTGTCCGATGAAAACTCGGAGGGGTGCCCCAGGCACCCCAAGAAGGCGTCGTTTCCAGGCCATATGAGAGGGAGCCTCATTTGAGCCTCATCTGAGCCTCAGTAAAGAATCGGGAGCAGTAGAATCGACACTAAAATATGTCCCTCGTCGGGCAATGGGCTCCGGCCGATCAGAAGTGAGCATCCGATGGTCCACTTGCCGGTCCGATTCGAATGGCGAACTACCCATCGAATTCCTCCGAGTCCCGCACGAAAGGAGACCATGTAGTCACTATTCAACAATATTTGCTTCTACGTTTCCACAGTAATGGAAACAACTGGAGATAGAATTTCTGACCTCAAGAGTGACGAGCAAAGAGAGAAGACTCAAACCTCTTCGACAGAGTCCAAACAAGTACGGAAGGGAGCTCTTTCGGTGGATGGAAAGATCCAACGCGAGTATTGCTTATTTCGTCCTAATAACGACTGTTCTGTGCGTCACCCACCACACCAACATGCCCGATCACTTGGCCTCATCTTCCTTCCCCAGCACTCTAACGGCATCTGGGTGACGTCCTGCACGTCACAATCAGCGGCCAGCCAGTGACCCATCGCATAGAAGTGTGATTAGTCTCTAAGCCCGTCAGAGTCATGTTCCAACCCCATTGGCGTGCTCCATGCTGGAACGAGGTCCGCGTGGAGAGTGCAGTAAGCGTTGTTGGTGCCGTTGGTGTGTAGTGCAAGGGTTGGTGTTTGCGTGGGCGTCGCAGTTGTCGAACGTGGCTTCGCCCGTGGTGCTTGGAAGGAGTTGTACCAATGGGCAGGTCGTCTGAAGTAAGTTGATTAAGTGCTACGAATCTTCTGTAGTTATATATGAATTACACATTCTGTTTCCTTTCCTTCGTCGTCGTGCCTCGGGCGGCTCGACATCACCCGCTGTGAATATAGTTGAGACGGATATGGTCGAATAGAGATTGTATGTCCGCGTCTTGGCGCCCAAACTGGCTGTGTTGGTGGCCGCGGACTCGGTTCGCCGCACCAGACTCCGCCAAGCACGGTGGGACACACTGCTGGCTCGCAAGGATCTGGTTCACAACTACAGGTAGAGGCTCCTCGGCGCCACCCTGAGCGCACAGCCAGCGTGTCGCAGTGTCCGCGGTACGTTCGGCCGTCGCAATCGCGGCTGGCCGAACCACGTCGCCATCTGTGCCTTGCACTTTATCAGTGTCACTCGTGCCCGGCGCCTGCAGTTCGATCTGTACTCGCAGCTCTGTCTCTCACCGTGTGGCGTGCGGACTGGGGCACAGCAAAGGTCCATAACATTATGTCGAGGGCGCGCCCATTGCGCTATGCGCTCCTGCTAGCCATACTGGTTCACCGGGTTGTGCTCTCCTGTCACGCACAACTGTGTGTCGAGCGTTTTGCCAACAGATCTTGGAACATGGCGTCAGTTTTCTTCTTGCCACCTGGCATAGTCTCACGGTGCACGTATCGACACGCGAGGCCAGTGCCAGTCAGCTGAAACGAACAGTGCCAAGTAGGCGAAGGCGGCTGCGATGGCACGGCTCCCGGACACCATTGCTTTGGGGGGGGGAGAGGGAGAGTTGTTGTGTGCTCCGTCTTTCCTTGCAGGCCAGGCACCGTGGTCGCCACCTGCAGGGCAATGGAAGAACGGATGCAAGCCCGTGAATGAGATTCGAACCAGTCATACTTGAGAAACGGCCACCGGGAAGGTGCAACGAGGAGATTGAACACACCAACGGCAATGTACCAGGTGGAGTCCCCGGGGCCTGTAAAACAGGTATTGAGGGGGGCCTCCCCGGGCACGAGACCTCCACCGTGGCACCCACCCTCCAACTGTCTCGCACAGTGCGAGCGAACCGGCCTGACTGGCGCCTGAGTGACGACTGACAGAGGGCCAAACAAGCGAGTGACGCCCCCCATCGCTGACAGTCAACGCCATCAAATCGAGCAACACAAGCATACCATTGGTGGTTACGGCAGACTCAGTGGTGGTCTCGAGTGTGGTCCTGTCTGCCGGTCCGCTGCGCTTTCAATTTAACCATCTGAGCGCGCGCCGCTTTGCGCGCCCGGCTGGCCATCCGCTCCTCCCGAGGCGGCTGCTGCTCACCGGCCATATTCGACGCTCACCTGCATGCCACCGGTCGCTGAGCAAGGCGACGGATCGCGTGCATCTCCCCGCACAGGCCAGCACCGAGACCCGAAGCCCCGTTGAGCGCGGCCTCCCCGAGAACAGCGGCTCAGGCCTCGTGCTGAATCGGCTCGGGCAGAGTTGCGGATCCTACGTGGCCTCGTGCGGGGCTACAGCTGTGTGGCCGAGTGTGAAGACTGCATGCAGAATCCAGGCCAGCCGCAACCTACCGGCTCCCTGGCTCGCTGTTGTCCTCGTTGTGCGCGATCAGCCCGGCTCTCCTCGCCCCTCGCGCAGCCCCGTCATATCGATCGAATCAGGGAGTCCAGAGCGTTGGGGTGTAGCTGGCGGGGGGGAAAGCTTCAAATTTACGCTGGCACCAGCAGCAGCAGTCCCAGCGTCTGCTAGGGGAGGGTTTACGACAGCGCGGGCCGCCAGACCCCCCCCCTCTCGACCTGTCAAGAGGGCTCCGCGTCGACCCGCCCCTCCACGCCCCTGCTACGGGACTCTGGGGCCACTTCCCGTTGAGCTGGGCGCAGCGTGGCAAGCCCCACGGGCGCGCGCTTTCACGTTCTGGCGAGGGGGGCGCCCTGCTCTGGTCGCGCGAGGAGCGGCAGGCGAGACACTTTGACCCCCCGTGCGGGGGTCATTTGGGGGGTCTGCCTGGTGAACTCGACGGCCACGCTGTCCGCGACATCTGCCTTCGTGCCCCGGCCCAGCACACAGCGGGCAACAGGGGGCGTGCGCTGGAAGCGTGGGCGCCTGTTTTCCTCCCCACCCCTAAAAAACGGGCAGACTGGGAGGTGCGAGCCTACGCCAACACCTCTGCCGAAGCGCTGCCACCCCACAGGATGGGAGCCCCGTCAGGCTGTGTGTCGAGGCTTGCCTTGCTCCCCCCCTCGCCTCCACTGACCTCCACATAGGCCACCCGCACACGAGGCTGACGCGCCACGCCGGCGGGTAGACCACATCCGATTGTGGTTCTGTTCCGCGGCCTGGCCGTTTCCTGAAGCTGTCGTGGTTCCGCCCCATGGCGGGTTTAGCGTTGCGGCCGGGCGCGAGTGTCGCGTGGGAGGCCCCGACGCACCCACCAGGCGCGCTGCGACATGCGTTTCTCACCCCTGCGCACCGGACGCCCTGGAGGGGGGGGGGACCACCACCACCGCTGCCCCAATTGTCCGCCCGCCCGCCCCTCCCAGATTGTCGCCACAGCACTTAAGCGCAAGGAGGTCCCGGCAGAGCACTGTCACCTGCAATCCCCGTTTCCATGCGCCAGCCGACTGCCCGACTCCGCATTTTTTCCGAGGACGTCACCGCCACGCGTGGACAAGAACGTCTTGCTCCCCGCTTCCACCACCGCTGCGCCCCGCCTCCCTGTTGCACGCGCCAGCACGCGCCGGCACGCTCCGCAGGCCTACTGGCGGCCCCCACGACCCGCGGCGGCTCTTCGCTCATCGTCATACACCCCCTGCGCGAGCAATCGACGTCCGTCCCGCCATGTCGACTCCACCGCTGGCTGCGGACCTGGGCCGCTCTCCCCTCTCTACTTTGTCACCGACATGCCCCGACGCGCATCTGTCGCTGGCCTTGACAGAGTCGGTTGCGGCAGGGGTGCCGCCCGTGTCGCCTGCCACGCCCCCCTCTACGCTGTCAGCACCGCGGAACCCTATGGCGGCCAAGCGCCCGCGGCATGGCGCGACGTCACCCGTCATCCGCCCTCCACTGGGCGTGGCAACCGGCCGCACCACGACGGGCAAGACGACCCGCCGTCGGCGGCCTGCTGCCAAGTTGGGCGGCCGTCCTGGCCGTCTCCCCACCGCGCGGCGGCTGTGGGGGCCTGGCGGAATGGCACCCGACCCGTCCAAGGCCCTTTGCTTTTGGGAGGACCCCCCGCTGGGCGTTGGGGCCGGCCCCGCCGATAGCAGCGACGGTCGCGGCGGAGTCGGCAGCGGAGCCGGTGACCTGCAGAGCGACAGCGCGGCGGCCGAGGCGATGGACGACGCGACGGCGGCCATGGCGGCTGAGACGTCGGCTGCGTTCAAGGCGCGCTGGGGTTTTGACGTTGCCCAAGGACGACCCGTCTCTGACGAAGGCGAGTCGGGCTGGACGTGGAGCATGGTGCAAGCTTGACGCACGGGCTCGCGGCATCCGCAGCCGCAGCTGCCAGACGGCCCGAGGTTGGGGACCATCTCCGAGGTCGCCAGTGTGAATTTTGATGGGCGACGATTGACAACCGGTGCGATTGGTTTTTAGCAGACGATGGCTACATGCGTGTACAAAAATAGCTTTGCTTCTTGAGCTACCACCGTGGACCTACAAGTGGTGCCCAAAACATCAGTGTGGTTGGCAGACGGCACCACCTTGTTAGACTTGGTCGATGAGAATGACCGGCCTTGCTCGGGACAGTACCGGTCACACCGGTTGGGCTACGGCAGTGGGTTCCCCCGCCAATGGGGGTACAGTACACGGGGAGGCTCCTGACGACTGGTCTCTGTTGGTGCGCGTTGTGTGCAAGAGTTCAGAACGGTAGGTACAAGCGGGGGCAATTGGAGCTTCTGCACCGCCGAGACACCAATCGACGTCCGGCTGTTGTCTTGTCGCCCGATCTTTGGCCGGGGCAGGGACCCCGCCCCGTGGGCACCCTGCCGAGCGCCGCCACGCGACTGTGGACGCTCTGTCCCGCTCCGCCTATGCATTCGCGCCCGGCCGCAGCCACCCGGTGGTCCATGCCACACGTCACGTCCTGGTGCGGCACCAATCCATGCGAGCCGTAGGGGTACGCTGATCCGCCCCTGCACCCCGTCGGCAAGTGGCATCAGTCCCACGGGTGTGCTCGGGAAACAAGCGTGCCAGACGCCGTTGCGCCGCGGGACTGCGCGGAGCGCAAAAGAAAAAAGACGAGTCAGTTTGTTGGGGGCCCGGTCCTCTCGCTGCCGACGCGGGAGACCCGCACCCCACTCTGTGGCACGCTTCACAGCTGCTCCGACCGTCGCTCTCGGGCCCGACCGACGCGCGGGCGGTGCACGCGGCGCCACCCACGCAGCGCAGACGAGGAGGGCAGCGTGCCGGCAGGGCGCACCCCCGAGGGAGGCGAGACGGCACCGTGCAGGGCCACGCCCGGCCGCGTCCCCAGTCTGCGGCCAGGCCGCAGACCACCACTGGCGGGAACCCGACGACCGTCCGCCGGCCGGCTGGTCGAAGGCGCGCCGCGAGCGGCGAGCCGCCCACACGTGTCTCCAGAGCGCATGCGCGCGACGGCGGCGCGCCGCCCGACACTGCCGCCCGGCGGCGGCGGCGCCGTCGTCGTCGCGGTGGCC
>Ga0209831_1002831_pt1 | contig 14760 bp, 12 predicted proteins | sample Maine_Asex4_meta_FD_187451 | JGI IMG/M metagenome (GOLD analysis project Ga0209831, IMG submission 187451) | Marine algal microbial communities from Maine, USA - Maine_Asex4_metaG (SPAdes) (version 2) | ecosystem: Host-associated > Algae > Red algae > Unclassified | place: Maine, USA | collected...
TCTCTTTTGTCATCCTACATCGTCGATCATCAGTCAGGTAGCTACGGCTATCTTCCTTCTTCTCGTCTCGTTGGATAACAAAATAGACTCGCCTTAGGGCGCTATTACTTCGATCCCAAAGCACTAGCATAATGAGTTTTTCACCAACCCTGTCCGACCTGACAATCGGTCAGGCGGGGAAGAGTAGGAGTAAATTAAGCTATATGTTATAAGTCCTAAATCAATTTCTCAACGGCGGAGACACCTACCGAACTACCAATCGCGACACCCATTCCACCCATCCGTGCGGCTACAACGAGGCGGTCGTTTTGCTTTTCAATAATGGGCTTTTTTTGTTCACCCACACCCAAAATTCCGCTCCACCAGCGGTCGATGGTATGAGAACGCTGAGGTAAAATAACTTCTTTAAGAAATTTAACTAGCGCTGTTTTAATAACTTTATTTTGCCCAAATTCATCGGTCTCTTCGTTTATCGCATCGAGATGTCGGCCACCTCCCAATAAAATTCGATTGTCAATATTTCTAAAATAAAAATAACCTGCGTCACAATGGAAAGCGCCTTTTATTTTTAATCCAATAATCGGTTGGGTTACCAGTACCAGGTTACGTGCTGGCCGCACCGGGATATCTGGTAAGAGCTGGTGCGCAAATCCATTGGTGGCTACGATGGCATGGGTCGCTTTTATTTCCCAGTCATTATTGAGCTTAGCCACCACTTGACTATTTTCGGTAACTAAATTTTCTACCGTTACGCCATTCAGTATTAAAATATCACGTTGACGTGCCAGATCAATGAGTTTTCGCATCATCTTTCCGGTATGGATCATTCCTTCAGACTTATTCCAGATCAAGTGTTGGGTCTGTCCTAATCCTTGGTGTTGAATGGCATTGGGTTGCTCTTTGAATACGTATTTTTGCCCGATCGCGGTCTCCATCAGCTCATTGAGCTGAGGTATTGCAGCGTGGCATTTTTCAAACAAAGTGTTATCTCCGTCTCTAAAAATTTCAAAATTTCCTGTTGGCTGATAATCCATGTTTTCGTCTCCGACCAACTTGCGCAATCGAGCCAATCCTTCCCATCTTGATTTAATTAAATCAATGACGGTTTGCTCATCGTGGTTTTCTAAATCAGCCAGGATTTCGCTGATACTTCCAAAACAGGCAAATCCAGCATTGCGGGTGCTCCCACCGGCAGCAATTGGGCTTTTCTCGACGATCAAAATTTTAGCGGAAGGAAAGTGGCGGCGATATTCTAGTGCGGCAGTTAGTCCTACGATTCCGCTACCAATAATCAACAGGTCCGGACGACCGATAAAACTGTTTTGTTCCCAATAACTAAGATTCGGTTGTGGCATGTAACTTTATTATTAGGTTGATTTAAGCGTATGTCCAAAATAGAATACTTCTGGTTTGGTGTCTTTTTTCTATCTTTGCGGTTCAATACCAAGGATTTCTATTAAAGAAATTATTTAAAATAAAATAAGAAAACATGATACAACGAATTCAGACTATATTTTTACTACTGGCCTCCGGCTCGGCGTTTTCATTATTTGCTTTTCCTTTTGCGAAGGCACAGACTATGAGCCAATCTATTGTTTTTGCGGACGGTTTGTATAATTTACAGGACAATATCGGATTATTGATTCTATTTTGTCTGGCAGGTATATTGACCTTTGTCGGAATATTCTTATTCCGTAATCGTAAAACACAGTTGTTGGTTAATCGGATTGCCATTGTGGCTAATATTATCGGACTGGTTTTGACGGTAATTCTCTTTATGAACGATCAACCTAATATGACACAAAACGTAACGCCCGATGATGGTTTAGGAGCTTACCTTCCTTTTGTGTTTTTAATCTTTGCTTTCCTGGCCAATCATTTTATTAACAAAGATGAGAAGCTCGTTAAGTCCATGGATCGGTTAAGATAGTACTGATCGTTAGCAGTGGTGGTTAAGGAATGAGTTAATAATTTGAACTAAAATTTCATACTACTGAACATTTGCGAGTTTGAAGCTACTCCTTCAGGATGCAGAAAAGTTGAAATTGGAAGAAATGTCCAAGTATGATAAAACCTAAAAAAATCCCGTTCATGCCGGTAGCATAGACGGGATTTTAGGTATAAGTCAATCAGCTAAATTTAGTCATTCTTGGGTTTAGCAGAATAATTTACTTTCAACTGATTTGATTTGCGTAATTGCGTTTTAATATCCTGAACGATACCCATGGTTACGTCACCATCTACTTTTAAAGAAGAAGTGATACGTGCTCTTTTATTTTCAGGCACTTTAATTTTGTGTTTTTCCAAAAAGAGTGGAATATCGTCTACCGTAGAAAACTTGTCTCCAAGTTGTAATCGTGGACTAGTACCATATTGGTCTTCATACGTTTCCTTCGGACGACCAATATAAAGGTAGTTTACCAGCGACTTTTCTTCGAGCTTCGTTAATTCTGAAGCCTGTGGCGTGTTAACTTTTACCATCAAAGAGGAATCTCTAAGTACCGTTACTACCATAAAAAAGAATAGCAACATAAAGATGATATCCGGCAGTGAAGCAGTAGAAATGGCTGGCGTTGCCTTACCTCTTTTCTTACTAAATTTTGACATAAAAAATTAATTTAAAAGTTAAGGATCAATAAGAATAACTCATTTTCAATCAATCCTAAAAAAGGAAGTTTACTTTTCGTCACCAAATGCCGTAGGTTCGGCCTCGGATAAAACAAAAGGTATTTTACCTTTAATGGCCTTTTTTTGTTCTCTAGGCATATTATCACTGTATGCTGTTCCGTATTTACGTTGCGCCTCTTCCTCCCAGAGTTCATTATAAGCAGCCTTCAGTTCGTTGTAAACCTGGAGGTATGTCTTATAATTGGTTCCTCGATCATTCTTCAAAGAGATAATTGCTTTTGTTGGTTTTTCAGCCAAATCTGCTTGTCCTCTGGGGTTCATGATAAACTCCTTGGCACGGTCTTTTAACTGTTCAATATTAGCAGGTTCATCTCTTACGAGCAATTGATTTTGTGCGTTTACCAGCACTGAAAATACGTTACGCGTTTTCAGTTTGGTGGCATCTACTTCTACGTCAGACCAAGGCGGTAATTTTACCGTGATACCTTTATCCTGAACGATGGTTGTCGTTACCAAGAAGAAAATCAGGAGCAAGAAGGCGATGTCCGCCATCGAACCGGCATTAATTTCATTCGTCAACCGATCCTTACTACTTTTCTTTCCCATGTTGATTTATTTAAAGAAGTTACGAATTTCCGAAAGCACGAAAGTGACAACGGCAACGCCAATCATGAACAGACAAGTCCAGATGGCTCCGGTGATGAACTTACTAGCTCCGTCAGTTACGTTAAAATTTTCAAGAATTGGATCCCAAAAAGGACCAGATTCTATAGTTGCGGTACTGTATGCAATTCCAAAAATCACAAGCAATACTACAAAACCAAGCAATCCTTTCATCGAACCTTTTAGATCAGTTACGATCTGAAAAATTCCAAACAGGAACATCGCTGCAAAGCACAGGAATGTTAGAAACGCAACTGCGTAAATGCCCAGGTCAAAAATTCCTGTTTCGTACTGCGCTTCTTTCGAAAGGCCGTTAAATGTATCTAGTCCGGAAAATACGGAACCCAAGAATGCAATGGTAAGGAGCAATCCTAACCCAAAAGCAAACAATTGGCCGTTTTTTGTGAGTGTTTTATACATAATAATATTGTATTAAGGTTAGGAAGATTATTTAAATACATTGTTTGTAGCCATAATGTCTACTAATGCTACAGAAGCATCTTCCATCTTATTAACGATACTGTCAATCTTGGAAACGATATAATTATAAAAAATCTGCAAAATAATTGCCACGACCAAACCAAATACAGTTGTCAAAAGTGCTACCTTAATACCACCGGCAACAACTGCTGGAGAAAGGTCACCTACTGCTTCAATTTTATCAAAGGCCTGAATCATACCGATTACCGTACCCATAAACCCGAGCATCGGAGCAATCGCGATAAAAAGTGAAATCCATACCAAACCTTTTTCTAAAAGTCCCATTTGAACACCACCGTAAGATACGATTGCTTTTTCAACTGCTTCAGGACCACGAGGTGCGTTACGCAAACCTTCATAAAGAATACTGGCTGTTGGGCCTTGTGTTGATTTAGCAACTTCCATAGCACCGGCAATGTCACCTGCCTTGAGGCGGTCGTCGATACCAGCAACCAACTTATCCGTATTGGCGGTAGCAATATTTAAGGTGATAATTCTTTCAATACAGAAAGCCAATCCAAGGATCAGACAAACGAGTACAAGACTCATAAATCTCCAGTCACCCTGAATAAAATATTGTTTTAATAATTGAAATCCGGTTGCTGCCTCAGCCTCTTGTGCCGCTAGTTCCAGACCTCCATTTAAAAGGCCTACGCCTAATACGAATAGTAACGCTATTAATTTACGCATAATTAAAGGTTTAACGATTGTTTAATTTAAAAAAATATGGTTTTTATGTTTGTCTACTTTCTTCTAAGAAATTGTACCTAAATAAATTAATATTTTAGACCTGGTTATCTTTGAACCGTTCCTAAACTAACAGGATAAACAAAGTCTGGAATATTTGTTCATCCAGATTTTATTTATATTCAGATAATTATGCGGAGAGAGAGGGATTCGAACCCTCGGTACGCTATTAACGCACACACGCTTTCCAAGCGTGCTCCTTAAGCCACTCGGACACCTCTCCTGTTGGTAAGCATTCTGTTTTGTTGAAAATACTTACGTCTTAATTTATGTGTTTCATATTAGAAGCGATGCACAAAAATTGGAAAATAATATAACATTTCAAAATTTTTATTCATTGAAACATATAAAAACCAAGTTCTATCGGGTTTTTTTATCTTTTCCCACCTTTTTTATGCGTTTTTACCTAAGAAATATTGGTAACATAATTCAAAAAATCTACTTAATTTATTTTATCAACATTCCTTAGAACGTGCAATATAGTAAACCATAGCTTAAAGTTGGTTATTTTTCTGATTTATCAAATAATCTTAGTGCATTTTCTGTGGTTTGTTTAGCAATTTCTGCAAAAGGCAACTGCTTTATAGATGCGAGATAGTCGCCTATTTGGTGTATGTATGCACTTTCATTTCTTTTTCCACGAAAAGGTACAGGTGGTAAGTAAGGTGAATCGGTTTCTAAAACCAGCCATTCGACTGGTATATCCTTGATGGCTGCGGGTAGCGTAGATTTTTTGTAAGTAAGTACGCCGCCGATGCCTAAATAAAACCCCAGCTCAATAATTTCTCTGGCCTGTTTTTCATTTCCACTGAAACAATGAAAAATACCCCGCAATTTAGGATGTTTCATTTCTCTTAAAATTTCGATTACAATTTCGGTACTTTCCCGGGAATGGATCACAATCGGGATATCCAAATCGATCGCCCATTCAATTTGTTTTTTGAATGCATCACTTTGCTGCTGAAAAAACGTTTTATCCCAATAAAGATCCATCCCGATTTCTCCAACAGCGCAGAAAGCGCGCTTGTCCAGCCAGGATTTCACAATCGCCAATTCTTCTTCCACGTTTTCTTTGACAGAACAGGGATGCAATCCCATCATGGCAAAACATCGTGCTGGATAATCTGCTTCTAGTTTTAGCATGGCAGGGATCGTCGTGCTGTCTACATTGGGAAGAAATATTTGGTGAACGCCTGCTTCCGCAGCTCGGTTCATTACTGCTTCCCGGTCTTGGTCAAACCTGGGAAGATATATATGTGCATGGGTATCAATTAACATTCGTTTTTTTAACCAACAAAAATAGTATAATTTTAGCGCTTGCCTCAATTCCTAGTAGGAGATATATTTAATTGGGTTTATTGGGTTAGATATTTTTAAACGATCCTTAACTATGGCCAAAAAGAAAAAATACTACGTCGTCTGGGAAGGAAACGAACAGGGTATCTTTGATAACTGGACAGATTGTCAATTGCAGATAAAAGGTTATCCAGGTGCTCGTTTTAAGTCATTTGCGTCTTTGGAAGAAGCAGAAGCTGCCTTTGGAGGAAATGCATCTGATTTTATACGAAAAGGTGGTAAGAAGGCTGCTGCTGCTAAAGCGCTTCGTCCGGATCATCCGGATATCATTTGGAATAGTATCGCGGTAGATGCAGCCTGCAGTGGTAATCCGGGGCTGATGGAATACCGGGGGGTTGATACAAAAACAAATTTTGAATTTTTCCATCAGGGCCCTTTTAAAAGTGGCACCAATAATGTTGGGGAATTTTTAGCGCTGGTCCATGCACTCGCTTATTTGAAAAAGGAAGGAAAAGATGATCTGGTAATATATACAGACTCCAGGACGGCTATGAGTTGGGTACGGAATAAAAAAGTCAAAACAACGCTCAAGAAAACCGCTCAGAATGCGGTTCTTTTTGATTTGATGGACCGGGGTGTTGCCTGGCTAAAGAATAATTCTTACAAAAATCCTATCCTTAAATGGGAAACCAAAAGCTGGGGAGAAATTCCGGCGGATTTTGGTAGAAAATAGTGGTTTTTCTAAAAAAAAAGTGGTTGGTGGCGTACTCCTAACGGGTTCGTTTGTTCATATAGAATTTCATCCGGTAATTAGGATCTATTTTTCCAGTTTTGATTTTTTCCAATTTTCTTTTCATCAATCGCTTTTTGAGCGGACGCAGATATTGGGTAAATAAAATACCGTCTACATGATCGTATTCGTGCTGAATCACTCTGGCATTCATCCCCGTAAAAACCTTTTCGTGGGTTTCAAAATTTTCGTCCTGGTACCGCAATTTAATCTGAGCAGGACGCTCTACATCGGCTCGAATATCAGGAATACTCAAACATCCTTCTTCGTAATCCCAGGGGGTACCACCCTCTTCTAGTTTTTCTGCGTTGATAAAAGCTTGTTTAATTCCTTCGTCTTCCTTTCCCTCCTCCATAATCTGTATCGTATCCACGAGGAATAGTCGCAAGGATTTACCTACCTGAGGAGCTGCCAGACCTACTCCCTGTGCCTCGTACATCGTTTCCCACATATCCGCCAGAAACTGCTCAAAATCAGGGTAATCTGCCTCAATTGGCTTAGCTACTTTATTTAAGACCGGGTGACCATAAGCGTAAATAGGTAAAATCATTGTTATCGTTTGCTTTCTAAATAATCTTGTAAAATTAAAACGGCACTGATCTTATCGACCAACCCTTTATCTCTTCTTTTTTTTCTGCCTGCCCCACTTTTCAAAATGATTTGCTTTGCTTCGTAAGAGGTAAAATCTTCCTCCACATAAGAAACCACTAGTTGTGAGAATTGTTTCACCAATGTTTCCTTTAGTTTTTCGATAGCAGGTACCAGGGCGGTAGGATTTCCATCTGCGTGTCTTGGATAACCAATGATCACCTCTTCTACTCCTTCGGTCTCAATATAATTAAATAACCATTCTTTAAGGTCTGTCGTTGCCACCGTAGCCAGGCCGTTGGCAATAATCTGGAGTGGATCTGTCACCGCCAGTCCCGTTCGCTTCTGTCCATAATCAATACTGAGAATTCTCGCCATGGTGCAAAGATAATATTTTATGTCCGAATAGGGTAAGGGGCAAATTCTAATTCGCCTCCTACCCTACCGGGCATAAAAAAAGGCGAATAACAATTCGCCAACAATAAAAAAAGCCCCCTCCCGAACATGTCGGGAAGAGGCCATCCCAAAAACCGATTTTAAAGCATTCTTAAATCGGATTTTGAGCTAATATAACTTACTTAATCACGATCATCTTCATGGTCGCAGACTGAGTAGGTGTATCTAATTGGTAGTACAATACGCCAGTTGCATTCAGGTCACTACTGTTGATAGTTTCCTGGTTTGCACCTTTGCTGTAATCACCTTCGATAACCTTCAGTACGCGTCCAGCGACATCGTAGATAGTTAAGGTTGCAGTAGTCGCTTCTGGCAATGCAAATTCGATAACCGTTTCATTTCTGAAAGGGTTTGGACGGTTCTGTGCCAAGCTAAAGCCTGCGTCAGAAACCTGACCGTCAAAGTTGAATGCTACGTCGAATAATTCACCTTCGTTAGTGTAAGCTTCTGCAGGAGTAAATCTTACCTGATCTACAGAAATTACATCACTCAAGTTACCATCTTTCTTCGCTACGAAGTTCAATGTGAATAATACTTCGTTGTTCTTTACAGATACAGCGTTAGTATTTGTCCATACAGTAGTTAAAGCACCTTCGTTCAATTTAGCGAAACCAAAGTTCTCAGCAGTTAATCCTCTAAGAGCACCAGCTGTGAAATCTTCAAATTCTACTGTATTCTGATCGAAAGCTACAGTGAATTGGTATCCTAACATGTTGGTGAAGTCGTTTGCCTTCACATCAACGCTGTAAGTATTACCAGCAACCAACTTCTGATCAGCTACGTTGAACGCTAGTTCACCGTCGTTAGATCGAGTATCACCAGCAGCAGCTAGTGCATTAGTTGGAGCACTTAAGTTAAGGTCACCTACTTTTACTGCTACGAAGTCAGCGTTAAGCTGATCAGTAGACAAGTTGTTGTAGTTGATAACTTCAGGGAATGTAGTTGCGAAAGGATTCGCAGCATTCGGGAACGTGTAAGCAGTTTCAACGAATCTCCAAGAAGTGTTGTTAGCAAATTCAGTATCAATGAAAAGCAATACTCTACGTAAAGCGATCATATCTAAAGAAGTGATAGAACCAGAGTTGTTCACATCAGCAGCAATCAACTTGTAAGGAGAGTCAAGTGTTACTTGCTCTAATAAGTGCTGACCTAATAAGATTAAGTCATAAGCAGTTAATCCAATCGTTGGAGCATCATCACGAACTGGCTCGATAGCGTAGTTCATCATGGTAGCAAGATCGTAGCTGTAAGCACCATCGTTAGATGTTACCATTGCTGTTGGCATTGCAGAAGCATTACCATCAACATTTACAGTTACACCACCTACTGTTTCTAATTCTTCTGTCATGATTGTACCAGCTACAGATGCAGTTGGAGCAGCATTACAGAATCCTTGAGAATCATCAACGTTTACAATAACAGTTACATAAGACCAGTTTCCTGCTCCATCCTGTAACCAGTAATCAACAGGTACTACACCATCAGATGCACCAGCAGATAAGTCATCACAAGTAAATATTGCGCTGATTCCTGCAGAAGCTGGAGGAGTAGATTGTCCGTCACCTAAACTTGGCTTCTGGATTAAAGACTGTACGGTATCAGAACATACATCAAAAGATGAAATTTCTAATTCTACAGACCAGATAATACCTTGACCATTTGCCAGGTTAACATCCGTTTGCGTTAAAGCAACAATATTTGGAGGTGTATTGTCAACAACATAGAATAACTGTACACAGTCAACTCCTACGTTTCCACAGTAATCTTCAACACTCCAGATAATACGGTGCTCACCAGTTGGGTAAGTTCCACTTGCATCGTTTCCAACACCAGTGATATCAATAGATCCGTTATTGAAAGCATCAATTGCGTAAGTGTATCGTAATGTTTCACCTTCACAGCTGTTTCCAGTAGCATCAATTGTTAAATCAATGGTTCCGTTACAAGTTGCAGGGTTAGCACCTACAGTACCAGCAACTGGGCTACAGTCAAGTACAGGAGCTTCGTTGTCGATGATCTTGATTACTTGCGTATACTGCCAGAATCCAGCAGTTGGATTACCAGTAGAGTTGTTAATGGCAAACTGACAGTGGTCAGTAATGGTCCATGTACGTAAAATCTTACGACACTCTTCGTTGTTTACGATTGGCAATTCGAAATCTTCGAAAGTCATCGCGATAATATCACACTCGTCGTTACGTAGTAACGTTGGGCTAGAATTCAAATTCTCAGGAGTTGGATCAATTCCACAATTTCTAACTACATCACAAGGCCAGATTACATCATCACCTACTGCGATGTTACACTGTGTATCGGTAATATCAAAAGGATCAGAGTTGATAATCGTAATGGTTTGCGTACAAGAAGCACTTACGTTATCTTGATCATCTACAGCCTGGAATGTACGTGTGAAAGAACCTACACCACACTCAAGGTTTCCACCAAGGCTAATGTATAAAGTAGCTCCACAATTGTCAACAACACCATTGTAGTAACCTACAAATTCTGCGTTACCTGGATCAAAACGTGAACCGATAAAGGTTGGTGTATTGAAAGTAGCATTTTGTACATCAGACAAAAAGTCTAAACCAGGAACTACATCTAAACATTCGATAGTAACATTAGGTGGACAAGAAACGAGAGGAGCAACCTTATCTTCTACATTAACCACAACCATACAAACGTTAGAGTTTCCGTAAATATCCGTAATCTTTAATTCAACCATCACCTCATTCCCTATATCACAACAAGAGAAAGGTACTGCTGGGTAAGAAGTAAAGATAGAACCAAGTCCACGGTCGGCAGGTCTAACGAATCCGTCAGAATCGCTATCAATACCAGCACCGTTAGTAGTCCAGTCAAAACCAATACAACCAGTCATTCTTCTTACTTCGTACTTCTCAATTTCACAGTTATCATAAGAACCATCATCAAATGCTTCAGCAAAAATGATCGTAGGCTCGTTAGGATTGATATTCTGTAAAGAAACTTCACGTTCAGTCTCACAACTCATCGCTGGAGCAACTTGATCTGCAACAATGATATCAGTAGTGCAAGTAGACTGATTACCACAATCATCTACAGCTGTGTAAATAATAGTAGACTTTCCTACAGGAAGTCCCTGAGCAATAAATCCACAACATGCTGAAGGAATCAAAGTACCTTCAGAAGTAGCCAATACAGCTGAGTAAGATAAAGATGCATCAGAAGCACAATTGTCAGAAAGTGTTGGTATTGGAATTATTACATCAGCAGTACAAGCATCAAAGTCAGTACTTACTGTAATTTCACCAGGACAAGTAATACTTGGTCCTTCCGTATCAGTAATCTTGATAAACTGAACGAATTGTACACGGTTAGCTGCAGTTCCAGCAGAAGGTACACACCAGTCAATTACAGTCCAAGTACGGAAAATCTTGGTAGTTCCTTCACAAGGAGAAGACACTTCATCTTCATATTCTACAGTCAATCCACAAGCTTCAGTAGCGTTTTCGCCATTTACAGTTGGAACACCAGTAACAGATGGAGAAGGACGACCTTCCGCATCTAATAAAATATTTGCATCACAAGAAAGTGCAGTAGCACCATCAAGATCAGCAGGAGCAACAACGTCCGCTAATGCCTGACGGTTAACAGTAATAACCTGTGTACAAGAAACACTCATACCAGAAGCGTTAACAGCAGTCCAAGTACGGAAAATCTGACGTAAAAATCCATCAGCACATTCTCCATTAACTACCGCATCCGTAGATGTCAAAGTGATACCACCACAAGATTCGTCAACAGTTGGCTCACCTAATCCAGGCATACCATTAACTGTACCAACTGCAGTGTTAGCATTACAAGTAACCTCAACATCTTCGCAAGCGATTGTTGGAGCAGTTTTATCTTCTAGTGTAACAAATCCCCAACAAGCGTTAGATCCATCAGGGTAAGTTACTTCAACTTCTAGTACGTCACCAATCTGGAATTGGCTAGATCCACCAACCTGGATAGTTCCAAGTCCAGTTCCAGCGATATCAACGCCAAATAAACCTGGACAAGCCAAGTCTCCGCTTACTAATTCGTCAGCAGTAATGGTTAAAGAACAGTTTACATCTACACCAGCATTGATTGAACCAATGCAAGTAATGTCATCTCCACCACCTAAACCGGTAGCAAAATTAACGTTAACCGTAGTTTCGAATGTATCTTCACTTCCACAGTCGTCAGAAACAGTTACTGTATAAGTAGTAGTTGCAGTTGGGCTAGCAACTGGATTAGGGCAAGTAGTACAGCTCAATCCAGTAGCTGGAGTCCAGTTGTAAGTGAAATCAGTTGGATTTGCAGATAATCCAAGAGCGAAAACTAAGTCATTAGTAGTCAGTCCAAGGTCTGTAACAGAACCAGTCGTAACGTCAACTAACAAATAATCAGTACCATTAGCAGCGTTAATAAGTCCAACAATCAATAGTCCCGTCTGTGGGTCAAAATCACTACCTTGAGTGAAACCACGTACATCAAGACCTATAGCACCAACAAATGTAAAAGCACCAGTAGCTAAATCAATAGAGTATAGATTATCATCAACAAAATCAAGCGCGTAAGCATCTCCCGCTGCGTTGATCGCTAGAGTTACACCAAAACGTCCTGCAGTAGTTCCTATTATCGTAGCAGCACCACTTGCAGCATCTACAGAGTAAAGGTTTGTACCAGTTACAAAACCAGCGGCGTCTAAGTTCAATCCGATAAGATATAGCGTTGCATCAGCTTCGTTATATGCAAAATCAGCAAGAATAACAGCAGCAGGGTCAATACCCAAAGAACCAACTATGGTCTGTGCTCCAGTAACAGGATCAATAATTAACAACTCTGCTGTTCCGCCATCAATTCCGTAAAGTACACCATCCACATAATCTAATCCACTTAAAAATTGTCCGTTAAGAGGAGCAGTAGCAGGAGCTGTAGCAGCATCACCTAGGTTGAAAGCTGAAAACGCGTCAGCGTTTCCTAAAGTAGCAACAGCGTTAGGAAAACCTCCACCACCACTTACTTCAACTCCAAGCTCAACTTCTTCTCCATCACAGATTTCGTAAGAAGCTGGTCCGTCTAAAGAGACAGGGACAGCATTATCGCAAAATTCAGCAGCTGCCTCGTTGGTTACTACATTGATGCTAAACGAACCTTCCTCATTCTGACCAAATTCGTATACACGTATTAATATAATATCTCCCGGTGTCAATCTATCAAGGATGAGTTCAGGAAAATTACCTGGTCCATCATCGTCATCACATTCTATCTGAGTCAACGCTCCACACATACCAGAATAGGCAGCCATAGCGAAGTCAGTAGGGCCACCAGCAGCGTCCACTGTTATTGTAAGAGCGCCAGTTTCTGGAACCGTTACGGAAAACCATACGTCCTCTCCAGTATTGAAAAATCCAGTACCTCCAAAATCATTACAGTTTACAGGAGTAGGTGTTTCACCAGATGGTGTCGCATCTACATTAGTAGCAATAAGTGCAGTATCAACAGTACCTAAAGGCGGTACATTTAGAGATATTGCATCCGCACAATTATCGTTAACAGGTGGCATTGGTGGTCCTGGATCGAAAGCACAGATGCTAAAGGTTCCAAAATCGTTATTTTGCCAGTCAAAAACGCGAAGTAAGAGTGTATCTCCTGCAGTTACAGTAAGACTGTCCAATTCTAGCATTGGAAAACTACCTCGTCCACCTTCATCGTCGCAAGCAACTTCGACTAAATTACCGCAAGTACCAGAATAAGCACTCATTGAATAATCAAGGTTGGTAGAAGTAGCATTAGAAGCAGTATCAGTTGTGATAACCAATTCTCCGCTAGCTGGTACTATTACACTAAACCAAACATCCTCACCTGTACCAAAAGAACTACAACCGGGTGCAGGCGTTTCTCCAGAAGGAGTCGACGCTACAGTTGTTTCATCTATAGGGTCATCGCAGGCACCAACGCCTACAGTTAAAGCAATAGCATCCGCACAATCATTGTTAGCCGGTTGTGCGTAGCTAAGCTGGAACCCCATGCAAAAAGCCATTGTCAAAAATGACAACCAGCTTTTTTTAAATAGAGTAAAATTCATTTTTATCATGAGATAATAAATTTAAAAGTTTAAAATTTTGTTTTAAATTGAGATTTGTTTTCTAGCAATTAATTTTCAAGTAGCTGAATCACCTGATTTCTGTACTGCGTGGCAACCGCAGAAGCTGCTGGATTACTTTCCAGATAAGCAGAGTGATTTTGATCGATAGCGTTCTGTACATTGTCGGTGCTCTTAAGCGCAGTAACTACACCAGACAAATACGCTACTTCCTTTTTAACAGTAGGAACAGCAGCAAAATCTGATAAGCTTCGGTAGACAACTTTAGGTTCCTCCGCTTGTGGAGCGTTCATCAGTTGCCCAAGTTTGTATTCTAGTGCACTCATCGATTTAGATGAGTTTAGGTACTGAGCTTCTGCTTGCTGGGCGCCAATAATCATGAAAGCCATGACTAACAATGCACCCAAAAAACTTCGTCTCAGATTCATAAAATTTCTCTTATTCATGAGATTTAATGTTTAAAAAGTTAAAAAATATAGATTATAGAAATATAATATACTGTAAACAGTTAATTATCAAATATGACTACGAAATACTAACTATTAAATTCAGACATAGGATGGGAAGGATTAACAGTGCCGTAACACTGTTAAAAAACTTCAACAACAATAGTCCTACGGAGGGTAGGTCTATTTAAAATTCATAGATATTATGAACTTAGTCTAATAAGAAAAGATGCTGGTATGGCTCTCTTCATGAAAATAATAGTTTCTTAAAAATGAAATACAGTAACCGCAAGATTTTGATACATGAATGCACAAAACATCTGCTCCTCGAAATGTATCGAGTGTAAAAACCACCTATTTATGGTGATCAAGTACTACGGTTGTTGGGATGAGAATAACGATAGGTTGTTGGGATGAATAGGTCTTACTATTCGTTTATCACTATTTTCACGGAATTATATAAAAATGATAGTGCTTTTAAACTATACTAGGTACAAAGATATAAACTTAATTAGAATTCAAAAGATTTTTAGCAAAAAAAACAAAGAATA
>Ga0209831_1002833_pt1 | contig 14755 bp, 19 predicted proteins | sample Maine_Asex4_meta_FD_187451 | JGI IMG/M metagenome (GOLD analysis project Ga0209831, IMG submission 187451) | Marine algal microbial communities from Maine, USA - Maine_Asex4_metaG (SPAdes) (version 2) | ecosystem: Host-associated > Algae > Red algae > Unclassified | place: Maine, USA | collected...
AGCCACTTTCCCCATTGGCCGGCGAAGGCACGGCCGGGGGTGCCACCGCCGACGCCACCACCGACGCTGCAGAGCGCAGCGTGTCCCCCTCGTGTGTCGCTGGGCGGCCACGGCCGCGCCACGGGCAGGGGAGGGGTAGAAAACGCGCACCCCACCTGCAGCAACGTGCGCAGTGGTGGCGCCGTGCGCTTCGCCTGGCGGAGCCGCGCGCGACGACCGCTCACCCTCGGGCGCCGCGTCGCCGTCTGTGGCGGCGATGACATCCGCACGTTATACCCTTGCGCCCCTTGGTCACCCCCGCCACCCCCGCACCGCGGGTGGCGCTGCATCGGTGGCGGTGCCGCCGCCGTCGCCGCCGCCGTCACCGCTTCTGTGGCGGCTGCCGGCGACGCCACAGAGCGGCGGCAGCAGCGCGGGGCACGGAAAAAGATGCGTCTGGAGACAGGCGGTCGGGCGTCGGCTGTTCCGGCGTGTCCGGCGCGACAGGCCGGCAGCCGGGCCGGGCGGAGCCGCACCGCCTCGGCCGGCGGCGGGGGCGGCGGGGGGAGCGCCTACCAGCCGCCGCGCCCATCCGCGGTGGACCGACGGCGGCCGCAGGGGCGGTGGCATCAGCTGCGGGATGGGCAGGGGGGGGCACCGCCGCCGCCGTCGCCGCGTCTGCGATTGCGATGGAGAGGGCGGCGCCGCCGCCAGCGACGGCCGACAGCAACACACGTCCGTGGTGCACCGGGTGGCTGTGGTGGGTGCCGTGGCGGCGGCGGACGCGGCAGCCGTCGGTAGCGCCGCACGGTGCCGCGACGGTGCGTGACCAGGCGGGATAGTCGTGGCGTCGCCATATCGTCGGCGTCGCGCCGCTGCGCGCTGTGGTCCCACCCCTTGGGCGGGCGCGCGGCGAAAGAGTTGTGCGCGGCCGCGCCGGCACCGCTGCCGCTGCCGCCGCTGCAGATGGTGTGGGGTCGCCGCCGCGCGCCAGAGGTCCCCCCCTCGGCGGCGGCGCGCCGATGTGTCGAGGCAATGGGATGGCGGCGGTCGGTCACGGCCGTGGCGTGGCGGCCAGAATGCACGCCGGGCACACGCCGGCGACCGTGCGAGCGGGGGTGTCGCCCTGTAGCCTGGCTGACCGCGCCGTCGTCGGCGACGGTGGCGGCGCGCTGGGCGGGCGGCGAGCGGTCGGTCGTGCGGCATGCAGCAGTGCCCCGCGGGGGGCGGCACGCGGAGCGCTAGGGGGGGCAGGCCGCCGCGACGGGCGCGCCGCCAAGGGCGGCAGACGGTCAGAAAGGGGGGTGGTAGCAGCCACCCAGAGGGAGAGGGCGGCGGCGTGAGCGGGACGGCGGCACCCATGAATGGCAGCTGCACCTGCGGCAGCAATGCCCCGCGAGCCCCCCCGCAGGCAGACGAATCGGGCCACCCTGGTTCTATAGGATAGAGTAGATAGGTTGGGCGACGCAGATCTGTCGCGGTCGTTAGCATCCTGACTGCGGCAGGGAGGGCTGGCCTATAATTCCCCACAGAGATGGAACCACCTGCCCACATCAATGTGCGTGGACCAATAATATCCACACGTCAAGGCTACCTTGACGGCTGTAAAGGCTGCGATTACCCGTCTTGAGCCACCACGCCCAGTCAAGGCGCGTCTGCTGGCTCGAAGATCTGAAAATGATATCTGTACTGCCCAAATATTCGGAAGCGCTTTCTGGTCAATCTGTGGCCGCTGGCCGCAAAGTGCAGGCGACGCACCGTGACGCTTCCTTCCAGGCCGCCGGCCGCTGATCGCTACGACCAACACCGACGTTGCCCGAGCTCGCCACACTAGACACCGCCCGGCACCTTTGTTGTTGTGTGAAACCTTTCCCTCCCAGATATGGCCGCGGAGCAGCCCGGTTGCGACGGCATAGACGACCGGTACGTTCACGAGGGCGACGGGGGTGACCGCCGGCGCTGTTCGAACAAAAAAAGCAAAAAAAAGAATCGCACTTCTGGGGAATCTGAGCATACAGCCATGGTGGGCATGGCGTGGGGCATCTTTTGCGATATGGCTCATGTATTGTTCTTGCGGGCTCCATGTCACTACGGCACTGTGACTGTTTCTGACGGGAAGAGGGAGCGACAAAAGTGTTCTTCTTTCGTTGTTTTCCCCACGCAGCTCATTGGATGCATTGATTGGCATGGTAAAGGACATCCTCTACCCCTCCACAGGAAGGCCGTCGATTTTTGTTAACCTATTGTGCCCGCAGGCTTTCTTGTACCCCACGCAAGCCGTTAACAGCTACCTGAGAAGCTTATGTGCTCATCCGGAGGATGCGCGACTACATTCAGGAGCTGTGACGCTCCGCAGCAGTGCCAATGTTGCACATTGATACAATCACTCGAGCGGCGTAGTCATTGGAACGTGCAGTGGGTGCCGGGCGCCCCTGGCGGGTCGGGGCCCTTCGGCGTTTGAGCCCTGCGTATCGATGTGCCACCAGAGTGGCCGCGCATCCCGCGCACGGAACATCCCAGGCCCGGCCGCACTGCCATTTTTGTGGGGCCCCGAGGAGGTGTCACCGCAGCTGGCGACACCAAGGACCAAGACGCAAAAAGTATGCGCCGGCTGCCGGTTGTCGGCCAAAAAGCAGTCCCGCATGCAACCTTTAGCGCGTTTTACAAGTTCTCCCAGCCATGAGGGCAGCGCTCTTCCCGCGGGCAATTCACTAGACAGGTCGAGACTGAAAATTTGGGCTGTGCTGCTGCGGCCCAAGAACGTAAGAGCGCCCCATCCCCCCTGCTCCCCCGCCCTACCCCTCGCTCCCAAGCGCCGGCACTGGTGCCTCCTGGACCCAGCCACTTGCCGGTAGTCAGAACCGCGTGCGCTCTTGCGGGCATTTCGGTTACCCCAAGGATACGCACCACGGACCAGGCGACACGCGTGAGGGTTGGTGGACTTGTGACGTCGGTCCCATCCGCGGTCGGTGCTGCGGCGGTGCCATCGGCGGTCACCGAAGCGGTTGGTGCGTCAGGCTCAGTGGTGGGCGGCCACGTCGCTGCGCTTCTACCGCGGTCCATCCAAGAGCATGTCACCATTCCATCCCTCACGATTGCGATGTCACCGGGCGTTTCTAGTTGGTCCACCGAGAAGATGTGGCAGAGCTGCTAGGCAGGTCCGACAGCTTTGATTGTGCCTCCCTGTCGCGGTTTGAGTCGCTGCTGACGGCGCACCTACGAGCAACGCGCCCCAGCAAAATCTCATTTGCCTTCAAGAACGGGGTCAACCGGCGCTACTTGCTCGGAAAGGCAGTGGGAACAGGGCCTGTGCCCTGCGGCAAGTGCAGCGCCGTTTAAGGACGGCCGCGACGGTCACCCGAGGTGTAATGACAGCTGACCTGTCTGCCCACCCGGCCCCCATTTTGAAACTGCTGGAGGCTACACGCCTGGGCAGAGGCGTGGCTGTCGTGCCGGTGTGGGGCTTTCTGCGGCTGTCTCCTCAGGAGCAGGCCCGATTTTCTGTCAGACACCACCTTAATGTGGCAACTGTGTCTCGGCTCCGCCACGCGAGTGGCGGCAACGACAGTGGGTGGGCCTCGCAGAAGGTCTTCCGCAGTTCCATGTCGGCGCTATCCCACGAGCCTGGGCGGCACGTGTGGGCGGAAGACCGGGGAGCGTACCTGTTGAGCCTACGAGCCGCCCTGGAGAGCCTCTTCGAAGACCTATCTTCCTCAAATCAGTTCAGGGAGCGCCTCGTGCGGGGCCTTGATGGCCTGCCCGTGCCCCACATGAAGGCTTTTCGGCCGTCGCCTGAGCTGCTGTATCTCTGAGCAGCACTGCGACTTGACGGCTGACGTGCACGTGTGCGTCTGCCTGGACAAGGGGGGACGCGGCACGGCCACATCCAAGCATGTTCTGACAGTTCCTAATAAAGAGCGCCCCATGGCCCGGGCGAACTACATTGTCCTGTCAACGCTGCCTTGTGTTGCGGGCGGTGCGTCTATCTCGGGGCGGGGAATTGGCCTACCTATCGGCGTTTTCGGGCCACAAGGGTGCATGTGCGCGCTGCTCCTGCCCGTGATGTCCAGTCGTGGCCCGCTCGGGCTATGCCAACGAGGCTTTGGCGCCGGATTACTGCCCCATACAAGCCGTGGCTGTCGCGCCGACACAACTACGGACGCGAGAACAGTTGAAGGATGCGATCGTGGCCTACGAGACGGATCCCGATGCATCGTTTTCCATCCCACGGCCACCGGCAGAGCGCCTGTCCATTGCATCGTGCTCCCCTTCCGACATCTACCCATGCCAGGGCGCTGCAGCACCACTTCATTTGACGTCAGACGTTACACGAGGATTGCTACGCCTGGGCATTGAGGCCACGTACGCAGCTCTCGAGCGGGCATCGTCTGTGGTAGCTGCAACGGCTATTGGCCAGGCGCTGCTTGAAGAGGTGCGCGTCCGACAAGTCGCCTATCATGGTGGTGGCTTTGAAGGGCGGGCTGACCATCGCATTGCGGAGCGATCACATGTAGTGTGCGACGCTCTCGCAACGTTCCTGCTAGCAAATCAACTGGAAGCCCTGCGCGGTGCGTGGGTGACGTAATCGGCACTCGCAGGAACCCTCAACCGGGCCCAGGACGTAACCGTGGAGGAGGCAGCCGCATTTGACATGTGTGCGTTGGGCCTATGCCCCCCGCTGCAAGCTGCCTTCCCGTGACTCAGAATTACACCAAAGCTGCACGCGCTGGCGCAGCACGCGCCAGCGTTCCTCTGCCACTTCTGTTCCCTCGGCTCCTACGGGGAACAGGCCCTTGCGGCGTGGCATTGGTGGTTTAACCACGCGCAAGCTTAATGTACAGCCGGCCCATTCCTGGGGACGTGCCTACAATTTGTGCAGCGCGCGGCGCTGTAGCACAATCTCTCCGCTGTCGTAGCACAGGACGACGGACAGACTCGGCGGCTTGCTGCAGCCGGCACGCGGAAGGCGACCAAGCCGAGAAACGGACGACTCCGACAAAACGAAGCGGGACGCCGGCAAACGACAGTCGGTCGGGAGAAGAAGGTTTCAGAGATGGAGGCGTGCGCGCGGGGTCGAGCGGTCGCGGCAGGGGTGACGATTGATGCGTACAGAAAGAAGTAACAATCACAGGTGGCGCCACCTCATCCTGATGCTGAGGGGAAGGTCATATTCGTGGAAGGGACGGACGGCAGCGGGCTCGCTGCGCAAACGAAATAAACCAGTGGTGACGGGGAGGACGAGTACCTCGAAGAAGAGGAATTGGACCCTGCTGTATGTTTGATGCTAGGGTGAGCCACTTGAGAGAGGATATTGGAAAAAAAAGAGCCATGATAATTGGGCAAGAAGCTGCAAGATAAGTACAGCAGGTGTCGCCAGATTGTGGGCGTTTCAGAGTGAAAAGTGACGACACACACAATGAGAGCCAACGGCGGGGATAGAGAAGCATGCAAGTAGAGAACAGGGGCGTGCCATGGCACGTGCTGCACACACCCCTGCCGTGTTACTCGTGGACGCCGTGACCAGCGCATCCTCTGGCGCCCCCGTCACTCAACCCACTCGCCCCCTCTCCACAACACGCTCCCCTCCGCGGCTCCGCACCAGGTGCATCAGAGGGACACACCACAGACACAGACAGAGAACGCCGAAAGAGTATTGCTGAGTGAAACGTCTCGGTCGACCACAGCAGGTGTGACGTCCTGGGAGTAGAAGAGGCCACAAAATATAGTGAGCCAAAAGAAATGGTGCACGGTCGCTGTTGTTTGGCGCAGTCGAAAAGGCGCGGCGAGAGCATAGAAAGAATTCGGAGACCGAGCGGGCAGGTGCTGAGCAAGGAGGTGCTAGCTGATCCGGCCGTGTTGGGTGGGGGTGAGGACATCGATCCGGCAGGGGTGGGGGATTCGGACGTCGATCGTGCGTGTCCACGCATGGTCGTCTAATGGAGAACTCAGTGGCAGAGACTTTCGCACTTCTGAACAGTGGATGACAGAAATAGGCCCACAAGAAGCACTGAGGACGGGGCGAAATGAGCTGCAAGGGTCGTCTGCGAGTCGGGACAGCTTCTCCGATCCTCGGTTGTCAGCCAGTTGTTCAGCCAAGAAAATGGCTCCATCTCTGTTGCCGACCTCCAAAAAATGGTGGTTGCAGAGTGGTTGCAATCATTCAACAGCGTACGTGAACCAATGGAAATGCTAGGAATCATGTCAGTTCCTGACACAGTGTCCTCATGCAGCATTGCGCACTGGAAACGCACATCAGGATCTCAAGAAATCTGAAGAAATTTGTTAATCTAATGAGAAATCACACGTCTCGCCCAGAACCCTCTCCATGCCCTCTTCAGGCCCAAGCAAGCGGCCCAAAAATCTCAGGAAATCTCATTGTGGGTTGCAATGGCTCTGCGTGACCAAAAGTTTCAGGAAATCTCATTGTGAGTTGCAATTGCTCTGCAGGACTCCTACAAGACACGTTGTTTGGCTTGCATGATTAATGGCAGCAACTCTCAGCCAACATCTTGATCGTGGCTGGTCGAACAGACAATCCGACGTCATTTTTTTGCTGTGTCGTCGGCTCTGCCTCCCTTCTCTCTGCAACCGCCATTTTTTGGAGGTTAGCAATCACCAATGGATTTCTCATACGTACTTGACAACTCAGAAGACGCGTGTCAAGGCATATTATCTGGGCGTGGCACTCAGCCGCGCCCAGTCGCGAGTGGGCCTAGGGTTGTTATGTGAGCCCCTATGTTGGGCGCGCTGGGCGTGTTAGCACCCCATGAGCGCCTTGTCAGCGCCTACCAGCGCCATCTGCGCCCCGAGCGCCCTCGGTAGCCCCCCATCAAATGCAGCTACAGTCCACCATGCTTCTACAGATCTAGGAGTTGATTTCTTGTGAATAACCAGCTTCAAGGAGACTTGACCTCATCTGGTCTTTCCAAAGCAGCCGATGGAGCGAGTCAAGAGGGGAGCGTATCCGGTGTAGGGATGGCTGCCGGCGGGAGCACGCGAGCCGCGGCCGTACCTGCTTCGGAAACTCCGTGCCTGTGCCGGTAGCCGCACATTTGTCTTCATGCTTCTGTCCCGCTCGTAGAGCGGCAAAGACATGAGAATGAAGTGCCTGCTGCAGCAGCGGCGCCAGTACCAGTCACCTCACTGGTACCCGCCGCGCGTCCAGCATCATCGCCACCATCGTTTGCGCCGCCACTTGGGGGACCTCCATCTTCAGGGTTGGACACGTCCGAGCCGAGCAGCGCTAACAAGATCGCACAGTTCTCGCGTGTCGACGACGTCTCTGCAGGGTCAAGCGAGCGGGGGCGGCGGTCGTTTTCCATGAAGGTTAGAGTTGTTGGATGCGTACAGAGGGGGGATTGGCACAAGGGGGGAGGCGGGAGTGGTGAGACACACAGTCACGCGTCTCGAATTTAACCAGCAAAGCATTCGTGAGCAAAGAACAGCGCCTCGGCCGTTGATGCTGGCGCCCAAGTAACAGCGCTCAAGCGGCGTTGTTCAGTCGTCCGCGCCCCATTCCCCAAGAATGAACAAAACGTCGTTAATGCGTCGATGGATCGAATCAGAGTACTGCTCCCTTGCGGTACAGACTGTATGGTGCTCTTCAATAATGTGGCCACTCATACTTGTGCTTGTTTGTCGACAAGTAGATGGGAACCACTAAATCTCGATGTCGGACGACTGACACGAGGTCTATGGCAGCCGATGGGTGCACGGAGATACAAGGACACAGGCATGCTAGGTTCTGTTTGGCACGGTGAACAAGGCTAATGCTGCAGCTCATTGGATAATGCCATGAGCCCTCTTGCATGCTCTCCGACATTTGCACTGGAAAATGCAGCCGAGCGGTTCGCAGGAATCATTGTTGCGGTAGACACCCTGGCTACCCTCCCAACCACATAGACAAGCGCCACCCCGCAAGAGAGCCATCCTGTTGGTCAGGCCCTTTGGTCCTGATGTGATCTGGCCGGCGTCTTGGGGCGCGCCCGACGGAGGTCCGCCCCGCAGTGGCCAAAAAGTCAAATGCTTCTTAACCTAGGGCCATCTGTGGCCACAGTGGCCACAACCGACGGCCGTAAGAAGGCCCCATTGTCGTAAGCGAGGACCCGGCGAGATCGTCAGCCACAGGGCTGTGCGACGGGCATCCCGTCATCATCACGTCTTCTTTGCCATCAACCACGCTCGCCGCTTCTCCCGCTCTCCTCCCGGCCAACGCGCATGTGGCCTACTTTGCAATGTAAGGGTGATCCAATTGCCAATATCTGGGTCCCGCCGACGGCCCCAGCCATGACGCTCGTACTGTACACTGAAGGGCGTTCAGTGCCGGATAACGCTTCACCAGAGCCACCCACTCTACGAGCCGGGGCAATGCGTCCAGATAGTCTGTATTCACAAGGCCTTTTGCACGACTTGCGGTGTCACCGGTCACCTGTACGGGACGCAGACCTCAACTGCGCGCGCTTCAAGATCAACGACAAGGGCATCGTCGTAAGGAAGCAGAACCGCACGCCATTGACAACTAAGGACTTTGTGTGCACCCTCATGACGGACGCGGCGATCGCCGCCCCCCTGAGCAACACCCAGAGTAACGCGGCGGCCAAGGCCGTCGAAAGCCATGAGCGCCGCGTTTCGAGCGCTCGCTTGATCGAGAACGTCAACGCCGGCGGCATCGACTCGGACGAGACCGTTTATCTCTTGGAGAACATGGGCATAAAATCGGCGCTGCTGAGCGCAAAAAACAAGGACTTCTTCATGAACCTGACTAAGGGCGCACACTTGGGTGCGATCGAGGCGTCCCGCATGGCAGCGGAAGCTGCTGAAATCAGCCTGGATGAGAAGTCAGGCGGCAAGGAGGAACGGGTGAAAACCGGCGGCGAGCAGTCGCACGCCACAAAGAAAGCGCGTGCCGGCGGCGATGCCAAGAGGAAGGCCGCATTTACGATAAACAAGGCGCGCAGGAGCCGCACGGACCGCTATGCGCGCGCTGTATCGATGAGCCGCACGCGCAGCCGGGCGTTCCGGCCAGGCGAGCACCGTCTGGATAAGGCTACCAGCGCTGGTGGGCGCAGTTCGGCGGCTGCATTGGGGTCGGGGCTTGATGGTCTTCTCGACGTCAATGGCACCTCGTCCGAAGTCCGTGATATTTCCTGGCCCGATGGCGTGCGCGCAGCGTTCTTCGCCCGCCTGCCTTCCGTTCTTTCTCCATCTTTTGCCGCGACCCCTTCGGTCAAGCTAGCGCACATGTTACTTGACAGCATGTGCCAGTGCCCGATGCGCGACGTCGACGAGGTGCTGGGCGGAGTGGTGGTCTAGGACGCTGTGGACAGCCACATCCGTGGCTAGACGCTCGCAAGCGGGTCGCTCTCGGCCGCGCAAGTATCCGAATGGCTCTGCGCCGCGATACCTGGCGTGATGCCGGCGTCGACGTCGACTCCAATGGCGCGGGCTGTAACTGACGTCATCGAGCGTGCTGCTGCCTGTGCGGCGACAGCGTCTAGAGTCAACACTCCGGCACAGCGCCTGCCAGCGTAAGCGAAAGACAGAGAGGGTGTGTGACCAGAGTATTCTCGGCTGGGAGTGTGGGGCTGGTGTGCGGGTCGAATCGCCGGCAGTCGCCAAGGGACACTGGTGTTTGCATGATTGATTCGAATTTCTCTGGTCGCCAAGAAAATCTCATATCGAGCCAGGTTCCACAGAAGCCGACTCTGTTCTCCTCCCCACCCTCGCCCGGCCTCGAAGCGCCATGGCCAAGTCACTGCAGACACATGTGCGGTCTGCCTCTCCGACAGCAGCTGCTGCATTAGTGCTCTCGACGGTCCATGCCAACGAGGGGTTGTTTCGGGTTGCTGCGAGGAAACAAGTGGTCGTCGTATTGTCGTCTGCGGTCCTGTTGTGATCGGGCAGAGCGTGGTGGTGCGGTGGTCATGGAGCTTGTAAACATTCTACAGGCGGTGGTAATAGGCTCAATGTCAATGCTGATGGTGTCCGTTGCGCGTGAAGAGCGCAAGGTTACTGTGGCTGCCCGCCCTCCCGCACCTCGTTAACGCCACCGGCCCTGCAAGCATCGCCACCCGCCTTCAGTGTTTCCGCCGGCATCCCCCTTCTCTGCCACCGCCGTGACCGCGAACGTCCCCCCTCCTTTCCACTTTCGTCACCTGTAGAGGGCTAGCGGCGGCCCTACACCTCGTTCGAAGGACTGAGAGTGCTGGAGCTCGGCGCTCTCCCACCGATGGTGCACGAACAGACCACGGCGCCTCTTTTGTTGTCGACACCGTGGCAGTGGAAGATCGAAGGAGTCGCAGGTGCCGCCGACAAAGGCGACTCGCCCAAAAACGGACCCAAGAGCGAAGAACAAGACTGCGGAGAAAGACAACAACGGCGGTGGCGCTTCTCCGATGGTGGTGACGGGGAAGACAGACGACGTCGTGCGGGAGGTGCGTGTTGGCGCCGTCGCAGCCGCGGAGCAGTTCGCGGCGGCCGGCACTCCTCTCGTGGCCGCCGGTGACGTGACGTCGGCGGGCAAAGGCGTGTCGTCAGCGGGCAAGGGCGGCCGTCTGTACGGCGCAGGGCGAGTGGAGCGGTAGTCTTCGTGCCGCTCATCGAGGAGCCAGTTGGTGGGGCGGCGGACGTCATCGTTGTGGTCGTTTGGCGTGTCAAGCATGCGACAGGGGAGGCAAGGGGCAGAGTGGCCATCGGCGTCGACTCGGGGCGGAGGGGCATGCGTCGCCATACAAGGCAACGACTCCCTGGTGAGCAAGTAACGCCCGTGAGCCGTCGCAAGCATCTAGGTGCTGCGTTTTGTTCTGTTAAATGGCGGGTGTGGGGGGTTTGTACTGGGGGGGGCGACGGCGGTGGCGGCATTGAGGTAGGCGCGCACCTTGTCCTGTGTGCCACGTTTTTCGTCCATGCCCGCCACCAATAGGACATCTGTGGTCTAGAAGTGCCCCGGGACCAGGTTGGAGGTTGCGGCGGTGGACTGCGCCACAAACGCTTTGGCCTTTGTCAGACAGGCGGTGGCGGCAGCGTCCAGCCGTCGTTTGAACCCTGCCAGAAACGGGCGGCAGGGAGGGATCGCCTGATCAACACTCTGATACAGAGTCGTTCTCTTGGTACTCATTTCCTCGGGTGCTCTCCTTCCCGCCACCGTGAGCGCCACGCCTGGGAGTCCACCCCCCGTGCGCGCGCTTCCGCGTGTCATCATCTCCGCCCAACGCGCCTGTTGGTGCCAAGCGCGCGGCATTCCTTTAAGTCCTCTTCACGGTCCGCGGCAGGAAGACAGCGGGCAGCCAAGTCTTGGTGGACGCCGCCAGAAAGCCGCAGGGCATGCAAGGTCACAGCGACGACTTCCGCACGAAGCTGATTGCTCGCGCGGAGGCGTACTTCCAGAGAGAAGGTGGCACCGCAACTCCGCTGGTGCGGCACGCCTCATGTCAGCACAACGATGCGGCGCTCGGAAGCGTCCCCACCTGGTGACGCCGGACGGACATGGCAGCGCCGACGCCATTTGCTCGAGCCGGCGCTGACTAAGCGGCCGATGATGCATGGGCTGTCCCCCAGTAGGCAGTACCTCGGCGCGTTCGGCCAGTAACACGGTGATAGCGACGGGGAGCGGCCGGCCCGCGCAGCTGTTTCGCCTCAAACGCGACGGAGTCATCACAGATATCTGGTGCTGGTTCGCGGATTTTCACTTCCGGTCCAGCAACTATGGCTCCCGGCGCTGTCAGTGCGTCCAGAAGCATTCGCGGAATCGCCAGGGAGCTCCAGATTTTCCAGTAAGGGAACAGTCGAATCCTGGCCCGGCGATGCGGGATCAGACACCACGGATGCCGGCTTCCGCCATTGTGTTCGATCTGTGGACCTCAATCACAGCTGGCGAGGGGCACGTTTTAACGGAACTCTCTTCCCGTGCCTGTTGGAGGGCTTTCCGAAGAGACTGCCAACGGACAACTGGCATGCCAGCCTGCAGCCATACGATACCTCGCAGCGAGGGTCTCAGATTTGTTTGCCGAACGGCGTGTGTGGCCGCCTATCCTGTTCGACAGAAGCCTTCGGACTTGCATCTGGGCGAGTCGCGGCCGGGCCAGCCACTGCCGGCCACCTCCACGCCGACGTCGCTCTGATCGGCGACACCAAAGACGTGTGAGTCAACATGACGCCTTCACGGCGACCGGCGGGCGTCAGCTCATTGCACGACAACAATGAGGTAGCGGCGGGAACCGTGGATGTTATCTCCCTCATCATCCCGCCCCTGCCTCCCGCGAACGATGATGTTGCCGCAGTCTCGACGCCTCCACCTCTCGTCCATCCATCTTTCCCGCCAACGCCCTCGTCTCCCGCGAACGATGCTGCTGTCGCAGGATCAGCGTCTCCTCCAATAGTACAACCATATCTTTCCCCCCTACCACCTTCTGCAGCTGTTCCAGTCTTACTGTCCCCTCCACTGGAAATTGCACCACTGCGACCAGTGTACCTCTCGTCCAATTCGTTGGACAAGGACCCGACGTACGACCCCTCCCCCACGAACAGTCGCCGACACAGCGTGCGCGGTGAGCGCTCGGGGGTGGCCGATAAAGACCCCGACTGCAACTTTTGTCCGGGGCTCTCGAGGACCGGTGGCGTGTTGGCTTCAGAGCTACTTGGGCCCTTTCAAGCGCGCAGTAAGGTGGGAAAGGGCAACATGCTCCTCTGGGTGCACGGGGTGTGCCCTGTGGTCCCCCGAGGTCTACATCGACCCCGACACGACTGCGATGGTGGGTGTTCACGAGGCGTACAGGCGCGGCCGGCGTCTGCGCTGCAGCGAGTGTCCGCGCATTGGGCCGACGGTGGGATGCTACCAGGGGTTGTCAGGCTATGCATTTTCAGGCGAAATACGATACGGATACACGCCGATTCCGAATATCTGATGACGGATAACTCGCATAACAAAGATCCGGATGCAGATACGTGCCTCCAAAACCGGATTGACACTGCTACCCTCCAAAAAATGGCGGTTGCAGAGAAAAGGCAGGCAGAGCCGACGACACAGCATAGAAATGAAGTCGGATTGACTGTTCGAAAAGCCACGATCGTACTATTGGCTGAGAGTTACTGCCAGTAATCTTGCAAGCCAATCAACGTGTCTTGCAGGGGTCACGCAGAGCCATTGCAACCCACAATGAGATTTCCTGAGATTTTTGGGCCGCTTGATTGGGCCTGAAGAGGGCATGGAGAGGGTTCTGGGCCAGACCTGTGATTCGTCTTGAGATCAACAAGTTTCTCAAGATTTCTTGAGATCCTTATGTGCATTTCCAGAGCCCAGAGCTGCATGAGGAGACTGTGTAAGGAACTCACATGATTCCTAGCGTTTCGATTGGTCCGCGTACGCTGTTGAATGATTGCAACCACTCTTCAACCGCCATTTTTTGGAGGTCAGCAACAAGTAGATTATATCCGTATCTGAATACGATTATCGTATCCGATTATATTCCTGCAAGTCTGCCAGGCCGCGCAATTAGGGCCAGAGAGAGACGCCATTGAGTGCTAGGTGGACGTCAAGTACGACGTGACATTCACATTCGATGAGTGCGCCCGAAAAGGCGCGGTCCAGGCGGTTCCCCGCCGTTTTTGTTAACGGTCGTCTGAAGGACCATTCGGAAATTCGTGTCACATTTTGCTGATATCGCAAGCGGGCCAAGTCGCGTGCCTGAGCGGTTTCTTCCGGGTCGGGCTAGATTTCCGCTTGTCGCTGCGACATGCTTGCCCATGAATCTTGCGATGGTCAAATTGTGAAAAGAGTGGTGGACTGCGTTTTACCGGAATTCTGCCGGCCCGAGAAGTTTAATAATCTTGTATATCCCTGTATCCTGACTTTCATATGTGGGATACGGATCTGATATAATCTTACAATTTTTGTCGGACGGGATAGATACGTCCTCTCCTCTCTTTCTCATAATGCATTTAGGATATGCGTCCCCGGCGCGTATCCAAAGTGGATACGGATATAATGCATGGGTATTTTCCTCGTGGATATATCCATGACAACCCCTGGATGCTAAATACCTGCATGCAAGAAAGTCTTCTACCTCCTTTGCCTCAAGGCCGGCGGGTGCCACCTCGAGAAATACAGCCATCTCGTTTTGTGCGAGCGGCAAAAGGGCGAAGCCGCCAGCGTCAAGCTCACGTCGCAGATGCAGCACATTGCGGCTGCCACGGCGGCGGCGGTGGCGAGAAAGGAAGCCGTGGCTGCGGCCTGCGCGGACGACTCTGACGCAGGGAAGGACGCCCCGCACTCCCCCTTCACGGGGCTTCGCCGCGGAAAACCGAGATGATCGTCTCTCGCGCCGGGGTTATAGCTGCCTCCTCCCCGGATGGGAAGGAGGTGACGGTAGCCCGCCGAAAGCGACGTGTGCTTGGGCCAGGGGAGCGGCTGATACTGGGCGACCGACCAATGCGTGTACCCGCGAACCTATTGGAAGGCATTCTGGCCAGGTTGTCAGCTGCCGTCAAGGCCCCCTCCTGAGACTCGTTAGCGAAGCAATGGCCAATTTCCGGACCGGAAAAGCCGCGTCGGTCGCCGGTCGTGCATTTCAAAACCTTTGGCAGGCACGTGCTTTTCGACGGGGGGAGCTGCGGCCCTCTTTGACTGTTATTTTGGCGTCGTACGACACCAAGCTTGTGGCTCCTTCGTCCCAGCCATTGTCGCCACCTGCGGCAATCCCGGTGGGCAAGGGAAGGTCGCGTGCTGTTCGCGGGGGTCTTGGATGGCGCTCGGCGACCTTAACGGGAGAAAGAGGTGCAA
>Ga0209831_1002835_pt1 | contig 14750 bp, 17 predicted proteins | sample Maine_Asex4_meta_FD_187451 | JGI IMG/M metagenome (GOLD analysis project Ga0209831, IMG submission 187451) | Marine algal microbial communities from Maine, USA - Maine_Asex4_metaG (SPAdes) (version 2) | ecosystem: Host-associated > Algae > Red algae > Unclassified | place: Maine, USA | collected...
GCCCCTGCCTACGCGCCGGCGAGTGAAGGGGGGCGGTACGCCAGTGGGGCGGCGCCCTGGTCGCCGGCGGTCGGCGCGGCGGGCGACCCGCCGGTCGGGCGGTGCCCCTGGCGACGCGCCGGCGAGTAAAGGAGGGCTTCACGCCAGTGGGGCGGCGCCCTGAGCGCCGGCGGTCAGCACTGTGGGCGACGCGCCGGTCGGGCGGTGCCTGTGGCGACGCGGCGGCCGATGAAGGAGGGCGGCATCCGAGTGGGGCGGCGCCCTGATCGGTGGCGGGTGGTGCGGTGGGCGACGCGCCGGTGGGAAAGTGCCCCTGGCGACGCGCCGGCGACCGAAGGGGGGCGGCACGCCGATCGGGCGGCACCCTAGTCGCCGCTGGTCGGCGCACTGGGCGACACGCCGGTAGGGCGGCGCCCTTGGCGACGCGTCGCCGCGCGCAAGAGGCGGTACGCCGATGAGGCGGCGCCCTTGGCGACGCGTCGGCACGCGCAAGGTACGATACGCCAGTGGGTCGGCACTCTCGCCGCCGGCGTTCGGCCTGGTGGGCGATGCGCCGGTTGAGTCGCGCCCCTGGCGTCGCGCTGGCGCGCACAAAGAGCGGCACGCTGGTACGACGGCTCCCTTGTGGCCGCTGGCGCTGGCGCTGTCGCGTCGCGTTGCACACCGAACCACGAAGGGGCCAATCGCTGGCCGTCTTGCCGGTGGAACGGTCGCACGGCGTCTTCGTCGGCCGCGGTGGCCGGGGGCGGGCGGCGTTCTTTGCCCCCGCCGGCGGGCTTCCCGCGGTCGGTTTCGCGCCCCCAGGGTATGGGCGGGATCCCCGCGGGACGCGCTTCCCCCCTGTCGTAGGGAAACGTTGGGGCCCACACTGCCCGTGGCGGTGGGGCGCCTCGCTCGCCGGCGCTGGTGTGGTCGCGCCGCGATTCCGGGCGGCGTTGCATGCCGGATCACGAAGGGGCCAATCGCTGGCCGTCTTGCCGGTGGCACGGACGCGCGGCGTCTTCGTCGACCGCGGTGGCCGGGGGCGGGCGGCGTTCTCTGCCCCAGCCGGCGGGCTTCCCGCGGTCGGTTTCGCGACCCCCGGGTATGGGCGGGTTCCCCGCGGGACGCGCTTCCCCCCTGTCGCAGGGGGAAGTTGGGGCTCGCACTGCCCGTGGCGGTGGGGCGCCTCGCGCGCCGGCGCTGGTGTGCTCGCGCCGCGATTCCGGGCGGCGTTGCACGCCGGATCACGGGGTGGCCAATTGCTGGCCGTCTTGCCGGAGGAACGGAAGCGCGGCGTCTTCGTCGACCGCGGTGGCCGGGGGCGGGCGGCGTTCTCTGCCCCCGCCGGCGGGCTTCCCGCGGTCGGTTTCGCGACCCCCGGGTATGGGCGGGTTCCCCGCGGGACGCACTTTCTCCCTGTCGTAGGGAAGCGTTGGGGCCCACACTGCCCGTGGCGGTGGGGCGCCTTGCGCGCCGGCGCTGGTGTGGTCGCGCCGCGATTCCGGGCGGCGTTGCACGCCGGATCACGGGGGGGCCAATCGATGGCCGTCTTGCCGGTGGAACGGTCGCGCGGCGTCTTCGTCGACCGCGGTGGCCGGGGGCGGGCGGCGTTCTCTGCCCCAGCCGGCGGGCTTCCCGCGGTCGGTTTCGCGACCCCCGGGTATGGGCGGATTCCCCGCGGGACGCGTTTCCTTCCTGTCGTAGGGGGAAGTTGGGGCCCGCACTGCCCGTGGCGGTGGGGCGCCTCGCCCGCCGGCGCTGGTGTGGTCGCGCCGCGATTCCGGGCGGCGTTGCACGCCGGATCACGGGGGGGCCAATCGCTGGCCGCCTTGCCGGTGGAACGGACGCGCGGCGTCTTCGTCGACCGCGGTGGCCGGGGGCGGGCGGCGTTCTCTGCCCCCGCCGGCGGGCTTCCCGCAATCGGTTTCGCGACCCCCGGGTATGGGCGGGTTCCCCGCGGGACGCACTTTCTCCCTGTCGTAGGAAGAAGTTGGTCTCCGCACTGCCCGTGGCAGTGAGGCGCCTTGCTCGTCGGGACCGTGACGACGTGAGCCGCCGCAAGCCGGGACCGTCGCGGACACCGCCGGGTTCGTCGCCGCGGCCGCTTCCTGTGTCTCCGCCGCCACCGCCGGCATTGCGGAACCGCCGGTGCCCCTCGGCGTCAGTGAGGCTGGCCTCGGTTACCTTGGTGGTCGCATCGTCGGCCGCCGCGGACGGCAGCCGCTGGGAAGAGGGTGATGTAGCACCACCAGGTCGGGGGTGGTGCCGGGGCACGGCGCGGGGGGAGCCGGGGTCGGGCGGGCACGACCCCCACCGGCACACGGGCCTGGTGTCCCCTCGGGCCACGGGCATAGCGCCCACACTGGGTGTGGGGCCGTGCGGTGCGTGCAACCCGGCCTGGCGGCGCGCAGCCGCGGCCGGCGGGCCCGCGCGGGGCGGCGGTTATGTCGGGCGGCGAGCGCTCCCGCGTAGCCACGCCACCGGCCGCCACGTGCCGCCACGTCAGGCAGGGGCGCCCGGTCCCGATTCCCCCTCGTCTCTACTTACCGCATTGGGGGACTTGTATTGCATTGTACTTAGTTGTATTGGTTGGTCGGCGGCGCAAGCCAATTCCCATTAGGAGAATTGGGCCCACGCAACGGTTTCTGCCCTTTTAGTACGAAGAACGACGACGGTGGGAGGCACCGTCGTCGCCGGCAAGTAAATCGTGCCTTGTGTCATCACCTCTGGCGGCCTGACTTCCCGGGTCCGATGGCCCTATAGCAGTGCACGTTCGGAGGGGGCACGTGCGGGATGCTTCCCTCCCCCGTATGACTTGATCCACATTCTGTTGTGCTACACCTGCGGCCGGCGGCCGCTTGGGCCGCCGCTAGGCGGGCTGCTGCTGGCGCCGCCGTGTCGCGACGAACCTTTCTGCGCGGTGCGCCGACGCCGACGGCACGAGCCGCATGGCCACGCTGGCAGCGACTGCGCCGCCGCTGCCGCCACCGACGCTCCTGACGCCCGCCTCGCCACTGCCGCGACTGCCATCCCGGTGGTCGACGCGCGTGGGCTCTACCCGTCAGACGCAGCCACCCTAGCCGGTGCCGCTCACAAAGCCGCCTTCGCGCCGCCAGCAGACGCCACCGCTTGCTGTTCATCGCGCGCCTGGCGGCGACGCGGTTGCGACGTGCGCCGCGTGCTTGGCACGTTCGCGCCGCTGCGTCGGCTGCCACGCCACCATCGGCCAGCGCGAACGGCACGACGCCGACCGCGACGCGCGCTGCGTCGCAGTTTGCCGCCGCGGGTCTTCTTTCCGCCGCTGCCGCAGCTGCCTTCTCTCCGCCGCTGCCGGCATGCGGCGGCGCCGACGCAGCAGGCGACCGCGGGCGGCAAGCGTGGCCGGTGGCAGCCATGCAACCGGCCTTGGTCGCCTCACCGGGCGCGCACGACGCACCGGAGTCGCCGTGCCATGGTATTGCGGCGCCGCCGCCGCCACGTTTTCGGGCGCCCCCTGTTGGGATTCGAAAATTGTACCACTCAGCTACAGCCACAATACCGGTGTGAATGGTCCTGAGGAGTTCAAACTTATAGTCCAACACTTCTCCTAACTTCACAGGACCTGAAGCCGCCAGGTCTCACTCACGAAGCCAATCCCCAGGCTCCTGCGATTTGAAGTCGCCCTCAGGTGAGATTTGAACCTGCGACCTCCTGCAGAGCCAACCAGCTTTAGCTGGAATTTTCTGGGCCCATAACCTGTTGGGATTCGAAAATTGTACCACTCAGCTACAGCCACAATACCGGTGTGAATGGTCATGAGGAGTTCAAACTTATAGTCCAGCACCCCCTATTCCCCCGGCGGAGGGTCGGGTTGGGGAGGGACACCCTGCCTGCGCTGCGTCGCTTTCGTCGCCTGCCCCCCCGCCACTGGTTGCCGCCGCCGACGGCCACCCAGTTTCGCACGTGTGCGCCGACGCGCGGCAAGCGCGCTCGCGCGCCGAAGCGCGCAGGCGGCCACCGCCAACCACCTCCGCCGGTGCCATCAGCACATGCAGGCCGGGTTTCCCGCCTCCCCTTCCGTCGGCGCCGCCGGGACAGCCGCGCCCGCCGAGAACGACGCTGCCACCCCTACCCGGCGGCGGGCGGTCGGTCCGGGCGCCGCCGGCACGCTACCGGTGCCACCGGCCACTGCATCGCTGCTGCACTCGCCGAGGCCTCATCTCGCTGGAGCAGCCACCGCCCTAAGCGTCGTAAGGCCGCTCGGCGCCGCTGCAGCCGCCCGCGCCGCTCCTCACGGCCACGCGGCGCCGGCCTTGGCCGCCTCGCCCGGCCCTTCACGCGCCTCCCAGGTCGTAGCGCGCCTGGGTCAGGGGGGGGCAGAGGCCGGTCGGGCGAGGCCATGCGCCGGCGCTTTGCCGCCGCCGACGTGGGCCGCCTCGCTTCTGCTGACCAGTGGCCACGCCGCCGTGTTGCCGCCACCCTCGTCGCTCAGCCGCCTTCGACCGCCGCCAGGTGATCCTTCTGCCTCACACAAGTACCTCCGTCTTGTCATCAACTGCCAACCACTAGTGCGTGGCCCCTGCCGACGTCCCGAGTGGCTGCTCTCACCGGGCTTAGACATTGGGATGCCGCGTCGCTGTCCAAGCTGGTCACATTGCTCGCTACTAGGGTGCCGCGCGCTCTTCGCTTTTGCGGCTGTTCGTAGCAGGATGGAACGGTGGCCTCACCGCCGGAGATGTAGAATGCGAGCCCTTCTTCACTATGTCAGCGGAGAAGCTGTCAGCGACAGCGGTCGCTACCTTTTTTTCGGTGCTGGCCTCTCCCAGTCTGTCACGCGTGCTTTAGGAAGAGGCTGAAACGAATGTTAAGGTGACTGTGTACGTCAGAAGTGGTTGACACGCCCAGCTTTCGGATGAAAAGGCTGCGCAGTAGGCATCGACGCTCAGGCGCCCTCGCCACGATACCAACGTGGAGCAGCTAGCGGAGCGCGCGGCGATAATTACCCGATCATGGGAAGCAATCCGCGTGCACGTGGTGTAGAATACGGCTCCTTGTACCAGCGTGGCATCTTTAAACTATCCGGCTATCTTTCCAGCTGGTCCGACTGCCACACACACCGGGACGTGGCCGGCTGTTGCTTTTGCAGCCCATTGTGACCTGGTGGATCGAAATGTCTTGCCCTTGACGTTCTATCATGCCGAATCGGTCGCGGGCATCGTCGCATGTGCTTCAGATGAACGCCACAGTCGGGTTCTCCTGGCTCTATCGGCCGTCGTCGGGATGCCGCAGGCTTTCAGCGATTCAAAAGGGCGCGGGACTTGCCTCCACATGACTGCCCGGCACCTCGGCCAATGCCGGTGATAGCAGGGCGCGGCGAGTGTCTACTCTCCCCTTCCAGCTGCGCCTCAACTGTCCTGCCAATACCATTCAGGTGAGAGCCTGCTTATCGAGATCAAATGGACCCGCCCGGCAGATGGGCAAGCCAGGGTCGCCCCCCGCCGTTCGGCGCGGCGGTGCGCCGCGCTGATGCCGGCACGGAGTGCCACTCAGGGAAGACAGCCAGCCACCACCTGCTGAAACTGGAGAACTTTTCGGGCGCCAAATGACCCTTTAATGTCGCTCCCGCCTGTCCGCCAGCTGCAGGCCGTACTTTCACCTACCCGTTGAGTGGGGAGCTCGCGGGAGCGGCCACTATGTCGCAAGCCGTGTCAGATGCGACTGAAGCCCCTGCCCGGCTAGCAAACTGCCAGTGGGCGCCGCGGCTTTCCTTCACATCGGAGATGGATGGTGCTACTCCCCAAGTGTCTGACTGGCCGCACAGCTGGGCACCGGCTTCACCGGTATGTGCATGCAGCGCCCCCCGCACGCGTCAGCCGCGCATGTAACGCAGCGGTTCCCTGGCAGCGCGCCCGCTGCGAGTGACACCTCATCCGGTGCGCTCGTCGCTCTCCTGAGGTTAACGCCGCTTCTGAGTGGGCGGCCGTGGCGCACTATTTTGGTTCTTTATGTGTGCGCGCCCTTCTTCAGTCTATCTGCTTGCGCCGGGGGTGCCACTGATAGTGTTGGTGTCGCACGGGCTGACCCGGAATGCTAATTTGTGCCGTCGCTTGAGTCTCCTCGCAGCGTCATCATGACGAGCTCGATTTATTGGCCATTTGGTCATCAGGTACCGCTCACGCTGAAAGCGCATTGGCGCTTTTGCGAATCTGCAGCGGCAGTGTCAGCCGGGCACGGTCAGCACAGTGCTTTGACACGTCAAACGGTACGATTGAGAAGCTAGCCCCCCTACCACTGCAACATTAGCGACTTCATGTCTTGAGCCTGTCCAACACCGAGGTGGTTATCGTAAGGCTCTCGCCTGGCAAGGGGTCGCTGCACCGGCCGCACGCTAGAAGAACTCGCATGCCGCCACCGCCTCCGCTGTACGATCTGATTGATAGCGCCACCACATGGGCACTCGCGTGGCGGTCACGGTGACGGCCGCCGGGCTGGCTGCGGTACGATATGATTCACTTCCCTCGCAGATCGTTAAAAGCGCCGGGGAGTCATTGATTCGAGCCGCTTCCGTGCACTCCCTTAGGGTGGCCGTGAGCGACGTCCGAAACCAGGATGTGGGCTTCACACTTGCTTATGTCCGCGACTACGCCGCCAAGGCGTGACGTGGCGAGCAGCCGCGTGATTGGGGTTTTGGCTGTTGGCGTCAAAAGGGCAGCTATGAGTCCCGAGACCTTCTGCAACGTGGTGCGGCCGTCAGCGGTCGGCCACACCCCGGAGTAGCTGCACCTGCGCTGCGCTCACTCATTCAGAGACATTCCCGCGCCGCAGAGCTTCGATCTGTGGTTGGGCGGCAGCTAGCGGTGTGATAGCTTGTTCCCATCGCCTCACCTACGAGACGGCCGGTCACCGCCGGCGACGCACGGACCCAGGGCCGTTTCCACCCACGAAGGCGCTATTGAACTGCTATCGCTACCTTCGTTGTCCCGGGTCGCCGTCTTTGTCGTGAAGCCCGAGGCGCCGTAGCTGGTTTCTACGACGCACAAGCAGCAGCGGAGAGCCTGCCCACAGTGGAGCACGCCGCGTGTGGGACCGCATGTGGCGCAGACCTCACGTGACTCAGACTCTGGTTTTTGACAACTGGGCGCATCTGGTAGCATCTTCAAGGCCTTCCCGTTACCTGTCCTTTCAGAGGTGTGCCGCGCGTGACGCCTGAAAAAAACCGGCCTCGCGAGATTATCGACGACACGCTTCATCACGTGCCCCGTGTCTCGGCCCCTGTCCCCTTCAGGCTCTGCGTGAAGCGCCTGAGGGTCTTCGAGGTCGCCGGGGGGGCAGCTCCGGCGGCAGTCGTCCGAATGCTCGCTGGGGCTGAGGCGGCGCGGCTAGCAGCACCGCTGCAGTTGGGCGATCGCGTGCCATCACTGTGCTAAGATGCTCTTCAGAAGCCCGCCGTGGGGCCCACTTGGCGCCCGTACAAGACACTACCCGACCTTGGCGACGGACAGTGGAAAGTTTTATATGCGAACTCCTCTGACCTGGCATCGTACCATTACATAAAAGCTGCATAACATTGATTGTGATGGTGCATGAGTACCAGCCATTCCCGTCCGCACAGTCCAAACGGTCCGCGACAGATGACGGACCGATAGCCGTCTTCAAATGATACTGAGGGGCTACTTTCTATGCGCCTGCGTCACTAGTACAGGACAAGACGCAGAAGGGGACTTCGACCCGAGCTTGGTGCCCGTGTGTGTGCACCGAGCACCCGTCTGGTGCTGTTTGTCACCATGTTTGACGACACGGCGCGTTTGTTGGCTGTATCATGGGTCCTCTTTGAGGCAGAGAGCAAGAAGACGGCGGCCAAGCGCCTACTTCGCGACCGCAGCACGGTGGCAACATGGATTAAGGCGTACAAGGACACGGGAGAGTGGTGGCCTGACCCGGCCATCCGGAATCGTCACGCCGACAACGTTCTCTTCAATAAGCATTTCGTCCATGCTGTGACCGCCGTTGTGATGTCTGACCCGGAGCAGTTGTGAGGAGAAATGAAGGACGTCTTTTTGTTGTTATCTAATTTGCCAGGTTACCGCGACGCGTACAAGTGCTCCATCGCCACCCTCGACCGAGTGCTGCGGGCGGCGGGCTACTCGTACAAGCAGCTCTACCGAATGTGTCGTGAACGAGACCAAGCATGACGAGAGGCTTTCGCTAAACTACTCTTGGCGGCTCCTTTAAGGTGCCTAGTTTCGGCCGAAGAGACGCACAAGGACGGTGGGGATTTGTAGCGTCGGCGGGGTCGGTGGCTGCGTGGCGTGCGCTACGAGTGTCAGTAGCGTGACCGACGGGAAATGCTAAGGACATCCACCATGATGGTGGTTTCCTACACAAGCGGGGTTCTGCACTCGGTGCCTTCCCCATCTCCCCCGTCCCAAAACGGTGACGATTGGATACTATTCCTCAACGGGCTGCTGCCGACAATAAATTGGTTTCTACCTGGTCTACCTTGGGTGATGCGACCCGACCGGTGTGTACTACTTTACGACAATGCGCCCATCCTCTCGGCGAAGGCGGACGCTTTCATCGGCGCCAATGGCATCTTTCCTCTGCGGCCCCCCCCCGAAGAGCCCCGAGTTCCAACCTATCGAGGAGGTGTTCAGTGAGTATTCACACCAACTAAAGTCTGCTCACCACTCGCATCCCGGTTTACCTGAAGCGCTCCTACACGCGGTGGCCCTCACTAAGCTGACTGTGACCAATAAAGCGTCTCATTTTGACCACAGCTAGTGAGAGGCTGTGCGAAACATTCCGGAGCTGTGTGGACCGGGTGGACCGAGGGAACGTCTGTTTGCATCTCTGCCTAACGTACGTGAGTGAAACGGCCCAAATGTTGTCACTAGACGCACAGCATGAATGATGGGTATGACAGCAAAATACGAGCGACGTTGGGACGTGACCCACGACAACACCAAATCACGCAGTCCGAGCGGGAGGGACGGCACATCTGGATGTGGCTCGCCTTGGTCGCCCCACTCGGACAAACTCAGCACAAACACCTACATCGCACTCAAGGTCGGCCCACAAACGGTGTGACCACGTAAGAAACCAGCCGCCTTGCCGCGACGGGCCTTCTCCAAAGAAGAAGCACGCTCTGGGTTCTCCTCAGGCATGAAAGAAAACGAGGCCAAGTCCTCAACTAGAGCGGCCGCTCCCAGCTTTCGAGATCCAGCCTCGCGTGACCCGTCGGCGACCGATTCGGCACCACCTGGGACGGCAGGCCCGGCAGCGGCAGCGGCATTGGCCGTTGGAGAGGGCGGGGGGGGGCTTTCCCCAGCGTACAGTGCCTGCCTGAGGATTGTGCAATCGAACAGGAGGCCATCATGGGTAGGGCCACGAACACCACTGATAGACAGCAAATTTAGAATGGCAAGTCACATACAGGCTTAGAGATTGCACAACGCGCCAAAAATAGCACATGGCGCGACAGAACGCACACCAGACAGAAAAGAAACGAAAACTTACACTCGGATGGACGAGATGGCCCCTCCGACACCGCCGAGTCGACCCTCAATCCCGGCAGCTTGCGCAATCCGCTTTTCCGCGGCAGCTTCCGCCAAGCGCTTACGAGCTGCTCGACGCACAATAGTGGAGTTGGGGGCCTCCCCACTCAACGGATCGCCGAAGTCAACCCCTGCTTGGCTCTTTCCGGCGTACAAAAGCGCCACGTCACGTGGAATCCCCGCTGACAGGCCAGTCGCCAACAAAGAGTGGTAGACGGCTGCGTGCGGATTGCGCTACATTGCAGCGCGAGCGTTGGGACCCGACAGCGCTGCGGCTGCTTGAGCCATAATGGCTCCGCGAGCCACATCTGGTTGCTCCGAAACGTCCGATTGCACAGCACGTCGACGGCGAGCGACCTCAGCCTGCACCTCATCAGCGGCCGCCGTCGCCGATCGCAAAGCGGCTTCGGCTACTTGGGTCAGGTGTTCGTTGGTAGTGTTGGCGCACACCATCGATTCCGCTCACCAGCGGACACCCTTCTTTCGGCGCACCGAAAACATTCCTGTTGGGGTAAAAGACAGATCAAAAGCCGTCGACAGCGACAGAGTATGAGGAAGATGGCCTTTTTGCAGACACAAGTGGCAACTGGGGAAAATATTATGGCGCCACGACACACAAGGAGACAGAACTTCGATTCAGAATCTTTTTAGGCAATGCATGCTCACCAAAGAGGTGCACCACCAGACGAAAGAGGCAAACCCATCCCAAACTTACTGTGCATCGAGTGTGCATCGAATCGATTTGGCAGCGGAGCAGGGGCAGATCTGGGACCGGAATGGAGCTGGCACGTTCTGGTTCGCGGTGCAATGACGGACATTGGCCTCGCATGAGCCGAAGTTGTGGCCATCGTCGGCAAAGCGTCGGCGGTACCCACAAATAGAACAAGCATTTGCCGAGGATGCACCGACGTCCGCCACGTCATCGTCGGCAGGAGTCAGCCGTTGGTTCTCCGCATTCGCCATCTCGGGACGCACCCCAGGCGCCCGACCGTGGGATTCCGACCCGCTGTCCTTCTCTTCCGACGATGATGAGGATCGGCCAGCACCGAGGCCGGCCGCCTCTCGAGCCGCCATCAAAATTGGTTGAATATCACAGTTGAATGGCATGGTGTAAAAGCGATTGAAAGTTGGAAGGGGGTGTCGGAGAAATTGAGATGGGGAGAGGAGGTTGGCTTGGCACTGGAAAACGGACGACAGGTGCAATCGGCGTAAATGGATTGTGGAGATGACAGTCGATACAGCACGGAATCACGAGAGATCCCAGTGTGTGTAAATGAAGATGCGCGCACAAACATTTCACGGGATGGTGCTTCTGTATGCGTGCTCCTTCGCCCAGTGGCGCACGTCATCCCGTCGCGTCCAGAATCTGTCACATTTTCTCATGCTCGCGTCCCCAGCCGCAGACACTTAGTTATGGAAATCGGAAGGTTACCGCAATATAGCATTTAAGTCGTTCTCTCATTATTAGCAACTTCGTCTTCATAAGCCCCTCAGATCCGTCATGCTTCAACTGCACCAGTGTCAGCTGGAAACAGCACATGAGATATACACATGTGACAGGTGACATAATCTCGTGGGGCCACACTGTGACCTCATACTTGGACCGCCGCAAGATGCGAGCTGAAAGTGAAAGGCTTGCACGGACCGCATCTTCAAAAAGCGGGCCACGTTGTTAGAAAATCAAGCCGACGGCTATATATTTGGAAAATTCCAACTGTTAGAACTGAGCACTGTTACAGTCCGCAACTGCGGGATTTTTTTGGCGAGCGGCTGTATCTGGCACCCTTGCGCACATTGTAGCCCCCGTGCCAGCAATGCATTCTCACGGCGCATCACGGCGAGGCGTTCTGGTTTCACTTCCGATCGCTGCCATTTTGTCCGAGAACGGGGCTGCTGGGGCTCATGATCGCAGCATTTAAGGACCACTTCAGTTGGTCGATCGCATGAGGGGGCGTACAATTACGAATTTGATATGACTTTGAGTTCCACACGCGCGTCCTCCAGTGACACGATCCGACACAAGTATGAGCATCCTCGAGCTGGCAACCATCAGACTTCATACGGGACTGGAGTATGATCAGTCTCTTTCCTGAGAAACAGAGTAAGAAGGATACGACGAGGTGTTTATGGAGATCATTCATCGTTGATGTCCGACGGGTCCTCACTCGCTTCCGTGTCGGGCCCATTACGACCCCCGCCGTCCGAGCCGTCAGGCCCCTCGCCGTCCAAGTTGCCCCGCAGTCCACCCATTTACATCCTCTATAGTCCTACAAGCCACTCCTTCCGCTGTCCAATTCGTTGCCCTCCTGGCTGGACGAGGCGTCACTCCCGTCGCCTTCAGTGGAATGGCCACCCTCGCCCTCGTCCAACCCAGTCTGGTCCTACGTGGCTGAACAACCGCTGTGGGGAAGAAGTTGATGACGGTGGCGTCGGCGACGGTGGGGCCCAGGACGATTGTCAGCGTCATCGGTGGAAGGACGGATGACGGTATGTCCTCATCGATGGGTACAGTGTGCGACAAATCCGTCACGTTTTGCACATTCCCCCTGTCTGGGCTGCATTCCCGAAGACGATCGCGAGATGTGTCGATGGTTCCCGTGGAAGTTGTCGATCGCGATCCTCCCAGTTTTATGGCACGTGACATGTTACAGTGCATTTCCCTGGCCTTTAGGACAGGGTGCTCTCAAAGTGTAGTGATGCACACATATAATTAGATCAAGGGACTTGCTCTCCGTTTCAGAGGTGGCAGTCTGCATTCGTGTTCTCAGGGATCTGAGGGCGTGTCAGTGTAGAAGGGTCGCGATGACGCTAAAAGCGAATGGAGTTACGAGGCTGAGAAGGACTGTCCGGCCCCAGGGGTCAGAGGGCTCGGACGGCGCCTGCCCCCCTGCCCCCCCCCCACCGCCCCGAGTTGCGTGGGGCGACCGCGCGCAGCGACTTTCAGGGTTCGACGCGCCCGCGATGACCCGCGGGTGATCGTGCCTGGGCGCCGGCTTCTGTTGCGGCGACTCGTTGGCAGTTTCTGACGCCGTCTAGCGGCGCAAGTAGAGGCGCCCCGTCGCGCGGCATTCGGTCCCACCCGCCCGCCCGTGCGCCGTGCCGGCCGCCCCGCTCACCGTGCGCAGGTGCGCTGCGCGGCGGCGTGACGGCCCCTCCCTTGGGCGTCGCGCGACGCCGGCGGGCCGCCACCGCTGCGGTGGCGGCGGCGGAACCCCTTTCCCGGCCCCACCATATCCCCGCTACGGCAACGTGGCTGTACGTGCCCCCGTGCGCGCTCGCGGCTATGGAGCCGGCCGGCGCGCCCAGTGTCGATGCGTCGCCGAGCGCGCCACCGCCGTGAAGGTCAGGGTATTGCACGCAAGTGCCTGGAATCTCGTTATAACGTCCACCCTGATTCACATAAATCTGCCAGATTGAAGTTTAAAGTCGCTTGTATCCGATTCGCTGAAATGATTTGAAGCCTTCGATTTATGCTGCGGCGGCTCGGCTTTCGAGGCTTCCTTTCAGTCTTGTCGCGTGCGATTGGACCGTGAAGGGCGTTGTCACGATCATGATTTATTATCTGGCAACGTCCCCCACTGCCCCAGCGCCTTTTCTCGGTCAGAATCCTGAGACCGTTACCTGTCTGCTCACTCCGTCCTCTCATTGTCTGATATGGAGCCGAAATGTCCCACACCACCAGGCCCTGCACCACCAAATTTGGAACTGCCAGAGGCGGTCCGCTCCAGACGCCATGGCTTTTGAACAGCATCTGGCGCCTCAATTCGTTACCGAGCGCGCCTATGATCTACGCCAACTTCGGTTTTGTTTCGCATAAGTCTCTTGTATCCGTGGACGTTATAACGAGAATGCACTGTACTGGAGCGCATGAAACCGGACTGTACCCTTCAATGTAGGCCGGGCGCTTGCCGCTCATTAGCTGATTCAGTCCCCTGGCCTCTTGGACAGCGTACTATCCAACATGCGCGTAGAGGCCCCCATTCCAATTCCCTGGACTTTAGTACAGGGTACTATACACAACCGCTCGTTGAAGAATAGATTGCCTTTTCCAGTGCACGTTGCGGGAGTACTTGTCCCAAACCGTCCCGGGCGGGCCTTTTTGCGTCCTACGTTGTCCGTCGACGTGCCCATCTTGTCTCTTGTCTGTAGAAAGAAGCGCACACGTACGCCCGACCATCGTACGAGTTTTCTCGAGGTGGCGACGTCCTCATCGTCCGTACCGTCCGCAAGAGCAGATCATGGTTAAAAAAGGTACGTGAGGGCAAGTGCGGTGTTTACGGGGTCGTGCGGGCCGTTTGACCGAGACGGATGTGGTTACGCTCTTGTAAGGTTTTGGGACTTGTCGAAAAGGTGGCTTTAGAGGCCTGAGAGAGCGTTTTCCTCTTGAACGTTCGAATGGGGGGTTGTGTGTTCGCGGATAGCGGGGCTGCTCGAGTTGTCTCGGCCGTTCCCGTTGCCTGTGGTCGACCGGCGCAGCGCGGATGTCGACGGGATTGCCGGCTGACGACGTGGTGCTCTGGATCGGAGAGGTAGCGGCCCCCGAAAGGAGCATGGGGGATGCAGGGGGTAGGGGCTGAAGAAAGAGCAGCGTGTTCTTTGAGGGTACGTTGACCATGGGGAGCCGATCGAGGTGGAAGGGTGCTCTGTGGTACGCGTGTCGCGCAACGCGGTTTGCATAGCGCGGTAACTGACCTTCATGTGGGCGGTGTTACATGCGCTCTTGTTCGATGGCTGGTGTTAATGACGATGAACCTCGGCGAAGCAGCCACAGGAAGCGTCCCGCGCCCCCTCGCGCCACCCGCCATGGGCGGCGCCCCGCGCGCGCGTCGGCAGCGGCGGCGGCATTACCACCGCCGCCGCTGCCCGTCTGACCGGTGGTGACCTCACTTGCGGCGTGCGTGACGGGCGCGCGACCGGCCGGCGGCGGTGTTTTGCTCTCTTTTGTTTTGCCCGCCGTGGACTTTCGTCATGCTGCATGACGTGCGACGCGCACGCTGCTTCGCCCGCGTCCGCCCCGCTTCGTTGCAAGCCGTGCGCGCGCCGGGCGGCGGGCGTGGGGCTCCCGTGATAACTGGTCGCGCCCGCCACCGCACTGAGCTTTGCGGCCACGTCGACCGCCGCTGCAGCGTCGGTCGCCGGCGGCGCTCTGACGGGCGGCGGCAGCGCCGGAGACGGCGGCGGCGGCGGCGGCGCGTCAACGTCTGCCGCCGGCGCCGCGGTGGCCGCCGCGGGGCG
>Ga0209831_1002836_pt1 | contig 14745 bp, 9 predicted proteins | sample Maine_Asex4_meta_FD_187451 | JGI IMG/M metagenome (GOLD analysis project Ga0209831, IMG submission 187451) | Marine algal microbial communities from Maine, USA - Maine_Asex4_metaG (SPAdes) (version 2) | ecosystem: Host-associated > Algae > Red algae > Unclassified | place: Maine, USA | collected...
AATATTTAGCAGCTTGGATTGCAGGAAATACAGGATTTCCGATGGCGGATGCTTGTATTCGTTGTTTACAAACAACGGGTTTTGTCAATTTCAGGATGCGGGCAATGCTAACTTCTCTGGCATGTCATACTTTACAACTGAATTGGAAATTATTAGACCATCCGATGGCGAAACTATATACCGATTACGAGCCAGGTATTCACCTTAGTCAGTTACAAATGCAAGCTGGCGTAGTAGGTATTAATACCATCCGAATTTATAGTCCAAATAAACAAATCGTTGACCAAGACCCCGAAACAATTTTTATCAAACAATGGATTCCAGAATTAAGACCGTTTACACCTAAACAAATTATTGACCATCGAGCCGAACCTTTGGGAGATTATCCTGCTCAGTTGGTAGATTATTGGACGGCTTCTAGGGTTACCAAGGATAAATTATGGACGATTCGGAAATTAGCCGAAACCAAAGAATTGGCAAAGGCAGTTTACGATAAACACGGTTCTCGGAAAGGACCGAGTACTCGAAAAAAGAAAAAAGTAGCTAAAAAGGAAGTAATCAAAACAAAGAAGAAAACTGCCTAAAATGAAAAAATATAAAGTAGGTATTTATTGGCTAAGAAATGATTTGCGCTTACACGATAACGAAACGCTGCATCGTGCGATAGCAGAATGTGAAACCATTCTCCCTGTTTTTTGCTTAGAACCAATGCAGTATCGAATGTTGGATATGGGCTTTCGTAAAACGGGTATTCATCGCTTTAGGTTTTTAGCAGCGTGTTTAAATAATCTAAAAGAAAATTTACGAGAAAAAGAAAGTGATTTATTACTTTTATCGGGCGAACCCGCTATTGTCTTACCAGAATTAGTCAAAAAATACAAAGCCGAAAAAGTCTATACTCAAAAAGAAATTGCTTCAGAAGAGACGACCGTGGAAGCTGCGGTAGCTAAAAATCTGACAAAGCAAAAGGTCGATTTGGAATTAGTTTGGGGGAAAACTTTGTATCATTTAGATGATATTCCTTACAAACCCGCTGAAATTCCTTTGACCTCTAAAGCCTTTCGGATTAATACCACTAAAGCGACTAAGCCTCGTCCGCTATTTCCAGTTCCTGAAACCATCCCAACGGTAAAATTAAGAGAATGGGGAACATTACCAACGGCTACGGAAATTGGTTTTGCAGAAATAGAGCAAGCAGAACCTACTCAGGAAATTTATCAAGGTGGTGAAACGGCAGCTTTAAAACGACTACAATATTATACTTTTGACAGCGAATTATTGACGAGTTATAAATGGACAAGGAATCGGTCTTTGGGGATGGATTACAGTAGTAAATTTTCGCCGTGGATGGCTTATGGCTGTTTATCGCCTCGGAAAATTTATCACATCGTTAAAGATTATGAGCAATCCGTTAAGAAAAACATTAGTACTTGGTGGTTGGTTTTTGAAGTAGTTTGGCGAGATTTTTTCAAATTTCAAGGCTTGCGTTTTGGGAACTTGATGTTTGCCAAAGGTGGGATTCGCCAACGCAAAACCGATTGGAAATACGACCAAGATTTATTTCAAAGATGGAAAAATGGCAATACAGGTGTTCCATTTTTAGATGCCCATTTAAAAGAACTCAATCAAACGGGCTTTATGTCCAATCGAGGAAGGGTCAATGCCGCTAGTTTTTTGGCGAGAGACTACCAAATAGATTGGCGTTGGGGCGCAGCTTGGTTTGAGAATCGGTTATTGGACTACGATGTTTGTAGCAATTGGATGAATTGGAACACGCAAGCTACAGAAATTTGGTACACCAATCCCGTTCATCAAGCCATGAAATACGACAAAAAAGGGGAATATACGCTGACTTGGCTGCCCGAATTAGCTAATTTACCTGTACCTTTATTTCATGCGCCGTGGTTATTAGGAACAGCTGATTTGAAAAAATATGGTGTGGAAAATTATGCGCCACCCGTTGAAATTTATAAAAAATGGACACGATCCATTAATAATATTAAAAAGGCAACGGATGCACTTGAAGTTGCATAAAAGACTCCCTTTAAAAATTTTCACTCAAATACTTAAGGGATTTGGTTTTTTAGGCAGATAGTAGATTAGATAGATTTTTTTAGAGGGAGGAGATTTGATTTGAGTGTGTAACAAAACGATGGTACTCTAAAAAGCAAAAGTGTTAAATACAGGAGCTTATCTTCTTACAAACACCCCCCAACCCCCAAGGGGGAGTACAGTAGTACTAACTTCAAAATAAGTCCTTATTTCGAAGTTAGTACTACTGTACTCCCCCTTGGGGGTTGGGGGGTGTTTGTAAGAAGATAAGCTCCTGCAACACCGTTTTGTTACACACTCTTTTAAATAAAAAACTATATTGTCGTAGCTTCTTAATAAACCACTAGTTTTCTTCTTTATTCAAATATTTATAACGAACTAAGATATACAATAAAATACCATTTAGGCAAAAAGAAATACCATTAGTAATGATGATCGCCCAATCTGATTTACCAATTCCATAAATTGTCCAAAGCCCAACTCCAGCCATCAGAATCATAAACATTCGAGGAGAAACATCTCCGATACTCTTAGTCTCCCAAGCTTTCCGAATCTGTGGGATAACGGCTACTGTGGTACAAATACCAGCTAAAAGCCCAGTAATATCTAACCAATTGAAATCCAAATTAGGTAATTTTAAAAAAATGAAAAATAGTCTGATTGGTTAGTCCATAGAATTTCGGATACCTCTTCGCACAATCTCTAAAGTTACTCCATAGACTAGGTGTCCAGCAAATTCGTTCCAAGCATATTTTCTAGGTTCGACTTCATGTGGAAAAGGTTCTAAACCCATAGCGGGAACAGTGGAACCGTGAGTTGCTACCCAAAATGCCGTTCCAAATGGAATACCATAGCCCATGGCTACCCCTTTATTTTCCTCCACCAATGCACCGTAGAGTGCGCCTGTACCCGTTCCAAAAGCCCAATGAATACGACTTTCTGCCTCTTTTTTATCTTTTTTAGTCAATTCTTTATCACCTAAATTTTCGTTAATCTTTTGGGCTAACTTAACAGGCGGAGAATCCGTATTACCGTGTCTAACTGGAAAATTTTTCTCCCAAACTGTTTTAGCGTAGGTGGCTGCTATACCGCCAATAATACCAGCGAATATACCCTTTAATACATCCGTTTCTTTCATGTTTTTTCTTTTTGGTAAAAAGGACTTACTTATAAAATGTTCACATTTTAATAAATAAATTCATTAGACTTGTTACCCTTTAAGAAATGCCTATATGAAATAGCTATTTTTTTGTTAGTTTTCTTTAAAAAATCACTGAATAATCATTTTATTGAGTTATTTTTTAGAGGAAAATAACAGAAAAAGAGCATTTCAGATAGGTGTTTCTTAAAGGGTAACAAGTCTATTGAACTTTTAGGTCTTCTTCCCTTTCTAGAGATAAGCCTTTTGAAACCATACAGTTTTAAAGATAAGCCCTCCCATTTCGCTGAAATTAAAATCAAATTATGTAAGAATAAAATTTTTAGCCCTCGGTAAGCGGTAGCCTTGAGTAGTTTTTTAGAGGGAACAAACGGAAATTATTGAAATCATCTAATTATCAAAAAAATGATTTTTAGTTTTTGAATTTAATTTCAGCGAAACGCAAGTAGTAACAAAAAGACGGTCAAATTAATCCTAATAAATTAAGGAAAAAATTTAGAAGATTACACAAAACTCAAAAATTAAATTTCAATGTCATATCAAAAAGTAGCAGCAAAAGCAATTCCTAAAGTCAGCTTTACAGTTAGCAATTTAGAAAAAGCTATTGCTTTTTATACCCAAGTACTTCCTTTTGAATTAGAAAACCAATTTGTCTGGGAGGGAGAAAATATCAATGCACTTTTTGGATTAGCAGATAAAAATCTGAAAATAAAAGTAGTCCAACTCACGCTTAAAGACGAAAAAATTGAATTGATGGAATTTGTAACGACTATAAAAGGTCGAATGATTCCAACTGATTCTAAAAGTAACGATTTGTGGTTTCAGCACTTCGCTATGGTTGTTAGAGATATGGATAAAGCCTATCAATCCATCAAAAATAAAGTAAATCAAATTTCTCCTGAACCACAGACTTTACCCGATTACTTGGGACCAGCTGCTGATATTAGCGCCTTCTATTTTAAAGATCCCGATGGACATATTTTAGAATTAATTCATCTTCCACCTGAAAAACTAGACGATGAATTTAAAGTAGAAAAAGGACTGTTTTTAGGTATTGACCATACGGCTATTGGCGTAAGTGATACGGCTAAAAGTGCCCTTCTTTATAAAGACATTATAGGCCTAAAAATCTTAGGAGGAAGTCAGAATTTTGGTACAGAGCAGGAAAATTTAACCCAAGTGCCTGATGTTAATATGGATATTACGCTTTTTGGTACAGGAAAAGGTTTAGGTATCGAATCCTTAGAGTATTTGCACCCTACTAACGGTAGAGAATATCCAGCAGATAGTCAACCTACTGATTTGTGGCATTGGCATATTACTATTCAAGTGAATGAATTGGACCTAATATATCAAACAATTAAAAAACATAATTTTAGGGTTATTTCAAATGGTATTGTTGATTTGATGGAAAATATGGAAGGAAAGAGGGGACTATTAATCAGAGATATGGATGGTCATGCAGTTTTACTTGTTGAATGAAAAAGATGGTTAATATTCTGAATTGTCAATCACTCATTAATCATCATCAGAGAATCTGTGGTATAAGCTCGATTATGTTATCAAAAGAAGCGTCAAACAATAATAATCCGTCCAATTCATCTTGCTTCACACAGTCATTTATTTTTTTATCATCAAAGCCTATGCTTACCAGAATTGGAATATCCACCAAGCCACATTTTACCAATATTTCTTTAACTAATGTAGCACTCTCAACCGTCTTCTCAATAGCAGTGGCACTGCTGGTCTGAAAAGCGACAATTAGATTTTCAGAGGTAAATGACCTTGATTTAAATAAAGGAACAAGGTCTTCTTCTTTATCAAAATATAAATCTATATAGAGCAAAACTCCCAAATCTGCACCCACTATAGCATCTAAATCGTCACCTCGTCTAGCGAGGACCCAGCTTCCTTTATCCTGAACAATTTGACCATAAGAATCGCTACCAGTAGCGTAACTAGCGCCAATCGCCACTTGTTCTGTTGGGAATATGGTTGCTGTATCGATGTAGCTTAAATAAGGTGGCGGTGCCATCATAAGTATATTTACCAGCCATTCGTCATCTATGGTCATTTCTAAACCATAGGCTTGGCTTTCAGCCGAATAACCCGGGCCATCTACGGTGTTCTCCATAGCCACGGTATAGGCAATAATTGGATATTCTTTATTCATAGTTAACTATTTAGCGGAAGTCGAGTCATAAGAAGGGGATAACTTTAAGTTATCCCCTTCTTATTAATACTATTGATTCGTTACAAATATAGTAACACTGTATTGAGAACTTACAAGTTTTTATTGTTTAAAAATCGTCTCGACCAAGTTCAGTATCTCGTGAAAGGGAGCGTCTTGAAATAGAAATCCGGAAATGGCATCGTTTGACAAATATTCGGATAGGTTTTTATCTTTCATATAGCTCTTTACCAAAATAGTAATGTCCGTCAACCCATTTTCGGCAAGGATACGCTCAATTATTTTTAACTTGGTAGATTATTTATTTCCTCTTCCCTTACTTAAATAAACAATACCGAATTTTGTTTAGATAGGAGAAAATGCCTATTCTTGTCTAATTCTATACCTCATAGGATTTGTCAGTTGCCAAACAGATAACAATGGACTACTTGTGTCTGGTGATTTTCCAAAGGTTCGCCTGTTAGAAAAGGAAACATGAGAAAATGTCTATACTTTTGTCTAATTCTATACCTCATAGGATTTGTCAGTTGTCAAAAAGGTAACAATGTGCTACCTGTAACTGGTGATATTCCAAATGTTCGCCTATTGGAAAAGGAACAAACCGATTACCGATTGCAATGGAATACTCAGGTTTTACGGGATGCCGAATCTGGATATACCTTTGCCGAAATACTAGATCCTGCCCAGCAAAGTAAGTTTCAACCTTATCTCGACTATACCGATGCGATTCAAAATCATCAATACTATTGGGGGAAACTTCAGATAGAAAATCGTCTGACGGACGCAGACCGATATACAGAATGGGTACTTTCTTTCACAAATAATTGGTCCAATTTAGAGGTGTTCACAATAGATAACAATGGAGCATGGCAGCAGGAACGTAGTGGAGCATTTACACCGAACGGTATAAAGAAATTTGTGCCAACCGCAAGAGGTAATTTGATTAAACTAAAGCTGCCTCCTCAGGAGGTAGTAACAATTTATTTTCGGGGGATTAGTGAGCGAACAGCTATTTATCCTTCCTTTTACACCCGCTTGAAGCACATCGAAACGTTTTATAATGACTTGTTAAAAACAAAAGTGGGCAATGCCTTTTTTATTGGTTTTATCCTGATGATGTTCTTCTATAATTTAATGTTGTATTTCTACGAAAGAGATTCCAGTTTCTTTTTCTATTCTTGTTACTTAATTATGCTAGTTATATATTCCACCTATTCCTCTGACGACTTGGTGGATTGGTTTGGATTATTTCCAGATAATCCAGAGCAGGAGCGATTTATGAAATTGTCGCTCTATCTTTCTATGATGTGTTACCTGACGTTTATCCGAAGTTTTTTGGACTTAAAGCACCTACTACCAAAATGGGACAAGGTTTTTAAATGGGTAATTTATTTGGGGTTTCCGCTAATATTTTTGGATGTAATTATATTGCTGGCAACTAATTTTAGTTATGTGGTAGAAGACAAAATTGTGGTGCCGTATATTGTCTTAATGCTTATCGTTTGTATAGGATTACTTTATCCATTATACAAAACCAAAGATAAAAAGGGATATTTCATCATCGCTGGTATTTCGGCAATCGTTGTGGGAGCAATCATCACCGTTTTGGTTCGAGTATGGTTTCCTCCTTTCACTATTTTTTATTTGAAGGCGGGAACGGTTGTAGAAGTACTCATTTTCTCTTTAGGTTTGGCTTATCGCCAAAAACACCAACAGAAAGCTAGACAACAAGCCGACTTTAAACTCAAAGAAAGCCAATTAATACAGGAAAAGAACCAAATTGAAGCTAAACGATTAAAAGAACTGAATGATTTCAAGACGCGTTTTTATACCAATATTACCCATGAATTTCGTACCCCGTTGACCTTGATTATGGGCATAAGTGAGCATATTAAGCAACACGAAGAAGAAAAAAAATTGATTCAGCGCAATAGTCAAAACCTGTTGCGATTGATTAATCAATTGCTGGATTTGTCTAAACTGGAATCCCGTTCTTTGACTTTGCATAAAGTGCATCAAGACATCATTGCCTATTTGCGATACCTCACAGAATCCTTTTATTCTACTGCTACACACAAAAATATTCGCTTTCTTTTTCATTCGGAAGAAGAAACGGTTAAGATGGATTATGATGAAGAGCGGATTCAAGAAATCGTCTATAATTTATTATCCAATGCGCTAAAATTCACTAAAGACTATGGGCAAATAATCTTTCATGCCAGTACAATAGACCGAGATGGGCAACCTCATCTTAAGTTAAAAATAAAGGATAATGGCATCGGAATATCCCCCGAAGAACTCCCGCTTATCTTTGATCGGTTTTATCAGAGTGAACAGCAGGAGATGAACAGAGTTGGCAGTACAGGAATTGGTTTGGCATTAACAAAAGAACTGGTAGAATTGATGAATGGACATATTGAAGTGCAGAGCCAAGTGGGCGAAGGCACCCAATTTCTCCTATATCTGCCCATTGAAGCCAATGTAAAATCAACTACTCCCACTTGGCTCAACGCGCAAAACGATAGTCAAAAGAAGGAACAACCGGCCTCTTCAAAAACGAATAGGATGCACCCGACGAAGGTTGAAATGGAAGAATTGGAGGAAACGGAAGCAATGCACTTCACTACTCTACCAGAATTGTTAATGATAGAAGATAATCCCGATATTATCAAATATATAAAGACCATTTTAAAAACCAGTTACAATATCCACTCCGCCTTGAATGGAAATATTGGTGTTGAAAAAGCCTTGCAAATTATTCCCGATATCATCATTAGTGATGTAATGATGCCCGAAAAAAATGGGTACGAGGTCTGCGAAACCTTGAAACAAGACGAACGAACTAGCCATATTCCTATTATTCTTTTAACCGCCAAAGCCACTCAGGAGGATAAACTGGAGGGCTTAAAATACGGCGCAGATGCTTATCTAATCAAGCCTTTTGATAAAAAAGAATTGTTGATTCAGTTGGAAAATCTGGTAAAACTTCGCCAGAGATTACAGTTACGCTATTCTAATCCTTCAATTGAACCCACTTCCGAGTCTTCTATGGAGGATCTATTCCTACAAAAACTACAATCTAGCATTCAAACCCGTATCAATGATACCGAATTTGGTGTTGCTGAATTGGCAAGTACTGCGTACCTCAGCCAAATGCAGCTATACCGTAAACTAAAAGCCTTGACAGGCAAAACGCCTTCTCTGTTTATCCGCTCCTACCGTCTGCAACAAGGACTTGAATTGCTCAAAAAAGGACACTTAAACATTTCAGAAATTGCCTACGAAGTCGGATTTACAGACCCTAGTTACTTTTCAAGAGTGTTCCAAAAAGAGTTTGGCACAAGTCCAAGTGATTATATTAAATAATTGATAATCAATGATTTGGCACTTATTTTACAAGTCCTTTGAAGGATAAGTCCTACCTTTTTTCTCCTTCTGTAAGATATGTGCTAGCTTTTGTAAAATAAGTGAAGACCGTTTACAGCCTTTAACCGCATATTTGTAGAAATGATGGAAAGTAGATAATAGTGCTTTAATTATGTACAAGAAATTATCTGCAATAACCATATATACTATGATAATTTCAAACCTCTAAAAAACAATAACCATGAGAGAATTGATTTCATTTCTATTAATTGCTATCCTTTTTGGCATTCATCCTGTATTATCCCAAAATTCAAAACAATTACAAAAGCACGAAGATACTCGGAATCGAATTGTCAATAATGGAGAGATAGACCTCATTAACAAAGCCCTTTTTGACAAAAATATAGACAATTTCAAAGCCTACTATCAAAATTACCTCACCGGTTTTTCTGATATTAATTTTGATGTGAAGGAAATTCTTGAAACAGAGGAAAAAATAGTAAAGCATTGGAATTTTATAGGAAAGCATACGGGCGATTTTTTTGGTATTCCTCCAACCGGAAAATCGGTGGACATCGAAAGAGTGACGCTGGTTAAAATGAAAAATGGAAAAGTAACACAGGAGCAGGATTTTATGGATAACACTATGTTTTTGCAACAATTGGGAGTAGTTTCCGACCCCAATAATCTAACTATTATCAATAACCTCTACGAAAGCTTTGCGAAAGGAGATATTCCATCCGTATTGGGTGCTTTAGACGCAAAAGTAGTCTGGAACGAAGCAGAAGGTAATAGTTTGGCAGATGGTAATCCATACATCGGACCAGATGCAGTTCTGAACGGCGTCTTTGCCCGAATTGGCGCACGACATGACTATTTCAAAACGACAAACGTTCAGTTGCATGAAATGAGTAATAACCAAGTACTGGCAACCCTACGCTACGAAGCTAAACTGAAAAAGAATGGTGCTTTATTGGATGCACAGGCAGCTCATCTTTGGACATTAAATAATGGAAAAGTGATAGTTTTTCAACAGTATGCAGATACCCGTCAATTAGCGGAGACCGAAGCAGCAAGCGATGTTCCGATGATTATGTCACACAATTTTTACCTGCCTGTTTCTACGCAGTCTGCAATTGCCAAGGCGGCCTATTACAAAGCCACGTATTTTGCATCTAATATTCGATTTAAAGAAGCGAATGCCGAGTTGGATAAAGCCTTACAGGAAGACCCTAATTTTTTAATGGCTTATGCTTTAAAATCTTTTTATGCCGACGATGAGAATAAGGCAAAAATAATTGACAAAGCCTTAGCAATTGATACAAAAGATTTTAACGAAGCAGAAAAAATAGTAAGACAACTACTGGTTATATGGGATAAAGACCTCCAAGCCAGCACCGCGGATAATATGCAGTCGCTGGTAGCCGCTTATCCCAAAGCACCGCAAGCCTACCATTGGGCTGCACTACATGCCGCCTATACCGACAAAAATCAGGAGGCTGCCAAACAATATGCCTTAAAATTAGTCAAAATGAGTCCTAATTTTGGTCCCAATTACAACACATTAGGTTATTTGTACATGGGTAATAATGAAATGGATAAAGCTAAAATGGCTTTTGAAAAATATATCGCCTATTCCTCTACAGATGCCAATGCTTATGATAGTATGGGGGAATATTATATGAATAATAAACAATACACTAAATCTGCGGAATATTATACAAAAGCAGCAACGATGGGTATCACAAGTGCAGCAGTAAAGGCGGAAAAAGCCAAAGCAATGGTAACCCCTAGTGAAAAAGGGCAGGATAAATAAATTATCGCAGGGGCGTTTTAGGCTAGCATCTGCGCCCCTGTAACAACTTATGCTCGACTTTAGCCATTGGTCTTTGGTCTTTAGCCATTGGTCTTTAGTCTTTGGTACGCTAATCCCTACTGTCAAGCATAAGCGTACCAAAGACTAAAGACCAAAGACTAAAGACCAATGGCTAAAGACCAATGGCTAAAGTCGAGTTATGAGGATTGTGGACAAGTACCATCTCCAAGTTTTTAGGATGGTTTGAAATATATGCTCAAAGTTGATAAAAATTAAAAATTATGAAATTTTTTTTTAGAAACCTGTTCAGTCGTCTATTAAACATTCGCCAAAAATTACAGAGAAAAAATCACTTATCAAAGCTTAATTCTCGGTCATATAGGTATCAGCTCTTTGTTAAAACCAAATCATGAACCGATAGAGAAGTAGCTTAACATTTGGGAATCGGCAGAAGATTTTGCCAAATTTTGAGAAATCATGATACCTCTGGCAAAAAAACATGGAATCGAAGCAGAAGCAGAATTGTTTCCGCTGTACAACGAACTGGATTAGAATTTGGGAAATGATATTTTGAAATATGAGTTATAATTTTTGTGACACTTTGAGGTGATACAATAAAGTAGAAGCAGATAATAAATAATTATTCAAGCTATGAAAAACAACATCCTCCTTTTTTTGATTGCATTTACTGCTTGCACCAATACTAGTGTAATCGAGACCAAATCATTTTCTGCCGAACCTTGGATATTGGTAGAGGACGAGTCGACTGGACTATCAAGCTACCAAACTAAGGGTGGAAAAATTATAATTCCAGCCGATACTTATGCACAATGTCTCACGGATACTTTCCATACCAAGGCGATTGTCATGACCAAAAATGATAACAAGTGGGTGGTCATTAATCGAAGTCAAAAAGTGCAATATGAAGTATTCCCTTTTGACAATGGACCTGATTATCCTTCAGATGGATTGTTCAGAATTATTCAAAATGGTAAGATTGGTTATGCCGACCAAAGCGATTACAAGATTGTAATTGAGCCACAATTTGATTGTGCCTATCCTTTTGAAAATGGCAAAGCCAAGGTGAGTAAAAATTGCAATACGACTTCAGATGGAGATCATCAAACTTGGGAAAGCAACGATTGGAAATTCGTAGATAAGAATGGTCTGGAAACGGTTTCAACGAATGAAACGGGGTTACCGAAAACCAAAACAATTGAAGACTATGGTCTGCATTATCAAAAACATAACGATTATGTAAGCCTGAAAAAAGTTGTAGAATTAATGAATTTAGAATCCGATACTTCGTATGTAAGCGCCATACTAGGAAAACCAATCGATATGGGATTTGATTATAGATATTTGATAGATTCAATAGGCCCAAAGGGTTGTTCTATCGGGGCTGTTTTTCATATCAATGAAACTGGAAAGATTGATCGAAAATGGATTCTTGAGATTTGCGAATAAGCATTCAAAAACTAAATTGGTGTATAACGAGAAGGTGGTATTTTAAATCTAATTAGATTTAAAATACCACCTTCTTATTACACGCTCATTCCATATTGGTTTTACAGATTTTAGCTCACCTGTTTTTCAATAGTCACCACTACCGATTTGGAAGCAGGCGTATGGGTTTTAGCATACTGGTCAATTGGTACCAATATATTAGCCTCTGGAAAATAAGTAGCAATGCTTCTAGTAGGTATTTTATATTCGACTATCGTGAAATGAGGTGCAACTCTTTTAACCCCATTATAATGACCAACTAAATCAATAATGTCTCCTTGTTTTAAACCATTCGCTTCTAAATCCGCTTTATTCATCATTGCTACCCTACGCCCATTAGCGATACCTCGATAACGGTCATCATTGCCATAAATAGTCGTATTAAATTGGTCATGACTTCGGAGCGTTGTCATTAAAAATTCTCCTTTTTCTAATTTTTTGGTCGTCACTTCATTGACTGTAAATTGTGCTTTTCTGGAAGGAGTAGTAAAATTTTGCTCGCTCGGTCCATTCGGTAAATAAAAGCCTCCTTTTTTTCGTACTCGTTCATTATAGTTATCAAATCCAATCACACAAGCTTCTACTTTATCTCTAATTAAGTCATAATTATCCGCCATTTTTGTCCATTCTACCTTAGATTTTTCGTCCAAAGTAGCTATTGCCATTTCGCAAATAATTCTAGGTTCGCTCATCAAATCTTTGGATGCTGGTTCAAGGACTCCTTCAGATTTATGCACTACGCTCATCGAATTTTCGACACTTACAAATTGCTCCCCCGTAGCTTGCCTATCTATTTCTGTTCGACCCAAACAAGGTAAAATAATTGCCGTTTTGCCTGTTACTAAATGATTTCTATTGGGTTTGGTGCTGACCATTACCGTTAAATCGCAATTGCGCATTCCCTTTGCGGTGTATTCGGTATCAGGTGCGGCAAGTAATAAATTTCCACCCATGCTCATAAAAAATCGAACCTTATTATTGTGCATGGCTTGAATGCCCGTCACTACGTTATAACCTTCTTCTGCGGGTATTTCAAAATCAAAAGTAGCTTCCATTCGTTTCTTCAATCCCGGTCTAATTTTTTCCCAAACACCCATTGTTCTATCCCCTTGCACATTACTATGTCCTCTAACAGGACAAGCCCCTGCGCCAGGAATACCAATACTTCCTTTTAACAATAATAAGTTCACGATTTCTTGCACGGCAGCAACTCCATTTTCATGTTGGGTAATACCCATTGCCCAGCAAATTATCATTCTTTTATTGTCTCGAATCATTTCGGCAGTCTGTTGGATTTCCTCCATTGGAATACCACAATCTTCGGATAATTTCCGAACGTCTTGTTTTTTTAGGTTGGCAACTAAGCTGTCTATTCCTTCTGTTTTATTTTTAATAAATGTTTGGTCAAAAACAGTTCCTGGGGCTACTTCCTCCATTTCTAACAACACACACATAATGGTTTTCAATAATGCCAAATCTCCATTAATCCGCACTTGCAGAAATAAATCAGAAATATTTGTGCCTGTTCCCAGATACCCTCTAACTTCTTGTGGATTTTTAAATCGCTTAAAAGCTGTTTCTTCTAATGGATTGACCGCGATTATTTTAGCACCATTACGTTTTGCTTTTTGCAAAGCCGTCAACATCCGAGGGTGATTCGTGCCAGGGTTTTGTCCCATGATGATAATCAAATCGGAGATATATAAATCCTCTAGCTTAATAGTTCCTTTACCTACCCCAATGGTATCTGTCAATCCCTTACCCGTTGTTTCATGACACATATTGGAGCAATCAGGTAAATTATTTGTGCCGTATTGACGAGCAAATAATTGATATAAAAAGGCCGCTTCATTGCCCGTTCTACCAGAAGTGTAAAACACCGCTTCATCAGGCGACTTTAATTTTTTCAAAGTCTTTCCAATATATTGAAAAGCATCGGCCCAGCTAATTGGTTCGTAATGCGTTGCACCTTCTCTTAGAATCATCGGGTGCGTAATCCGTCCCGATTTACCCAATTTATATTCCGACCAAGTATTCATTTCTGCCACACTATGCTGGGCGAAAAAATCGGGTGTTACTCGTTCTTTTGTACCTTCTTCAGCAATGGCTTTTGCTCCGTTTTCACAATATTCTGCTACACTTGACCGCTCGCCAGGTGCGGGATCGGGCCAAGCACAACTTGGACAATCAAACCCCTTTACTTGGTTCAAATTCAATAAAGTCTTGGAACATTTTATCCAATCCATTTGACTAAAACCAGATAACACGGAATTTTTGACTGCCGATGCACCAACGGCTACTTCTAATGGCTCCGTAATTTTTATATTTTCCTCTATTTCAATGGGTAAGGTGTAGTTTGGTTTTTTCATAGATTTTTCTTTTTTGATGGATAAGTATCAACTGCTAAAAAGGAAGAGTTGGGTAAAAGTTCAGTTATAAGTAGTCTTTTTTTGAAACACAAAAGGAACAAAAGTGCATAAAAGGGTTTTCACAAAATTTTTTATTGAAACACAAAAGGAACAAAAGTACACAAAAGGATTTCACAAAAGCTTTTAAAAAAAAAACAGCAAAGAATAGAAGACTTTTGTGAAATCCTTTTGTGTACTTTTGTTCCTTTTGTGTTTCAATAAAATTTTTAAGTTGTTTCTTTTACAG
>Ga0209831_1002837_pt1 | contig 14737 bp, 12 predicted proteins | sample Maine_Asex4_meta_FD_187451 | JGI IMG/M metagenome (GOLD analysis project Ga0209831, IMG submission 187451) | Marine algal microbial communities from Maine, USA - Maine_Asex4_metaG (SPAdes) (version 2) | ecosystem: Host-associated > Algae > Red algae > Unclassified | place: Maine, USA | collected...
AAAAACCCTTCATAATCAATTGATTACAAAGGGTTTATAATTTTACAAAGCAGCCCGTAGGGGAATCGAACCCCTGTTTCCAGGATGAAAACCTGGCGTCCTAACCCCTAGACGAACGGGCCAGTTTTGAAAAAACATAACATAACAAGTCTTTAGCTTAGTTATGTTTCTTAAAAACGGACTGCAAAGATAATTTTTTTAATAATTTCCGCAACTGATTTTAAAAAAAATTTCAATAAAGTTTTACTTAGCAACTTTTAAACAATATCTTAACTGTTTATACTTGTTAATTTGTGCTGCTGCTGTGCTGCAAAAGCCTTACAGAGCTTCGGTTATGCTACGTTTTTGCACCTTAAATTGTAAGTAGCTAACTTAGGCCCAAATGCATATTTTTTTAACCTGTTACAAAAAACAGCCCATCTTAATATATTTACCAAATGAATAAAACCATAAAGCAACGAAAAGAGCAATTTGCCACCAATTCTAAAATTATCATTGAGCCAGATTACGCGCCAAAAGATACTGCTTTGCCTGCCCCTGGCGTGTTTCCCTACACCAGAGGTATTCACCAAAGCATGTACCGTAGCCGCTTATGGACAATGCGGCAATATGCTGGCTTTTCTACTGCCGAAGAAAGTAACGAACGCTATCATTACCTGCTAAAACAAGGCGTAATGGGCCTTTCGGTTGCGTTTGACTTGCCCACACAAATTGGCTACAACTCCAACCACCAAATGGCAGAAGGCGAAGTAGGCAAAGTAGGTGTTGCAATCGATTCTGTAAAAGATATGGAAGTGTTGTTCAAAAACATTCCGTTGGCCAATATTTCTACCTCTATGACTATTAATGCCACCGGCTTTATTTTATTGGCCCTATATATTGCCGTTGCTAAACAACAAGGTGCAGATGTTAAAAAATTACGAGGCACAATTCAAAACGATATTTTAAAAGAATATGCTGCTCGTGGCACTTACATTTATCCGCCAAAACCAAGCATGCGTATTATTACCGATGTGTTTGAATATTGTAGCAACGAAGTACCATTGTGGAATACTATTTCTGTTTCAGGGTATCATATACGCGAGGCTGGCTCAACCGCCGTACAAGAGTTGGCTTTTACGCTGGCCAATGGTAAAGCCTATTTACAAGCTGCTATTAATAAAGGTTTAGATATTAATGTGTTTGCCAAACGTGTCTCTTTCTTTTTTAATGCACACAACAATTTTTTTGAAGAAGTAGCCAAGTTTAGAGCGGCCCGTAAAATGTGGGCTAATATAACCCAGCAAATGGGCGCAACAGATGCAAAAGCGCAAATGCTACGCTTTCATACCCAAACAGGTGGCAGCACTTTAACTGCGCAGCAACCTTTAAATAATATTAGCCGGGTAACCTTACAAGCATTGTCGGCAGTAATGGGTGGTACCCAAAGTTTACACACCAATGGGTATGATGAAGCCTTGGCTTTACCTACCGAAACTGCTGCTAAAACCGCCTTGCGAACCCAACAAGTTATTGCCCACGAAAGTGGCGTAGCAGATACCGTTGATCCACTAGCTGGTTCATATTTTGTAGAACAGCTGACTGCCGAGATGGAACAACGAGCCAACGATCTTATAGAAATAATAGACAAAATGGGCGGTATGGTTAAAGCTATTGAACAAGGTTATGTACAACAAGAAATAGCCAATTCGGCTTACAAATACCAACAAGGTATAGAAGATGGAAGTTTGCCAATTATTGGCGTAAACCAAAATGCAGAAGCAACACAAAAAGACATTCCTACTATGACCATTGACGAAAGTATTCGAAAAATTCAAAGCCAAAAAATTGACCAACTAATTAGCGAAAGAGATAACGTTAAAGCCGAAAAAGTGCTTCAGACAATAATACAAAACGCTAAAGACGGTGTTAACATAATGCCAGTTGTTATTGAGGCGGTAGCGTGTAAAGTTACACTCGGCGAAATAGCAGATGCCTTAAGGGAAGTTTTTGGAGAGCATACAGGATAGTACTTTAAACCTTACCATAAGTAGATAAATTTTTGAAGCGAAATGGTAGCCCCTCGAACAAACTTTGGTCTCGCCATCCGTTCAAATACCATTTTGCCAACGCTTCAAAAGCCCTGCAAAAAATGGTATAACCACTACTGTCGAGGCTAATTTTGAGAGGGTAGTTTCTCATTGATATTTTTTTTGCCCAAAGTCATAATGCCAAATGAAAGCAGAATATTATCAACCACTTTATAAATTTTTAAACCATCTCAAAAGAAAATTTTAATACTATATTTTCAAATTTTAAAAAGTATAAGTACGTTTATTCTATCCCCACTCTTTGTCAGATCGATGGCAGACTATGCCTAAACTACTTTCCTCTTCAACAAGGTTAAGTGCGGTGGTTTCAATAATTAAACTTTTAAATGATTCGCTTTTTGAAAACATAGTAATAAATGCTAATGTTAATGCGATTGCTATAATTTTAATATTCTTCATAAGAATAACTATTTTAATTTTTTTATTAATGAGGTTAACTGAATAATGATAGGGTTGATGCTTTCGTTTAGTTGGTTAATTAGTAAAAGGTGGCACGGGTTATTTATTGGTTGCTTAAAGGCTACTAAGGTGTTTAATATTTCCGTTATTTTTTCATCACTATTATTTTCAGCATTATAATATGCATCTAACAGGTTAAACAGTATTTCTGTATCGTTAGGGTTAAGTTTAAGCGCACTTTCGAAATAGTTGATAGCTTTATCAATTTCGCCATTCATTAAAAAAGTATCGCCTATACATTCCATCACCATCGATTTTTTAGTGCTCGGTAAATCTGCTAATAACAGTTCTTTTAGCTCTACAATTGCCTCTGCAAAAAAACCTAACCTCTTTAAAACATAAGCATAATTGTATCGGTTAATGTGAAAGTTAGTCTCAGTTTCGGCAGCTTTTTTAAAACAGAAGCTCGCTTTTAAATAACATAAAAAGCATTTGAAAAAAGCACGGATGTCTGCTTTTAGGCAGCTGTTGATTTTTAAATTTTTTGCTTCGTATCTATATTGTAAGCCCTTTTCAAAATATATTATCGCCTCTTTTTTTATGCCTTTGTAATCTTTGGTTTGTTGTAACTCCGTTCTACTATATGTTTTTGTGGTAATGTTGGCAATTAAAGCTTTAAATTTTTTACGATGATCGCTTCTGTTTTGCCTTGTTTTATTTAAAATTTTGAAAATCGCTTCTACTTCTTCCAACTTTATACCTATAAAGTGAGTGATGTTAAACTGTTTAGCAATGTCGATAAATGTAGTAGCAATTTGGCCTTCGGTAAAACCATCAACTTGCAATAGCAGTTCATCAATTAAATTGGTTGCTTTATCAAAACAGATTTGAAGCTTTGGCAAGGTGCTGTTTTTCAATTCTACCGCATCATTATTTTCTTGTATTGAGGTGATGCCACCTGGTTGATGTTTTCTTAAAAAATCGGTATATCGAAAACGCAACAAATTATAAAACCTTCCATCGGGGCCATATTTTTTAGGTTGGTTTAATGCTTCTTCAATAGCAGCATCAGCCACATCATACATAAATAAATTAAAATCGAACCATTTTAGCTTTACATCTGCTTTATGAAAATTTTGACTGATGTTATAATATTTGGCATAAATTTTAGGGTGGATGGTAGTTGTTGTTGGTTTTACTTGTTGCGTTATCATATTTTTTACATTAAGAAGTAATTTTATATTTATATAACGAAAGTGTCAAGTGGAATATGATATATGGGCCTTATTTTAATAATTAAAGTGCTTATTATAATAAGTTTGTGTGGTGATGTTAGATAGGTTTTTTGAGAACAGGTTAGATTGGTTTTTAACCTATAGGAGACATAATGACTTTCACAATACAAAATAATAATTTATATTGCTAATATGAAATACCAACAGAATTATTATGAAGCACTTTTTAAATATTATAAAAAAGAATTAGGTATTGTAAAATTAGTTTATGGCTGGTGCATAACTGCGATTATTACAGTACTTGGTATGTTTATTATTTTTTCGATTTGGGTTGGGCTTGACTCCATTAGGAATGAAACCGATATGCGTAAAATATTGCCTACTTTTACAATAGTATTTGCTTTTGCAATATTCTTAATTTTTATTATTGATCAATTTTATACGAAACAAATATTGAATAAAGAAATAGTTTCCTATAATGAAAAAAGGGTTGATCTGTTAAGCCAAAGAATAAAAAAAGACTTTAAACAAAAAAAGAAAAAAATACTTTCGTATTTAATAGAAATTGCTGAGAAAAAAGAAATTGCTCATAAAGAAATAGTGCAATCATTTTTATGGGTATTTGGAGTTTTATTTGCCCTATCCATTCCACTTTTCAATCAATTTCTTGCTTGGCTAATTGAAGATTTTAAAAAGGTTTGTTCTGCAAAAGGCTTAGATTTTTTTGAGTTTTTTGCTCTATCTATAATCGTTGTGGCCTTTTTTACGGGCCTATGCAGATATTCTTTATACCTTATTTCTGACATATATACCTATAGATTGAAAAGGTATAAATCTGATTTAAGAATAATTTTGCTTTCAATAGATGCTTAGTGAAACTCGTTAATTACAAAAACTGACATCTTTTGAAAAAGATGTCGGCTTTGAAATATAAGTGGGCAAGTTTACTTAAAAAAATATAAAATTTTACGCTGCCATTTTTTCTGGTACATAAACTTTCACTTTTTCTTTGGTTATTTTTTCCTTTGTCCAAGCGAAACCATACATCATTCTGTCGGCTAAGTAATATAAAACTGGTACCATTATTAGGGTTAAAAAAGTGGCGAAGACTAAACCAAAAATTACTGCCCAAGCCATTGGCCCATAAAAAATAGTGTTATCGCCGCCTAAATAAAACTGCGGATCTAAATCGGCAACCAAGCCTGCAAAATCAATATTGATACCAACTGCTAAGGGTATTAAACCCAACACGGTGGTAATAGCTGTTAGTAATACTGGACGTAAACGTAAACCGCCTGCACGTATAATGGTATCTTTTACATCATAAATTGAAAGTCTAAATGTACTATCAATATCATAATCGGCACGGCGACGGGTTCGCTCTAAATTAATATAATCTATTAACACAATGCCATTATTTACTACAATACCCGCTAAAGATATTACCCCAATACCCGACATAATAATAATGAATGGCATTTGTGCAATACCGTAACCAAAAAACACCCCTATTAAACTCATGGCTACGGTAAACAAAATAATGAAGGGCGAAATAATGGAGTTAAATTGAGTAACCAATAATAAAAAGATTAAACCCATTGCTATAATAAAGGCGCGCATTAAAAATGCGCTCGACTCACCCGACTGTTCTTCTTGGCCCGTAAATTTATAATCGTAGCCATCGGGCAATTCATAAGCGGCCATATAATCTTTATACTTAGCCGTAATTTCTGCACCAGTATAACCAGTATTTACGTTTGAATAAATAGTAATTACTCGTTTTAAATCTTTACGTTTTACTGCGCCATAAGTGCTGCTATATTCTTTTGTAGCTACAGTAGAAATTGGCACTTGCACCATTTGGCCTTGGTTATTTCTAAAGGTAATTTTTTGGTTTAAAATGCTTTCTACATTATAACGATCTTCACTATTAAAGCGCAACCAAATTGGGTAGTCATCTTCGCCATCTTTTAGTTTAGAAATTTCTTTACCAAAAACGGAGGTACGAATATTGCCTGCAATTTGCCCAGTACTTAAACCATACCGCCGTAGTCGATCTCTATCTAAATTAACCACAATTTCGGGCTTGCCCGTTTCTAAATCGGTTTTTAAGCCTTCTACTCCTGGCACATCAAAATCGTTTAGGTATGTTTTTATCTCGTCGGTTAGTTCAATTAGTTTTACATAATCTTCACCACTTACTTCTAAATTAATTGGCTTACCAACGGGCGGCCCCGATGCATCTTTGTCCACAGTAATATCTACACCGGGGTATTTCACTAATTCTTCCCGCAACATTTCTAAAATTTCGTTAGTGCTTTTTCCTTTTCTATCAGGAAACTCAACAAAGGTTACATTAATACGAGCTTTGTTAGGCGACTCGCCCATCGACACTTCTCCACTTTGCGGATCTGAGGTACCTTCACCAACTTGGGTTAATTCGCTGTCAATAATGTCGCCATATTCTTCTAACAAGTTTACTAAGTCAGCTTCAATTTCTTTGGTTAACTCGTTGGTACTTTCAATATCGGTACCAATTGGTTTTTGTATAAAAATATTAATGTAATTTGGGTAAGATTCTGGAAATAAATCTACCTTAGGGTTACTACCAAAGTAAAAACCCATACTTGCCATAAAAAGAAATAGCGTACCAGCTACTAATACAAAAGGCACCGGCCCCCACAATGCTCCTTTTAAAATCCATTTGTAAAATCGTTCTAATAATGGTAAAAAATAACTTCTAAATAATAAGGAAAGTGGGGAGAATATAAACTTATTGACTACCATAATTATGGCGAAAGAAATTAAAATACCTCCAAGTAAGTTACTATCTGCCTGCCGTAAACCAAAACCCATTATTGCTAATGCAATTACTCCAACAAAAAACCAAAGCCAATTAGTTTTGGAATTTTTGTTTTCAATTTTCATGTACATACTGGTTAACACAGGGTTAATTACAAGCGCAATAAATAACGATGAAAGCAAAACCGTTATTAAAGTTATAGGTAAATACTTCATAAACTCGCCCATCACATCGTTCCAAAATAATAATGGGGTAAATGCTGCGGTTGTTGTTGCGGTAGATATGATGATGGGCCAAGCCACTTCACCAACACCTTCTTTTGCGGCTTGCATTGGGTCGTAACCTTCTTCGTCCATTAGCCGATAAATATTTTCGACTACTACAATACCATTATCTACCAACATCCCTAATGCTAATACTAACGAAAACAACACCATAATGTTTAGTGCTACGCCATTCATATTTAACAAACCAATACCCATTAACATAGAAAGTGGAATAGCAACACCAACAAACAAAGCATTACGTAAACCCAAAAAGAACAACAATACTATTACCACCAATAGCACACCAGATATTATACTGTTGTTTAGGTTGGCCAACATACTGCGGGTTTGTTTTGAGGTATCGTTGGTAACGGTTACTTTTACGGCTGGCGGAAAACGGCTTTCTTGTACCTGTGCAACAAGGGCTTTAATTTTATCGGCAGCATCTAATAAATTTTTACCCGAACGTTTTTTAATATCTAAGGTTAAAATAGCTAGTTGATTGGTTCGTGCAAAACTGGTGGCTTTTTCATAACCAAAATCGACACTAGCAATACTTTTTAAATACACAATGTCACCTGCATCACGTTTTACAATTACGTTTTCAATTTGTTTTACGTTTTCAAACTCACCAATAATTCTGATGCTACGGGTATAGTCGCCCGAAATTACGTTACCGCCCGACATGGAAATATTTTCGCTTGAAATGGCTTGCTCAATATCGTTAAAGCTAATTTGAAGCGCTTCCATTTTTTTAAAATCCACATTAATGCTTACTTCTTTTTCTTGTACGCCACGTAAATCTACACCCGAAATTTCTGGAAACTTTTCAATTTCTTCTTGCAGGTATTCTGCGTATTCTTTCAGTTCATCTTTTGGTACTTTACCCGAAATGTTTACATTAATTACTGGCAGTTGCGAAAAATCTAACTTAAACACATTAGGCTCTGCTGGCAAGTCGTTTGGCAAATCGTTTTTAGCACGGTCTACCGCATCTTTTACATCTAATAAAGCTTGCTCAACATTTACGCTAAAATCAAAAGTGGCTACTATAGAAGCAAAATCTTGTATAGAGGTAGAAGTAATTTCATCTAAACCAGTAATGGTGTTTATTTCTTGCTCAATATAACGAGTCACCAAGTTTTCCATATCAATTGGTGAGTTACCTGGGTATGGTATACCAATATATATCTGTGGTATATTTACCTCAGGGTAGTTTTCTTTAGGCATCGTAATATAACTACTTATGCCTATACCTAAAATAATAAAGGTTAAAATAATAACGCTGGTTTTGTTGGCTAGTGCGGCATTAGTTAAAGCAAAAAACCGTTTTACTTTTTGATCTTTTTTTATAGTTGATTTTCCGTTGTTGTTATTGGTATCGTTTGCCATTTTATATTGTTAGATTACAGCTGTTTGAATTATAGATGTTTAAAATACAGATGATAAGATTACTGATTTAATAAAAATTTATTTGCTACTTGCTTCAATGGGTTGGCCTTCAACAATGTTTCTATAGCCTTTGTCAATTAAAGTTTCGCTACCAGTTAAACCCTCGGTTACAATAGTTTCATTGCTAATTACTTCACCCGTTTTTATACTTACTTTTTTGGCTATTTGTTTATCTTCTACCGCTTCCACTATGTAAATATATTCGCCACCAAAATCGTTTTGTATTAAATTGGTAGGCACAACAATTGCATCTTTTATAAATGTTTCGCGCAGTTTTACCATTGCCAAAATGTTTGGTTTTAATTTATTGCCTGGGTTGCTAATATCCATTTCAATAGTAAAAGAGCGACTGCCAGCATCTATACGCGAGCCTATATCGGTAATACTTGCCTTACGTTCAATACCAAGCGAAGGAAACTCTACCATCACTTTATCGCCACGCTTTACCTTGCTTAAGTAAGCTTCTACCAACTCTGCTTCAACTGTTACTGTTGATAAATTGATTACCGATGCCAACGGCGAACCGGCCATTACCATTTCGCCTTCATTTACAAAAACATTTTCTATTGTGCCGCTTACGGTTGCGTTTTGGGTAAACTTGTCTAAGTTGCTTTGTGCCGTAGCAATGCTTTTTACTAAGGCTTCTACACTACTTTTAGCTTGTATCAACTCTATTTCGGTGCCAATGTTTTGCGCCCAAAGTCGGTCTCTTTTTTCTAAAACAGTTTTGGCTAATTCTAATTGCGTTTCCAATTCAGAAATGCTACGCTTTACGGTTTCATCATCTACACTCATTACAAAATCGCCTTTGCTTAAATAACGATCTTCTACTAAACCTAAACGAGTAATGCGCCCAGTAGTTTCTGCCATTACTTGAGTATCGTCTTTCGAGTTTACTGTTCCCGTGGCTTCAAAAAAGGTTTCCACATCTTTCACCGCTGCTTTGGTTAAGGTTACCAATTTCGATTTCTTTTGCTTTTCACCAGTATAAGATGCATCTTCTGCTCTAATTATTTTTTCAATTTGATTGATCTTTAGTTCGGTAGGTTTTAAAAAACCTTTAAATTCGGCAGCCAATTTTTTCTTTTCCGCCAAAGTCATTCCTTCAATTTCTTTTGTCAATTGCTGCGAGTTCATATTCATTACCTCGCTCAATGGCCGATCTAATAAACCAACTTTTTCTTTAGGCTTACAAGCGGCAAAGCTTAATATTATAATTAGTAATGATGCGATGTATTGTATATTTTTCATTGCTGTTGTTTTATTTTTTTTGTTGATGATTTTTTCTTCACAATTTTTCTTCTTTGGTATAAACAAATTTGTTATGAAGTGTAACAATAAATGATTTATTTGGTGAACTTATATCAGGCTCACCCAACTCATTATTTTTCATTAGCTCAAACATTCTTCTAATTCCTTCCCCCAACTCTCTTATATATCCAAACTCACGTAATACTCTTGTTAAATAAGTATTTCTTGTTTCGTGCGCACCTTTCAACTCTTTTAAATCTTCAATGGTAAGTTTTGATAATAATTTACCGGGACTCAATACTTCTAACCTATCGGTAAAAATTCTTACTTCAATTCCTCTTCCTTCTAAACTGTAGTCTCTATGTGTTATTGCATTTATAAGAGCTTCCCTACAAGCCGGTTCAGGATATATAACCTGGGTTTTAAAAAGCCCATCTTTTGAATATCTGGTTTCGCTCAAAGCTGGTCTAAGTGCATTCCAACCTTCCTCTGCTAATTGAAAAATATTTCCTGAAATATCTGCCACTTCTGTAACATTGTAATCTGGAGCAGATTTTTCTTCTGTTCCATTTACCCTTAATATTCTAACTCTTGAACGAGGATGCCATTTATTGGGGTTTTTAGCAAATAGCAACAGGGCAGCTTTCCTTAATCTTAATCTATCTCCATCAAACTCTGCCAGTTCAACATGCTGCAGAAATTTTTCAGGAGACATATTTTTTATTTTAGTACACTCTTCTCCAACCGATTTTACCAAGTCTAAATCCAAGTCGGTAACAATTGCTAACTCTTCAAATTGCCTATCGTATTGCCTTGAAGAAACCTCATCTCTAACAAATCTAATCGTATCGGCCGAAGTAGGAACACTATCTCTATCTTCTCTTTTAAAACATTCTCCTTTGCTTGTTTGATGGATAAACTTTGCTCCTTTATCTACCGAAAAATAAATCACTTTTTTGCCTTCATATTCAATAATGTTTTTTCGTTTGATAGGTAAAGGAGTCTCTTTTAATACATTGCTTGTTGATGCTTCTAATATTGCTGTAAGTTTCTCGTCACTATGTGGTAAACCAGTCACAGTATTGTTGTCTTCTATTCCAATAAATAATTCTCCACCATCTGCGTTAGCAAATGCCACCAGTTCTTTTGCTACATTATAACATATATCTTTAAAATTTCTGGGTTTTTTTTCATTAGGTAAACCTTCGTACCCACTCTTAAACTCGCGATAATAACTTTCACCAAGTTCTTTCGCAATCTCTACCCTTTCTTTAAGCCTTAAAAGATTTTTCATTATAATATACTTATATTTTTAAGATGGTTGTTTTACGCTAAAAAATTTTAATAAATACCATAAGCCTTATTTATTTGTGCTTTGGCTAATACCAAACTGTATAAACTATTTATATAATTGGCTTGTGTTTGTAAAAACATTCCTTCTGCGCTATTTACTTCTAAGCTACTGCCAAGGCCTTCTTTATATTTTATTAAAGCGGTATCGTAAATATTTTGCGCCAGCTTTAAATTATCTTCTTGGTTATTTTTATCATTTAAGGCGGTTTCATATTTACTAATGGCTGTCTTCTTTTCAATATTAAAACCTTGTGTAGTTTGCTCACGCACTATTGCTAATTGTTTTAAATTTAGCTCAGAGGTTTGTATTTGCGCACGTTTCGCTCTACCATCAAAAATAGGGATGTTTAAACTTAGGCCGAGTAAAAATTGATCGAACCAGCTATTTCTAAATTTAAAAAATTTATCTCGTTGCGAAGTAACTCCATAATCGGCAATACCAACAAGGCTTGGGTAATAGCCCGATTTTATCCGTTGTATTTGAAGTTCATTTATGCCTTGTTGCATATCTAACAAATCAAATTCAATTCGTTGCGAGTTGTAGGCCATAGAATCTAAGTATGCCAAATTAAGTGCTGTAAACGTTTCAATACTATCTGTTAAAATAATAGGTTCGTAAGTTGGGTAACCCATTTGAAAACGCAATAATTCAATGGTTAAATTACGTTGCTCTTGTAAGTTTTTTATTTGCGCTTCAATATTAGCCTTCGACAATTTAAGTCGATCAACATCAATAGCCTCTACAAAACCATTTTTTAGCAGCTCGCCTGTTTCAAATAAACTGCGTGCTATGGTAGGCATGTTTTTTTTAAGCAATTCAATATTTTCACCTGCTATTAATGCCGTTAAATAAGTCTGTTCTATATCATACTGCGTATCAATTGCCGTTTTTTCTACCTGCTTTTCAGTTAACCTTGCGTATAACTTTGCCAGCTTTATACCAACTAAATACGATGCACTAAATACAAGTTGAGATGCAGAAATGCCGGCTGAAAGATTGTGTGTTGTACCAAATTCAATTTCTGCAAACTCTCCGACCTCACCACCAAATATTTCTGCCGGCAACAATGAAACCGGAAGTTTTGGATAATAAAGCAAATCAACATTACCATTAATTTGTGGCAAACCTTGCGCTAAAGCCTCTGCAATTCTAGCATCTGCCAAAGCAACATCTATATTGGCTAATCTTACACTTGGGTGATTTTCAAAAGCATAATCTTTGGCTTGTTTTAGGCTTAACTTTAATGGTATTATGGTATCGCTGGCAACTGTATTGCCTTGCGACAGGCCACTAAATACAATTGATAAACATAATACGGTTATTACTAAATGCTTCATAAATATTATTGCTGTGCTGTTTTTTTTGTTAAATATTTTTTTCCCTTTGTACTTATTATTGCGTTTAAATGATACATCATATATTGCTGGTGAATTTTATAAAATGGATATTGATTGACAGGAAATACGTTGCTGTTAAAAATAGAATCGACACCGCCAACATAAATACGAGCCACTAAATCCACATCAAAATCGGTGCGATAATAACCTTGTGTTGCACCATCTTCTAAGTTTTTTACAATAGTTTTGTATAAGAAGTTGCTTTTGTGCGACTCAAACAATTGCCAAGTTTTTTTATAGTATTTTTCTAAATCATAAATAGTAGAAGGGTTAAGCGTTCTTAAATAATCGCTAACGTGTTTTTGTATATTTAAAAACTGATCAATAGGGTTGTTATAAGTTTTAATTATTTCGGCAACAAAAGTTTCTTCATCTTTTATGCGCTGTAACATTCCTTGATGCACAATGTTTTCTTTAGTTTCAAAATGAGTATAAACCGTTTTTTTCGACATTCCCATTTCGCGAGCTATGTCGGCCATACTTACACTTTTTATGCCGTAACGTAAAAACAAATTGCTTGATGTTCGTAAAATCTCTTCTTTCATTAACAAGCGCAAAAGTAACTCCTAAAAACTTAGGAAACTATAATTACTTTAAAAGTTTCCGTGGTTTTTTGTTAACAAATGTGAATAAAATGTTTACGATGCGAATGGATCTCCGCTGCTGATAGAAGAATGAAAGAGGAGGAAGACTAATACTGACGGAAAAATCAAAATGAAATTTCGATGAATTAACCTATTGTACAATAAAATTGAAACGGCAATTATTGTAAGAAGAGCTAAATTCGATTGTTGGAATAGATACTAAGATACCGCTCTCATTTAATATTTTTAGTGCGTTTAATATCACCTCATCACCATCAACACAATCTAACACAAAATCAATATCGGTTACTACTTCTTCAAAATTTTTGAGAGGTGTAGTCAATAGGTTCAGCAACACCCAACAACATTACAAAATCTTTTTTAATAGTAGAACAAGTAGTTACCACACGTGCACCATAGTGCTTGGCTAATTGAATGGCATAATGCCCAACGCCACCCAAACCAGCGCATATCATCACCTTGTTGTCTTTGTTAATTTTACTTTCAAAAAATTTTAAACAAATGTATAAATTAGGCGGAATCAATTAAAAAATAAAATTAGTGCGTTTTTTTTGTAGTGTTATTATTTTGATTCTATTTTTACAAAATAAATTATAATTGCCTAATTTTTTATAGGTGCAACTTAACTTGTTTTATAAAATGCAAAAAAAATTAAATGTAGGGGTTTTGTTTGGAGGTAAATCTGCCGAGCATATTATATCAATTAAATCTGCCAAAAACATTGTAGCAGGTTTAGACCGCAGCAAGTACAATCCTGTTTTAATAGGTGTTGACCAAAAAGGTAGTTGGTTTTATATAAAAGATGAAAAGAAGCTGCAAGAACCAGAAACTATATTTCATTTTGATGAAGAAGAAGGTATAGCTTTACATTTTATTCTTGGGCATCAAACACAACCGATACAAGCTATCCAAGAAAAAGAAAGTATTCCACCAATAGATGTTATTTTCCCAATTATACACGGCCCTTATGGTGAAGATGGAGCTTTGCAGGGCTTACTAAAATTGGCAAATATTCCTTTTGTTGGAGCTTCGGTATTAGGTTCTGCTGTTGGTATGGATAAAGAAGTGATGAAGCGTTTATTAAAAGAAGCTGGAATTGCTACTGCTGATTATTTTTGTTTTGATGTAGGAAATAAAAATGAAATTGACTTTAAAGTTATTGAAGATAAATTAGGCTTGCCTTTGTTTGTTAAGCCCGCCAATTTGGGTTCTTCAATAGGCATTTCAAAAGTTAATAAAGCTAATGAGTTTGAAGCATCAATTGAATTAGCATTTAAATTTGATAGAAAAATAATAATAGAAGAACAGATTGAAGGTAGAGAGTTAGAATGTGCTTTGTTAGGCAATTATGCAGTTAAAACTTCTGTACCTGGCGAAGTAGTTGATGTAAGTAAAAAGCACAGTTTCTACTCTTACCAAGCTAAATATTTTGATGCAGATGGCGCAGTTATTCAAATACCTGCTGAATTAACTAAAGATCAAATTAAAGAAATACAACAAATTGCCGTGCAAACTTACCAAGCACTTTGCTGTGAAGGTTTAGCCCGTGTAGATATATTTTTAAATAAAGCAGGCGAAATATATGTAAACGAAATTAACACTTTGCCCGGCTTTACCAACATTAGCATGTACCCTAAACTGTGGGAAGTAAGCGGAATAAGCTACGCTCAATTATTAACTGAATTAATTGAGTTAGCACTTAAAAGAAGTGAAGAAGAGTGGGCTTTGAGTACGGAGGTGTAGTTTAACTATCTAAGCTAAGTCTTTCTTTTAACTTTTCTAAATTAAGTTGTTTTTCAGCTTGATTAGGTTCTTCTTTCGATTGGTAGTTACCAAAGTCAATTCTACTTAATCTCATTTCAATGGTTGCCATTTTCATTATGCT
>Ga0209831_1002839_pt1 | contig 14733 bp, 25 predicted proteins | sample Maine_Asex4_meta_FD_187451 | JGI IMG/M metagenome (GOLD analysis project Ga0209831, IMG submission 187451) | Marine algal microbial communities from Maine, USA - Maine_Asex4_metaG (SPAdes) (version 2) | ecosystem: Host-associated > Algae > Red algae > Unclassified | place: Maine, USA | collected...
GAAGATGGCCCACGGGGTACGCCCTCCCGCGTGCAGGTCGTTCGCCGTATACGCGCGGACCCACAGAAGTTCCGCCACGCTGCCGTACGGGATTTCCACACCGGACCACCACGCGGAAGTCGACAGGTACAAGCGCGAGTCGGTCGCCGCGTCACAACTCAAGAACCCCGCTTGATGCCAGACCACGAGGTGGCCGGTGAGCCCGACCCGGAAGTGGTTGCAGAGTGTCGTTGACTGGACCGTCGTGGGTCCTTCCTATTCGGACGCCCCAATGAGCGGGGGAGACATCAAGATGTCGGGGAAGGGCGGCACGAACGGCGTGTCCGCGGGAGCGTCGTCCATGAAGCCGACGTAAAAACGACTCCATCTCCGGGGGGAGAAGCGCTTCCCGTACTAGGAAGACGCACAACCCCGTGCCGACAATGACGCGGAGGGCGAATTCACGCCCCGCGTCTAGCCAGACGCGACTGGCCACCTGGTAGTTGGACCCTGTCAGGATGGCCACCACATTCTGGCCGCCTACCCTCTTCGGGAGGGGCGCATTCCGAGCGCGGATCCCCTTGGGTCGGGATTGGATGCGTATTGGCATCCCATCCACGTCCCGGGTTGGGTCCACCGGTTGCCGCGGGGAGGGCCCAACACCGGTGGTGACTCGTTTCCCTCCTCGGACTCAGAGGAGGTGGGGGGTCCGCACTCGGGCTCGGTCTGCGGTTCCCGCTTCTCAAGCGGCGTCGACTCCTAGCCGCTTGAGCTGGAATCCTTGTTGGGAGTGGCAGCGGCTACTCGCCGGCCCGCTGGCTAGGTATCACGGGAGCCCGAGGATGTCAGGAAAGGGGACCACCGACTGGCTATGGCCAGTCGGTCGCGCAGGCGTGCGTCCAAGTCGGGGCACTCCTCGGCCCAATGACCCACCTTGCCACAATGCCAGCAAGGGTATTCTTTCGCCCAGGGTTCGGGTCGGGAAGGCTCCTCCCTCGGTCGGGATCGGTAGCGCGGGTTTTCGCCGCCCCCTGGAGGCGAGCGGCCCGGGGCTTTGGGTCGGGACCCATCGTACCGGAAGCCCGGAGTCGGGACACCCACGGCCCCGACGGTCCGGACAGGGGCGTCCCAATGTTGGTAACCCCGCGTTCCCCCGGTGAACCGAAGAAGGGCGGCCGCACGGGCTTGCCGCCGGAGCCGGGCCTTTTTCGTAACCGCTTCTCGCTCCTTTGTCCTCTCCTTGAGCTACTCAAGTCGTAGCCGCCGGTTTTCGTCGCCCGTAGTCTGATCGACGCGAGCTAGCTCCGCCATAGTAATGCCGGATGTGTTTCGCTCGCGCACAGTGGCGTGCGCCGCTTGGTGGACCCGTTTCAAAAAGCGCATTTTTAGGGCGCCCTCGCCGTACATGAACCCGCACTCGGTGTTGCGGCGGCGGACTCGCTCGGCGAAGGACAAGTCGTCCTCGTCATCCCGTTAGACCGCAACGTTAAGGGTGTCGACTACAGTAGCCACTGAGGCCTCGTCGACGTGACGCCGGATCATCCAGTTGATGAGCTTTAGGTGAGAAGTGACCTCGCCGGGGTTCCCCGCCCGGCGAGTTGGCATAACCATCATCACCTCTGACGTGAGAGGTTCCTTCGTGAAGTCTTGAAGGATGTAGAAGGCTTCGCCTTCGGAGATGTCGTTGGCGTCACAGGCCTTGGCGAACTTGTGCAAGAACTGGAGGACCTTGGCCGGGGGGGAGCCGTCCCACTCGTCGTGTACCCCGAAGGACAGAGCCACCTCCTTCTTGCGCCGGCCCAAAGTATAGGCATGGCGCCGCGTGTAGACAACCGCCTTGTGGTCTAGCGCGTAGGTTTTACAATCGAACAACATCCGGTGGTACGGGTGGTTTACCACAATCTTGTGCGGCACCACCCGAGTTGGAGGTGACCGGGTGGCTTGAGTCGGCCACCCCTCGGCCTCCGGACCGGTCGCGGAGGAGAGTTGCGTCAGGAACCCCGGGTCAATACCCCGGGATAAGTCTCGCGCCGCTCCCCCGCCTTTCTTACCCCCCGCCGAGTCAGGAGTCGGTTTGGCCCTCAGGTCAACACCCTGAGCGCCCTCCCTCACCGTTGACGGCGCGGGTGTGCGCGCAACGCACCAAGTAGCGCCGCAACAGCTGACTCGTCCCCCATGCTGGAGATGCCAGTGGTCGACGACGACGACGAGTTGTCGCGTTGGCGCCGAAGAGCAGAAGGTCGGGCTCGGCCCTGCCGCTCAGCGGGCCTTGGCGTCAAGCCCCTCAACATCAGAACTAGCGACCGGGTGACTTCAAACCGAACGACCTTGGCCACGGCGTCTCGCCACTGGAGACCCTGGCCATCCCTGGCACTCCATGAGCCGGGGGGAGCACGACTAGAGCTCCCACCCGCAGGCTCCCGCTCTGAGACTGGCATCGCCCCCCCTCTTCAAGCACCGAGAGGGGATCTCCCACAGGGCCCGAGGGCCGGCGGACCGATACCGTGGGCTCCGGCGCTGTGCTCAAGCGCCAGGGCACCCTTGGCCCTCCGTGAACCTGGAGGAGAACGACTGGAGCTCCCACCCGCAGGTTCCCGTGCAGGTGGTGGCACTGACCCACCGCCCCACGTGGTAATGTCAGGCAGCCGTCCTTCGCCGAAATGAGTGCCAGCAACCGACAGGACCGCCTCGGCATGAGAACTCCCCCAGGGGGCGTCTGCCGGGGGGCGAGTCCCAGTTGGTGCGAGGCCGGGGGGCAAAGGCTGCAGCAAAGTCTGCTGCCCGCGGACACCCGCATCCGTGGTGCCTGCACTGGTGTGGCGATAGTCAACCGACGATCCGCCTCCGTGGGGGAAAGTCCCATCCGCCCCGGCACCAGGCACCTTGACACGAGGGGGGTCTCCATTCCCCCCCTCATTGGCCATCGACCCGGCCGGACTCAGCCAAACCTGGCGTTGCGGGGCGCCGCCCGCAGCGCTAGGCACCAAGGGGAGGCGGACCAACTAGGTTCCCCCTGAAGCGGGTTGGCGCACCGCCACCACCCCGAGGAACGTTGAGTTGCCTTCCTCCCGTGCTGCCGCACCAAATGTTACAACACGCTCAGCCCACCCTTCCTAGTTGGGGGGAGGGCCAGCCAAACCGTGTCGCCGGGTAGTCCTGTCGCGGAATTCCCGCCCTGGAAGAAAACCCCGAAGTGCACACACGCACGGCGTCGACCGTGGGAGGGCGCCCCGAGCGACAACCACGAGTTGTGTGACCGGAAGTTTACTTCCCCGCGCCGAAGGCCTCGAGGCGAAACTCATGCCTTGTCCTCATATCCCGTCCGTTACCCTTGGCCCATCCGAAGACCCTCCTCAGACACCTTCAAAGAACCCTCGGAAAACCGTCCTCAGACACCCTCAAAGGACACTCGGCAAACCCACCCCTCATGGCCCACTGGGCCCATGACCCGGAGGACGGCCGAAGCTTCGAATACCGCCTCGAGTAATGGCGGGAGAAGGGTGCTTTGTGACACCTTTACGGCGCCCCGGGATCAGGGGCGCGGAGTAACCTAAGTCGGTAATCCAAGTCGGGTTTACACAAAATAAGGCCCTTAAGTAGGGGCCCGCTCGGCCGGGGTGACGAATCCCAGGGAAGTATTGGGATTGCGGTTGTGGTTGGTGAGCAACGAGGTGATCAGAAGTGGGTCGCCAACGGAACAATTTGATATATGCGGTAGCGAGGCAAATCTCCGGGGAATCTGGTTCCCCGAGTGTGGGGGACATGTAACGGACCGTCACACGCGCTTTTCATGGTAGTATATGTGGATGAGCGAACAGCAAACTCCATCGTGTTCATTTCTTCGTCCCAACATGGCTCAAGCGTACATCAGCATCTGAAGCTCCCCCAGCCCTCGGCCTGCCTCCCTCCCTTTGAAAGTCGGCCCCGCCACCTCCCAGATCGCATGGCAGAGACATAAGCATCACACCCCCATTGCAGCTCGCAATCAGTAGGAGCAGCAGCAGCGAGCGAGCAATAGAAGTACATCACGCAGCGAGGGACAGCAAGCGCCAGTCACGGGCAGCGAAGCGACGCGAGTGGCACAGTGCACGGCTACCAGTCAGTAAATGATGCTGAAAGACATGCACAACAACAGCGGAAAGACAGCGGCAGCAGGGAGGGCGGCGGGCACAGGCATCAGGAGAAGCGAGGCCCCGGCGGCGGCACGGCAGCGACTGCAGGTTGGGCGGGGTGGCCGCCGACGACGAAGATTACGGAGTGGTGGCCGCCAGAATAGTAATGGTTTGATCCAGCGGCATCAGCTGGAAGGTCGCAGCAGTCAGATTGACAGAGAGGCGGCGGTCGGGAAGTTGCAGCGTCGGGAAGGGGGCATTACGGAAGCACCAGCGGCCAAGCAGCGACTGGAGCCAGGGGGGGAAAGTATTGGCGGAGGACAGCGACACCAGGACGCAGGAAGCTGCCGTGGGGGGAGAGCGACCGGGCTGCAGTGGGAAGGGGGGCGGCTGCCTGACTACGGAACCAAGAGCGGGCGGCAGCGGCGGGGGCAGCGGCCAGCGACGGGAGCGGCGGACGGCACCTGGGGCGGCGACAGGCGGCGTCAACGGCGGACAGCAGGGGGAGCGGCGGCGCCGCGAGGACGCCGGCGTCGGCAGCGGCGTAGGCCAGAGGCGTGGGCAGAGGCGGCGGCGGCGGCGGAGGGCGCAGGGCGCGTCCCTGGGTATTTCGATAGGTAACGTCAACCTAGGCAGGCGCAGGTGACAAACACAATTTATTTACCGAGAGCAAGTGCAGATCCGTGCGGCACTGAAAAGCGCGCGTCTAGTCAAGCACTGGTGGCCGCGGGAGAGCGCGGGCGATGAGTGGCTGCTGCATGAGGCTATTCCGGCCGCTCGCACGCCCTTCTCTCCCGGTGGTTTGACTTGCGAGTTCGACACTGGTTTACAGCATACCCTGGGCGCCTTGAAGGAACTCCACTCTTCACCCCGTTGCCAGCCTTTGGATGCACGTTGAGGGGTCAGAATCCGGAGATTGTTTTTCTATTTAAATACATCCGGCATCATCGGCCCGGCAGGAAATCGCATCGAGCATGCATCGAGCATGCATCAAGCTGCATCCGTTATCGATATGGGAATTCTATGGACGTTTTTGGGTGCATGCAAGTCTCCCCCGTAATGCATCGACCGATGAAGAACAACCTATGACAAGAAACTTACAACACGTGCGTTTTTTCGGCACAGTGCACTTCGACAAGACTCGGGCGCTGTTTCATTGCGCACTATGCGCGGTCTCTTCCGCGAATGATTTGGTTCAGCTTCTAAACACTTCGAATATGGTCTCCGACAGACATGCTGCCTGTTGCAGACGGAAATGAAGCTGAATCTCGCAGTGAGTGTGATCGGCAGGGTGCGTCAATCACTAAGAGCTCACCTGCTCGAGTTCTCTGCTTTTCGTTACAAGGAAACGGACGAGGCCGCAATTGAGAATCTTCTTGACTGATGTGTCTGAGAATCGCTTGCGAGAGGATGGCCGCAAGCAGGGCGCAGTTTTACATTGCAGCAGACAGTTCCTTCTCTTCTTGAGCGTCTTGTCGGGCAAAATTGATAAATGGGGGTTCTGCCCCTGGGGCGAGGTGTCCGCCACCACCCAAACCGGCGTCACCCGAGTGGCCGCCACCGTCGGCGTCGGCGGCGGCGGACAATTCGGGCGGGATGAGGTTCCCCTTCTCCCCCCGGGAGGGTGCGTCGGCGGGTTGCCAAGCCCCCTTCTAGGCGGGGCACGCCGTCGCCGACCACGGCGTCATTCGCGTGGGCGCGCGCCCTCAAAGACTTTCGTCTATCCGATATGCGAGTGATCCGCGCAGCGGGAGAGCGGTCGAGGTGCGACCCTCGCCGGGCGGCGGCATTGCGTTTTAACACCCACACGCTCGCCGTGAAAACGAAGAGAGGTGGAACGGTAAGTGTGCTTGCCCGCTACCGGTCGTGGCACCAGTTCGGTCCGGCGGACGGCGGCAGTGGCGCGTCTGCCCCCTTGTCGGCAGCCGCGCTGGCCCTCGTCTGCTGCAGTCGCCGTCGTCGATAGGCTCGCAGGCCGTCGTCGCGGGGAGCGTATCGAGCGGTCGAGGGTCTTGACAGGCCGATGTCTTAAGCAAACAGGGCGCCAGGCGGCGTAGCGGCATCGGCAGCCCAACCGCTGCTGCCGTATCGTCTGGCAACCCGCCGCCGGCGTAGCTGGGGCGAGAAAGCGCCCGGAGGTTATTGCAGACCACGGCGAAGAGCGGCCGAGGGAGTATATCTGCTCCATGGCGGGACACCGGCAACGTTAGCTGGAGGGCGTGTCTCGGTCGGGTGCTGGCGTGCCGTTGGGGAAGGCCCTGCGTCGGCGCAATTGGAATTATTCTCAACAGATCGTAAAAACAGAATAGAATCACGCTGGTCGAATAGATACCGTGTTCGATTCATTCACAGAACACTCACTCTACTGGACAAGCGTCTTTTAGCGACCGTTGAGCAAAGAATCATGGCACTGAAGCTTGTGATCCGGCGTGCTCGGCGTACAGGACGCAAGGGTCTTCCGAAGATCGATCGAAACCAATTCTCGATGGCGTTCTCAAGGACACGTCGAAGCCCCATTGAGAATAGTTATCGATGCCGCCCCAAAGGAACTTAACCGATACATTTCTCCAAAGCGAAAGTTGAACAAGTAGTAGGGGGACTGAGAAGAACTCAGGGGAAGAACACCGCCCCCGATATGATCCGATCTCCATGTGACTCTGACAGGTCGTTCTTTCGCTGGCCAGGATCGGGATATTTTGAATGGCCCAAGAATTGTACTATACAGAGCTGTGGGGCCATACTTCTGCCAGCCGCGGAACCCCGGACCGCCCCACACTCCCCTCATTGCGTGACGTGGCGTCCCCTAGAGTCCCGCGACGAGCGTGAGGGAGGGGGTCCGGCCCAGCGCCTGGGGAGGGTGCCGGACATTACCGCCACCCCCCGACCACCCCCGGACCCTCGCCGCACAGGGGTTTTCACGGTTGGTTCGCAGGCCAGATCTGGTCTACTTCGCGCCCGCGTGGCGTGGCGCACGGCCCGCGCCAGTGTCCCGCGGCCCCCACACAAGCTGGACCGATCCGCGACGCACAGCGGACCCAACCCGCCCCGTGGGCTCGCACGCACCTTTCGTTCTCACTCCTCCACCACGCGCGACTCCACGACTCCTCACCACGAAACTGCGATGTAATCCTTTCGCGCTTGCTGCGACGCATTTTTCGCCGCCTCTGTCCTCCTCGCGCCCCACGACGTGCCGTTCATACGCCCCCCGCTTGGCGCCTGTCGCTTCTGGCTTCTGTTGGCCCTCAGAGGGCTTGCACCAGACCCTCCCGGCGGTCATTCCACTGCATCACCCGTTCGTGGACCGGCGGCCGCCGAACCTCTGGGGCGTCCGCGACCGCGTCGTCCTGCGCGATGGCCAGCAAGAACATGAGGTACTTCACCGCTGTGGGATCCCTGCCTGTCATGACCGGTCCGTCGACATGGGCACCGGCGTGGGGGTGCAAGAAGGCGCTTCTTGACGGGGAGGAACTGCTGGCACACGCGACGTACCAGGGCATCGTCCCGGTGCGCCCCACAGGCCTGTTCGCCCAAAAGACATTCACGATGCTTCAAGTCCTCGTGCCTACCTGAGAGACCAAGCCATGTCGATCTCCGAGGTGCGGTGCAGCCACGAGGTAGGCTACCGCCGGTCGCATCTCGAGTATACGGACGTCGCCCCCGCGGACCCGCCATAGGCGCCGACCACTCACTACATCTTAACACCCCCGCCGTTCATCGAGATGTCCCCCTCGGAGGGCTGTACAACGGAGTAGCTGACCACGGCCCGCGACCACAGTGTTGGGCTGACCGGCCACCTAGTAAGCTGGCTTCAGGCGGAGTAATAGAGTTGTGCAACAGCGACCAGATCGCGCTTCTACCTGCCGACTCCCGCGTGGTGGTCCGGAGTGGAAGTCCCGTTCGGATGCATGGCAGAACTCCCGTGGGTCCGTGGGTACGCGGCGGACGACCTCCGCGCGGGGCGGCATATCCCGTGCGTCATCTTCCGTAAAATGTGAGCGCTTTTGGCAGCCGTCGTCTTCGCTGAGGCATTCTGCAACCGTCAGATCTTGTGACTTCTTCCCATACGGCTGAACGGCTGAATCCGGCAGTTTGAGCGGGCCGACATCTGCTCCCGCGCCGAGCGCCATGACGCGGAGGCGACCACCATTCTCGAGGCCTTGCTCGACCTCGCAAACCAGCACCCCAAGACTAAGGCGTGCCGTTACCGTCCTCGCGCCCACAGGACTGACCGTTTTGACGGCCAGGGGTGGGTTTGGGCCAGTTGCGAAATAGGCGAACAGAGATCGCGTCCCAAGGTCGCCGTGGATTTTCTCCTCTAAGACCTCCCGTACACTGCGAATATCCTGAAGGTGCGTGGCTGCGGCCTCGCCGGCGGTCATTGGAACGAAGTTGTCTTGGCTGCGCGAAGCACGGGCAATCCTAGGGGCAGGACCGAGCCGCCTGCTTCATCCGTGGTGACTGGTGCCGAGAAAGCGTCCGCCGTCGGTCCTCTGACGCCTGTAGCGTCGATCGTTCGCTCGACGGGTACCTCGTTAGGTAGCCACATCGTCTTTTTAGACCGTGTGGTACAACGTGACGTCCCCGTCGCCGCTGTCGACACGCTGAACCACATCCCCTCCGATCGCGTCCCGCAAAAGGTAGCTCGCGCTGTTTCTTGCGACCCCAGAAAGCTTCACGGCTATTCCATGGGGACCTTGATGACCTGCTTGAGCCAAAACGAGGTGATCCTTGGATATTTTCTCGGCTTCTGGGCCCGTGAAAACGCCGAGGTCCCGCCCCTCTAAAAGAAAACGCTTCTTGACCTCGTGGGCCGCCGCGATGTCCTAGGGGACCTCCTCCAAGAGACCATTGTGACCGCCGCTGGCGCAGGCCGCCGTCAGCAGCACCAGTGCGACCGCAATGACAACAAATCGGAGACGCTGGCGCAGCGCTCGAGCCGTTCGCCCAGCCATATGTGGGGGGGACCCTCGTCGGGGCAGTGTTAAGCAGCGAAGCAGTAGGCCTTGAAGGTGGTAGCTCGTAATCTGGGGGATTTCGCAGCGTCGACGATGCCGGTTGGCACGTCAACGACCAGTGCACTCCGCGCAGGGAGTTTGCGGACCGCGCCCGGACGTGCCCTTTTTCCGCGAAACCGAATCCCGATCCGACCTTGCCATCCGCGGTTCCATAGGCTCGGAAGGGTCAGCCATCATGAACCGCCTCTTCCGACCACGTCCACGATACCCGAGCCACTTGGTCCGCCGCCAGGGACGCAGGGAGGGCGACGTTCCCGCCACGCGGCAGTGATGGTCGCCACCTCCGCCACGTGTCCCCCACCGAAACACGTGCCATTGAACGAGAAACTGCCACGACATCAAATGTGTAGCCCAAGTGTCCCAGTGCGGATATTGTCCCAGGCAAGGATGTCGGCAACCGACACCGCTTCTTTGACTTATTTGCAAACACGCCGCATATCCTGATGCACTTTTTCTAGTTCGAAACAGATATCCCACTCGAGCGTGTCCTCATCCAAGTGATTGCCAGACCAAAAAGTCCGCAGGCATACCGTGCCGTCGTCGGCGATGTTGTATCACACGAACACCTTTCAGACGAGCTCCTTGCCCATGAGCTGCTGTTCATCGAGCACTATGACGTCTTGGGGTGCCAATAGGTTCTGCATGAGCGTCTTCTGGCTCTTCAGCGGGTCCTCCGCGGCCAGATCATAGTTGCTGCTCAATATCTTGGGGTAACAGTCGATTTCAAACGACATCGTGCGCTCCCTGCCAGACAGCACGTTGTACAATTCGCCCTTGCTTGCCCCGAGCTAGTACTTCGTCCGCACGTGACTATCGACAAGCACCCAGCTTCCTGCCTGAAAATCCTCGTTGTTCGGCCTTTCGCGAGCTTCGTTGTTCCTCTTGTACCGTCGCAGTGACAGCGTGAGGAACCACTGTGCGTCGTGAATGAGGTTACGAAGTCGCGCCCTGATGGCCTAGCGTACGGCTCATGGGCTGACATCCGTCTGATCGGGTGTCGGGCGAACGAGCAAGCGCTCGACGGAGAGGCTCCGTACCCCCTCTGGAGTGACAAGGTCGCGAGACACCACCCCGGAGCTCTGCTGCGGCCGACTGTTGAATGCCATCATCAAAATCGGCACGAGGTCGTCTCATCGGTCTTGGTTGTCCTCGATGTACGTCCGCCATTGCCTCACGATGGTCAGGTTGTAATGTCACATTTGGCCGTTCGCCTGCGAGTTTTACATCATGGAGTACCTGTCAGAGATCCCGAGAAGAAAAAGGACCCCTTAGAAGAACGCAGAGCGAAACTGGGGACGGTTCTTGCGGACCTCCAAAACATTGGCTGTAGAGGAGTGGGTGCAATCATTCAACAGCATACGTCGACCAATGCAAAGGCTTCAAATCATGTGAGTTGCTGACACAGTCTCGCTATGCAGCTGTACGCACCTGAAACGCACATCAGGATCTCGAGAAATCTGAATGAATTTGTTGATCTCAAGAAAAATCACAGGTTTCGCCCACAGCCCTCTCCTTGCCCACTTCAGGCCCGAGCAAGCGGCCCAAAGTTCACAGGAAGTATCATAGTGGGTTGCAATGGCTCTGTGTGACCCCTGCAAGATACGTTGATAGGCTTGCAAGATTACTGGCGGAAACTCTCAGCCAATTGTTAGATCGTGGCTTGTCGAACAGTCAATCTGACTTCACCTCTACGCTGTGACGTTGGCTGTGCCTCTCTTCTCTCTGCAACCACCATTGCTTACAGGTTAGCAATTTCTGATACTAACGTCGCCGGGGGTCAGTAGGCCGCCGCCCAGCATCCCAGAAAGCTGCAGCAATGGTCTCCGCGTTGATCCGCTGGCGAAGGACTGCCCACGTCACTTGAAAGAAGCTATTCACGATAATCGACACCTGGTCGATTCCCGCCGCGGGTCGGGGGATGGGACAGAGAAGGTTCATACACGGATTCCTCAGAGGCTTTGTCGGAGGAAACGTGTTGAGGTAGTTCGTCGTGCGGCAGCATGGCCACACGTCGGCCATCGGACCGTGATAGTTGATGTGCACCATTCAGTACGATGGTCCAGGGGCGGACTCGTCTTACCGCGGGGTTCAGACCAGATACTCGCCTAAGAGAGGCGGAGATGGATGCTTACGAACATTTGCTACTGTAAGCAAATTCCAGTGGATTACGAGATTTACTTGGCGTTATCGATTCATGGTTGGAATGACCCACTTGTGATTCCCGGGAATACCATATTGAGGTTCTCGGAGTGAGACCCGTTCTCTTGTATCTGTCGTTTCGCTGCAAGGATTCAAGTTTGATATGCCTGGGGCATCGTGCCCTCGCTTCGCGGACTTTGTTGGAGTATTCTGATATGGTCTTGCGCAAATCGCGCTGGGAGACGTGGCTCGCGTCTGGCGCGTGTTTTGGCCCATTCAGCAGTCCCCCTGAGGGTTGAGGGACGGGCACCGGTGGGTATACATGAGTGGGACAGCAGGGCGTTGCTGTCTCCCTCGAGGAAGGCAAGTAAGCGATGGGCCTCACAACGCTAAGTCGTGTCTTCTTTGCTTCCCACACCAGTTGTGTGCCCGCGTCTGAACGCGCAATTCCAGGATCTTTGAAGAGACTACCGGTCCCACGGTCGGGTCGACCGCCCAGAGAGGGGTCTGTGTGACTGTGGTGCCACACGTTGTACCTCGCGCACCTACGGCGCGCACTGCACGCAGTTGACCTCGAGGGCGTAGACGTAGACCTCCTTGCATTCCCAAAAAACCACCGCCGCATCCACGAGTATCCCTGGTCGCCCGGCTTGCGAGTACTGCCCCTGCACCAGCACCCTGTAGCATATGTGGGCTGGCACGAAGACTTGCGCGGCTCCTCTTATTGGCACCGTGTGAAAGAAGGAACCGTTGGGGATTTCGCGAAACCAGGACTTGTCGCTGCGGTCCATGGCCGCTCGAACCTCTTTGCTCTGTCCGTCCTCCACTTGCCGCTCAGGGACCTCCGCGAGCGTATCGGAAGGCAGGAGCCCTTCCTTTGGCTGTGGCGACGTCAGCCACGCAGTCGATGAGTAGGGTGATATCAGACCAGATATCTCATGAGGTATCAATTCGCCGTACCCCGCGGGCGTCGAGATGCGCAACGTTGCGTTCGCCGCGTGGTGTGACGCATCCGGCTGCGTCTGTATAACGTCTTTCAACGCCGCAAAATGTAGCCGCCACTACGCTCGACTCCCGCAGACCCCGTCCATGAGCAGCATTTTCTGGAACGCCGCGTGGTCCGTACACATCTTTAAGCGTGTGGGGTGGAGAAGAAGGGACGCCCATACCACCGCCAGGTACTCTTGCTCCCTCGTGCTGTCGTTCAGCTTGGCCGTGTTAAGGGAGCTACTCAAATGACCCACGGGTCAAGTGGATTGGGCGGGTTGCTCCTGCAGCATGACCGCCCTGACTCGTCCCGCGCTGGTGTTGGTGTCTGATTTTTGAGCCCCGTGTCACCGCGGAATGGCAAAAATGGGCGCCGCCGTTCGCAGTCTTTTGAGATCCTCTAACGTCACTAACGCCTCGTCCGATAGCGTTCCCCAGCTTTCGGGCCTCTTGAAGCGCGTCATCGCAGCCAGCGACCATGCCACCTGAGCGTACTCCTGAACAAACCTTCGATGAATGTTGCACATCCCGAGGAAGCTGCGCAGATTCTTCTTGCATCGCGGGGAAGACGCCTCCTGGAGCCCAAGGACCTTTTTGTCCTGCATCTTCAGCTGCCTCCGGCCCACAATAAGGCGCAAATACTCCATCTTCTCTTGGAACAAGTGCCGCTTCTCGGCCTTAAGGAAGACGCTCGCGCCACGAAGCTTCGCGAAAACCTTCCTGAGGAGCACGGCGTGCTCTCCCGCCGTCAGAGAGAATACAATGATGTCGTCGAAGTACACCAGGTACCTAATCTACCTGAGTCCCACGAGGATGATATTAATGGCTAATTGAAGCTGCGCCGGGACGTTCGACCATCCATTACAGAGACTAATGTAGCGGTAGGCCCCCACGTGACTGACGAAGGTCGTCGCATCTCAGTCTTTGTCTGCCATGGGGATCTGCCCATACCTCAAGTTGGCGTCGAGCGTAGAGTACACCTTTGCCTCCTCGAGGGAGTCAATACAGTCGTCCATGCAGGGCGACGGAGACATGAACCGTGCCGCAACCTCGTTGCGTTGCCGGCAGTCGACGCAAAATAGCATCGTCCCGTCGGCGTTTGGAACCAGGACCACGGGGACGGCCCATTCTGCGCTCGAAAGCTCGATGAGCAACAGGTCCCGCTGCCGTTGTGCCATCTTCGCAATGACCCCCTGAGAGGTTTGGATAGCCCGGTCAGGTTCGGCCCGCCTCTGATGAGCGCCAGAGGCCACCTCGATTCAATAGGGGGTGACGTCGACCTCACCGAGCTGCCCCGCCCATCACGCGTTGTATTCTTCGAGGAGGTCGTCCACGGCACCGCGAAGCGCATCGGGCACACTTTCCCAGTGAACATCCGGCTCGTGGTGCGTCTTGTCCGGCGTGTGAGGCAAAGATTGTTCCTCGGTGATTCCCTCCTCAGCTCGGCTGCACGTCTTGACTTCGACATCGGGCTTTTCACGGGCGCCCAGCCCAACCATCAGGAAAGCCCTCGCTTCCTTCTCATCCGCAACGACGTGACGCGGTTAATTGTAGGCCGTATCGGTACCGACGACGTCATCCTCGATGAGGTGGACTGGCGCGTCCTTTTTATACCTGAAAACGAAGAATTGCAAGGTTTCGGGTGTGAACTCCATGATCGCCGGCGGCCGTTCCCAGGGTGACCTTTTGGTTCCTTGTTGGCGACACAATGGCGACACAATACAGCAGAGTGTCGCCAGTGAGTCGCGCAGGCAGGCCAAATGTGTCGCAGACGGTAGCACCACGAGAGCACTTCAGCGGCGGATAAGCATCCGGCTGTGCCGGTTTCAGGCATAATCTGCGCAAATAAGTTTCCACTGGTCGTGGGCATGTGTTTCAGGGACTTTTCGGCGGATGCAGATGTGTGAATCCAATGAAGTGTCACTTAACGATTGACACACGAGTCAAATGAAATTGTAGATCATGCAACGTCAGGGCCGCTGCGGCCGCAGTGGCGGCCGCCCGCCTCCCCCGCCCTCCCTGTGGCCCGCCACGTCTGCGGGCAGCAACCTCCAGCGGTTGTCCCCTTCCCGCCCCCCAGCCGCCGCTGATCGCACCGCCGCGAAGACGCGGCACCCCTGCAGCAACACGCGCACGTCAAGGGCCTCCCGCAGCGGTGCCGCTCACGCGCCGTAGCGGTGGGCCAGAAACGCCACGAGGGCGGCGAGCACCGCGACCCCCCCCCAACGGCAACCACACGTAGGCGAAGTGCGCCTTGACGGCATGGGGGACGCGGCGGCGGTGCCGTCAGCACCCGCGGCGGCGGCGCCCTCGTCGGCGACGTGGGTGGCCTTTGAAGCCGCCGCCCACCCGTTCCGATTGTTTCGCACCGCGTCGGCCGTCAGATGGCCGGCCGCCGGAGCTCGGGAGGAGGCATCCGCCACCGCGTGGGGGCAAGGCGCGTCACCGGCCGCCGCCGCGCCGCCGCCGCCGCCGCTGCCGCCGCCGCCGCCGCCACCTTC
>Ga0209831_1002840_pt1 | contig 14731 bp, 11 predicted proteins | sample Maine_Asex4_meta_FD_187451 | JGI IMG/M metagenome (GOLD analysis project Ga0209831, IMG submission 187451) | Marine algal microbial communities from Maine, USA - Maine_Asex4_metaG (SPAdes) (version 2) | ecosystem: Host-associated > Algae > Red algae > Unclassified | place: Maine, USA | collected...
CGCCCGCCCGAGGCGCGGGCGCGACGGATCGCTGCACTCGAGGCGACGAAGTGCGGACCGCAGGTCGCCGTCGAGCGGATCATCGTCCGGCCGCCCGTCTTCGAACGCCACGCCCCGCTCGTCCTCGAGCGACACGCCCCGGCCGTTTGCGCTTGCGTCATTCATGCGAGCGACCGCCCGCCGAGGCGTACCGGCCAGCGAGCGATCTCCTGGCGCTGCAGACTGCGCAGCACCGTCTCGGTAAACGAATTGATGCTCGCGTGACGGGCGAAATAACGCTCCAGCACCGCGCCGAGCAGATAGACGCCGCCCCCTTCGAAGGCACTTTCGTCGGTCTCCAGCGTGATCTCGAGCCCGTGCGCGAGATCGATGCGCCCGGCATGCCGACGCTGCCGAACGACCCGTTCGCTCGAGACGGTGACGATGCCGTCGAGCTGGCGCCGTGCACTCGCGTCGCCCGACGCCGTGCGCAGTTCCATCATGCGCCGCAGCAGGGCCGCGCCCTGCCCGCTGCCGTCATCATCGATCGACAGGTGGTTCAGGCTCAGCGCGCTGACCAGGCGCCAGGCCTCGTCGCTGTCGGTTCGGGACGAGCGTGGCGGCGTCGGGCCCGCCAGGCAGCGAACGCCGTCGACCGGTGCACCGACGTCCAGCGTGAAGTCCGAGCGCCCGGTGCCGAGCGGCAGGTGCAGCGGCAGGTCGCGGTTGGTGCACAGGAGCTCGATCGCGAGCTGTCGAAGCGCGGGGTCGAAGGGGGCATTCGCGCCGTCCACGATGGACACGAACACCTCGCTGCCGATGTAGCTCGAGCGACCGCCCTCGCGTCGCCGACGCGTGGACGGCAGGCGATGCTCGCGCTCGAGGGTGTAGTACGCGCTCGTGCCGGCCGCTGCACCGTTCGCCCGACCGCCACTCCCGTTGCCTCGGCTGTCGCCACGCCCAACACCCGCGTCATCGCGGGCGTCGCGTCCTCGGCCGTGCTCGCCCTCCCCGAGCGTCGCCGCGTCGGGCACGCCGAACAGCGGCGCGAAGCGCCGGTTGCCGTCGGCCGTCGCACCCAGGCCCGTGACCTTCTCGACCGAATGGACCTCGTAGTCGAGCGGCCGCGTGCGATCGGGCACGACGTGCCGGTGCAAGGCGCCCGCATCGAGCCGCACCCGATCGGCGGTCTTCGGAAAGAGATTGATGGCCGGCACGCAGCCGAGCCGCACGTTGCCTTCGCTCAGGCTGTCACCGAGTTCCCCGAGGTGCGCATCGAACTGGAGGACGATTGTCACTCGCTCGCCCGGGCAGGCGACAAGCGGCCCGGCGAGCCCGAAGAGACGAGCGAAGCGGAAGCGCGCGGGCAACGCGAAGTATTCCTGCAGCAGGCGCTCGCCCTGGAACTGTCGATCGTCGACCGGCAGCAGCGCGTCGTCGTCATCGAAGCCATGGCGCTCGAGCCGTACCGGCCCACGTGCCGATCGGAGTTCCTTGCCGTCGGCCGCGAGAGCGATCTGGCGCGTGCGCGCAAACACCTGCTCGTACAGCGTCGCGCCGACCCCGTCGCTGCCGTGCAAGTGCAGGAGCAGATCGTCCAGCGGCAACTCGGCGAGGCGATGACCGCCACTCGTCTCGAGTTCGATCGCGAGACCGGCACGGATGTCGCGCGCGACCCGCACACCACGGGCCTCGATGGCGGCGGCCGAGGCGAGCGGCGTGACCGCGGCGACGCGCAACGGCCAGAGCGTCACCGGGGAGGCGGTCAGGAACACGCAGTCCGCCTGCCCGTCGATGCGCGGTCCGCGCAACTGCGTACCGCGCGCGAGGGTGAAACCCTCGGCCAGGGAGCCTTCCTCGAGCGACGGCGCGAACTCGGCGATGAGCATCGAGGGCAGCGGCGCGAGCGCCGAGGGGTGAACCGTCTCGAGGAGGTGGCGGGCCAGCGCACCGCGACTGCTCTCGATCTTGAGCTGCGTTCGGGCGGCGACGAAGGCGAAGCCCTCGAGCAGGCGCTCCACGTAGGGGTCGGCGCACTCGAGACTCTCGAGTCCGAGCCGGCCGGCGATCTTGGGGAACTCGCGAGCGAACTCGCCGCCCGACTCCCGCACGTGTTGAAGCTCGCGCCGGTAGTGATGCAGGAGCCGCGGGTCCATCAGGCTTCTATCACCGTCGCGTCGCCGCGATCGAGGTCGATCTCGGTGCGCAGGAACAGCGCTTCGGGCAAGGGTTGTCCCCAGAGCATGCCCTCGATGCGGAACACCAGCGCACCGCCGTCGAGTTCGGCACCGTCCCCGGTCTCGAGCACGACCCGCAGCGAGTCGGCCAATATGCGGGGTTCGAAGGCGAGGATCGCCTCGTGCAGCCGCTTCTGCAGATGCGCCCTGCCGGCCTGATTCGGGGTCACGCCGGACAGGGCGGGCATGCCGAAGTTGATGACCGAGTCGCGTACCTCGGGCTCGGCATCGAGGCTGGAGACGGCTTCCAGGTTGACGGTGTTCAGCAACCATTCGAGATCGCGTCGCACCGCGCGTCGCAGATCGGCCATCGTGAACACCCGCCGCTCGCGCGTTTCGGCCCCCTGCTCCGGCGCCTCGTCGCGCAGCCGGTCCAGCAGGGAGGGCAACAGCCGTTCACGAGGCGCGGCGACCATCAGTCGGCCACCGCCGGGTCGAAGCGCAGCGCGAGACAGTCCAGCAGGGCGTGATCGCCGGCCGAACTCGCGAGCAGGCGCTGGCCGTGGCCGACGAAGTAGCTGTCATCGAGCGCCTGCCATTCCGTACGACGTGACATCAGGCACGCGGGCCCGTCGGCCATCGACCCGGACCCTTCGCCCGCGTCCCCACCCGAAGAAGCGTCACCTTCCCTACCGCTATCCCCGGGCGTGACGCCACCTCGCCTCGGATAGCGGGTCGGCACGAAGCCCACGCTCTTGCCGCCGCCGCGCCAGGTGAAGTTCGCGGCGGTCCAGACGAGATCACGCAAATCATCCGGCGCCTCGATGTCGAGACGATCGAGTCGATCGAACGGCACCCAGTAGTACTTGCCGTCGATCATCGCCTCGAGGATCGGACCGAGCCGCATGTCCGCGTCCCCGATCCAGTCGAAGGCGAGCGCCTCGGGATCGCCCGGCGCTTCTGACGTGTCGGTCGGGCGGACCTCGAGCGTGCCCGTCGAGCCGGGCGCGAGCTCGAAGGCCTCTGCGGCGAGCGCCGCCGCACGACTGCCGTCTCCGGCCGCCGCGAACGGCAAGGCCTGCACGAGCGGCGCGATCCAGGCGGGAGGCTCGCCCATCACCATCGGCGCGCGACGTCCGTCGAACACCGCCTCGCGCATCACTTCACAGCGCAGCAGCTCCCGGTACGTCTGCGCCATCAGCAAGGCCGCCGGATCCATCTCGGCCGCCACCTCGAGCTGGTTCCCCGCGCGCGACCACTGTCCCAGCACGCACAGCAGCTGAAACAGGAACACGCGGGCCGCCGGATCGGCCGGGCGCTCGCGCACCCGCGTCTGCAACGCCGCGAGCGCCCCGTGGGGATCGCCCGCGGCCAGCCGCTCCTCGGCCGTGTCGTCCATGTCCGTCGACTCCGTCGGCCGCGCGCGTCAGACGGTGGTCTTGTTCTCGGCGATGTCCCAGCCGGCCTTCCTGTCCGCGTCGGCCGAGCCGTCCTCCTTCTGCGGCTTGTAGGTCAGGTCGACGATCGAGAAGTTGAGCGTGACGTTCTCGGTCAGACGATCCTCGCCACCGGACCCACCCGTGTCGACCGACGCCACCATGATGTCCGTCATCTTGATGGTGAGGTACTCGAGCGGCGTGCCACCGGCCTTGCGGACGACCAGCGTGCCTTCCTTGATGTGCTTGCCGTCGAACACGCGCTGCAGCAGGTTGTTCGTCGCCGAGTCGACGTAGTGGGTGAAGGAGAGATCCTGGATGTTGGCCTTGCCGCCACCGCCGCCCTTGCCCATGTGTGTCGTGCCGCTCTGGCTGGCGCCCCAACTCCAGGCCAGAACGTCGATCTCGTCCTTGTGCTCGGCGTCCTGCGCCTCGCCGTCAATACCCTCGAGCTTGAGGAACATGTCTACGGCCATGGTGCTTCTCCTGGTTGATGTCGTCGATTCGGGTCGGTCGGGTCAGACGATCGCGCGCTCGGACGCCCGCGATCGCCGTCGTTCTCTCGGCCTGTCGTCAGCCGCCCGCACTCGGCAGCTTCGAGACGAGCCGTAGCGAGACGGACAGGCCTTCGAGCTGGTAGTGGGGGCGGAGGAAGAACTTGGAGGCGTAGTAACCGGGGTTGCCCTCGACCTCCTCGACCACCACTTCGGCAGCCGCCAGCGGCTTGCGCGCCTTGATGAGCTCGCCGGAGTTCGCGGGATCGCCGTCCACGTACTGGGTGATCCAGTCCTGCAGGTAGCGCTGCATGTCCTCGCGCTCCTTGAAGGAGCCGACCTTGTCGCGGACCATGCACTTGAGGTAGTGCGCGAACCGGCAGGTGGCGAACAGGTAGGGCAGCCGCGCGGCGAGCTGTGCGTTGGACGTCGCATCCGGGTTCTCGTACTCCGCGGGCTTCTGCAGCGACTGCGCACCGATGAAGGCGGCGGTGTCGGTGTTCTTTCGATGCAGGAGCGGCATGAAGCCGTTCTTGGCGAGTTCGGCCTCGCGCCGATCGCCGATCGACACCTCGACCGGGCACTGCATGTCCACGCCGCCATCGTCGGAGGGGAAGGTGTGCACCGGCAGGCCTTTCACCGCTCCGCCCGATTCGACGCCACGAATGCGGGAGCACCAGCCGTACTCCTTGAACGAGCGGTTGATGTTGACGGCCATGGCGTACGCCGAGTTCGCCCAGACGTAGCCTTCGTCCCCTTCGCGCACGTTCTCCTCGAAGTCGAACTCGTCGACCGGATCGGTATCGGCCCCGTACGGCACGCGGGCGAGAAAACGCGGCATGGCGAGCCCCAGGTACCTGGCGTCCTCCGAATCGCGCAGCGAGTTCCAGCCCGCGTACTCAGGTGTGGACAGGATCTTCGTGAGGTCGCGCGGGTTCGACAGCTCGTCCCAGGAGTCCATCTGCAAGGTCTCCGGCGAGGCACCGGTGATGAACGGCGCGTGCGCCGCCGCGGCCACCTGCTTCATGCCGTTCAGGATCTCCAGATCGGGCGCGCGGTGGTCGAAGTGGTAGTCGCCGACGAGGCAGCCGTAGGGCTCGCCGCCGAGCTGGTCGTACTCCGCCCCGTAGATCTTCTTGAACAGCGGGCTCTGGTCCCAGCTGGTGCCCTTGAACTTCTTGAACGTCTTGCCGAGTTCCTTCTTCTCGACGTTCATGACGCGGATCTTCAGAAGCTCGTCGGTCTCGGTGTTGTTGACCAGATGGTGAAGGCCCCGCCACGCACCTTCGAGCTTCGTGTACTCGGCGTGATGCAGGATGAGGTTCACCTGCGCGGAGAGCTTCTCGTCGATTCCCTGGATGATCCCGGCGATGGTGTCGCTGACATCGGCGCCGATGACGGCGGTGTCCTCGAGCGCCTGCGACGCGAGCGTCTGTACCGCGCGGGTGACGGCGTCGCGAGACTCGTCGGACTTCGGCCGGAACTCCTTCTCGAGCAGCGCCGAGAAATCGTCTTCCGCGACGACGTCTTCCGTTGCCGCGACGGCAGCTTCCTTCTTGGCAGCCATCCGCTCAGTCCTCCTTGTCGTCTGAAGCCGGCGCGGGTGCCGCCGACAGGGTCTTCATCAGGGCGGGATCCTCGAGCACCTTCTGCAGGAGTTCCTCGGCGCCGGCCTTGCCGTCCATGTAGGTGCGCAGGTTGGACAGCTCGGTGCGCGCCTCGAGCAGCTTCGCCAGCGGCTCGACCTTCGACGCGATCGCCGCCGGCGAGAAGTCGTCCATGCTTTCGAAGGCGAGCTCGACGTTCATCTCGCCCTCGCCCGTCAGGGCGTTCGGCACGTTCAGCTGCACCTTCGGCTTCGTCGACTTCAGGTAGTCATCGAAGTTGTCGACGTCGACCTCGCTGAACTTGCGGTCCTCCATGCGCGCCTTGGCTTCGCCGGCATTGCCGGAAAGATCGGACATCACGCCCATGACGAAGGGCAGCTGCACCTTCTTCTCGGAACCGTAGAGCTCGACGTCGTACTCGATCTGCACACGGGGCGCGCGGTTCCTGGCGACGAACTTCTGACCACTGGCCATGGGACACTCCTGGAGCGGTTGAGGGGCGGGACGCCTCAGGCGTCTTCGGTGGATGCATGAGCCGCAGCCGCGGCGGCGTCGTCGGCGAGTGCACGACGCAAGGTGTCGAGCAGCGCGGCGTGGTCGAGCGGCACCAGCGCGCGGACCTTGCCGAGGATCGTCGGCACCGGGCTGGAAGGTTCCTGCTCGCGGTAGAAGGCGAGCACGTCGTCGAGGGTGTCGAGCACCGCATCGCGGGAGTCGACGGAGGCCTGCGATGCCGCACCCCCGTCGCGGGCGTCGTCCGTTCCGAGCGGAGTGTCGTCCGCAGGCGGCGCGTCGGCCGCGACGTGCGCCGATGCGTCCTCGCCCGCGAGATGACGACCGAAGCCCTCGCCCAACAGCGTCAGGAGCGGGTCGCGCGGCGCGGCCGAGAGGCGCGTGCCGAAATCGTCGCCGTCCGCCGTGGCCGGACAGAGCTCGCCGAGCAGCTCGAAGAAGCCACGTCCGACCAGCGCCCTCGCGCGGGTGACGAGCACCGCGACGGGACTGCCGGGCTCGCGCCGACCGTAGTACGCCGTTACCGCGTCGAGTGCCGCGCGAACGGCCGCATGGTCAGGCAGTGTCGTGACGGGCGATGCCGGGCGGCGACCCGTCGGCGCCGCGCCGGACGAGGCGCTGGCCTCACCCGCGAGCGCCGGATCGACGCCCGGGTCGCTGGCGGGATCGTTGGCCGCGGGGCCATCGACCGCGCTCGCGTCGAGCCGTCCGGCGCCTCGCCGTTCGACGTGTGCGAGCAGCAAGCCGACACGATCCGCGATCTCGGTCATCGCGCGACCGCCACCGGCCCCGACTTCGCGGTCGAGTGCCGCCGCGGCTCTCTCGGCCGCGGCACGTGCGCCGGCGATCGCGTCGCGGGTCCGGGCGAGCACGTCCGCATCGACTTCGGAAAAGGCGGCATCGATCGGGCCCGACTGACAGCGCGCGCGCTCCTCTTCCGTGCCGACGACGGCGCCTTCCGCGATGTCGATGTCGCGCGCCGAGAACGCACCGATGCCGCGGACCTCGACCAGCGGCGTCCGCAGCAACGCGTCGGCGAATTCGGCGTCCGCCGCGAGATCGGCGAGGAGGTTCGAGCGCTCGTACCACGGCTCGTCCGGATCGTCCTCGTCGCCGGCGGGGTACAGCTTCGCCCACGCCGTGTCGAGCGTCTCGGCCAGCGCCGCAAGCGATGACGCGAGGCCGGCCACCCCCTCTACTGCAAGCCCGGCACGGACCAGTGTCGCGAGCACTTCGACATGCGGAGGTGCCGACTCGAGGGCGCGTGCGTGCTCGCGAACCTCGGACCAGCGAGGCGGCTCGGCCGGGATGACCGAATCGCCCATGCTGCGCTCGGGGCGTCCGACCGCCGCGACACGCAGCGCCTGGAACGCGGGCAGCGTCTCCGGGTTCTCGGCCACATCCAGGGCTTGCGGTTCCAGCGTCACGTCCGTCTCACCGACAGGCTGTTCGCACGGCGAGCGCCGCGCGAAGAGACCGGACGGTAACCCGCCGGGACGTGGTTCGCGCTTGCACTATCCGAAAGACAGAACTGCCCGGAAAATGACACCGCGAGGCCATGCATGGTCGTCGACGAAGGGCTTGCTCGATCACTGCCCTATGCCTAAGTACAGGTCAGTCCTTGCCGACATCGCGACGTGCGACGATCTCGCCTCGGGTCGCGACGCTCCCGGCCGGCGCGCGCCCGCCCCGGTGGACGACACCGTGTCCCGATGATGCGATTGCAGCTGACAGTGCGGCAGACAGAACCCATGCCCGGCGCTCGCGAGCAGATCCGACGGTTCGACCGTCTGCCCGTGATCATCGGTCGCGCGCCCGCCTGCGACCTCGTCCTGCACGACGAGAGCCGCTTCATCTCGTCCAATCACGCGGTGATATCCCTGGTGGACGGTCTGCCCTGCATCCGCGACACGAGTTCGAACGGGGTCTTCATCAACGGCGCGGCCGCACCGCTCGGTCGAGGCAACACCGCGCCGCTCGAGGATCGCGATGAACTCGGCGTCGGTGACTACGTGCTTCTCGTCGCCTTGGAAGACGCGTCCGACTCGTTCCCGGATCGTCGCCCGGCGCACGACGACGACGACCCGTTCGCCGCGCTGCTCGACGAGCAGCACGACTCGCCGGCTCCCTCCGGTGGACCCGGACTGGTCGGACGTGACGTCCCGGGGGATGACCCCTTCGACCCGTTCCGCGGCGGCGAGCCCGACTGGCCGACCGCCGATGCGCCGTCGGCCAGGGGCGGCGACATCGAACCGGACTGGGCGGATTGGCCTGCGGGATCCGATGATTCGCGCGCGACCGGCGAGACACCGGCTCGCGGTGCCCCGGCCCGTGCGGCGCCGCGTTCACGTGCCGGCTCGCGCCCCGACGCGGATCGATCGCGAGCGGCAGCGCCGGCCACCGCACCGGCCACCGCGGCCGACGCCCTGGTCGAGGCGTTGCTGCTGCAGTGCGTGGAAGGGTTGATGGGCCTGCTGCGTGCGCGCTCGGAGGTCAAGCAGGCCATGCGCACCGACGTCACCTCGCTCGCCGGCACCGACAACAACCCCCTCAAGTTCTCACGCGACGGGCGTGAGGCACTGGCCCGCTTGCTCGACACCGATCCGGCCGGCGGCTACCTCGCTCCCGATGCGGCACTCGGGCAGGCCATCGACGATCTCGCGCTGCATCAGGTGGCGATGCTCGACGGGATGAAGGGGGCGGTCGGTGCGCTGCTCGAGCGCTTCGATCCGGATCGACTCGCCGAGACGCTGACGGCCGAGCACCCGATACGTTCGACGCTGCCGGTGGCACGCGACGCAAAGCTTTGGGAGCGCTTCAACGATCAATACCGAACGCTTACCGAAAGCGCCCGGGGGGACTTCAGCGCGGTTTTCGGTCGCGAGTTCAGAAAGGCCTACGAGGCGCGGGTGCGCGAACTCGGGCGGGAGCCGGAGCTGTGGTGAACACCCCGCTTCGCCGGCGCACGATCATCGCCCTCGCACTCGGCGGGCTGGCGGGCGGCTGCGGCGTGCTTCGCTCGGTCGGCCTGCTGCCGGATGCGCCCGACGCGCCGCCGCCTGCGCCGCCGCCACCGGACGCTTACCCGCTCGCGGTGCGCGTGGTGACCGGCGCCGACGTCAACCCCGACCCGAGCGGGCGTGCCTCGCCATTGCGCCTCGTCGTCCACGTGGACGAACGTGACCCTCGCCTCGAGAGCAGAAGCTTCGCCGACGTGTTCGGTGCGGGCCCCGGCGCGACGGGTTCCGCCGGCGCGGTTTCGGTTCCCCCGCCGCTGTCCACGCGGGTGATCGCGCCGGGCCGGACCGAGTCGATCGATCTGTCGAGGCCCGCGTCGGCCCGTTGGGTGACGGTCAGCGGCGCTTTTCGGGAACCCTGGTCCGCGCTCTGGACGGCGACGGTCGAAGTCGCCGCCACGGGACCCGTCCGACTCGTGGCGCGTGTCGGGCGAACCGCCCTCTCCCTCGAACCGGAGCGTGACCCATGAGCCGTGCCGATCGCCCGCTCTGGGCCGAGGGTCTGTTGCTCGGCCCGCACCACTTCCAGCAGCAGGAGCGCTTCCTGCTAGCGACCAACGAGGCCGCCGCGCGCCGGAACGGTCCCTACCCCTTCGGCTTCACCGAGCTCGAGATCGACGAGGCGGGTCTGGCCGAGGGGGTGATCCGGTTGATCGCCGCGGCCGGCCTTTTTTCGGACGGCACGCCGTTCGTGTTGCCCGCGGACGCGCCGTTGCCCGAGCCGCTGGCGATCGAGGCGGATTCGCGCGGACTGCTCGTCTCGCTCGCCCTGCCACGGCTCGATGGCGACGCCAAGGATTTCGCGGAGACCCGCGCGAGCGATGCCTTCGCGCGCTACGTGATCGAGGATCTCTCGGTCGGCGATCGTCACACACCCGCGCTCGACAGCGAGGAGACGCTGTTCGTCGGACGACTCTGGACGCGACTGATCCTCGAAGGGCCGGGCGACGCGGCCTTTCACACCGTGCCGGTCGCCCGCGTGCTCGAGCGCCGCGACGACGGTACCGTGAAACTCGATCCCGGCTTCGCCTGCTGCGCCGCCGCGCTATCGGGCACGGCGCCCGTGCATCGCCTTTGCGCGGACATCACGAGCCTGCTCGGTCAGCGCGCCGCCGAGATCGCCGCGCGCGTGGGTCGACCGGACGCGGCCGACGGCGCTCAGGTCTCGCTCTTCCTGCTGTTGCAGTCGATCAACCGGGCGCGTGCACTGCTGCGCCATCTGCTCACCGTCGACGGGCTGCATCCCGAAGGGCTGTACCGCGAACTCGTGCAGCTGGCGGGCGACCTCGCGACGCTGACCTCGCCGGAACGGGTGAGCGGGGAGTACGCCGCGTACGTGCACCGCGACCAGCTGCCCGCGTTCGAGCACGTGGTCGCCGCCCTGCGCGAAAGCCTCAACTGGATTCCGGACTCGAGCGCGGAAGCCATCCCCGTCCAGCACATTCGCGCGGGCATCTACACCGCGACCGTGCGCGACCCGGAACGGTTCGCGACGGCGCGCTTCATCCTCGCCGCCCGCGGCTCGATGACGCCGGACGAACTGTCCCGTCAGCTCCCGCGTCAGACGACGATCGCGTCCAAGACGCGCCTTCGCGATCTCGTCGAGGCGCAGAGCCGCGGGGTCGAGCTGCGCCCGCTGACGACCGTCCCGAGCAGCCTGCCGACCTACGAGGATCGGGTGTATTTCGAGCTCGGCAAGGACAGTGCGTTGTGGCCCGAGATCGCGACCGGCGGTGTCATCGCCCTGCACATCGCCGGGTCCGTGCCCGACCTCGACATGCAGCTGTGGACCCTGGTCCGGTGAACGACGATCCGTTCAGCGTCGACGACGAGGACGACCGGACGGTCCTGCGCCCGAGCGGGGCCGCCGCGATCGATCGATTCGCCGGCGCGCGCGCCGGATCCCCGCACCCATCGGCGGACGTGCCACGCCGGGGGCCAACGCCGACGCGGTCGACGGCGCCGCAGGACGCGCCGCTGCTCGGTGGCATCAACCCCCTCGAGCGTGCCGCCTCTCGCCTTCTGCCCCTGCTCGTCTCCATCCGTCGCAGCACGGACGAGCCGGACGTGCCACGCCTGCGCCAGCGCCTGATCGACGAGCTCGAGACATTCAAGGGACGAGCACGCGAAGTACTCGACGCACCCGAGCAGGTGACGCAGGCGAGCTACGTGCTGTGCACGGCGCTGGACGAGGCGGCGATGAACACCCCGTGGGGGCATCGGGCGAACTGGGCGCAGCACAGTCTGCTCGAGCGTTTTCACCGGGAGGTCACCGGCGGCGAGCGCTTCTTCGCGCTTCTGAAGAAGCTGGGCCGCGACCCGGGGGGCAACCGCGCGGTGCTCGAGCTGATGTACGTCCTGCTCGCGCTCGGCTACGAGGGTTCCTACCGCATCGCGCGGGACGGTCAGGCGACGCTAGGGCGAGTCCGCGAATGGTTGAGAACGACCCTCGCGGGCGTCGCGGCGGAGCCGGTACCGGCTGCGCTCTCACCCCGCTGGGAGGGAAGCCCGGTGGCCGAACGTCGTCTGCCTCGCTTCGCCGGGGCGGGCCTTGCCGCCTTGCTGGCCTTGGCGATCGGCACCGCCGCCTGGGTCACCGTACGGGTGGACGCCGGGCGCCGCGCGGAGGACACCATCGCCCGCTTCTGGGACCTGGACGCGTCTCCCTTCGAGGCGAGCCGCGTCGCCGCGCCCGTGCCCGCCCCGCGCGTGGATCGGCCGGGTGACGTCTCGCGCCCGTCGCTCGAACGACTGCTCGCCCCGGACGCGAGCGCCGGGTCGGTCGTCGTCACGGAGACCGCGCAGCTCGGCCGCGTGCGCATCGTCGGGGATGCCCTGTTCGGCTCCGGGCGCGCGGACGTGGACCCCGGTGTCGGTCCACTGCTCGGTCGCGTGGCGCGTGCCCTTGCACAGTTCGACGGCGTCATCGTGGTCACCGGCCATACCGACGGCATCCCGGTGCGCGGCGGACGCTGGGCCTCGAACCTCGCACTGTCGCTCGCGCGAGCGGAGTCCGTGCGCGACGAGCTCCTGCGGTCGCTGCCCGCGGGCCGGACCGTCCGCGCCGAGGGCCGCGGCAGTCTCGAGCGACTGAACGACGACTCGACCGCCGAGCTGCGGCGACAGAACCGTCGCGTCGACGTCACGATCGACTTTCGATGAAGGCATCCGTCTCTCTCGCCGCACCGTCCCGCCCCGGCTGGCTCTCGACGCTTCTCGGAGGACGCGCCTTCCTCGCGCTGCTCGGTCTCGTCGCCCTGAGCTTGCTGGTCTGGTTCGCGGGCCCGCTCGTGAGCGTGGCCGGGCGCGCACCGTTAATCGAGATCGACGCCCGTCTCCGGACGATCGCCGCGCTGACGTGCGCCGTCGTGCTGGCGATCGGCGTCCGCGCCCTCCTCGCACGCCGCCGCGAGGCACGACTGCTGGCCGCCCTTGCCGCCGAGACCGCGGAGCCTGCCGAGGACCCCGCGATCGCCGGAGAGCGCGCCGTGCTGCAGGAGAAGATGCAGTCGGCGGTCGCGACGCTCCGTACGCGAAGTGCCGCCCGCGGGCGTGACGGTCGCTTCGTGTACGAGCTTCCCTGGTACGCGATCATCGGACCGCCGGGCGCCGGCAAGACGACGTTGCTGGCCAACTCCGGCCTGGAGTTTCCGCTCGAGGAGACCCACGGTCGTCACTCGATCAAGGGCGTCGGGGGCACCCGGGATTGCGACTGGTGGTTCACCGATGACGCCGTGCTGCTCGATACGGCCGGACGCTACGCCACCCAGGACAGTGACGCGGACGTGGACAGCGCGGGGTGGACGGCCTTCCTCGCGCTCCTCAAGGAATCGCGACCGCGGCGTCCGCTCAACGGACTGCTGCTCGCCCTCAGCGTGCAGGACGTGCTCGGTGCCGACGGGGACACCCTTGCAGGCACGGCGCAGCGCCTGCGCACCCGCGTGGACGAGCTGCAGCAGGCGCTGCGGGTCACCCTGCCCGTCTATCTGCTCTTCACCAAGTGCGATCTGCTGGCGGGCTTCGATGCGTTCTTCGCTGACAGCGACGCCGACGCGCGCGAGCAGGTGTGGGGATTCACGCTGCCGTTGCCGGGGGAGCGTCGCGACGACGGCCGGGACGCGACGACGGTGGCGGGCGAGCTCGAGGCGCTCGTGGCACGTTTGCATGACCAGACGCTCGATCGTCTGCACGACGAGCGTGGCGTGGAGCGTCGCGAGGCGATCTACACCTTCCCGCTGCAGTTCGCCGCCCTCGCCCGCGCCAGCCGTGTGCTGAGCGTACGTTTCGCGGCAAGCTCGCGGCTGGTCGACGACGTGCGACTTCGCGGCGTCTACTTCACCAGCGCGACACAGACCGGTGGCGTGCTCGACGAGGTGATCGCGCGCGTCGCCTCGGGGGTCGGCCTGCCGCCCGCCGTCGGTGGCGCACCGGCATCGGCGGGTCGAAGCTACTTCATCCGCGGGCTGCTGGAGCGGGTCGTGTTCCCGGAGGCCGGACTTGTCGGCACCGACCGCCGCACGGAACGTCGACTCGCGCGGCTGCAGCGCGGAGCGATCGCGGCGATCGCGCTGGCCCTCGTCGTGGTGCTCGGCCTGTGGTCGAGCGACTGGCTGACCGAACGCTCGCGCCTCGAGCGAGTGGACGCGCGTGCCGGCGAGCTCGAACGCGCCCTCGCGACGCTTTCGCCCGACAGCCTCGATCTGGTCGAGACGACACGGGTTCTCGAGCTCGCACGCACCCTGGACGATCGCGACGAGGAGCCGGGTCGTCCGTTGCTGCTCGGTGGTTTCGGTGCGAGTGCCTCGGTCACGCCGCTCGCCGACGACAAGTACGAATCACTGTTGAAGTCGGTACTGCTGCCCCGCCTGATGACGCGCCTCGAACACCGATTGAGTGCGGAAGCCGAGGACGACGACTTCCTGTTCGAGGGTCTCAAGACCTATCTGATGATCGGCGATCCGGTCCGGTTCGACACCGCCGCCGTGGGAGGCTGGTTCCGCTACGACCTGGTGGCGAACCTTCCGGCCTCGACCTCGCGACGAACCCGGGACGCGCTGGTCGGCCACATCGAGCGACTGTTCGCGCAAGCGCCCGTACCGCTGCCGCGCCCGCTGGACGCCGCCCTGATCGAGCGGCTGCGGGAAATCGCCGCCCGGCTTCCGCTCGAGCAGCGAGCCTGGGCCCGGCTGAAGGGCAGCGCGCGCGAGGCGCTCGGCGAACACCTGTCCCTCGTCGGGCTCTCGCCGGAGCTGCCGCGACTCTTCACCCTCGAAGGCGGGGGATCGCTCGACGAAGCGGTGCCCCGTCTCTACACGGTCGAGGGCTACCGCGACGACTTCCTGCCGCTCGTCGACAGCATCGCCGAGCGCCTCGCGGACGAACGGTGGGTGCTCGGCGAACGCTTCGTCGCGGCGGACGTGGATGCGTCCACACTCGATGCCGCCGTGCGCCGGCAGTACGAGGCGGAGTACGTGGAGACGTGGCAGCGCCTGCTCGACACCCTTCGCC
>Ga0209831_1002845_pt1 | contig 14725 bp, 16 predicted proteins | sample Maine_Asex4_meta_FD_187451 | JGI IMG/M metagenome (GOLD analysis project Ga0209831, IMG submission 187451) | Marine algal microbial communities from Maine, USA - Maine_Asex4_metaG (SPAdes) (version 2) | ecosystem: Host-associated > Algae > Red algae > Unclassified | place: Maine, USA | collected...
ATTCCTCAACTTTGCTTTGCTTCTAAAAAGGCTAAAAAGCAATATTATGATGCCATTTGGTTCAGTCGCATTCGCGAAATTAAGTGCGTTACTAGTTAGCTTTTAAATAAATGTGTCAGGCAGTCAGGTCCCCACCTATAAGTTTGAAATGAGACTTGCGGGGACAAAGCAAAAAATTGGCAGAATCAATTTTAGAGTTGGTAACACTGAAGATGTAACTATGTATGCTGGTCACTTTGGCTATCGTGTCGAACCAGATTTTAGAGGCAATAGATATGCTGCGAGAAGCTGCCAGCTTTTATTCCCTTTAGCAAAAAAGCATCAGATAGATCCGCTTTGGATTACCTGTAACCCAGACAAACAGGCATCTCGACGAACCTGTGAGATTGCGGGAGGAAAATTAATCGAGATTGTAGATTTACCTACCGACAATGACCAATATTTAGATGGTGAACGCCAAAAATGCCGTTATCGCTTCGATTTAGCGAAAATTTGAGCAAAAATGCGATCGATTAAAAAATTGCGTTTCAAAAGCTGAAAACTTATAACGGTCAAACATTTAACAGGGATTTACGATCTAAGGTGGATAAAATTTGATAGCCTAAGTTAATAAGCTTTGGGAATGAATCAAGAGCGTGGAAATATCAATTGGTCGCGGAAAACAGGCTCGTAGAGCCTATGGATTTGATGAAATCGCATTATCCCCTGGAGTGCGTACCCTAGACCCCAGTTTAGCGGATACTACCTGGGAAATTGGCGGAATCACCCGCGAAATACCTATCCTGGCAAGTGCAATGGATGGCGTGGTTGATGTGAAAATGGCAGTGTTGCTTTCTCAATTAGGATCGATTGGGGTTTTAAACCTAGAGGGAATACAAACCCGATATGAAGATCCAGAGCCGATTTTGCACAAGATTGAATCGGTAGGGGTAGATGGATTTGTGGGTTTGATGCAGGAGCTTTATGCCGAGCCGATCAAGCCCGAATTAATTACCAAAAGAATCAAGGAAATCAAAAGCCAGGATGCGATCGCGGGGGTTAGCCTAACCCCCGCAGGAGCTAGTAAGTATGGCAAAATCGTGGCAGAAGCAGGGGCAGATCTGGTATTTATCCAGGCAACGGTAGTATCGACGGATCATTTATCTCCAGAAGCGATCGCGCCCTTAGATTTGACTACTTTCTGTCAGGAAATGCCGATGCCCGTATTGTTAGGCAATTGCGTCACTTACGAGGTGGCAATGAAGCTAATGAAGGCTGGTGCAGCAGGCGTACTGGTAGGAATTGGTCCTGGTGCTGCCTGTACCTCCCGTGGCGTGTTGGGTGTTGGTGTTCCTCAAGCGACTGCCACAGCAGACTGTAGCGCAGCGCGAGATGATTACTTTGCCGAGACTGGTAGATACGTACCAGTAATCTCCGATGGTGGGATTGTGACTGGGGGAGATATTTGTAAATGTCTTGCCTGTGGCGCAGATGCCGTGATGATTGGCTCGCCTATTGCCCGCGCAGCAGAAGCCCCAGGAGGTGATTTTCACTGGGGAATGGCAACTCCTAGCCCCGTATTGCCCCGTGGAACGCGGATTAAGGTCGGTACGACAGGCACAATTAAAGAGATTATGACTGGTCCTGCCAGACTCGATGACGGGACGCATAATCTTTTGGGCGCGATCAAAACCAGTATGGGAACTTTGGGTGCAAAAGACCTCAAGGAAATGCAAGAGGTAGATGTCGTGATCGCGCCTTCTCTACTCACGGAAGGAAAGGTTTACCAGAAAGCTCAACAGCTTGGTATGGGTAAATAGCGATCGCATTTACGGTGATTGTTTGGGAAATGAAAGTTATTTACTCGTAAGTAGTAAGTAGCGCGAAGTTGCGTTGCGGGGGTCCCCCCCGTTGAGCAAACTTCGTAAGAAGTAAGAAGTAAGTAAAAATTTTAATTTTATATAAGTCTAGGAGTTTAGTTTTTAACTAGCTCCTTTTTTTGTGTCGGCTAACTATTCTTTGTGGTTGCATGACTAAAACTGCTGCCGTTTTAAATTTATTTTTTTCCAGTCAGTCAAATAATTAGCCCAATTAAATTTTTCTATTGGCGACCAAATATCTTTAGACTCAGGATCTAAATCGAATCTTCCCACCTGAAAAAACATTAGTTGAATCCGATCCTGCCTTAATTTGCTGGCTTCAGCATATGCTTTGTATAAAACATTATCTTCTTGCCAAAAGGAACAAGGTTCACAGATAAGATCGCCCAAATCTCTATCGAAGCTTTCTCTACGTCCCATATTAAGTTCTTGCCATTCTGCCACAGCTTTATTTCTTTCTTTATTTCCTCCATGTTCAAATAACTGTTCTAACTCTCTATTTCTCTTCTGCTTTGACAGTTGACTAACTATTTTCCTTCTTCCCGCCTGCTGAAATGCTTTTGGTACATTGAGTAATATAAAATTGCGATCGCTTTTAGGTTGAGTAACGGATAAATCGTAAAATCTTATATCCTCTAAATCGCCAATCAATTCCTCAACTGATAGTTTAAACTCAATAACCTTAACCAAAGAGCGGGATTTTGTTTTTCTAACCAGGGTTGAGATCTCTTTAATACGCCAGGAAACCAGCTAGCTAACAGCAGGTTACGTAAAGCGTCTAGGTTAAAAGACCAATATGAACCCAACCAGCGCAGCAAATCCTTAGCGCCAGCCATCTGAAAGATCCAGACTAAAAGAGCGGGATTTTTACGGGCAGCAATCAGGGCGAGTCTAGTAAAAGTTAACCAGTCGGTACGATCTTTAATAAAGGTATCGGCTACTTCTGGGGGTTCATCTGCCAACAGTCCAAAGAAGGTATTGAGCATCGAGTTTATTCTTTGGGGAGGCAAAGTTGTACCCGTAGGCACCATCATGCCTTTAGAGAATAGCCAGGTGACAGCAATATTGCTTTGATAGGCGCGGACTCGGTTAAGATGTTTGGCAGTTAATAAATCGTGTTCGAGGGCGGTGTTTAAAAGCGTAGTCAGGCGCTCTAGGTTGCGTACCAATGAGCCGAAACCCGTAAAGATTAGGGGGGACTGAAGAGAAGCTGCATCACCGATCGCAACTAGGCGATCGAAGGCTACAGTGCGATCGCTATCACTGGTACTAAAATGCCCAGGAATATAGCCAAAAGTCGGTTTTTTCCAGACTAGTTGCTCCATCTCGCAGCGTCGATACTCTGGCAGAATTGTAAAAAAGTCTTCGTACATTTCTAATAATGAACCAGGATTATCTGGGTGTACCTGATGGTAATGAAATAGATAAAAGGTTAATTCCCCATTACCTGCGGGAAATAGCTCCCAAATTAACTGCCTACCACGAGATATATCTCCATGAGAATTCAGCACGTCACCATAATCTTCGTCCCAGACTTCAGGTGCAAAACCACTCTCAATTACTGCGCCCACCGTCGGACAAACACTATCAAAAGCACGTCCACCATTTAATTGCCAGGCGATCGGCGAGGCTGTACCCATCGCATCTATCAAAAGTCTTGCAGTTGCCTGCTTGCTGGTTTTAGTCGGTAGATGAGTCAGTTTTACCGTAACTTCTGTCTCTGAGACATCGGCGCGAATAAATTCTGTCTCATCCCAGATCTCTCCCCCAGACTTAAGTAATTTATCCCCACAAAAACGCAGTAACTTTTCCGCATCGATCGCCACATTAAGAACTTTGGGAGTATGCAACACCGCAGCCTTCAGATGAGGTGGATTATAAGCATCAAAAAATTTACTAAAGCCGTCTACATATTCCGCAGCAATCACAGTCTCAAATTCTTCAGGCGTAAACAAACCCAGATTAATTAAACTCTGAAACTCGTCGCGAGAAATATTCCATTCCCGATTCATTCTGCCAAAAGGAAGTCTTTCGATTAACAGTACTTTGTAACCCTTAAGCGCCATTACCGCAGCATGAATGACTCCTAATGCGCCACCAACATAAATCAAATCGAAATTTGTCTGGCGATCGCGAAGCGTACCCGAAGGGTTATCGCTATTTATATCTCTAGAACTTAGATCGCTCTTAAAAATTACTTCTTGAGGCTGCTTTGGTCTGTTTACACTCTCACGCCAGCGTTTTTCCCACCAATAAACCCGATTGAGATCGTATTCTCCCTTGGGCATTTTTTGGAAAAAATGAACTGTCTGGGGATAATCTGCTTCTAATGCCTCAAAAATTGACTGTTGCGAGAGGTCAATTTCGGGAGGAATCGGATAATTAGGAGGATAGGCAGTCCGAACATCTTGAGTTAATTGTTGCGAAATTTGTTTAATCTGAGAATTCGCTTCTCCCCACTGAAACATCTTTAGATAAGTAGTGCGCTGTAGCTGCCAGACAAAAATTGAGACTTCGCTATTAGGCAGTCCCAACTCAACTCTAATCCCATCGGGAGTTAGAGCCTTTTTTCCTGACGACGGTTGCCATGTATATTGCAACCAATTTTTTACCCCAGCAAGATTAGGAGTGGGAATTTCCAGATAGGCTAACTCTTTCATATATAAGTAATATTAATATATTGTTAAAAAGTTTGAAATTTCAGGCAGTTTTTATAGCAATGAGTTACGCTTGCAGCACTATTATTTTTTGTATTTTTATTAGAAAAAACAAAGTATTAATACGTAGCTATTAATCTACTTTAAAATCCACCCAACGAGCTAATGGATTATCTCATCCCCGCTAACACAGAGGAAATATTGGCACTCCAAAACACTTCCGTAAACGAAGAAATAATTGCTACGGCGATCGCTGGTGTCGTGCAGATGGCTCGGCAGCAAGGACAATCACTCGAAGAACTAACTGCAAATATATTACGGGACGATCGAGTTCTCGATCCGCAACGTCGCAAGTGGTTGAGTCAGATGATCGTGCAAGCCTGGGAGATTCTACCCGTTCAAGATAATAGCCTGTAGCAGCTTGTATTTGTTTTGTACGGTTGAGATCGACAGAATAAATATTGCTGTTTTTAAAGTATGAGCGATTGCCAACTTGCTAACCAATGTGCCAAAAGTTATAAATACGGTTTAATTATAATTTTGACTGATTTATACCGAATAGTGGAAGCAGTCGCGAGAGTCATCGTTTAAGGTAAAGGAAACAGTTTTTTGTAGTTATGACTCGTTCGGCTTGTTTGATTTATAATCCTGTCGCTGGGCAAGGCGACTCAGAGCAGGATCTGGCTACCATCAAAAGTATCTTAGAACCCGAATTTGACCTTGATATTCAATTTACCACTAAGGAAGTTAGTGGTGGAGAATTGGCACGTCAGGCAGTCGAGCGACAGGTAGAGATGATAATTGCTTCGGGGGGAGACGGTACAGTTTCGGCAGTAGCAGAGGCGTTAATTGATACAAATATTCCTTTGGGGACGATTTCTAGAGGCACAGCGAATGCTTTTGCCAACGCTTTAGATATACCAGATAATATTGAGGCTGCCTGTAAAGTAATTGTCGATGGCGCGACGACAAAAGTAGATGCAGCAACCTGTAACGGAAAGCCGATGATCTTGCTGGCTGGAATTGGTTTTGAAGCAGAAACCGTCGAAGATGCCGATCGCACAACCAAAGATCGTCTGGGGATGTTGGCATACGTACTGTCGGGCTTAAAGCAATTAAAAGAATTCGATAAATTTGACACGATTATCGAGACTGACGACAAAATAATTCGAGTTGAAGCTAACGCTATAACCGTTGCTAACGCTGCACCTCCTACATCATTTCTGGCTCACGGTACGGCAGGAGTAATTTATGACGATGGGCTATTGGACGTAACGATTATTACGCCAACGACTAGAGCAGGCGCGATCGCCATTTCCTATCATTTGCTTCAAAGCGCTAGTAACGACGAAGCATCATCACGGGACGATATTGGCTATTTGAGAACTAGAAAGGTTAAGGTGACGACCGATCCGCCCCAAAAAATTGCTCTTGACGGGGAGATTATTGGCGAAACTCCAGTGGAGATTGAGTGTATTCCTAGTGCATTAACTATTTTTATTCCCAAAGACAAAATAATCCAGGCAACCGAAAAACTCGATCATCTCGCTGGTATCCAAATTGAATACAAAGATTCAGCCGAAGATATAAAAAAAGAAGCAGATGTAGAGTCAGTAATTCAAGAAGGAGTTAAGGTCAACGCTCAAGAATTTATTGCTGAGTAAGATTAGGTTAGATCGAGCTTATCATTTTGATTGGGGAGACTAAGAGAATTTTGTCTTCGGTTATTATGTTTCCTTAACTACCATAAAGGATTGAGTATTGGCGATCGATCGACTTTCTAACCCGATCGGATTGAAACCAGTCGATCGTTGTCTGGCAAGCATTTGGAACATCATGCCAAAAACCGTTAGATAATTTCCCTTTAATTAAAGCCTTGCTGTTTTGTTCGTATAGATCTACCAGTGCTTGAGGATGTTGTTCGATTCTTTTTAATAGAGGTTCGATCGCTATTCCCGTATGAGCAATTGCACATAGCCAGACATCGGCATCATTGTGCAAGAAGGCAAAATTATTATCTTGCGATCGCAGCACGAAGCTAGTAAAAGCAGATTCTATAAAATTAGCGATCGCTAATCTTCTGTCTTGTCTCCACTCTTGCCATTGAACGTAACTTAACTTTCTCAGAGCAATTTCTGGATCTAGATCGAAATTAGAGTCTGTTGTTAATACATCGTATATTCTCGGCAAAAAATATTTAAAGTCAGACTCACTACCTACAGTGAGAAATAGAGAAAAAGCATAAGAGTATAATTCATCAGCAGGAATCTCTCTCAACGGCTTAGAAAGTAGCGTGTCAATATTCTTACTATCAATACAGCAGGGACAGCCTTCTATTAACTTCGGTTTCGGCACATCTGCAAACGCTGCGTATAGTTTTTCTATGGTATCGGCTAGACTACACTTCATTTCCCGAACATGATATCTCCTGTAAGGGCGAACGGCGGTTCGCCACTACGAGATCTGTAATTTTAATAGCGATCGCTAATTCAAACAAACTTCAATTAGACAACACCATCTTATTTAACTCTTAGCGCCTATCTCGGTGTACTTTCTCTGAAACTTTTGCGCCTTCGCGCGATTTTTTCTCTACGCTCTAACTTTTTTCAACAACAAGGAAATAATTCCCACTGCCAAGACTAGCAATAGAAAGGTGATCGTCACCAAAGCTGCACCATAGCCAAAATCCAAGTAGCGCATCACCGTAGAGTAAATATAGATCGAGACTGTTTCCGTCGAACCCGCAGGACCACCACCAGTCATTACCTGCACTAGATCGAAGATGCCAAAAGATTGGGCAAAACGAAAGAGTAGGGCAATTAAAATCTGGGGCATTAATAGGGGAAGAGTAATCTGCTGAAAACTTTGCCAAGGACTAGCACCATCCATCCGATGTGCCTCATAAAGATCCTCAGAGATGGACTGCAAGCCTGCCAAAAGAATAATGCTAATGAAAGGAGTAGTTTTCCAAACATCAGCCACAATCAAGGCAATCATTGCCAGAGTCGGTGTCCCCAGCCAGTTGATACCCGTATCAATTAAGCCCAGTCTCAGCAAAATATCGTTAACTACCCCGTACTGATCGTTAAAGATCCAAGCCCAGGCAAGCCCCATCACCGCCGTGGGTAATGCCCAGGGGATAATTGCTACTGTTCTTACGACTCCTCGCCCAAAAAAGGATTTATTGAGGATTAACGCTACGCCTAAACCTAGTAATAGCTCTAAGACAACGCTACAAAAGGTAAATACCGAGGTATTCCAAATACTCTGCCAGAATCTACCATCGCCGATCATCCGCTGATAGTTACTAAAACCACTAAAGACAGGCTCTAGCTGAGTTCCTAAGTTTTCTGTAAACCAACTGAGCCAAAACGCCCTAGCAATAGGATAGATAAAAACCAAGCCCAATACGAATAGGGCGGGGATTAACATTACCCAACCTGTTATCTTTTCCTGTTTGCTAAATGCCATATATTACCTCTGTACGGACGTAGCATGATACGTCTCTATCTTTTCAACAAATTTCTTGTTTCCGCAGCAGCTTTTTCCATTGCCACTTTGGGAGTCATTTTGCCTGTAATTGCCGAACTTAGATAGCGTTGCAGAATATCTGAGGCTTGGGCATATTGGGAAATAGGAGGACGCAAAGCCGAACTTTGAACTACATCTAGTAGCTGGGGATAATAATTATATTTGGCAACAATCTGTGAATCGTTGAAAAGAGCGACACGACTGGGAACAAAGCCCGTTTCGATAATAAACTCTCGTTGAGATTCTTCGCTACTAAGGAATTCCAACACTTCCCAGGCTGCATCAGGATTTTTAGTCGTGGTTGAGATGCCTAAACCCCAACCTCCCAAAGTTGCGCCACTAGATTTACCTGGAGCATGAACCATCGGCTTAATGCTATATTTTCCTGCAATATCAGAATCGATCGCCAAACTATAAACATAGGGCCAATTTCTCAAAAAAGCAGTCTTGCCGTTTTGAAACAGGAGACGAGTCTCTTCTTCGGCGTAGGTTGTCACCCCTGGAGGCGAAACCTTAAGCGCGATCGCTTCGCGTAAGAATTCCACAGAAGCGATCGCTTCTGGTCGATCTAAGCCCACTTCAGAAGTCTTGGGATTTACCCAGTAAGCCCCATTTCCCTGCAATATCTCTACAAACATGGCTGCCAAGCCTTCGTACTGTTTGCCCTGCCAGACATAGCCCCAATCGGTCAATCCCTGCTGTTGAAGGTCTTGAGAAATAGTTAGTAATTCCTCAAAGGTTTCTGGGGGTCGATCGTACCCTCCCTGTTCGAGCAAATCCTGACGATAGTAAAGCATTCCCGCATCCGAACGAAACGGCAGACGATAAAGCTTCTCCTGGTACATTCCGCCCGCGATATCACCCTCTAAATACTGTTCCGCCTCTTCTGGGACTAGGCGATCGCTAATATCTCTGAGCCATCCTGCTGCTGCAAATTTGGGAGTCCAGACAATATCCATATAAACCACGTCATAGGGAGAATTTCCCAATAAAAACGACGAGGTATACAAATCTTCTACCTGGTTACTATCGCTAGGCGCTTCGACAACTTGAAAGCGAATATCCTGGTGCTGCTGATTAAATTTTTCTGCTAATGGCTGTAGCTGCTGCGCTTCATCCGCCCGTACCAGAGTTTTGATAACTATAGGCTGTTGTGACCAAACAGGAAGTATGGCGATTGCGATCGTTAGACAGCAAATAATAATACCAATAAGCCAAAACTTAAGACGAGAACCAAATTTGAATTGCAAATAAAATAGTGACATACATATCTCAGATAAACCTACTCTTTTTACTACATGCGGCGAACCATGCGCCTTTGTTACTCTTTACTCACTACCTACTACCTCTCACCTACCCACAGTCCTACTCTATAACGAAGCTTGTCATGGGACGAGGACAATCTACAAAAAATACGTAGAACTAACCAGAGGCAATAATAGCGATCGCCAAAGTTCAGTATTTACACGAATGTATCTTGCTGACTATAGCGATAATATTTTTGTAACAAAAAAATTCTTGATTTTATAACTGCTCAACAGCGATACATAAGATTATAAAATTCAATCCTCTTGCTCTACAACCCTGCATTTATTAGTAAATGTGGGGTTTTTTGTATTTACTAATCGAGATAGAGTGTCCTGCATACAAATCCATCAAAATAGAATAGTGCCTCATATTAAATTGCATAGTTAACATTGCCCGTAAAAATGGGCTATACTTTACCATTGATAAAGTTAACAGTGATACATCGTCGCTATGACGTAAACTTACTGTTAAAAACTATTAAGGTACAGTTGAGGAGGGGATTATTCCTGAGCAGCTAAACCTGACTGTGAGCTTAAGAGGCACTCGTGAAGTCAGGGAAGATCACCAAATATTTCGTCTTACTGGATTATTAGATGCCTTTTCTGAACCAGCATTTCGTAAAGTCATTGGTAATTGTATAGACGAAGGACCAAGCAACCTCGTTTTGGTTCTAGCACAGATTGATTTTATTGATAGCTCTGGCTTAGGGGCATTGGTACAGCTCGTAAAAAAAGCACAAACTGCGGGTGGAAGCCTACAGGTTGTGACAAACCCACGAGTTACCCAAACCGTTAAGCTAGTTCGTTTAGAGAAATTTCTTTCTCTCCAGCCTTCCGTAGAGGTAGCGTTGGAAAATATCAAAAAATAGTAGTGATGCGCCCACAGACACGGCTCAAATTTGGTCAAATTGAGGGAATATGTCAGATCGCATCCTAGCCAGTCAGTCAATCCAGATTGAAAGGCTATCGCCGATCGCTTTGGCATATATTGGAGATGCGGTATTTGAACTATATGTTCGTACTAAATTTCTGATGCCCCCAAAACGCATGACTAGCTACCATAGCCAGGTTGTGAACCAAGTACGAGCCGAAAGTCAGGCGGATCATCTAGCAATACTGCTACCAGATCTAACAGATTCAGAAAAAGAAATTTTACGTCGTGGACGCAATGCCTGTGTGACCAAGCCACGCCGTTTAGATCGCCATACATACCAGCAGGCTACAGGTTTTGAAGCTTTGGTCGGCTATCTTCATCTTACCGATCCCGTACGTTTGCAAGAATTGTTGGCAAAATTAGATTTTAATTAAATTAGTAATCGCTCTCTTTATTCTCTAAAATTAGTTTGTCAACGTAATTATTGGCTCTAGTCAAATTTTTACTGCGACCTAACTTAAATTCCTGTGAGATTATCGATCTGTGAAACCAAAAATTTCTTCTAAAAACGGAAAAAGAAGCAAATCCACATCGGCTTCTATTCCCCAAGATTCAGCACCATCAACAGAAGAAATCGATCTAACCTATGGTCGCCATGCGGTTTTAGCTGTCCTAAAGGGCGATCGCCAAATTAATCGGATTTGGCTGACCGATAAACTTTTAGCACACGGACAGTTTTATCCTCTAATCAAGGAAGCAAAAGCTAACGGCACAATTATTGATGAGGTGAGTCCGCTACGCCTATCTCAGCTAATTCAGGGAGGCAATCATCAGGGTATTGTCGCTCAAGTTGCGCCCTATATTTATTGGGATCTAACCGAGTTAATCGATCGCGCTAAACAGGTTGCCGATCCTGTAGTTATCATTGCTGACGGTATCGAAGATCCTCACAACCTGGGGGCAATTGTTCGTACTGCCGAAGCTTTGGGTGTCCAGGGAGTAGTAATTCCTCAGCGTCGGGCAGTAGGTGTCACCTCTACGGTGATGAAGGTGGCAGCAGGGGCATTAGAAAATATGGCGATCGCTAGAGTCGTTAATTTGAATCAGGCGATCGCTAAACTCAAAGACGCGGGTTTTTGGATCTATGGCACAACTGCCGATACCGACCAAATGCTGCACAAAACCAACTTTAGCGGTGCAGTGGGGCTGGTAATAGGCTCGGAAGGCAAAGGATTGAGCCAATCAACAGCAAAAAACTGTGACCAGCTTGTAGCGATTCCTCTGGTGGGTAATACTCCTAGTCTCAATGCTTCGGTAGCAGCAGCGATCGCGCTTTATGAAGTGTTTAGACAAAGACAGTAATGACTGATTGTTATAGTCGCTCGGACTGATTACCGATTATCGAATTAACACCGCTTCTTTGTTAACGATCGTTTCTTCAAGGGGTAACAATTCAAGTCGGCGAGTACGGATAGTGTCGGCGATCGCTTTTAGCCAAGTTTCGGTGATCATTTCCTTAGAAAGCTGAAAGACACAATAGCCGTGTTGCTGTGCCAGATTTAACTTCTCGTAGTCGCGCATCAGGCTTTTCCCCGTACTGTGTCCGCCTTTATGCCAGATTTGCCCGTTGATTTCGATCGCCACTTTTGCAGCAAAGTTTACATAGTCAAATTTAAAACGACGCTTGGGAATTAGCCGTACTTCTGTATCTAGATCTAAGTCGGGAAATAGCTCCTCCCACATCAGATCGAACTCAAATTCTAGGCTACTAATACTCATCGGTTTTAACTGTTTGTTTTTACCGAAGATAACGTCAATTTCTGCGATCGACCAATATGAATGCCAATTTTAATTAGCCTGTGCTGTAATAGGTCAGAATTTTATAGATTCTAGGACAGATAAATCAATCTAGATAGTAGTTTTCTAGTTTTTCTTACCGTATTCATTCGGACAACAATCTTTATCATTAAAATCTCATTTCTTGGCACTATATTTAATCGCTATAGAATCAAAGCAGTTTTGGCATATGTTGCTTTTCTAATTCTAAGTTCTTACCTTCTCTCTTATCTAATGCTCACTTTAAATAGCTGGACGTAAGACACCATAGAGCCTGACTGCCTGACACATTTCAGTGAAGTTAAATCTTAGAGCATTTAATTTCACGAATCCGACTAAACCAAATAGCATCATAGTATTGCTTTTTAGCCTTTTTGGAAGGGAAGCAAGGTTGAACATTTTGGTAAGAAAAAGCAAGAGGAGAAAGCAAATCACGACCTTTATGAAGGACTCCTTTAAGCCAGCGTAAGCCGATTTTGAGATAACTCAAACCGCGTTTCCAGTGTGGATCTACTGTTTGCCTGAGTCCATTAAGTTGAATAGTCATACCATGAGCAGTAGCAAATAGAAGTGCCAGTGCAACTACCAGATACAGACGTTCGAGAGATTTGCAGTTACGAATCCTAGATTCTTCCAATTGAAAAGCTCCTGACTTAGAGTCCAAAAATAATTCTTCAATGCGAAAGCGTAATGCATATTGCCAAAGAGTCTGTAGAGAAGGTTTTTCATCAGTGATGACAGCCCAAGGTTCTTTGACACCTTTGACATTTGCCAAGACGATGTTGCAACGCAGTTTTCCGTCTAGCCACAAGCCTACATGACGGTAAAAAACCGCTTCAGATTTTGGAGGGTAGAGATACCTTAATTCAATTGGATGTCTTCTTGCACCGTGAAGAGTGACATCACAAGGTAAACGTAAGCAGTAATGCCAACTACTATTTTGAAGCCAATTGACTAACTCATGATTGCCAAAACCACGATCTGCTAGAAGCATGATATTTGAGTAACCAGACAGTAATCGTTGTGCTAACCTCAAAATTAGTTTGTATTCTTCAAAAGCCACAGTAGAGCTTTTATGTTCTAATACTTTCCAAAGAAATGGCACAGCTCGACCACCACAAACTATTGAAAGGTGGATAATGCAAAAACGATTCCAAAGCATGGTGGTATCTAATGCCAGATAAAGGCGTTGAAATTTCCAATTCTTGATTGCTCCCATCAGTAAAGGTATGTATAACGATTTGACTCGAATCCTTGGATTACCAATTAACCTCTGCCACCTTCTTTCAACACTCTGAGCTTTTGTTGCACGGCTGATAACGTAGGATTCCCACTCACTCAAATTAATTTTGCTACTACAAATCAAACTATTAATCATCCAAGCCAATGCTTTTAGATGTCGCAAATCTCGATATTTGCTGTGTTGACTTAGCAGACTGAACAGTTGATTATAAAGTGGGGTAGAAGTTGACATGGACTATGAGCTAAAAACGTCTATTTTCAGCTTCCCATGAATACTCGCCCTTTTCTTCTCTCTCCTGACATTTCAATACTTTCAGCTACTTGTGTCAGGCAGTCAGCCATAGAGCTTATTCAGTTAAATCATTTGTCTATTAATTGGCTTGGTGATTCTTCAGGAGAGCAAATTATAAACCTACTTTTTTTGGAAAGATTGATTCCTAATCTAGTTAATATTGTCGAACTATTTTTATTTATTTGGCTGGTGCGATGCCTTCGGCTATGCTGAGTCTTCGACTTGCTCCGCAAACGCAAATCTCTATTAAAAATCATAAAAAGGTAATGCAATCTTTTGATTTATAATTTCTCACAAGAGCAAATTATCCTTTAGGGTTCATGCCTAATATTTTTAATAAAACGCTTCAAATAACTATTTTAGTTGCCTTTATCTTAGGATTAAGTGCCAAAGAACCATACAAATGCCGTACAGAAGGAAAAATAAAGCTTCGTGGCAAATCTCTCAGTAGCTCTTTAACAATATTGACACCTGAAAGTTATGTTAAGTCAATAAGTACATCTCCAAAGCCGATTAATTACGAAATAAAAATAGAAGGTTTTATAGATCCTCAAATAATCAATAGTGCTGCTATAGAATTAAATAATAATCCTCAGTATGCAGAATACTTATCAGAACCTCAGTTTACCGAAGAATTAAAAGTTAGCAAATTAGACAATACAGATATTTATGAATTTACCTATGCTCATAGAGACAAAGTATTTGCATCTAAGGTAGTAAATACTTGGCTGAAATTTATAACCCTACACAGCAAATTTAAAAAAGAGCATAGGTGGGCAAAAAATGAATTAGATGACCAATTAAAATCTGGAGATATTCAGCAAATTATCTATCTAGCTTTTGAGCGTGCAGGCAACAGCAGAAAAAATGCTCTGTTAGAAAACTTGGCGATCGAACCAAATTATGATGCTGAAAAGGTAGAAAAAAACTTTAAAAATAAACTAATATAAGCTACTTATGATACTGGAGTTTTAGATATTACATGTCGGCATCCAGATTTCAGGGTAATCGCATCAAAATATTCAATCAAAATATGCCAGAATGAGACAAAATATGAAGCAGAAAATTGTTGTTCAAACCAGCTTGATAACGTTTCATCTTCAGACTGCCAGAAGATGTATCTTGAC